>Ga0179593_1631713_pt1 | contig 12785 bp, 15 predicted proteins | sample CZODoug2_1_08_16_FD_185931 | JGI IMG/M metagenome (GOLD analysis project Ga0179593, IMG submission 185931) | Vadose zone soil fungal communities from Angelo Coast Range Reserve, California, USA - CZODoug2_1_08_16fungal (PacBio error correction) | ecosystem: Environmental > Terrestrial > Soil >... | reverse complement strand
TTTGACCTCTTTTCTTGGATGTGTCTTTTCTTTTTTTATGGGAGATGGAGTCGTGAGCATTGTCGCATCGGTACGAGTTGTTTGATATTCTAGCTCCGTTGCTGTTCCTTTGTTTTTTCCTCGTCCTCATCTGGGTTTTTTCTTCCTTCTTTTTGGATTTATTTCCCTTTTTTTTTTTTATTCTTTCCATTCTTTCCTTTTCCCTTTCAAAGGTTATTCAGCTGTCGATGTTTCATCGAATCAGGCTCTTGTGGTACGGTATTGCCATGCTTTCTCGCGGTAACCGGTGGTTCCGGTAGCCCTTGCTGTTCTTTATTTTCCCAGCCCCTCTTCCAAAGACTGGCCGACCCCTTCCGACCCCGTTCCACCGCAGAGACATTGGCTACCCCAATTTCCAATGCGCGAATTCGCCGGCCTTGAGAACGCAGTGTCGTTTTCCTTTCCATCACAATTGTTTCTCCCCTTCTTAGTTTTCCTTCCATCCTTTTTGGTATACGCCTTTACCTGGACCTTTTTGTTTTGATGTGCAAATGTAACTTCCTTTAATTTTATCAACCCCTTGTTGTCCTTGGCTGAATTCTCCCGCCCAAAATGATATCCCCTCGCTCCCCCCGCCCCTTTCACTAAGTCTTTTGAGGCCTTTCCTCGACTTAGTCGACGATGTACAAGGTCGCTTTTTTCTTGACGGTCTTTGAGGTTTTTTTTATCCGGGTATCATTTCACTCCCTTTTTGACGTGTATTTTTTTTCGGTTTTTAGCTGGAGCTCTTCAGTTGACCGCTAGACCGCGAAGACGTCGCTGCTCTTCTCCCAAACCCGTGATCTTCTCCCCCCTGGCGGGTCCCTTTTTTTCCATCTGCCGAGGTCTCGGCCTCATCTCAACAGACCCCCCTTTTTGATTTCCCACCCAATGTTCCACCAAGTTCAATCCGATCCCGGTTTTTCCTCGGCTTTTTTTAGAATCCTCCCCTTAGGGCAAGCTCTTCGGGATAACGTTTTTCCTTTTAGTTTCCTTCGGTTTGCTAATGACTCTAAAGCATCCCCCCGCTGCCCCCTTTTCTACTTCCCTCTCGGGCTTCCCCTTTACCCTGCTCCATGCGGCTTTTTCAATTTATAATGTTTTTTGCCCTCTTTGGAAATCCCCCCAAGCAGTCCCGGACTTTTGCCTTCCCGTTTCGCCGACGATCCTCTCCGCGGACCTTCCTAGCAAAAGCTTGGTTTTTTCGCTTTTTTTTTGCGTTACCCTTTGTATGCCTCTATTCTCGTGGTCTCTTTTCCCAATTTCCGAGGTTTGCTTCATTTGTCAATGTCATAACCGTTCGAGTCTGCTTTCATTTTTAAGTTCCGAAATCCCTTGATCCCTCTTTTCCTCCTAAAGACCTCAACCCAGGCCCTTCCGGTTTTTTTTCCCCCAAAACGTCACGAGTCTTCGCCCTAAATCCCCGCTGTTACGACTATATGCTGGTAGCTTTAACTTTTTTCCACACAAGCCTCCTCCACAAGGTCCCAACGTTGAAACACGTGAGTTGCCCCTGGTCCCTTTTTTTTTTTCCCTCCCACGTCCCCCCCATGTCTCTAACTCGCAATTATGCCTTCATGATTCCCCTCTGTGTGATAGTACCCACCCAATTCAGTGTCGCTCAATGCAGGGATTGCGCCCCCCCGGGTCTTCCCATAAGGGATTTTCCACATTCCGGACAACCCCCCCCCCCCCCCCCAGCCGACCTGGCCCTCTGTTTTTCGAGTCCTTTCTAATCTTGCAGTATTTACCCGCCCTGACGCGTCGGAATTCGGTCAACTTGACGAATGTGGAATAAGTCTTCCTTTCCTTCCTTTCCTATAGTTTTCCTGGTTTCCGTGAATTCTCGGGACCGAACCCAAAAATGTCTATCGGATCTTCTAGGAACTTACCTTTCACTATGCAGTTCTCGTTCCTCTTCTGTTTATCTTTTTTCCTTCCTTCCCATTTGCGGACTTACGTAGGACCTCCTTCGTACAACTCCTCCTTCGCCCTGTCGGCCTCCTACCCCGAAAAAACCGAGGGGCCCACCCCGTTCCCTTCGGGGATAACCCCTTTTTTTCAAAATAATTTAGTTTCCCTTCGATACCCATCCCCCACACTCTCGGGGATATTTTTTCCTCCCTAATAAGTGTTGTTGTGAGTATATACCCTATTTATTATATTGCGATACTTTCCCCCCCTCCTCTTTTCCCCCATCATTTTGGATATGGTTAGCCTAAGTCTTTTTTCCTGATGCGCCGATTTTTTGTTTCGTTAGTCCCCCTCCTGGCAATAACGCGGCGGGGGGCGGCTGGGCACGTCCGGATGTAAATTTCTTTGCCAATTTTCTCAAGTTTTTCCGGCATTGAAACGGAAAGTCCCCTTTTCCCTTCCGAACTGGAAATTGTAACGCCCCCCCCCCCCCCCCTTATTCGTCTGCTGCCGGCGTTCCCGTGCGGGTCTTTCTTCTCCCTTTTTTCCCACTTGACTATCTTCCCCTCACATTTGGCGCAGAGACTTCTGATGCACCTCTCTCTTGACATCCCCCGGAAATGGGTATTACGGCAGAAGATTTCCAACTTAGACGCGTACATATTTGACTTCGTGATGGTCCATTTTCCATCCACTTCTTCTTCCTTTTTTTCCCCCCCATTTTACATTACCCTGATTGATTCCCCTTCCTTGCGTTCACCCCTCCCTGAGATTTCCGGCTGAGCAGATTCGAGTTTGCAGAAGGAAATTTTTTGTGTCGTGTTTCTTCACTCATGACTTTTTCCCCCGGTACTATGTTGACATTGTACTGCGGAGCTTTTCGCGTTTTTTTTCCTCTTCGTTCCTTTTCTGTCGAACAGCTTCCTTTCTTTTTCGCATTTTCGGTCCTGATTTTTCTTTTCCTTGGGTTTTACTCGTTCCCCCTGCCGGAATTTTCTCTTTTCCCATTGATTTTCTTCCGTTTCACGAAACGCATCGATTACCCCCCTCCTTCCCTCCCTTTGATGAATTCCACATTCAAACCTTTTGGGACATAACATTTTCTTTTCCCTCACAGAGGTGAATTCGTGCTGAACTCCCCCCCACCCCCTTGTTTGATTTTTGGAATCTCCCAGTTCTCTCCCGATCCTATCGAATTTGATTCCTTCAGGTCTTTTTTTCGACTCAATTCTTTCCTGGTTTGAAGATGTCCCAATAAAAGTCCGTTCCGCCTTACAACACATAAGTGTCGCCTGAGATGTCCCTTTCCTGAAGCAGTTTTTCTTCCCTTTTTGACAGTTCCGATCCGTCTTAGCTATGCAGACAAGACTCCCCCCTCTTTTTTCTCTTTTTTTGCGACAGCTTCTTGACTTCCCCTCCCTTTGGTTCCATAAGCTTTGTTCTTTCCCTCAGAGTTTCTTCTTTTTTCCTACCCTATGGTACCCCTTGTGGGATGGCAGTGGCACCCCAAATCTTTTTCTTTCTTTTATCCCGGGGGGGGTTTGGACACCTGAAACCCCCCCCCCTCCTTTCTGTTGGTTTTTGTTTGTGTACCCTGATAAATCACTCTTTTCTAGTGGGCTAGAGAACGCCACCCGAGTGCATGATTAGCCCTCCCCCGAGACTTTTCTTCGAGGGATGTCTTTTCCCGCATATGAGACTCCTCCGAACCCCAAGACTCTTCCCCCCTAACGAGTTTCCGGACACCTTCCCTTCCAATGCCCGTCATCGATTTAATGCGAGTCGAACCTTAACAACCTCGTTTCCCTTATGCCGAGTCTTTCCCCCAACCCCCCCGAAGCAAACCCGATTTACCTCCCTTTCTTCCCCTATGTCGGAGGGTACTGAGCCCACCGGTCCCTTTGTTCACCCTTATTGACAGGTCCGTGACAGTGAACCCCGACTAACGGCCCTGTCCTACCATCATTCACCAGAGTTTCTTTCTGCTACGATCTCTGGCTACAATGGGATCCACTCGCCACTCCTGTCTTTTCCCACGATTCGTCGCATACGCTCAGGATCTTTTTTTCTTCGCCCACTTGTGGCTCTCTTTTCCTGGAATGGACTTAGTTTTTTTTTCTCCTTTTTCCCGTATTGGTCGGGAATAGTGCTTGCTCATTCCCTCAACCTAATTTGCTCTTTTTTTTCTCCTAACAGATTTCAAGAATTTTAAGACCGTAACTAAACTTTGTGCCTTTATTCCCTTTGACAGCGTGCCGCCCTACCTGTTGAATTTTCTCCCCCAGCGTTGACCTGGTTCTGAAACGGATGCGACACATGAATTCCCCTCCCCCTGAGCTCTCTGTTTTTCAGATGAGACGCCCCCCCCCCCCCACGCCCAAACCAACTAGCATTCCCAAAGAAGAGCCCCCTTTTTCACGAGTTTTCTTCCTATCCCCCCTTCTCCGACTCCCAAAGCGCTGCAACTAACCGGCTACATTTGCCCCCACCCTCCCCCTTTTAAATTCCTTCCTCCTATCAATTTGGTTTTGTGATCTCTTCTTTTTTCAAGGCGTTGATTTGTACTTATTGGGTCCTCCATCGCTTCCCCCCCTCTTTTTTATCCTCTTTGATCGCGATGGGGATGCTGTACGTTGTTCCCTTTCCTCTTTTTTACTCTTCTTTTCCGTGGTGCCTTCCCTCCGTTCCGCTTGAGTTTCCCTCCCTATTCACTTTGTCTTTTCTGTCTTCTATTTTGATTTGATCTCGCTCCCAGCGTTGTCTTTTCTTTTCGCCCCATGATTGGTTCCGCGGTAAACGGTTGATGCTTTCTCCTCTCTTTCTTTTCGCCGCTGCATCCTGAAGACCATCTCCCGAGACCGTTCTTTTTTCGCTGACATCGTTTCCCCACATTATCCCCTTTTTCCCCGCCGAATATAGTCTGAATAAATGAGATTTATCTCCCCATTTCCTTTTCCTTCACCTTTTCTTCGGAGACATACTTTGTGGAGGGTCTTTTCGTTGGAGGAAGGGTTTTATCCATTTTTTTTTTTTTTTCCCTTGGCAGTCAAGTCCCCATATCCAGATTGTTTCCCAAAACCAGCCATTGACCGTGTCTCAGTCCCCTAAAATGCTGATACCTCACTCCAGGTGCTTCTTTTGGTGGGGATCTTTTCCTATGGTAAGTATCTTCGGCCAGCGTTTTTTTCTTGCTGGTCAGAGCACATGACGGAGGTAATGCCGGGATCCCTTTCACTTTTGGTGTCTAATTCGGGTGGCGTTAGTCTTCTTTCCCATGTTTTCGAAGTCCTTCCCTCTCAGCCCCGGATTCCTTTGCTACATTCTATAGGGTTTCTTTTCTTTTTCTCTAACACCTGATCCCATCTTCTGGGATCAGTTTTCCTCTTCCCTTGGCGTCAGCTTTTTCAAGAACTCCTGGGGCGCCACAGGGTTGTTCCCCTCGACTCTCCCTGCCTGAGACTTTCGAGGACGATTTGAGCACTGATTTCTTCCCGGTTGCCCTTTCAAGGCTTTTTTGTCGTGCATATACCTCCTCTTGTTCTTTTGCTGTCTTCGCGCACCCCGCCTGCCATTTTTTGCTACTTGACCACTGTCGAAGTCAGCGACAGCTTGCGTTTTCGGTCTTTTTAGATTTTTCTTTTTTTCCCCCTTTCCTAGTGGGATTCCCCCACAGGGCCCTGAGTTTCATCCCTCTTCGCTCGCGCCTTTAACGATGAGCTTTTGTTCGCTCTGTGAATCCTTATTGAAGACGGTTTTTTGATGGGCCTCTCTTTGCCCTCACTTGTGATGAAGTTTTTCTTTATAATGAAATTTCTTTAGCGATTTTTTCGATTTTCGAATGTCGACAATCAATTGAAACGGAGATTCTTTTCCCTTTTTCTACCACCCCCGAAAGTTCCTTTTTGACAACCGTGAACGATTCCTCTCCCCCCCCCAACGTTTTGGTTTGCGGACTCCTTCTTTTTTACCACGCGAGCTTCCCCCGGACCAAACGTCCAACATCGGACCGGCACCCCTTCCCTTTCCCCCCCCTTTTTAGACCTCCCCCCCCTGTTGTTATTCACGCCCAGCCTTTTCGTTTAGAACCTACGCGTCCACTCCGTTTGTCCTTCAAGCAGGGACTGGCGCAAATGTTTCCCTTGTGGATCCCTGACAATTCCCTCCCCCGAATGAACGTTTTTTTCGAATCTTCTGCTCCTCCCCGAATGTGGCGTTGATGACTCGGTCCCTACCTCCCTTCTTCTCCACTTTTTCCTTCCCCACCGTAGCTCTCCAAGTTCGATTTTCCCGTGCTTCTTTTCGCTCAAGCGCCATGTACGGGCAGCCACCCGCCTCGATGAGACGACGGCCGGACGTCACTTTTCTCTCCTTCGTCCTTCAGTGAAGATTTCTCGAGTTCGACCTTTTTTCCTCAAAATGCTTCGCGTCCTTACCCTCCACCCCGCCGCGCCCCCCCCTTCCCTTGGAGGTTCCTGCCTCTCAACGAGGGCTGACCTGAACGAAGCTTCGGGGCACCTTAAATCCACTCGCCCCCTCTCTTTTTTTCCGATACCCTATCACATTAACCTTCCCTTCCTTCTCTTTTTCCCTCCCGTGGTTGTTCTCTCGCCCGATCAAATCTTTATTCTCTTGATTAGATAGTTCCCTTTCCTTTGTGACTCCTTTTTGATATGCTCCCCTAAGCGTTCAGTGCGCCGCTTAATTGCCCCTTTTGATTTAGTTTTCCACTCCCTTTCCCCTTTGACCTCTGGTGCGTAACTGTTTTTTTGACTTTTCTCCCCTTACTCCCATGTCGCCAAGTCGATCTTACTTTTTTTTCTCTGCACGCCTTTTTTTTTCGTCAATTGACCTCCCTTCCGTCGTCCTTTCCTCGATGCCTTTGCTGCCCGTCGCCCCCTTGTTCGTTATTTTCGCGCTAAAGCCGCGAAACCAATCCCGAAGCTCTTTCTCACCTGGATTCTTCACTCTTTTTTCGTTTCCAATGACCTTCCCGCAATTGTGCTCCTAGTACTTCCCTGGACGCGACAGATTCCATGTCGTTCGTTGTTTTCTTTCTTGGGAGTTTGTTAGAGGTCACTTTCCCATGTTCGAAATCTTCTTGAGATCCACCGAATTGCTTTTCCGTTTTCGCTGATCATTTGGATCAGTTGTCAGGACCTCCCATTGGTTTGACGGGGCGACTTTTTCCCTCAGGTGTCAGTTTTGTGGTGAACCCGATGTTTGACATTTTTCCTGTCTGATTTTGCTGTTCGTTACCGGCATGATGCCTCCTTCGTTGTGATTTTCATCGTTCGGTGTCAGCCGTGCCGTTTTGCCTTTTTAGTTTTATCCGCCGAATCCCCTCTTAATTGGATTGTAGACCTTTTTCTCCCAAGACTGTTACCCCCCCTTTCCCTTTATGACATGATCATTCAAACTCGGCCATTCTGGGCCCCCATCACATGATTGTCCGAGAGGATTTCCCTCCCCCAACCTATGAAAATTTTCCTTGCCCAGCTGGACGTCCCCTCAAGTCCGCCTTTCCCTTTCTCCCGTAGCAGTAGAGCAAGGGATGGCGGCTTTTAACTTTCCCCTTTTTCTCCTTCTAAACCCTGAGGGGTTCTTCGGTCCTAAGTACGTTTACCTGAATCAACCCCCTTTCCATAATTACCCCGGCCGCTCCTGTCGTCCCTTCGTTTAGTAGCCTCAGGTGGCAGATCCCGCTTTATTTCCCCCACCGCTTGTAGTAGTGACCTCACTAACTCAATTATTCTGCTTTTTTTTTGACCCCTTATAAGCGTGCGTGATTGTCATCAATACGTGTCCCTCCTAGGATAGATGGAGGTTTCTTGTTGTGCAGCTGAGGATCTCCTCCGCAAAACCAACTCGGCCTGCCCGATGAGGACATGATGAGAATCCAAAACTGTCTATGTTTTTATGACAGTGCGTTGCTCTTTCTCTTTGTTCTCTCGGTGGAATTTTCATCTGAGGATCCCCCCCATTTTTTTTCCGACTCCCGGCAGTTTTTCAGCAACGAGTTAAGGGACCCCTCCATCACTTCCAGTCCGTCAGCGATTTCAGCTTCCCTTTTAACCCCCTTCAACTCTTCTCGGCGACTTGAAGTGCGCTCCCCCCCCCCCTACAACCCACCCTTAGTTAAAACCCCGAGCCCCGCATTCGAAAGCATTTTGTGAGGCCACGATCCCCTTTCAACACGAGAATTTTTGCGAATGGTGAACACCTCGTTCCCCCAAATCTCCCTGGCAGCTGGCCGGACCAACGTCTTCCTCCCGAGGTTTAAGCTGGCAGGAGCCTCGCCTTCCATGTTGACCTATCCTTTTTCATTAATTGAGCTCTTCTTTCGTTTTTATCTCTTTGACATGTGATACCCCCAACCTATGCTCTCTGAACGTCACTGGAACGGGTAGCATTCTGCTTTTCCCCCTTTTTTCTGTGCTGCAAAGCAAGCACACACCGCCTCCCTACCGCGTTCCCAACCGAGTATGCTCCCTGTTCAAACGCTGGCTGCGAGCCCTAGCCCCCAGTCGACAGGCGGGAAACCCTTCTCTCCCCCTCCTTTTCCTCCCTGCCCTTTCTGAATCCTTCTTCCTTTCCCCAATAAAACAACCCCCCTCTCTCCCGCTTCTCTCAAAAGTTCTCCTTCCCCATAGTCCCCCTGATTCAACCCACGCGTGAATGAAGGGTTGTTGCCTACTCCATTGCTCCCCAAGAAAAATCCTTTAGCACGCCAACGCAGCTTCCTTCCCCCAGTAATTATCTCTTTCTTCGAGTCGATTACTTTAGTATTTTCTTTCTTTAGGCAATCTCAATGTAGCTTGTTAGTGGCGTTTTGCGTTGAATTGGCGCATAGGCTCAGTCATTTTGTCTTTTCTTCTTTTTTTTTTATGCTTTTTAATGCGTCATCTCTTGGTTTAATTCGATTCTTCTTCTTTCTTTTAACGTGGGAAGTTTTCTTTATTGATAATTTCGGGCGAGTCTATGTTACCGCTTTCGATGGATGTTGCATAGGCGCAGCGTTGATACGTTTTCCCCCGTGCTTCTTACGAGGTAGTTTTTTATGCGGTTTTGCTTGAGATGTGCTTGCCCTCACCCCGATTAAACCTTTATGAGGCGTTTCCGTTTGCAATGATTTTTTTTGAGTCATAGGTTTTGCCCAAACTTTATCAATGCTATTTCCCTCCCTGTGACTGATTTCCAGTGAGTGGTCTAATGGTTTTATCCAATTGTAGACTTTCTTCTTCTTCTCAGCGAGCTCCCATATTTTTTCCATTGAGGCCCCCGGGATTCCTCTTTCCTGTTCCACTCCCCTGGGAAAGTCTCAAACCTCCGATTTTTTTTTTTCCCCACAGTAAGCCACCCCTGTATCGTCCTTGGCTCAGATTTGTTTCACATTTTTTGTGTGGGTCACACCTTCGGTCCTCCTCGGACTCATTACTGTGTACGCGGTTTCTACTTCTCTTTTCTCTGAGGCCAGGGTAATTTTTTTTTCCTTTTTTATGTTGCCCCCTTCTGTCGGTTGTCTTTTTTGCGTTGGCCGCCCGCTCGATCCTTCCCGTCGCGGCGCCTAATGCATAAAACTCTTTCTTTTTCTAGCCCCCCCCCAAATTTTTTTCCTTTTACCCTTCCTCGGTTGGTCCCCTACTTCCCTTTTCGCCCCGACTCCCATCATTTTGCACACTGCACCTCCTAGCCTCCTCCAGAGCTATTCGTGTTTTTAATTGCTCCTCTTATTGATTTTCCCCCTGCGGCCGTCAGAAGGCGAATCGTTCCTCTTTCCTCCAGTCTTTGTTTTTCCCTTTACTTTTTCCCAACTTGGCTGCGGAAGTCCGCCTTCGCGCGTGCTGGCCTTATGGTGTAGTTTTTCAGCTTGATTAGTTGACCGTTCCATACTTCTTTAGTTCGCCCTCGTTGTGCAGTCATGCCGCCTTTTTCCGCTCTGTCGATACCCTCTTGATCTTTTTATTGTTTTTTTTTTATTCAGCTCTTGCAGATATTTTGTGATGGCCCGATCCCGACATCAATGGATGGCCGCTTCCGCTTTTTCCTTTTCCCCGCTCACGTTACGCTCCCTTTTTCATTTCGCTTTTTACGCCCCCTTTTTCGACAATCTTAACCGAATCGATTCGAGCCGAAAAAGGCCAGTCCTCCACCTGAGTGTCTCAAAGAACGATGCGCCATCCCCCTCTGTTCCTTCCTTCACCCCAGTTTCCCCCCCCCTCCTAAGTACACTCCCCCCGGCCACGGCCAACTACCGTGCTTTTCCCGGAAGCATTCTTTTTCCGCCCACGTCAAACCACTTTTGCCGTTTCACTGGCCTGTCTCCTTGTCCCAACTATCCATCTTTTTTTGTCTGATCATCCTTTAAGGTTGCCCACTTTTTCTGCGAACATTTTGTCCTCCCGGCCAATCCCCATCACCGACTCGCCCTTGACCAGGTCATCTGCGCGTCGAAGTTCTTCTGCCGTACTTTCCCCCTCCCCTCTCATTCAATCGTGGCAGTTTTATGGGCCCCAATAGTAGACTTTTTCTCATACAATGCGACTTTTTTTTGCGACTTCGACCATCACTCCCCCCTTCAGACCGAAGGCGCCAAAGCCTCGGCGAGTAACCCCTTTCCTTTCCTCAGCGCTTTAGTGAATTTTTTTTCCGGGTAGTCTGCTTTTTTCCTTTGCGACATTTCTTCTTTTATGCCAACTCCGCGTTTTTTTCAAATGACATGGTCAGAGGCCTCGAAAACCTGGTCTTCCTTTTTTCTGGTCCACTGCACCTCCTTCTTTATCCCCCCAACCTTCCCAAACATCCTTCTCATCGACATCTTTCCCTATCTCTTCACAGATAACTCCCGAGGTCTCTTACCCTCCTCCGTTGTGTTGTTGATTCTCTTCCTTTTTCTCCTGAGCTAGGTCCGATCTTTAGATGGGCTCCTTCTATTTTATTGGTCCCCCCCAGTTCATCTTGTGGGCAGCTTGAGCCTGGAACTTTTCCCGCGTTTTTTTTCTTTTCGCCTCTTAAGTCTCCTTTACTCACGATTCGAGACTTCACTCGCTTTTTCCCCAATCGGCTCTATTGCCTTGTCCGTGCGTGCTCGTCTTCTTCTGCCGTTTTTTTGGATGTTCCTTTCCAGACAGCTTAAACCAACGCATTTGTGATCTCCTTTTGGTAGCCGCCACTGATTCCCCATGCCCGAGTCTCAACGAACGGCAATTGAGGGTTTTAATGTCAGAGCCCTTTTTCTTTAATATGATGACAGGTTTCTCTTTCGTGGGTAATTGGCTTACCTGGCAAGGGTCCCCCCCTTTTTACTTCCAGATTGGGACACCCGGAATGCTGTCACCCTCTTTTTTCTTCTTAAGCTTTTTTGACGAAGCCTTTTTTTGGGGATTCCTTCTTTCTGTTTTTTTTTTCCCCGCCGGTCATCCGAGTCCCCCTTTTTTCCCCTTGTATGCTGTCTTTTGGGGAAGGGCTTCCGACTTTTTCCTCTCGTCGACCTTTCTTCTCGTCTAATCTCTTTTTTCTACGCAGTTGTTTTTTTTTTAGTTGATCCCCTGTTCTCTTGTCGACATGTTTCGAACCATCGATGAGAAAAACAAATCCAGCAAACCCTCCCTTTTCTTCCCTTTCTTCTTCCCTCGGCCATTTTACTTGATGAAGACCTTTTTCTACCCTTCACACCCCAACCCCCTTTTCTTTTTAACAAATGGACCCAGCTTCGTCTTCCCCTCCCAGTGCTTGACGACGTTAGAGGGCGGATGGCGCTTCTCGCTTTCCTGTGCCTTTTTTTTGAAGCTGAACCCCCTGAATCAACTCAAATCCATTCTCCCATACGTTCCAGCCTCCCCTTCTGTCGCTGACTTTTAGTCCCTTTTGGACAGCTCCTCTGCGTAATCCCCATCCCCGACAAGCGTGGTCGTATTCCTGAACTCCCCCCTTATTGTGGAATGACGCCCGCCTTCCCCCCTTCCTCTTTTGCGAACTTCTTTTTCCGATGCCCGTCTTTGAAATTTTTTTCGGCCGTGAGACCCCTGCCGTTAGCTCCCGAACCCTTCCTTGCATCTGAAAAACCATACATCCAGATGGATTCCGTTTCGAGCTTCCATTTCTTCCTTTGCGCGACTCTCCCTTAGCTGTGCGTACGTTCTCCCCCCCCCAGACTATCAAAGCCCCCGACTGCCGGTCGACCCCTCTTTCCCCCTCTCCGGAACTCACCATAGTCACCTGAAACCCCTCGGCCCCTTGAATGAGTCCATCGTACGTTCACTTTCCTTTTTCCTGCAAGCCGCCACCCATCCCTGCACTCTTTTCCCAACTCTTTTAGGCGAAGGCCTCCGTACTTCCGTTTTCTCGTTTTCTTCGAGACTTGACATTGCAAACCGTCCATCCCGGCATTCCTGCCTCCTTCGATCCTTGTTCTGGAAGGAGACTCCTCCGGTTCAGTCCCTTTTCCATTGATCCCCTCCCGTCGAATCTTGATAAATGGTGTAGCCAAACCTCCTTCCTTGGAACGTCCCCCTTTTTCCCCTTGTTATTTTTTTATGGTTCGTGCTGGCATAACATCTACCGAACAACCCTGCCTCCGTAATACAATCGGAGAATCCCCCTTTCAGCACAGTACCAGCAAACGCTGCGTTAGCTCCCCTCCCCCCCTCAGAGGTCCCCTCTCTTTGAATCGCTACATAAGTCTGTGAGTAATGGTCCCCGGTCCCCATAAAAATCTAAACCCCCCCAGATGTGCGCCCCCCCAAGTCCCACAACGACAGCCTCCCCCCCTTTTTGGCCCCCACACACGCGTTTTCTCTTGCGCCACCTCCTACCCTCCCAGGCGCCCGTTTTTAGTCAAAGCCGACATCCCAGTA
>Ga0179593_1599690_pt1 | contig 12785 bp, 22 predicted proteins | sample CZODoug2_1_08_16_FD_185931 | JGI IMG/M metagenome (GOLD analysis project Ga0179593, IMG submission 185931) | Vadose zone soil fungal communities from Angelo Coast Range Reserve, California, USA - CZODoug2_1_08_16fungal (PacBio error correction) | ecosystem: Environmental > Terrestrial > Soil >... | reverse complement strand
TATTTGGGAATTTTTTTCTGAGGGTGATTTTTCAGGCATCTTTTCTTTGGCTGAGGTTTCCCCTTCTTGGCGCGTATTCTTTGATTCCCCCCCTACTAAATTTCGATCCACTCCTTTCCTCGTACACACAGAAGGCTGGAGATGCCCCCTTAGAGTCCCAAGGCAGGGCTTTTTTTTTTCCCTGTCCCTCGCGGTTCTCTTTTCCCAAGGAGAGGGCTTTTTTGGAGACTTCCCAAAAGTTCCGTTTTCCCCCTCTTTGGTCCCGCAGATTGGAGCACTTTTTTTGATTTTGAGCGGAGGCCGGTTTGGTCTCCCCCCCCTCCAAGAAACTGCTTCCCCTTTTGTAGTTTTCGTCCCTCTTCTGTTAGGCGAGGTTTTTTTTGAGGTGAAAGACTCTGTCATTTTTTCCAGCTCTGTGAATCTCCCTAGCATGATCTCCTCTGGACCAGTCGGGACCGACCCAGCGTACGTCTTTTCCCTTTTTGTTTTTCCTCTCCTCCGAGAACAATCGTTTTTTTCCCCAGGCCCCCTGGCTTCCCTTTTTTCGGGCTTCCATCCGGGTGGAACGACCACCGATAGATAAAGGGTCCTTTTTGGTTCTTCTTTTCCCCCCGCTCAAACCTTCTGTTCTGTTCCTTTCCCTTCTTGCTTTTTTTCGGAAGATTCCCTCCCCCCCCAGGTACAGAATGGTTTTCCCTTTTTTTTTCTGGTACTTTTCTCTGGTAAAAGCCGGTGAGGTTCTTCCCCCCCCCCCCCCCAGCGCCTTTCCCTTTTTTCTGTGGTCCTTTGCCGTCCTTTCCTTACCCCCGCAACTTTTTTTTGTCCCCCCAACACTTGGGGCGCGGCCGGGTTGAGTCGAAGAATTTGCATCTGTTGGAGTGCCAAGACCGGGAGTTTGAGTATTCCTTTTTTCCCAGGGGCATTTTTCCCCTTTCGCCTGCTTTGAGTCGCACTCCCTTTCACAAGAAACCATTTTCCCTTCCTCCTTTTTTCCCCCTCCCCGCATATAACCCCTTGGACCCCCTTTTTGTTGTTTTGTTGCCGACTTCCGCATACGACCCGATGGACTTTTTTCTCTCCTTTTTTTCGTGCGATCTTCACCCTTTTTTTCTGGGGGATTTTCTCCCGCAAGGGCTGTGTTTACTTTTTTCTGTGTCCCCCTCGTTCCTGGAGGAGGGCGGCTTGTGTTTAGCTTTTTTTCTTCCTCCCTCTTGTAATCGACCCCTCCCCCAACCATCCGTTTTGCTCTATGCCCCTTTCCTCCCCCCCTAGTTTTTTTTTCTTCATCGGACTTGAAGTGACACAATTTTCCGGTCACCTCAAAGATTTTTCCCTTTCCAGCGTGTGGGTTATTTCCCCCCTTTCCCATCGGTCCCTACCCTTCCACCGGGTCCGCTCTGCCACACCCCCGGTTGTTTTTTTTTTCCCCCTTCTCGTGAGTTTGTCTTTTTCACATAGTGTTCCTTCCCTCCGTGAGCAATTCCACGTGCCGTTCTGCTTCCACATTGCCCTTGGCAATGTTCTTCCCCATGATACTTTTTTCCCAGTTATCACTCTTTTTTTTTGCGATCGAGTCCGGAAGTTTGAACACCTGAGCATGTCCTTTCAGTTTTTTCCTTCGTAGCTTTCCTCCCCCTTTTTCCCTGGTGTCCCGGCCCGGTGGGACCCTGCTGGCAGTTTTTCCCCGCCTTTGGCGCCCGTGTTTTTTTTCGAGGCAACCATCCTCAAGATCAGGCCCCTAACCCCCCCTTTGGTCCTTTTTCCCGTCAGATTTCTTTTTTTGTAGGCGGATCCCAGGCGCGTTCAAGTTGATGACGCTCATTCGTTGCCAAAAGTTTTCTCCTTCCCCCCCCCCCCCCTGGCCATGTAACGCCTTTTGGCGTCCCCCCCCCCGGCACACCCCCCCCCCCCTCCCCTGGTTCTTCTTCTCCCCTCTCCCAGTGTTTACTGGATTTCCGCCCCGATTCCCTGCGCGCGCTCTTAATCGAGGATTTTTTGAGATTTTTTGCGGCGGCTTTCTTTTTTGCGCCGGCGATCCTTTTCCCTCCCCGAAGAGCCTTCCCCCCCTCTTTCCCTTTTTTTTTTTCCACTTCGCGACCATTTTAAGGTTTTCCCATTTTTTTCGAAGTACAACCTCCCCTTTTTGCGGGGCGTGCTGGTTAAGTTTTGCACCCCTCTCTTTGTGGGCGGTCCTCCCCTCGGCGGAGAGTTGTCCTTTTTTTCTTTTTCCTTTCAATCTCCCCCCAAAAGTAGTTTCGTCGTCCCTTGTGATCTGGATGTCCTCCCTCTTCCCACTTTCACAACAAAATTTTTTTTTCCCCTCCCCCCCCCTTCCTCCTCCGAGGATTTACAGATTTTTTTTCGTGTCCCTTCCATCCGCGCGCGTTTTCCCCCCTTCGGCTCGGTTTTTTCTTTTTCCTCCCCTTTTAGTCGATTGCTTCAAACGTGGATGCCCACGTGCTACTTTTTTGAGGATCATCCCCTTGCCCCCCCTGGTGGCTGCTTTTTTTCTCCCATTCGTTTACGCTTGGGGCCCCCCTTCCGGTGCGACATCCTCTCTCTTTCCCCTACTTTTTGAGAGAGGTCCCTTTTTTCGCCACCCACACCCCCCCCCAAAGCTCCCGGCCAATTTTTTCCCCCCCCCCTTTTTTTCCCCCCCCCCTTCTCGAGCAAGCCCCTTCCTCCCTTATGGATCATTCCTCTGACTCCCTTTCTCCTTTTTGAGTGCATCGACCTATAGTCCTGTACTCCCCCCGCCGAGAGCGCGGCTTTTCCCCCCCCTTTGCGCAAAAAAAAGCCGCCTTTCCTTTCCTTTTCTGTCGATCGTTTTTCCTGCCCTTCAAGCTTGGACGCGGAGGGTCCACCCACTCTGACGGAAAGACCTTTTTCGTATGGTTCCTCCCCCTCCCGGAAACTCCCCTTCCCCTCCCCTTCCAGCCCAACCATGGTGGGACTAGCTTCGTGCTTTTCCCCCCGCAGAGTGCAGTCTGTTTTTTCCCCTTGTCTTGGAGAACCGGTTTTTTTTCCCTCCTTTCGGAAAAATCTCATCCTTCTCTCCTTGTGCAATCTTTACGGGTCCACCTTCCCTCAAAGGTAAATTCCCCCCCCTCTCGAAATAGGATCTGCTTTTTTTTTCCCCCTTCTCAATGTACGCTATCCCCTTCCCTAACCACTGATTGTTGTTGTGGCGTGGCCCCCCCCCCGCCCATTTTTTATGATAAGCTTGTCTTCCCATGGGGCCCCTCCGTCTAAACTTGCGTTTCCTCCCCACGAGGGCCATTCCCTTCCTCCCCAATCGAATTCGTTTTCTTCTCCCCCCCATGTGCGCCTTTTCCCCCCCCCTTTTCTTTGCTGTTACAATCCTCCACCGTGTCCAGACAGGGCCGTTTCTCCCCCGTTGCCGCTCCTCCCGCGATCTTCTCGCCAACCGCACAATTTTGGTTGACTCTAAAGAGGTGCTTTTTCCCCCCCCTCCGACACTTTCCAATTTTTTCTTCTTCCCTTCACCTGTGCGTTCAAATCATGCCCCTCCCCTTTTCCCCCCATGGCCAGCATTCCCTTTTCCCAAGGACCCCCGCGTCCCCTTTTTTCTTTTTTCGAGACTGCACCCCCCCAAAAGGGCCGACCCTCTTTCCCTCGGGCCGTGACTTTTTTTTTTTTTTTGTCAGCGGCACCCCCCCTTTTTTTTTGTGCCGATGTGAAAATTTTCGTATTTTTTGCAAAGCTTCCCTCCCCTTTCTTTGTTCGTGGGCCGTCTCTTTTTTTCCCAAATCCCCCCCCCTTCTTTTCCCCTCTGCCCCCCAAAACCGGAAAAATTGGGTTTTGTCCCCCCCTCGGAAACAAGCGACCCTTTTTTTCCCCCCCGCCGCCCCCTTTCCTTTCCCGCACGTCCCCGCGCTACGTTAAACCCAGCCAGTTTTCCAATTTTCCAAAAGACCCGTTCTCGGTGAGGCTCCCCTTTCCTTACGTTCGTTTTTCTTTTTCCGCGGCAAACACCGCGCTAGGTACTTTATATGTACTCGCGAAGATTGCGGGTACTTCTTTTTTTTTTTCTTTTACTTGCGGCACGCCCCCTTCCCCCCTCCAAGAGGAAACATTTACTCGTGCCTACCTTATACGTCCTGTGACTTTCCGCTGGCAAGCTTCTCTTTTTCCCTCAACTCCACGCGAGTTCAATTGGTTTTTCACTTGTACTTCTTGGGTAGTCGATTCGTTTCCCCCCCCCCCCCTTTTTTTTTCCAGTACCACATCACGGGTTGCGGCACTTCCGATCTCGGACGACCTTTTTTGTTTTGTACCAAGCCCTCCTTGATCCACACCGCAGCGGACCACTGAGGTTTCCTGTGTGTATTGTCAAAAGGCTACTTTTCTCCAACGTAAGTTCTTCCTCTCTATAACCCCCCCCCCCCCCCCCCCCCCCACTCTGCCCCAAGGTCACTCTGACTTTTGTTTTTTTTTGGGGGGTGGTTTTTTTTTTTTTTTCTCGTTTTTTCTTCGTAAAGGGTCTTTTGCCAGGGAGTCGATTGCCCATTTTTTAGAGTGGCGGTCCCCTCTGCCACGACGACTTCCCGACTCCCCCCCCTGTTCCCCCCTGCCCGCGACTCATCTTTTGCGTACCACCAGCCTGCTAAATAGTGCTTTTCCCCCCCCCCCCTCGACTACTCCTTGATCTTCCCCAGACCGTTCACTCTTTTTTTTTTTCCCTTATTCTTCGGGAAGCTTTTCCCCCCCCCCCCCCCTCCCCGATAATCGTCAGAAAGGCTTTTGATTAATCCACGGAAAGTTGTCCTTTCCTGTTGGGTCCCCCTTTCCTCGACTCTCTTCCCCCCTTTCCGCCTGATTGGTATGGCCCCGAGGAGCCTTTCCCCTTGCGTGTCCTTCCCTATCAGTACTCTCCCCCCCCTTGCAGTACGCATTACAGAACCCACTGGCCCCCCCGCATAGACACACTCCGTCCCCCCCCCCCTCCTTTCCGCTCTCGGCTTTCCCTCCCTTTCCGCTTCCCCCCCCTTTTCACCTTTTTCCCCCTTGGTCGGAGTCTTGCACTCGCTTTTCAGCACAGACCCCCCTCCTCATCCTGTGTTTTCTAGCCTTTTTTCTTTTCTTTTTCCCCTTGGTCACGCCACGTGCCCTGTACGTTCTGGATCACCGGCAAGCGGTGCCCCCCCCTTCGCGCCCCCCTCCCCTCCAAAACAAACCCTTTTCTTTTTCGTGCGGGACGGAGGTCCCTTTCTCTTTTTTTTTTCCGGAGGTGCAGGCGTTGTTCTTTCTTTCTTTGAATTTCCCCAATCTCTCCGGCGCTACTCGACCCCCCCCAACCTTCCCACGCAGGCTTCAGGGTCTCCCCGACTCGCCTTTCCTTTTTTCAAGACCCCCTCTTCGGAGGAGTTTCCTTTCAGGATCCCTTGAGGGTTCTTCTTCTCGGATACCACTTTTTCCCCCCCCTTTGAGTACCGCTTTTTTTTTTGACATTTCACGGCAGCTTGCCCTTGACGGAGTTTTCGGCGACCGGGAACCCCCCCCCCCTGTGAAAAGACCCCCCTGTCGTAAAACCGCGTCTGTCCTGATTCCAGACGTTTTCTTTTTCTTCCTGGGTTGTTTTTTTTTTTTTTTTTTTTTTTTTTCCCCGACTTTGTGAGCTTTTTTTTTTTCTTGCACGGCCCTGGAGGCTGTTTTCAGTTTTTTTCAGCGGAGGAGTTTCGTCGTGTCGGCTTTCCCCCCCCCCTGCAACTAAGGACCCGTTTGCTGAGAGGGCCTTTCCCCCGGGGAACGAGCCACTCTTTCCCTTTTCCCACGATAGCTCCTTTTTTCCTCTTGCAGATAGATTCTGTTTGATTTTCCCCGCCAGCTCCACTTTTTTTTTCCTAGGAGCCGATTTTCCGGTTTGGATTCAGTAAAGCCTGCCCCCTTTTGAGTTTTTTCCTCTGCGGTTGCTTCCATTTTTTTTTTTTTTTTTTTTTCAACCAGTAGGTTTTTTTTTTTTCTGATCGCCCTCCCTGCCTGCTTTTTTTTTTGATGGTGTGCCCCCCAACGGGTGCCGACCCCGAAAGAACCGTCATTTTTTTGTCAAGCCCCCCCCTTTTTTTTCCCCTTTGCGCGGTAAGTTTTTTTTTCTTGGGGATTTTTTAGCCCTTTCCCTTTTCCTCTTCCCTGGTAAACGCTGAAGCTCAGGGCAGTTTTCTCCACCAAAACAGAGTGGTTCCTCTTATTTCAATTGTTCCCCTTTTCCGTCATTGGAGATTGTAGTAGCTTTTCCCCCCCGCTTTTCTTCCCCCCTTTTTTTTTACCCCCTCTCCGGACCCCCCCTAGATCGTTTTTGCCGCTTCCCGCTCATTCCTCCGAAGCCCCCCGTTCTTAGAGGCTATTTTTTTTGGGAAATTGGTCTCGCCCCCCTTTTTTTTGTTAAGTTTCTTCCCTGGCGGGCGTGGGCTAGGATCTTTTTTGTGTTTTTCTCCTATTTGAGTCTCTTTTTTTTTTCCCCCTTCATTTTCTTTTGACAATCCCAAATTTTTCGTTTCTTGCTGCCCAACGATGTATTTTTTTTTTCCGAATGCACGCCCCATGTCCGGGCCCCCTTCCTGTCCTTTTTTCCTCCCCGGGGTTGGTACCGCAGTTCCAAGAATCGACTTTTTTTCGCTGCCCCCCCCCCCCCTTTTCCCTTATTGGCGTGAGGTCCCCCCCCCCTATGTCATTCTGTTCTTAGACCCCACGGATCGTTCCCTTGCCCTGTCAGTGCTGGCTTTCCTTCCCATAATGCACATTTTTCACCGCGTGTTTTTCCCCCCTCCTAGAACTGGTGAATTAGGATCTTTTTTCTTCAGCTTTCCGTGAGTGGCCCTTCAGCCAGACCCCCCCCCCCCCCCCCCCCCCCCCCCCCCCCCCCCCCCCCTTGTGCCATTGGGATGTTCTTGGAGGAGTCTCTCCCGATTTGTCTTCTCTCCTTCCTTTTCTCCCTGGCTGGGGAATTGGGCCCTGCAGTGGTGGCTGCTTCCCCCCCTCAGATCCTTGCTTCCTTGGTGCGCATGGTGTTTTCTCTTTTTCGAGGGGGGGATTTTTTTTTTTTTTTCATCACCAATGTGTCCCCCCTTTTCCTTTTGCGCGAGTTCTCCCTTTTTTTTCGGCCCGCGGGCCATGTCACCCCCCCCCCCCACTTTTTTTTTTCTGCGTTTTTTCCCCCCCCACAACCAAAACTTTTTCCTTCCCTGAGTTCTCCTCCTGTACGGAGATAAACGAACCCCTGATGGGCGCGCTCTCCCCCCCCTTTCTAGATGACGTTCGTTGCCTCTGGTTGGCGACTGAGCCCCGGGCGAAAAGAACCCCTTTTTTTTCAGAATTTTTTTCCCCCCTCGGCTCACATCTTTCTTTCACTTCCCAAGTAGCCGTACTCCCCCCCCTTCGTGCTTTCCTTTCCCCGGCACCGCGACCTTCTCCACCCCCCCAGGTGGGACGTCGTTTTTTTTTCGGAGGAGGGGGAGTGCTCCCCCCTCCCCCCCTCCAACCGCGTTTTCCAGTCGTTCCTTCTCTTGCGAGGGGACCATGATTTTTCAGCGTCCAGGCTTGTCCCCCCCCCTTCTGACGGAACAGGACTTTTCCTCCCCTAGGTATCCCTTTTCTCTTCCGTTTTTTTTTCTCTCCCTTCCGCTTTTTCCCCTTCGGCGGCTCGGTGGTTCGACCCCCTGCTTTTTCTTTTTCAAAAAACGTTTTCCCTTCGCGGAGGATATTCCCCCTTGCGGTTTTTTTTTTTTTTCTTTCCTTCGTTTTCCCACGATTGCCGTTTTGAGTCCCTCTTTTTTTTTTCATCCTCCTAAGTTTTTCCTTCGAGATGTCGCCGTCTGTGCTACCCGGCCCCATCTTCCCCCTCCTTCTTTAGCGCATCCACAGGCGCCTGGTCTGCTTCTGAAGCCACGTGGGTTTTCTCTCACTCATCGTCGAGCCCCCTTCTTTCCTCCGCGCCCTCTTTTGTTTTCCCTCGCAGTGCAACCAAACCCCTGGAGACGCGTCTTTTTTTTTCAGCCTGGACGGCGTCCGTTCCCCCCCTGTCTCCCCGAGCCGGTTTCCCCCTCTTGTTGGAGATTGGAAGGACATTGTGACACCTCTCCGAAGACCACCTTTTTTAGTCGTCGCGGTGCAGGTCCCCCTCTTCCCCTTCCTTTGCGGTCTTGTACTTCCCTTTTTTTTCCCTTTTCCCCTTGTAGAAACGGAATGATTCCCCGCTGCCCCTGAGCAGTTTTCTGTTCCCCCCGGCGCCCCCCCCCCTTCCAGACGTCATTTCCCCTCCCCTATTTTTTTTCAGTGCGTGGGCTTTAGAGGACTCCCTCGTAAAATTTTTCTTTTGCGCCTCGAACCTTGTTTTTGGGGGTTTGTTTGCGGGGGCCAACTCCTTTTTTTCGCGAAGGCTGTGGAACCGGTCCCCCCCAAATTGCGCACTTTTTTTCCCGCGCCATTTCCCCCCCCCCCCCAATCGAATCGGCTCCCCCCCCATGCGCCTTCATCACCCTCTTTTCCTCGCCACCACTGGTTCTTTTTTTCCAGCCGGCCGCCCTTCGGCCCCCTTCTACCGCAAGCTTGACCGCCGTCCCCCCCCGGGCCCAGGCCCTCTCTTCGGGCCCTTCCCCTCCCTATCGCCCAGTTCTACTTTTGCGGTTGGTCATCATGTTTTCAACAGTGGTTTTTTTTTTTTGGGGGGGGGGGGGCCCCCCCAAAAGACCGGAAGAGATCCTTTCTTACGACGACCTTTTTTCCCCCTCTTGGACCCCACCCTCCCCCCCCTTTTCCCCCACCCCTCTACGGGCCGTGACCGCTTGGAACGGTTTCTCCCGAGGTCTGGCCGCTTTTTTTTTTTTTTTTTTCAATGGGGCTTTTCCCCCCCCCCCCCCTGGTCGGGGAGCAATTCTTAAGTAGATTCCCCCCTCCATTTTTTCTCTTTGGCAGAGCACCCCCCGGGGACCCGGGGATGAAATTATGGGCACTCCTTTTTTTTTTTTTTTAACCACGCCTCCCCTCCCTCTCCACAGAAGCGGTTGCCGGCGCCCCCCTTCTCCTTTACACAGCCTTTCCCCTCATCACCCCACAATGCACCCTTAGAAGTGTTTTTTCTGTCGATGACTTTTTTTCTTGCGTCGTCTGTTTTTTCCCCCCCTTTGCAAACAACGTCGCTTTGTTTGATTTTTTTGGCCCTTTTTTTTTTTTTGTACGCTTGCGTTTTTTTTTTTTTTCACGTTTGTTTTGGCAGCAACCCTCTCCCTGGAAAGAATCCCCCCAGGTGCAATCAATAGCCTTAAGAATTGCACCCTCAGCTGGCCTTTTTTTTCCGCTCTTCACGAATTTAACCTTTTTCCAAGTGATTGGCGTGTCCAATGGGCTCCGTCATCCCTGGTCCCCAGTTGGTCCCCCCACATAACGTGTCTTTTTCTCTTTTTAGATGTTATTTGGAATCTCTGGAGGTGCCTTTTTCCGCCCCGTTTAAACAGTCCACCCCGCGCGCCACCCTTTTTTTTACGTCTCGTTCCCCCCCCGCTTCGCGTTCCCACCCCCTTTTGGATTCTCTCCCGAATCCACATTATCCCCAAAGGTATATATCGTTTCCCTTTTTTCACGGATGGCCAGGTTTCTTCTTTTTTTTTCAGGCCCCCCCTTTTTCCCCTTCGAGTGTGCGTCATTTGGAAGACCCTTCCGCCGCCGTGTTCCCCCGCGACTCCACTTCTTCTCCTTTCAGAGTCCCACCCACCACAAAAAAAACCAACCCCCCCCACAAAACCCCCCCCCCCCCCCCCCCCCCACAGCCGTCTTTTCCCCGAGCGAACCCGTTTCTTTCAATAACTTTTCCTTAAACTACAGACCAGTTCTTCCTTTTTCTTTTCGTCTGGCCCTTCCCCCGGCAGTCGATGTTTTTTCCCAGCTGAGTAACCTCCCCCCTCAAGTTGTTTTTTTACTCTCCGTTTCCTTTTAGTCCCCTGTCCAGCGAATTAAAGCCTGGACCACCTGGTTTTTTTTCCCTTTTCGGCTCGCCTGTCTTTTACTTTTTTTTCCCTCAGTAGAGCCTTCTGTTCATTTTTCTCTCCCCTCCCCCCCTGCTGAACATCCGCCTCCACTAGTTTTTTGACACGAGGACGATCTTTCTTCTTTGGAAGATTCCGGTGCCCCCTTTTTTTTCTGTCGGAGTTGACGTTTCCTTTTCCCCCCATACTGAGAAAAGACATACCTATCCCCTCCGTTGTTTTCCCCTTTTTCTAGTCTGTGGCTTTTCCTTTTTTTTCCCCCCGACACTTGTCCCCCTCCTCCCCCCACCATGGGCTGTGGGATCCAGGACCCCCTTAGAGCATCTTTTTTTTGAGCGGCTCTTTTCGGAGGGCTCCTTTTTCTTCTTTTCAGTGCGGGTGCTGGGTATTTTTCATGCTTTGTTTTTTTCTCCCTCCCGATCAAGCCGTTTTTCCTCTCAGATCTCTTTCCCTCCCCCTTCCCCAGTAAAGTAGGTCTTTCATAATCGCGCTCCAGGTGTCCCCCTTTTCTGCTGGACCCCCCTGCCCAACGTTGGGGTCTCCAGGCTGTTTTCCTCCCGGCGCTTGTCGGCGGTGGCGGCGTGGTAGCTTTTCCCGGAAACTCAGTTCCTTTTTCCTTGTTCTGGGGCATCCTTCCAGTTTTTACTGGCAGAGATCACCTGTTGTGTGTTGCTGGGGCTGCACTTTGAAGCCGATGCTTTTTAACGGGGGGAAGCTGAGAAGGCTTCTCTTTTCTTCTCTCTTTTTTTTGCCCCTCAGCAAGAGGACTTTGACTTGGGTTCCCCCCCCCCCTTCGTAGTGGCGAAGTATTTCTATTCCCCGTCCTTTTTGCACGGCACCTTGGTTTTTTTTGGGGAGCTGAGTTTCTCATGGAAATAAGGGGCCTACAGGATAGTGTTTCACCCCCCTCTCTTCTCTTTACCGTGGGGGCCCGCGATTCTCCTCCTCAGGGGGAGACCTTTTCTCCAGCCCTTTCCCCCAAAGGATTTTTTTCCTTTGTCCCTCCCCCTGAGGGTTGTTTCCACGGAGACTTGCAAGGGAAGACCTGGAGTGCCCCCTTTGTTTTTGCTCCTGCTTTTTGGGCTTTCCCCCCCCACCGTTTTCGTTCGTCTCCAGCGCCCCGGCCCCGCTTTCAAACTGCCAACCTTGCCGCCGCTCCGACCCTTTTTTGTGTGTTTTTCCCCTTTTCCCAATTTCACTTGGGCTCTTTTCCGGTGGAAGTCGTTTTTTTCTTTTCCCGGAAGCTGATGATTTTCTGAGTTTCCCATTTTTTAGGGACTTTGGTTCCCAACGAAAGTGGAGGTGTTTGACTTGACCCTCAACCCAAAGGGTCGTTTCTTCCCTCATCCCTTTTTTTTTTTTTTTTCCATAGCTCCGGTTGCCCGCCTCTTCCCCCCCAGCATCCTTTTGTCGCCTCCCCCTTCCCCCCGATCGCGCTGTACGGTCTGGGGGACTTGGGTTTCCCACGGTGAATTGGTTTTCCCTCCCCCCGGATTAGTTTCTCGTTTTTTTTTTGTCCCTCGGGTTTTCGTCTTTTTCGGTGTGATTTTCCCCCCCAGAGTCAATCTGTCCCTTTTTTCCCGTTTTGCTTTTTCTTAACCCCCCCTACGATCCCTGTATTTGCCACCGGAACCCGACTCTTGCCTTTTTTTAAATGTGAAGTTTCCAGAAGCTTTTTTGAGGAAGCTGCCCATCCTTTTTTATACCGACAAGCCCCCTCCCCCCCAGGAATTTCCTTTTTTCCGGAAAAACCGTTTTCCCCTCCACAACGTCACCTTCCCTTAGGCGTGATTTTTTCCTTCATGGGGGTCCTCGTTGTTCAATTTTCAAAACCCGCACTTGTTTTTCGTAATTGTCCCCCCCCTGGAAATGTTAGGAGGTCCCTCTATCTTTTTGTCATTACTGTGATTTTTTTCTGAAGGTCCCCCCACTGGGAGATCGCTTTTTTTTCCCAGAGCCGTTATTTCCTTGTTTGTTTCCTCTCGGATTTTTGGAGACGTCCGTCCCCCTCCTCTCGACTCTGTCCCGTTTTTTCCCTTTTGCCGGATGGCAGGGGCTCCCGTTCCTTTTTTTTTTTGAAGCCCGTCATAATGATTCGTCTTCTTATTTTCATGGTTGTATCAGTAGTCTTTAGAGGCCAATGGCGGGTCCCTCCCCTTTTTTTTCTCCATTCCTTCCGTTTTTTTAATTGTTCAACCTATACGGCCCTTTCTGCCCTTTTCACCCCTCCCGTCACACCCCCCCCCACAAGCTCGAGGAGCACCCAGTTTACTTTTCAGAACGACTGTCCTCTCTATTTTCCTCGCTGATACTCTGGGCTCTTTTCTTCTGGCGCGGTCAGCGACCCCTTTAGGCCTCTGTCTTTTTTTCCCCTCCTCAAATCGTTTCCCTTCCAAGGACAATGCCCGTACAAAGACGTCCCTTTTTTCTTTTTTTTGTTCCCCCTTCACCCCCCCCTTTTTTTTTCGCCAAACTTTTTTTTGCGAAGGTGCGTATTTTTTTCGTCCGGGCTCCTTTTCCTCTTTCCAACCTTTTTTTTTTTTTTTTTCCAGTCGTTCGTAGGGCTTTTGGGATTATTGGATCTTCTGTTCCTTCAACCAATTTTCTCCTCTTCTCTTCGAGATCCTCGCTCCCCTCCCCGAGTGTTTTCTGCGAAGAGAGGCTATTCTTATCGGTTTCTCGTACGATGAGTCTCCTCCCCCTCATGCCACGTGGTGATTTTTTTTGAGGATCATCCGGGCGGCGCCCTCTAATCCGTTACGTCTTTTTTTTTTTTTCCCCCGGCGG
>Ga0179593_1590293_pt1 | contig 12785 bp, 10 predicted proteins | sample CZODoug2_1_08_16_FD_185931 | JGI IMG/M metagenome (GOLD analysis project Ga0179593, IMG submission 185931) | Vadose zone soil fungal communities from Angelo Coast Range Reserve, California, USA - CZODoug2_1_08_16fungal (PacBio error correction) | ecosystem: Environmental > Terrestrial > Soil >... | reverse complement strand
CGGAGTTATTTCCCCCTTTTTCCCCTCTGCTCTGGTGTAGACTTCTCGAACTTCCCATCTGTGTTAACCGCTAAGTCCCGCCCGCTCTCTCTTTGCGCCGAGTCACCCGTCTCCCGACGACCCCGCTTCTGACCTAGAATCGTCGTCTCTTGGTTGCCCGAATTTCCCGGAGTTTTCTGGCCTCCGATCCTCCATCTTTGACACGAGATGGTTGCCGCCGTTTCCTTCTGATTAGGTCTTTACGTCCCTCCGTGACACGAACGGCTCTCGTTCCTTGCTAGTCGCTGCCCCTGCTGATATGACACGCCTTCTTTATTCGCGCTGTCGCCGACGGTTAACCGTCGGAATTTATCCTCCGTTTGCGTCACCCTTTGTTTTGGACGGCCCGATCCCCGATGTGCTCTATCCGCTCAACCTGGGCTCTTCGTCTAGGCATCATTTTTCTTCATCCGAGCCGTAGGTCCACGAAAAATTCGCATGTCTTTAATAGGTCCGCTCTGTGTCCGCGGCCCTCTCTTTTGGAGTGAGTTTTGGGGCCTGTTCCATCGTATTCTTGACTGCGCGCGGTTTTGCCCTCCCTACGATTCCCAATTTGAGTCTCGATCCTCTTACAAGGCGTGACGCCGTCGCGCTACTTACGGCTTGCAGTTCTTCCGCCGGCTCACGGCACCCCCCCTAGTGTCCCGCGCGAACGGGCCGATCGGAGTTTTTTCTCCTTTTTTGCTACGTAGCATGATGCTTCCCCGACTTGACTTTTCTTTCCAAGCTATTCCGGCTTCCGCTTTTTGGCAATCTACCTATTTTTTGGTCCGTCGCCACGATTTCTCTTGTTCTCAGAGGGTGTGTGCCCTACCGATCCCCGTTTTGCCCCCCCCTCCCCAACATTGAAGTGCTTGTCGGCCTTTTATCGTGGCTTTCTCTCCAGTGGCGCCCGTCGTCGATCTGGCTGCCCGCCTCCCCCCCTTGCTATTGATTTTGTGGTATGCACAAATTCATGCGATTCTTACCTAGTTTAGGTTGCCGTTATGTTCTTCTTAGCTGTTCGGACGATCACCCGGATTGTCCTGTCTTAGCGTGCAACGCCTGGACCAGGCCCTTCACGCCTTCGTCAGACTTTTGGCCGCGGTCGGCCGCTTCCCGCGCGAGACGACCTGAGCCGTGTCCCGGTGATTGCGTCCTTGCTGATAAAGTTTGCTTGCTGTTCGATTGTCGGTTTCATTACCCTTTAAGCGTAACCAAATTACCTCTAATTTCATAGACCCCCTCTGCCCTCCGTTCCAGAGCAGTAGTGCGGTCTTTTTCTTTGAGGTGGTTTGTTCCAGCGCAATGGTGGCGTTTCGCTCGCCCGTACAATTGCTTCGTCGCGTCCCCAGTCAATTTTTGCGCATATGAGCTTCGTTTCCCTTTTTCCAGATTTTACAATTGCCCTACTTGTTTTGCGCGAGCAATCTCACCCCCCCCCCCAATGAAGTTGGTCCCCTGCCTGTCGCTCCGTCCTAGTTCTGAACTTTTTAGATACCATTTTCTGGATTTTCCCCTGCCCCTTTAGGGCCCGTTGATGACCCCCATCCCCCTAAGGTAGGGGAGACGCTGAGCGCTCCCCTCATCTGGCCCCTTCCCTTCGCGGCGCGGACCCTTCTTGGCTGGATTTTGCTTCCCCCGCGCCTTCTCGGTGGCTTTTTTTGGCTGGTTCCTGTTGCTGATGCTCGAACCCGCCTTTTTTTTAAATTGAACACCTAACTCCGTGGGAACTCTGGTTTTTCCTGCTCCCCCGCCTTTGCCGGTTTTTACCGGAGAGCGCGGAACGTCTGGTATTTCCGTCGGCTTTTTGAAGCACCCTGGTGAATCCGGCTCCCTGACGCGGTTTTTTGACTTCTTTGCGTCGCCATCCACGGCTCTCCTGTTTGGTTTGTCTATGGGCTGTTCTCTTTTCCCGTCTCTTTTGATTGAAACAAATTTGGTAGCCCCCCCCTGTGCCAGCGATTTCCCCCTCCGTTAGTTTGGCATTTTGCCTCTTTTATCTATACTAAGGGCTTCGGGTTTTCTCAGCCCCCACAACACAACCCCTCCTTTTGAGCGCCCCCCTTCTGCGTATACCATTTTTCTGAGTTATATTTGCTTGCGACTCCCATGGTCCGGATAATTGCGGCGAATCAACTTTAGGAAAGAGCATTCTCGCAGAGTGGGTTTCCTCGAGAGTAAGGACCTATCTTTCAGAGGAATGAAGGACGGTTGCAGATTTACCTTTCGGGACGGGGAGGTTTAGCATAGGATCTTTTTCAGTTGGCGGACGCCCGGGGTATTTTGTTGGGGCGTTGTTTTGTTTTTTTGTGGACTAGGCCCAGGCGGGGTTCTTCTTTGGCTTTCCCGTTGTTTCACGAATTCCGCTGCTTCCTGGTGAAGTGCCGTTTTTCCTAGGGGCACGGGTGTCCTTACACGGCGCTGCCGCGTTTGCCCTTTTTGTTCTCATAAGGTTTGCGCTTCCTTCGATATTAGTTGGTTGGCATTTCTTTGGCACGAGAGCCCCGTTTGGGCATCATGGATAGTTGTTGAATATCGTGGCTGTTCTTTGTTGGGTTTGGCTTGTGGGTTGTCCTCTTCTTCAGTTTCGTTCGTCTTCCGTCTAGTATTTGCTCTTTTTTGTCTTGGGGGGGGTTGAGTTTTTTAAATAATCCCCTCCCTCCTATCTTTTTCCTCTCCGGGGTTTTTTTTCATCTAATCGTTTTAACACTCACCACCCCCCCCCCCCTGCCGCGCCACTACGGCCGTATCCCCGTCCCCCTCTCGCTTTAGTTCCTCCCCCCACCCCACAAAGCCCTCCGCGCTATTCCGAACTTCGTGCCAAAACGCTTTGACCCCCACACCCCCCGAAATCCACATATTCCGGCCCGACTCCACAACCCCCCCACTCCATTCGCCATCGGCCAGCTTCGGGGGACACCCGCCGTGCCGCCGGCCCCCCCTCAGCATAGTCCTGTCCTTCGACTTTTCGATGCTCCTCCCCCCCCGCCCCTCTCTCTCACCTACGACTTTGACCCCAACGCCAACAAATCCCGTCCGCCTTCTTTGCCCACTCCTTTGGTTCACACTTTCACTATGCACCTACACTCGCCGATGTTACCCCTCTGCTCCTTCCTCCGTGCGATTTTCACTTTTTTACTTCTGCTCCCTCAGTTTCACTGTCCTTCGTTATCTCCCTTCTTTTCTTCGCCCTCCACCCCATCTCGAATCCAAATATTCCACCTCGATAGAAACTTTTCCTCTCCACATCGTTTGGCGTCAGCCTCTATCGTCCGGTGTGGTTTTCCCCTGGGGTTCCCCCCCTGACCGGCCTTAATTTTCCGCAGTCCCCTATGCCCCATATTTTTCCCCTCCGGTCATTTGGGTCTGGGTGGGGCCAAATTCCCCATCTCCGATATGTGTACTTCTTCCACCTGCCTACTCCCCCCGTCCATAATCCTTTTTTCTTCAGGCCCGCCCCCCCGGTATCCCTTCTTTTGAAGGCGATTCCCACCTGTTGCTCCTCTTTTTTTTCCCCCCAGTATTACTGGACTGAATTCCCTCTGCTTCTGTTCAGTACCTTCCCTTCAAAGTTGGATCAATTGCCACCATTTCCTTTTCGACATCGCATCGTCCCCCTTGCCGTTTGTGAGCCGTACCCCTTCGTTACCCATTTGGATTCTCAATCCCCCCCCCCCCAGCGTAAAGCCCCGAACGCTAACTTACCTTTAGGGTGTCCCATTCCCCCTACTCTTTTTCCTTCCCTGGGCTTTTTTCTTTCCACCCTATCAGCGCCTGCCCAGTATCCCATTGGCAGGATCGTGGTTCCCTTCAGCGCTCCTAACTGCGCTACCTCCCCCTTTTTGTTTTTTTCCGCTCCCTCGTCATCTGGACTCCTGACACTCAGTTGAATGGACGCCCTTCCGGAGATGCGCATCCCTGGACAATTCTCGCAACTTGTTGTTAGGGGAAGCCGAGTCCTTGGTCCCCAGCTTCCCCTCTGTCTCCATACAAACTCCGCTTTTTCTCCCCCTTTTTTGTCCTTTACTCGCGCGTTCACGTTTTGCGCCACCTCTCTGCGCTCCACCACGAAACAGCTGCTTGTTTTTCTCAGCGGTAGGGCGTGTCTAATCTGCGCTCTTTCCCATGTTGCCTTGTAATGGACAACCCCCGCATCCTCCTCGCCCCGCGCAACTCCTCTTCTTCCCCAATTACAAGCCGGTCCAAATCGCTCTCCCCGAATTTCGTATTGACCCGGCGGCTTTGGCCTTTCGGCGTCGAATGTTCGCCTGGTCTCCTCATCGTTGCGCTCCTTCTTACATCGAGGTGTCTTCAGCTCAACGGCGGCGCCCATCCAACGCTCTTCCCCCCGCCTTTATCTATCCCGGATCGCTTCCCTTGCCACAGATCAACCTTACTTTGCGGTTCCTCACACGTCTGCTTGCGCTTACGGTCAGATTCCCACTCCCCTTCCACTTCAAGTGTGTTATTTTTGCACCATCTTACGGTCGCGGTCCCCCTATGCCTCCGTACGTTCTCACGTTATTAATTCCCATGTTTGATTGCCGCCGGGCGAGATTCTTTGCGTGATTGCCTGCCACCTCCCTCCCAAGCGATACTGTTTACTGCCCTCGGCCTCCCTCGTGATACGTCTCTCGTAAGCTCTTCTACGTCGAGGAGTTCAGGGGCAAGCGCCTGCAGCTAGAGGCCTGCTCGGCATTAGCGGCGTCACACTGTACTCCCCCGCTTCTCTCGACCTACTATGTGTCGCCTTTGCCCCGTCGTGCTACCCCCTGAGGCGAACGTTTCGCATGATCCTCTGGCCCACCTCCCCTTCCCCTTCTACCCCCAAAAACCTTATCAGAATAGTAGCAGATTCTGCCGGTTACTTTTTTCGTGGGTCCTTCTATCGCTGCTATCTTTCTGTGAGCGCCCCCTCCTTTTATGCCGGGCCAGTCGCTTCGACTCTTTCCTTTAACCCGGAGGCCCATACACGGTGACGCCATGTTTCCTTTGCTGCTTTTCCGACGTTACCATCGGAAACACGGGGTCCATCAGCACGTTCTCTCCGCCGTCATCCCTCCCCTAAGGCGATTCCCCCGGTCGAAAACGGCCCCCCATCTGTATCGTCCGAGTTCGCCGGACGAGCCTTTTTCCATCGGTCGGCCTCTCTGGGGTTTGTTTGACACGCATTAAACCCTCTGCTCTTTTCCCTCAAGGCTGAGTCAAGCGCTTTCTTCCCCCCTGTGGCTGGCGATCCCGCGCGGCGTTGCGCTTTTTCGCTTACTTTTCTTTGTCCAACCGCTGGTGCCCGGCTTCGTTTTGCGTGATTCCGTCTGGGAGACCTTGGATTTCCCCCCCCCCTGGAGGGGTCTCCCTGACCGGACCCCCCCAACTGGACTTTTGGTCTGCGCTCCCCGAGCTGATCGTGAGCTTGATTCCCCGCCGCTGTTTCATCTCTTTCCCTGAGGAGTCCCTTTTCCTTTCAGTCCCGATTCCAGCTTTAGAGCTCCGACTTTTTCCCGACGATGGCTCGATCTCCGCTTATCGGAGGCCTTACCCAAAGCCTCTGGATGTAGCAGCCGGTTGAACATTTCTCTCCTTTCTTTGATGTTTTTTCCCCTCGTTTTCTCGTGATGTTATGCCCCTGTTGGGAGGACTTCATTCCGTGTTCGCCGGGCGCGCCGTTTTATGTAACGCGACCCTCTTCTCGTCAGTGACCTACTTTTTCCCCCCGCTTTTTTTTTGGCCGACGACGTTCACGATTCTGGGGTTATTTTGCTCAGCCAGGCCCCCGTGAGATCCGTGATGTGCTTGAGCAGCCTTGTGTGCGTTGCTTCGGCGTGCCTTGTTTCAGTGCGACGCCCTTTTCCTGCGTCTTCGTACCAAGGTCTTTTTACGATAACCCGCTCCTTCTTTATTCGCTGGACTCCTCCAGTTGTTGTTTTTTCTCTCTATATTAAGCGCATCAAAGATCGGCTGCCGTTGGTCACCATCCAACCAACAACTAGTCTCCGGCGCTCCCCATTAGCGTCCTGATCCTCAGGTCGCGCTCCTTCCCCCAACGCACCCGCGCATCTGCCTCCACCCGGCTCCCTCTATGGCTAACCCTTCTCTTCGTTCAACCCCCCTCTTTCTATTTTCGGCGGCTGTTCGCGCGCGTTCTTTTTTTGAACAGAACAGCTCCGTCGGGCAATACCACACTTTCGGCGCCCCTGCCCCGTGCCTTCCTCTAGGTGCGGTTTTCGACCCTTTTTTCCCTCCTTGCACGTAAAACATGGCCCTTCTGCATTTCACGGCTAAGGGATTCATGTGACTGTCTTTTGGCAGTTCTTCTTTTGTAATTTTTCATCGACGGCACCAATTTTCCGGCGCCGTAGTTCCACCGCTGGCATCTGCGGAAGGTGGGGAAGCTCCTCTACGGGCGCGGTCATCTTTTAAAACGGTAACTTTCATCTAAGAGAGGTCTTCCCAGTTCTCTTGCTGTTCCGGGCAAGACGTAGTCATCCCAGTGCTCCTTTTCTTCCCCCTTTTTGATCCCCGCAGTGATATCCCCGTACTCGTCTGGTCGCGGCTGAGTTCTAGCCCCTCCCTTCTCTTCGCGGCTGCATTTTCCCTTCTCAACCCTAATGTTTGGGCCCCGGTTAATTCCCCGTTCCGACGAAGAACTATGAGCCCCTGGCCCGGCAAATTCTAACCGCTCCCGTGGTGATGAATAAAAGTTCATTGTTAGAGTCAGACTACGTTCCTTCCCCGGATCCCCGCCCAGTGTTTAGCTGTTCGTTGGTTCGGTCCAGGCGCACCTACTTCCGCAGTCTGGAATCGCGGGATGTCAGAAAACGCGGCTCTCCGGACCCGCACCCCGACTTGCTAGCAGTTTTTTTCCGCTAGAAAGAACTTAATTCCACGGGCGGAAGCGAACCACTTGTTGTATGGCCGGCAGAGAACAGTGGAACGAATCCCCCCCCCCGGGCCCCGAAGCCCTCTTCAGACCCCTAGCTGCTTGAACCTTGATCGGTCCCTTCGCCAGCTGAAAGAACCGCAACCCGATGAGAGGAGGTTTTACGAACAAAGTCGACCTTCCGCCTTTGGAGCTTCCCCAGTCCTAATAGTGGTTGTAGAAATGGATTGCGTGCTTTTTGTGGTCCCAGTTCAGATTTTTATGTGAACCTCCGGTTCCCCGGGTGGTTCCGCGATGAGGCCCATGCTAAGCTTTAGGTCCGTCTCGATTCAAAGTACGGAACCCGTCCTCCGCAGCGTTCCCGACGTTCCTTTGAGGCTTGAACGACTCGTCTTGGCCCACGCTAGCGACTAGTGCCACTCTTCTCCTACTCGACTATCTGATTCGTATTCTCGCGATTTACCTAGCATGCCGCGTCTTTCGCTTCTGCACCACGCGCGCGTTCGCCCTTGATTTGGGACCTTTGAGGGTCCACGCTCTGAAACGACGATTTTCGGCTTGCTCCCGGAGCCACCCCCGTTATTTTGCCCCTACATGCCTGTGGGCTCTCCTTTCCGCGTGGTATTCCTTCTCCTGGCGCGCAGGGTTAATATTTATGCCGGATCAATTGACTACGTTGCTCTGTTTTAGCAAATCGGCTGGACCCGGTTTCTATCCCATGGGCGATTTCTCCTCTTCGTCGGCTTTTCGATTGACAGGATAACCCGCCTCTGAGGGAGGCTCTATTTCTCCCCCAACCCGTAAGTTCCTCTCCTCCCCCCGACCCTCAGCACTACCGGCTTTCCCTTACTTTCAGGGTCCTCCACGAAATCCTTGAGCGTTGCTGGCTTTTTTTCTTGCGGCTTTCGTGGCTGGAACGTCGTGCCCGTGCTTCCTTATCTTGGTGGTCATCCAAGGCCAGCAACTTTGCCGTCTCTCCTATTTTTTTCTCCCCGCTGACTAGCTGTCAGCGCATTGATCTTGGATTGCTTGGTGTTAGTCGCCTTCCTTTTTTTCTTACTCGCGTACAAGCGATCGTCGCGTCCCCCCCTTTCAATTTTGCGCTCCGAGGAGCTCCGTTCCCCCTCCTCTCGGCCTACCAAACCGCTTTTTTTTTTTCAGGGCAATACTAAAAATCTTTTTTCCCGTTCTGCGGCAGATTTCATGTTCGTGCTGCTGCGTGGTCGCTATTTCCCCCCTATACATTTTGGATTGGCGGCCGACTTTTCCTTTATGGAGGTCTTGAAATTGTTGGTTTCACCGAAATTGACTCTCCTTCTTCCGGCATAGCGATCCGCTGCCCATCTGTTTTCATGGTGCATTCCGGAACAGGCGCTGATGCGGTTTCCTCCCTTTCCCCTCTCCTGCCTCCTTTTGTGCTTATTCGTTTTTTCCCGCGAAAGTTTATGCGATTTTTTCCCTTTTGGATGGACGAGTGGGCGGGTGGTTTACTTGTTCTTTTATGTTTACTTTCGCGTTCCGGTCACGGTTACTTTCAACAATTTTTTTTTCCTCCCCGTCCGTGGTTTCCTGATCCTTTGAAGGGCCCCCCCCCCCTTACCGGCACGATCCTATCTAGAGGTCGTCGACTCGGGATTTTCTTTCAATGAATCACTGGGGAATCGGCTCCCGCTTGACTTTTTTCTCCGTGAGCGTCTGTGATTCTTCGAATCGTTTTCCGGTTTTGCTTTCTTGCTTCCAGCGTTCCCTCCAGGACCCACCCATCCCCCTTGGTTCACGTATGCGCCTCCCCCTCAGTTCTTGACCACCCCTTCTTCCGGGATTAGGCGTTTATTGTACAGGGTCCCAAAAACAAAATCTCTCGGAGTTTGCTCCTCCCTCCTTCCATGTTCTTAGTTATACCATTTCTATCTATTTCCCCTGGTTAATTGCTTGCCCATGGGTACGGCTATTTTACTTACAGTTTCGAACTGAAGTTTCCTTTTCCTCTTTTTTTTGCTCTTCAAGACAGATTCGAAGAGCGCAAGGAGGACCTTCTTTCAGATGCTTGTATGACACTCGAGGGGGGGGCATCTATTCCCATTCTTTCGTTGATCTTCCCTCAGGGTGCTCGAAGGGATGTTGTGGGTGTAGTGTAACCCTTTTCCAGGCATGGCGGCGGAGGGCTGCTTTCCTTCTTTTACCGTTTTCTCTTGCTTTGTTTAGGGAAACGACTTTTGATTTTCTTGCCGGTGTTTGAAGCTGGCACGGTGTCCCCCCTCCCCCAACGGCGCTGCGAGCTGCTTGAGTTAGGCAAGGGGTTTTTTCTCCTATGGAGTCTATTTGTTTTTTAGCACGAAAGCCTTTTTTTCGACAGATTGCTTTTGAAGATCGTGCCTCGGATAGGTAGTGGTTTTTTTTTTTTTTTTCTTTGCGGAGGAGTTGTGCATAGTTACGTCCCCGTCTTTCTTTCTCTTCTTGGGTGTGTTTCGTTTCTACTGCTCGCATTAGATTCTCTCCCTCCTCCTTCTTTGTGGATAAGACATGCGGATTTCCTTATTAAAAACCCAAACCCCGGCCTCCTCCTTTGGTCCGTACCCTACTTACACCTCTCAATTCTGCCAACCTCCCCCCCCCCCCAAGCAACCAACGGACTCTCCGGCACGATCTTCGCCTCCCCCAGTCGATGCTTTTTTCCCCCCTTCTTCGTGCTCCACCCTCCCCAAATAATGTCTCCCCGGGTTCCCCCCCCTTAATCTTCCCCCCTAGCCCTTTTTCCGCGCCGTTCTGGGCACGGTACCCCGTCCGTTTCGCCGATTCCCCCTTTCTCTTTGTCCTAGTTCCCTCGCATTTCCCTTCCCCGATGACGCCAAAGAAGCTCCTGCCTTCGCACTACTTTCTACGAAACGTTCCCCCAAGCCCCAGAATCAGCGCCGCCGGTTGCCCATCCTTGTTGTTCAATTTCTCCTATGCCCTCCCGTAGATGCTCTTTGTCATTCCCTCCTGCCGTGTCTCCCTTTTCTTTTTGCTATCCCCAACCCTTCCTCCTCTCTTCGAGTCTTTCTCCCGTCGTCTTCCCCAAAGCGTAAACCATGCCCTTCTCAAGTCAAATATAAAACTCCCCTTGGATAAAACTATATCTCCCCCCCCTTCTAATTGACGTGGATTCCTTTTTTTTTTTTTTGTTTTCTGGACCAAAATAAAAACTTCTACCCTTAGAATCCGCCCCCAGCTAGGCCAAATGCACCCCCCTTTCTCATGCGCACTTACGGCAAACGTGGGGAGGGTGGGACTCTCTTTCTTTCACCTCTCCAATGACCCCTCCGCAGCCCCCTTTAATCTCATACCCGCTCCATAATCTATGGAACTTTTCTCCGGTATCCCCACCGCAGCTTTTGCCAAGTTGCTTCTATTTGTTGTCGCCTTTTGAGAGACTTCAAATCCTCGACGTTTGCGCTCGTTCTTATTAATTGGCCCTTACAACCTGCTCCTTTTGCTCCCAAGTCACGCCAGCCCTCCCCCCCCCTTTCTTTTTTAGTCAGTCTCCTTTAGGGAACGTCTTCCCTGTGTCCCTCCCATCACCCAGTTTGTAAACCCCCACCCGGCAGACTTCCCCAACTTCCACTCTCGGTTTCCCAGCAAGAACCCTCCCCCCTTTCACGCTTCTTCGCCTTGTCCTTGATTGCGCAAACAATAGCGCCTGTTCAGTTTGGAATTAACCCTTCTGTTCAAGCTTCGACTGACTCCCTCCGTCTCCCACCTTTCTTCAACTGCCGTGCCTACAAGGTTCGGAGTCCAAATCATCACAGTGGTGGGAATTCCGACAACTTTCTCGCCTGACCCTTTTGCATTAATGGTGTGGCTCTTTCTTTCACACACCTGCGGTCAACTATAGGTACTCCTCTTATCTGCATCCATTCCTTCCCCCAAAATGATGCGCCGACATCTCTTTCGTGATTGCGGCTGCTTTAATCAGCGCCCCACATGCAGGACCCCAACCCCCGCCTCCCCCTCCCCCATTTTTCCCTCTCCCCCCCTCTTCCCCTGGGTTCTATGAACAATTTCAGTGCTGGCAAATTTGTCCGCTGCTTTCTTCCCACCCCCCGATTCAAAAATACACGCGTAGACTCCTCCCCCCCCTTGCCCATACAGTCAGGATCGTCTCCCCCCTCTTTCCAGGCGGATTGCCTGACGAGTGTTTGTAGGCCCGTCGAAGGCTGAGAAGGTTCGAAGAAAGCTGCACCCTTCCATCGATGGCTCTTCGAAAACCCCCCGCGAGCGCCCACCCTCTCCACCTTCCCCGATGATCGATCGTTCTTTTATCGCCCTTCCCGATTTTGCATCAAATATTTTTTTGCCATCCTCTCTCTGCGACTCTCCCTGCCCAACGACCGACCCATTACCCCAGCCCCCTTGTTTCTCTTTTTTAGGGGCAAAAATTGACTGTCCTGCGTATTGCGGCCTCGAAGACGGTCTTCTGTTGTCGTTGACCCACTCCCTGGAGACGCCGCGATGTTGCTTTTGAGATTTTGATCTGTCTCACATCGGCGAGACGCGGCGGTAGAACTCGTCTCTCTTCTCTCGATTTTTTTTTGAGTCCTTTTCCTCCTTTTTTTGAAAGCGCATGCAGCTCGGTCGTTGGGCGTTTGTGTTCCTCCTTCCCGAGTCCAATGGCGATCGTCTCCCCTTTCCTCATCGTATTTGTCGTTTCGGTCACTGGGCCGACGCGTGCAGAATTTCTGTTTTACCCTGCATTCATTCCCCCTTTCCCGACCAAAACCACGCTGATATACCCCGCGCTCATTTCTCCCCCCTCTTTGCTGATTGTGCGGGGCCTCGAACTCGGCGGAGCTTCTCGTTCCTCTCGCGCTCCAGGTATGTTGGGGGCCAGTACGGACTTATCAGCTACTCTTCTCCCTTTTTCCTTCAGACAACTGATGTGTACGGCACACATTTTTCCGTTTGTATTTCTCCCCTTTCCCATTCCTCTGAGACCGCGCTCTTTCCTGGACCAGACGATCGCGTTCTTTTTTCTGACCTCTCTGGGACGTTCCCTCCTCCCGCGATCCGTTATAGTGCACTGCGTCCTCGTCGCGCCTTCATCTCGTGTCCTCCGACGGGGGAGCACGCTCCAACGTTCAACCCTTCCGTTTTTTCCCACGTTTGAATTAATTGGCCCCCGTTCTAAACGATCTGTTTTGAGCCGGATGGTCAGTGACGCTTCGCGCGGTTCGGCCCCCTCCTTCCTTGTCCTTGTTTTTCTTTAGTGATTCTCTTCGTTTGATGGATTCTCATGGCAGGGTCTGGCCCGGGACCGTCTCCCCCCCACGAATCGCCGTTCACCCGAGAGAGAGCCGCTCTCCTCGTTTTGTAACCTTTCCTCCTCTTTATTCGCCTCTGATAGGACCCCATCTTGACCTTGCGGCGCCCTCCAGCGGTAGCGGAGTCTTTTTTTTTTTTTCTTTTTCCCTCCTTCGATGTTTTATCTCGTCTCTAATGAAGCCAGGTCCCTCTTTAAGCTGGACGGGACTCAAGCCCCGCACCCGTCGACGGTCGATTTTTTTTCTTGTTCTTTTTCTCCTCCCCCCCCTCACGAAGACATACGTAGCACTTTTTTCCTGCCTAGTGTCTTTGACTATTCCCTCTAGAGCTGTGTTTTTTCCGCCCCCCTTCCCGAGTCACTGACGAGCCTCCGTCCTCCGCCTTTTGGTTGATTGGCTGCAATACAATTGAGACCGGCCCCGACGCATTTTTTTTGTTTTCTCTTTTCCGGTTGCTTTAAGATCTCGTGGCTTTTCCCGGGGGGAGCGAACTGCAGAGGAGCCGTGACTTTCTTGGGTTGGACACGCGCAGGCGGTACGCCCCTTTTTTTTCCTTTGTGTGACAGGCTCTGTCTGATGCTTGT
>Ga0179593_1436987_pt1 | contig 12785 bp, 15 predicted proteins | sample CZODoug2_1_08_16_FD_185931 | JGI IMG/M metagenome (GOLD analysis project Ga0179593, IMG submission 185931) | Vadose zone soil fungal communities from Angelo Coast Range Reserve, California, USA - CZODoug2_1_08_16fungal (PacBio error correction) | ecosystem: Environmental > Terrestrial > Soil >... | reverse complement strand
CGCCATATTGTGGAGCGTCGATTGTGCTCGGGCTCCGTGTTGCAGTAATTGGCGTGCGATCATGGCCTCCCCCTGTCCTCTAAAATATGGTTATGTTGTATTGTTTTTTGTGGACCCCCCATCTTTGTCGATCTATCCCCCCAACACGGATAGTCATACGTTTAACGTGCATAGCTGGTCACCCCACTCACCCCCTTAGTGCGACAGGAAGTGTCTATTTGCTTTTCCAGGGTCCTTCTTCCCCTGTCTCCCCGGTACAAATAATGTCTTGGACTGGTTGCGGCGCACCCTTGGGCCTGATGCACCACTGTTGATTTTTAAGAAGTAAGCTCGTTAGTGTCGCCCGAACTGTCTCGACCCCATTTTTTTCCCGCTGTACCTTAGCAGTCCTGCTTTTCTTCCATTGAGATAAGTCACCCTGTCGCGACCATTTGGTAGTGTTGTGGACCACGGACTTTTTTAGTTCTTGGCCTTCCTTATGATTCCGTTCAGGTGTTTCGCGTCCGCGCTTACCCGCCCTTTTTCATAGAACTCCTTCCCCCGTTGCGTGAGTCTCTTGTCGTGGAAACCCGTTCCTTGATCACCCTTTTTTTTTTTTTTTTGTTTACATTCTTATGAGTGCGTGCGGGGTTATTGGGACCATGGCTCATTGCAGTGTCGCCTCGCGCGATGGTATTGTGACCCGCTCTGCTTCCTGTTTCAGGTGCTGGCTTTGAGTCTCCCCTAAATCCAGGACGCTGGTCTGCGCCCCGTTCGTGGGAGGTGCCCCCCTTGAAGCAGTTTTTTGTCCCCCGGCAACTTACGTCCTCCGTCGTCCACTTGCTTCTTTTTTCCCCATGCCGTACGTCCCCTTGTTTTCGTCCCACAGCGAGTGTCGTGCTGCTTCCCTTTTGCTTTCACATTTTTGCCCTCTTTTGTCGGCTTCAATCTCATGGGAATACTGCCCTATTTCCGTTTCCCCCTCGAACCCCGTCAGCCGCTGCCCCCTCTCTTTGTACGTTTTGGATTTTTTCCTCCAACCCCCCCCTGTGTTTTTCAAAGTTTTACGCCGTCCCCGTTTCGGTGGAAAGCATAGTCCCTTTATCGCACAATTGCGTGGTAATTTTTTTCCTCCTCCTTTTTTGTTGTTGAGTTCTGATTGCCTTCTTTCATTTTTATTCTTCTCCTCCCTTTCACGGCTTTCCAACGTGCACTTCCCTTGTCCCCCCCTTTTGTTTTGATCAATGCAGCCCTTAAACTGAATAGGGTTTCTTGGTAGACAACAACCTTTTTCCAATGGTTTTCTATTCCGGCCCGGTGAGTTCAATCCACAACATTTCACGATGCTTCAAGGGCCCCCCCTCTCTTTTCCCTCAATGTGCATCACCTTCTGTTCCCCCTTCTTCGCCGCTTTGGCCTTCCTCAGCGCCGATACCCCAGTTGTGTTCTCTATTTTTGGTGTTCACTCCTGCCGCATTCCCTATGTAAATCCCTTACAACTTGCCGGTCATTCATTTACGTTACGTTCCATTTTTGGCCCCTCGCAACGCCCTGGGTTCAAGCCAGGCGTTTTCATAAGGGGTAGCGGTGGCCCCCCCTCTTCTCAGCGACCACTCCTCTGACAAGGATGTCTTCTGGTTCACCCTCTGTTCACTCCTGTCCCTCACCCCGTCTTTCTGAACGGGTTTCCCCCACAACTCCGGAAGCCCAGCCCACCTGTCCTATGATTCGTTTGTTATGGGGTCATTTTTCGTTGCTTTGCGTCACGGATTTGTCCCCTCTCCGTGTCCCACGACAGTCGAGCCTATAGTTCTCTTTCCGAAAAGACCAGCACTTTGAAAACATTTTTGCCGCCCGGTTGGAAGCTCAATGAATCCACCGTCCAATTTTAAAAGTTGCGATGTGGTATTTTCGTCTCTGCCCTCTGCCGAATTTTTTTTCCCCCATATATCCCCCCTCCCCACCTCACAAATTTCGTTCACTTCTGCCATTTGCCAATAAGTGCCCGATCTTGTAGACGGTTCCCGCACCTGCCTGTAGTTTGTCAGGTTCTTCGATGGCCGACCCAGACCATTTCCATCCCCCTCCTGCGCGTTTTTGCCGTCGTCGACATTGCTTGTTTTGTCGTCTTAGAGACCACAGAGTTTCCCCCCTGACCTTCCTGTTCGCCCCCATGAATCTTTTTGTCAGTCTCACGGCTTGGCCCGCCACGTTCCAGAGCCTCCCCCTAGTCGGCGCATGTACTTCACTGCGCCCCGGGCGGGTTGCCCATGAGTCTTATCGGTGTATTCTGCTCGATATCTGTCCCCCTTCCACTGTCCTTTTATACCACTGATCTCCCTGCGTGCGGTTAGTAATTCGTTTGGTGCCGATTTTTTTCACTCCTCCTCTGCGCAGTTGGTCTAACCCCGGTTTTAATCGAAAGTTACAAGATCACCGCGTCTTTAAGCGTGTCTGCCCCCCTTTGTATGGCGTCGTTGACTCACCGCATTCTTCTCATTGATGGCCTTTTTGCTCTTGACCAGACGCCCTCACTCCACTGCCCAGGTCATTGGCAGATCGACTGAATTAAGATGGAATGCCATCGGATTTTTATCATGGTGACCTTAAGAATTAGTCTAGTTCTTTCTGACAGTACAAAGTACTGATGTATAGTACGTGAAAACGCAGGACCCTCCTTTCGTACTCTCGCATTTCGTATTCCTTTCTTAATTACCAAGTGGTATCTTTCCATACTTCCCAAGAAAAGACCCCCCCCCCACAACCACCCCCCCCCCCCCCCCCCCCCCCCCCCCTGTCCCCCCCCCCCCACCCCCCCCACACACCCCCCCCCCCCCACCCCCCAACACGCACCCGGCCCCCATTCCCCTTTGGTCATCCTGTCAAACAAACGAGAACTCCCGTCGAGCTTTTCTGACCCTAACTCCTCTCCCCTGAATTACCGCTCCTGGTTTTCCATCCTTCCATAAACTTCCCGCCTTGGAGAACAAAGACTACCCGTACGCCATCGAGTCTGCGTGCTTCACGCCCCACGCCTATGTCTCAGGGATCATTCCCCATGTACCTTCCCACGGACACCTTTCCGCGATGCATGAATCTCTCCTCCGTACCCGCCCACCTCCTTTTCTAACGTTTCACTCTCACTCGGTCATGCTTTTAAACGAGGACCCGCATCTTTGTACCGCACCGCATGACCTTATCAACTTTCTCTGCGATCTTCTTTCCTTTACCTTATTTGATGGTGTGTAATATACCTGACTTACGTACTTTCTGGTTTCAAGTGATACTCTGCACGGTGGGATTGCTCCGGATGTAATTGGTTGGGATTAGCCCTGTCAAGGCATGGCCACGGAAGGGGAACTTTTTTGATACGGTGAATCTTCTTATCTAGTATGCATTATAGCGTGCTGGAGATTTGTTGCTTGGTTGCCTCGTATATCGTCGAGTCCCGGGGAGGACTTCAGGTATGGGCCCGCGATGGCCGGAAAGGTTCTTTCGCTTTCGTCGACCCCGATGCTTTATCCTTTTTTTGTTTCTCCGTTTGGCGCCGTGTCGCTTAAGTTAATGGCGCTTGTGTATTTCTCCCCGTACTGCTACGCGGGAGTTGTCTCTTATCCTAAGACATGTTCTTTCCGGACTTCCCACGGAGAACCGGCCACCGAGAAACTGGGTCCATCCTCGAGCGATTTAAGTCTTCCCCTGCAGACAATTTTTCTTTCTTCCCTGCTCTTTCTGTAATTCAATTTGTAATTTCTTAGATTATTGCCTTTCTTCTCCCGTTAGACTACCCTTCAATCTTCCCAGAAAGATGCATTGGGTTTGTTATTTCCAGAGTGCCTTCCATGCTTTCCCTTTTTGGCCGAGCAGTGTCTCGTTTCCACGCGCCCCATCAATGCATTACGGCCTCTGTCGAGCGTCCGATTGAACCAGATGCCTTGGAAGTTCTCTTTTGCTTTACCCTTGAGAATCTCCTCAAGTCTTTTGAGATTTATGCCGAGGCGAGTGGACCTTTTGATGTTGTTTTCTCGCATCTCCCGCTCAGCCGTGGTCAACCGTCCCGGTTCTGTTCTTCCCGTCTACCTAGGCTGATAGTTTTATTGGACCCGCTTTTTCGGGCGAACCCCCCTTTCGGTCCCCGAGATTTTGGTCGCACCCTGGTGTGTAGTTCGGGGAAGCGTGGTGGTCGATTACCACCACAGCGACTTTGCACATGATCGAGGTCTGTTTACATTCCTGGATTGGCTAGTCCAGGAAAATTAACATTAGACCTTTGTGCGGCACCCCCCCGGCAGGTACTCTGCAAAGTTATCTCAATCCCTGAGTCGGTTTTTTTCGCTCATGCGATTACGACGCGTACGATTCTGTTTTCGCGTCGAATCGTCCTTTGAACACATGTTTGCTGGCACGAGCGGCCTTGTTTATTTCTCCGCCCGGTCCCCTCTAACCATTGTGTTTGGACGTCTTTGTCTCTGACAGTTTTCCTTTTTTAGCCGTGCTGTTTTATGGTTAGGCTGCGCCCTCCACGAAAATCCCGATTCTTACGGGAAACTAGTATGGCTTTTTGCACCCGTGTCCCCCCCCTTTCAGGTACCGGATCTTTGTGACCCCCTCCTTTTCTTTTGAGTGTGCTGCGTACCTCTGGTCCCCAGCCACCCTTCAGGGGACCTCTTCGGACATCCTAGGTTGGCCCCCTTGAGGCCTGTTTTCTCAGGCCCAAGGCTTTCCGCGAGCAGGGATATTCTTTGCCTCCACCTCCTTCCCCCAACCTCGACAGTCGCTTTTTCCCCGATGAGACTTCTCCTTTATTTGACTGCATCTCTTGCAAATTTGCCCTCTTTTGTTGCTGCATCGCTGGTCGCTCATCTTTTTGCCCCCCCGATTTGAAACTCCTCCATCTTTGGAAACCTTTTTTTTCCTAACCCGAAACCTTCTGTTGGGTCCTTCTGCACTGGTATACCCCCAAACAGGCATTTCCAGTCCATGATCCTGTCCGTGTTCCGCCTTTCCACTATTGACGCCTCTCTTCTCTGAGGCGAGGTCAATCATCTCTTTCCTCGTTGTTGTTTTTCTCCTCTGAGCTTTGACATAGCATTGCAGATATTTTGAGATGCGTCGACCCGAAACATGGAAGGCGTCCCGTACAGGATAATTCGTCCCCTCCTTTATCCCCTTCCTCCTTCCCCCCCGTCATCCCAGTCAATGGGTGTGATACACGATGTTACTTTGCCCACACCATTTGCCGACCATGTCTGCCGGCTTTTGCAGTCCCCCAATGAGTGAGTAATGGCCATTGTCCAAAGCGGGCAGGCAGCCGATCTCTTTCCACCTGAGTCGACACACCCACGTCGCTTGATGGAATGCCATCGATGCCCTACCGAGGATCATCCCCCCCTTTTTGGATCCCGCACCACCCTTCCCTTACCCCCACTGTTTTCAAAACTAGCTTACGGTCCTTCCCCCGCTTTCTTGCGTTTTCTGCGCTGAAGAAATCCAGGACACCAGGTTGTTTCCGCCCCTTATGATGAACGGATTGCACTACAATCTTTGACTAACCAAGAATACCTTGCTGCTCGCGATAGGGAAGTTCCGTCGTGTGTCTTTCTACACGACATTAGACAATCCCGGACCCCCGATCAAGACACCACCGAAAATCACCTCTTCCAAATCGTCACGGGCAGATCAAATTGCAGGCCTAGTTGCCGTTTGTGTGTTGATTTTTGACCCTTCTATAGTCCGTCGTCCTCGTGCATAAGTCAAGACAGGGATTCTCCAGCCCTCCCCATTCCTTAGTGTTGAAAGACGTCCCTGGTTGTTTTATTGCCCGGCCATTTCCTCCCTCCCTTCTCCCGTTCACTCCTTTTCCCTTATGAAATGCTTTGGGATAATACAAACAGACAGTGTCCACCCCTGAGACTTTTGTTTTTTTCCACCCCCCTATGTGCGACCATATCTTCAGACTTCCTCACTTCGGGACCAGAATTTGCTCTCCCTTCGTCCCTTCGGGGCCGACTCCTTGTGTGTCCCAGGCCAAGTGATCGCGAAACCCACTTCCCCCTCCCCCCATCCTGACCCCGCCGCGCTATCCCGGCGGCGTTCTCATTTTCTCTGTTATCTATTCTCCAGGGCCATCCACATGACGCCTTCCCCCTTGCATCTTTTGCAATCGAAACTTGTTTCCCTTTCGCGAGTCACAGAAGAGTATGAGTTGAGTCGGTGACCTCCTTCACCCGATCCCCCCTCATTACACCTTGCCGTCCGACCACCCCCCCCCTCCGTATTTTTTTGGATTGGAATACACATTTCTGTGGTTGAACCTGTAACTCCACACCTGCTTCTAAGACCCCCATGTACAAAGTACGACTAGGAAGCCCTACACACAAATTTTCTTCTTTTTTGCGTACCTTCTGTGTACGTTTTACGGTCACCTTTTTCTCCGGACCCCAGAAGCTTGTCTTGATGACACAACCCATTCTACATAGTCGATCAGTTGGGCGCCATCTATGCCTTTCTACTCTCCAGCTGCTCCCTGGAGCCTCACCGCATTTCCCCCTGCCCCCTTTGTCGAAAGACTCTTTCACGCATTCCTTCTTTCTGTTTCTCAGAGATCCTGTCTTCACCACTCTTAACCCTCTCCCCCCTTAGATGACACTCTACGTAGACCCCCTTTTCGCGTCACCCCTTTTCAAGGTCCACTTTCCCGCCCCACCACATTAGCAGCACCTACGTCGCCCCCCCGTCCTAGTGATCCTACCTCCACGTCCGAGTATAATGCCAGGCTGTCCGCTCATTCGATCTCTCCCTTTCCTCTTTTTGTGTTTAGTCTATGCGAAGACGGACTCCCGTGGTATGACTGTTGCCCTGTGCGTTTTGAGGATAGGTCCGCTTTTGACTTTGTTTTCGCTTGATGGTGAACGTCGGCGGCGATTTTAAGGTTTTTTTCGCGACGGGGACGCTCGCGCGTCTTATCCAAGCTTGTCTAGCTTTTAGTGACTTCTCTCCCGATTCGTTTAGACCCTTCTTTCCGATCGTCTGTCTCCCGATGGTCTTAAGTTCTTTTTGGTGTGCGATGGCTACTGCTCTTTTAGCGCTTGCCGGCGTCAGGTTCGGCTGATTTAGGACTAATCCCCCATTTCCTGATTTGATTTCTTTCTTCGTATACACACCCTCCTGTCCTGTTCTGAGGAAAGAGCTCCACCCGGTGTACTTCCGCGCCTTAAGAAGCGCGACCCACCAGACCGTACACCTTTTTTTCGTCCCTTCTTTGTATTTCTTTAGCCCATACCTTGCCTCTTCCAGGTCGCACCACCAACGACAATGCACTTACACTCGCCCCGAGGTTCCGGGCATGGGTTTTCTTGCCATGCGTAACCCCGCGGCACGTTATTGCCCCCACACACTTTTTCGTAGGCATTTCCCTGCGCCGTCCCCTTTTCCATCAATGTCCCTTGTATGCTGTGAGGGTTTGGGTGTGGTGTCGATGTTTTTTTTGGGGGTGGTTGGGGGTGGTGTGTTTGGTCCTGTCTCGCGATGCTTGCGTCGTTGCACCGATGACTTGAAGGAGAAATGTGGCGGCCCTTGACTCTACTCAAGGCTCGTGCGCTTCCTTTCTCTCTCATCTTATCCCTTATTTTTTGTTTGAGTTCTCCTCATTCCACCTGTGCCCCTCGTTGGCCCCTCCCCTTTGGGCGTCCTTTGTTGCCAGACGTCGTAAGTTCTTTTCCTTTCTTTTTGCCCCGTCGGTGTTCGAAAGTTGTCTCTATTGTGTACTTTTTGGTGTCGCCTTGTTGTTTGTCCCTCTGGTGTTCAGTGACTTGACCCACCCTCCTGTCATCCGTCACGTTTCCCCATGACTCACCGCGTCTTCGTTTTTAAGGTTTTTCTTGCTGTTGCCCTTTCCCCATTGTCGTTTTTTGGCACCCCATTGCGTTACCTCCCTGCGCTTTTTTCCCCTGTGCACACTCATTTTTTTCTGTGTCTTGTCCCCGAGATCCCAGGTATTTTTGAATGAATTCCAATGAGATTGAATCCGCGTATTCGATCTCTCTGCACTCTTCCTCGGACCACATCTGCCAGGGTCGTGAGGCGGTTTCGTCATTTTAGATCTTATGGACCCCCTATCCCATTTTTCCTCTGAACCGTTTGATAGTGATTGGTGTGGTCGGTACGACGTTTCTCGTTCCCGGGCCTAGGTTCTTTTTCGCAGTGCTTTTTGACATCTCCCCTATCTCTCATGGGCCACATCTTTTTAATGTCAGAGGTGGTATGGAAACGCCTAATCTGATGCCGGTTCTAACCAGGCATGAACCCGCCGGATTTCGTTAAGCGGTGCTGCGTCGCTCTCCCACAGCCCTTGAGGACGACCGTCCTGGTGACTCACGTTTTTTTTCGTGGGCGACCTGGGAAAAATTTGTACTGGCCGGTGGCACGCTTCGCAACCCCTGAAGATCATCTTGGCATCCGCTTATTTTGTTTTTTCCTAAAGGATAGCAATTTCGCCCCTTCTCTGTTGAAGAGGACGCTTGCCATACTTTTAATTGCCCTTTCTCCTGCACCTCTTCCTTTTGTTTGTGTCGCTTCCTCTACTGGGAATGTGTCTTTTTACCCTTTATCTTCTTTAACTCCCCCATTGGACTCCTGTAACCAACATTGGTTAGTCGCCCCCATTGAACCCTTTCTTGTAGTTGGTAACGGAAGCCTCCAACCTACACCCCGACAAAGGGCCCCGGTCCCTTATTCTCTGTCACGGTTCCGCCTTTTCTCTTGGACGTCAGTCTCAAGTTTATGCCTTCCCTAGGCTTCTCTCTTTCCCTCATTTTGATCTTGTGTTGTTAGATCTTTTCTTTTTTTACATAGCCTTTTGTCTTTTATAGAGCGGGTCACAAGACCGAACAGTGGACCTGCGTCCAAGTGACAGGATCATTTCGGATCCCCTTTTTGTTCTTTCCCTGCAGACACGAATAGGTTTCGTTGCGCAAACAATTTGTCAGGTTTAGCATGCCGATTAGTTAAATCCCTCCAAATATTTGTGACCGCTCCCCACAATTGGAGGGTGCACGCCCCCACTATTTCCTTTGTGCAAGAAAGGTTCCAATTAATCTAGCAGGCAGCCGTCTCTTCACCCTCTAAACCCCAGATTGCGTCTTTTGTTTCCCCCTGACCTCATCTTCCGGCTTTTCTTGTCTTCCTTTTTTTTCCGATTTTTAGCCACATTTGGCCCGTCAATTTGTCCAACGCCCTCGCTCGTTTTTCCTCACTCTTTTCCTCCTTGGATTCTTGGCGACGCTCCCACTATCCCCTTTCACTAACCGGCGGTTCACTCTCTTGTCGCCATGCTATTTGAGGCGGACATTGTTCTGTTTTGCCCACATGCGCCACATTTTCCAATGTCTCGACTTCGGCTAGGGTACTTTAGTCCCGGCGACCTCCCCGAGATTCCCTTGACCGACACTTTTCTCGGGACACATGAACCTCTGCACATGGTTCCTTCCCTGCCTGCCAGGATCCCGTCCCTGTGACCCTGTTGCCCCTGGTCCTCTATTACGATGTTTTTCTGATGATGTAGCGGGTTCCCCCTCGTCTTATCAGGAAAGAGTATTTTGTGGCATCCTCTCGGTCACTCACCTCTTTGCCCCGTGGGCGCATGTGGCTTTTACGGTCTTTCTTCAATTCCCCCCTTTCCCGACCTTCCCAATCTGGATTTTATTTTCACATCCACTTTGATTTTGCAAACCCCGCATGTAGCCTTATCCTACTTCCCGCACCCCAGCTTTGTTCCCCTGCGTCCGCATGTCGCTACCCCCTATATTTTTTTCAGCTGGATCTTTTGCACCCTGATCTTCGTATTCCCGTTTTAATTTGCGCCTCTGAACTTTTCCCTTTTTTTTTAACGCAGGCCCCCCGTGGTACCTCCCCGCACATGAGCGATTTCTATGATTTGTCCGCTCGCGACCCCCCACCAACCCTGTTTGATGTGACCGGCGGAGAGGGGCTTTTTTTTTTTTACAGCGCTTTCCTGGTCCTCCAAAACACCTCCCCCCCATCAATTGTCCAGTGCCACGCTAGGATGTGGGCAATCCCTTTCTCGCCACCCCCCCTTGGAAGCACATGTCGCGACAGGTCTGTTCCCTCCGGTCCATCTCGTTGCATCCCCCTACATACACGCCGAGCCGCGCGCGTTTCTTGCGCTTTTGTTTGTGAACCCGCCGTACCGACCCTAGCTTCCAGAATAACGTGAAGGGTCCCCCGTTTTCTTACACGCCCTCCGCACCCACCCACCAAATAATTCCGGATTTGTGCCCTCGCTGGCAATGGGTTTCGTGTTTTTCACTTCTCCGCCCTTCTATAGTCTAATAAAGTTTACCCCCAATTACGAGTCCTAATTACTCACACAGGGCGTTCGTCCCCCTTCGCTTAGTATTATCCAGTTGTGCCTATTTCTCACTCCCTCCGTTGTATGTGCTGTCACCCAAACCCCAGCGTTAACCTCGCCTCCCTGTCGGAAGGAGTTTGTCTCGTATCCGTCTCTTAACCTTTTTCCTGCAGCAAGAGCGAGTTACGCGCCCCTCCCCATCGGCCTCCCTCCCCCCCCCGGTTTCCATTCACGCCAAGTCTTTTACCTTGCGGTCTACCCCTTTTCTCTTCTCCCTCGTCCACAAGACTACTTATCTCGCTACGCGGTGCCCGACTAACATCCAGATCCCCTTCATCGAAATGTTGGCCACTTTCCCAATCATCGCGTTTCCTTGCTCTGCCGAACGCGGTCACCATGTGATTCCTATAGTTCCCTACTTCCCCAGTTTTGTACATTTTCTCCTCTTTCCGTTTGTTTCTCCCCTTCCTAGTCGGTTTTCTGACTGCCGCATGTGTTGGTGAGGAGCGTCCCTGGACTTAGGTGCGTAGGCGTCCTCGTTTCCCTGAGCTTATATTATGTTTTTAAAGTGTTCGATGAGTTTGACGCGACTTGGCGATCTCTCGCTGTGGTCGGACATCTCGATTGGAGAGTATGTACTGTTATTGAGGATATCAGTCTCCGCCCTCCTCAGCGGGAACTCGCTGTACTTTTGGCTGTAGTTCTGGCACTACTGGTTGCCCTGTTGATTCCAATGGCTGTGCGTCGGTGCCCTCCCTTGTCTAGACATGTCCTGGTTCATGGCGTTGGCTATGACCCTTTTCTTGCTCTCCCTTTTCCTTTTCACTGGTATCCCCCTTGTTTCCCTGTGAATCATCTGACATATTTGTTCCGGAGGTCCAGGACAACACCGGGTGGGTTGTACATAAAGAGATCTCTAGTATCGACTCCTTTACGTACGAGCCCCCTTGTTTAGTCATTCCGCTCTTCGTACTTCCACTTTTCTTTTAGAATATAGAAGTGGGAAGTCGTATTCCCCCGGACAATCTTTCCCATATTATAAAATCGTACTTTCTTTTTTTTTTTCTGTGGTCCCCGGTTGCACCGTGCTGTGTGTGTGAGCATTCAACCCGCAACTTCCCGTTTTTGCGCTGTTGAGTGTAGTGCTGTCCTTCAACTTTCATGTGTCTTGTGTCTCCCTTCTCTGGATGTGTGGACTTGCACGATTTTCCGCGAGCAGAAGGATGGCTGTAGATCCCCCGTTCGCTTTTTCCCGCTCCGTGTCTACCTGGAATTTGCCGTGGGGAGGCAATAAGCCGTGGAATTTTTGCGGTGAGGTTTTTTGAGTTTTTTTTGTAGATTTCCGATGAAGACGTTGGTAAAACCGCCCGGGTGGCTGCTTGCAGTCGGGTTCTTCGGTGGTCTGGGAATCCGAGAGTTTTCTCCGCGAGCTTCTTCGGTCCCCCGTCCATGATCTTGGTTTTGAATTCACCCATATGTTGGTGCGCCCCGTCTGTTGTCCCTCTGGTTGGTCTTATTCCCCAACAATCCTTTATACTGGTGCCCCCCCGTGATCAGCTTGCCCGATTGGATTTATTGCAAGGAATATCAGAACTTCCCTCCGTTTGTTTTAAGGCCATCGGACTTGGTGCGTGTGCACGAGCTCCGACACCATCGAGGTGCGAGTTGCCGAAGAGTAAGTATTTCCGTTCTATATGGTTCGTCCCCTCCCCCCCCTCTATTTGCCGGTCACACGAGTGAGGCGGTTTCATGTACCCTTTAAATGGTTCGACCATTGTCTTCTGGCGGAGCGTTTTTGGTCTTGGATTGTCCTTTACCCAGCACGTCACTTCCCACCGTCTCGCTTCTTTCCCCGGGTCATATTCTGGGTGGGCGTGGCCCTCCCTGTCCCCCCAGAGCGTTCACAGAATTTCATGAGTAGTACGCCCAAGGCTAGTTGTTTTGTGGAAACCAGCCGTCTTTTTTGTCCTGTCGTCGTGCCCCCTTTCCACGCCCCCCCTCTTTGAGGAACCTCTTTTCGGAACCTGGGCGAGGGCGAGTGTCCACTGGACTGGAAATTGTGTCTCCTTCACATCAAATTGCCGCGGACACTCCTCGGGGGTGGCCTCGATTGCCGGCTATTTGCCAACGCGTTTTTAACGCAACTTTGCGACCACTTAACGTTGCCGAGCCGTGCTGTAAGGCATATTTCCTTTTAATTGCAAAATTCTTGCACGTTGTTTCAAGCTCATTGGTTCTCCCCCCTGTTTATTTGCAATGAACTCCCGCTGCATCCCCCCCCTTTTCAACCAGTTGCGCCCGAACAACTATTCTTGGTACGGCCTAAGGCACCGGTACTTTACCCCAAATCCTGCAAGTGTGTACTGTCCTGTTGGGAAGCCGTTCCGGTGTTAATCGTTTCTTTTTCCCCTCTCAATGATCTGCACGCGATGGTCCT
>Ga0179593_1695302_pt1 | contig 12786 bp, 20 predicted proteins | sample CZODoug2_1_08_16_FD_185931 | JGI IMG/M metagenome (GOLD analysis project Ga0179593, IMG submission 185931) | Vadose zone soil fungal communities from Angelo Coast Range Reserve, California, USA - CZODoug2_1_08_16fungal (PacBio error correction) | ecosystem: Environmental > Terrestrial > Soil >... | reverse complement strand
GTTCCTACTTCCTCACTTCCGCCTCCCTGCCTCGTTCTTTTTTCCTGCCTGGGAAACATGGTTGTGCCCTCCTCACTCTCCTGGATGCGGCCTCCCTCCTCCCTCACTTCCGCACCGTTTAACTGACGTCCCTTCCCCAAAAACCAGGTTCCTGGCGTCCCCCCTCAGGCAACGTAAGGATACCATGTGTTCCCCCGGGCAACTCGCTTTGACCAATGGCTGACCGCTGCCAATTAATCCCCTCCTAAGCACAGGCAACTTTTTTTTTCGCGGTGTACCGGACTTACAGCAGACTCTGCAGCGTCCGCATTGTGCAACCCCGCCAGCGATTTCCCCTCACAGCCCGCGGACTTAATTGCCAATATTTCACTGCCGGCCTTCCTCCTTTTCTTCCTGTTGTGCAGGGTCGGGCTTGCCGACATTCCGACTTTTTTTTTTCCCCCTTTCACATGCTCTCTTCTATAGTCCCACGACAGGAGACTGGACTTTCTCCGTCCCCCTCTTTGACACCACACCCCTTTATTTGCTGTTGCGCGTCTTTTTTTTCCTTTTTAGCCAGTAGTCTTAGGTGTTTGGTGACCAAAATACCAGATCCAGTCCCACCCCCCCTCGTATCTTCCCCTTCTCCACGATTCCCACCCCCCCATTCCCTTTGCCCCCACCACCGATGTTTCCTTCCGTGACAAACTCTTTTGAAGCGATTTCACGGAGGTTCCCCCTCTCCCCCTGTCGAAATATCCCCCGTTTCGCACCTGTGCGAGTGAACTAGCCACCCCATGATTAAAGATTTTCCTACCTTCCGTTATGTCGCGCCTCCTTTTTCCTACGGTTCATTTAGTCTGGTCCCCCTGCGCTTTTTTTTTTTCTCCAACGGTTCGATTAGCGCTTTGTACTTGGGGGCAACGCATCACCACTCAATTTTTCTGCCATGTCCTTTTTCAAGTAGAATCTTTTGTTACTGCGCCTCGACTAAAGAATGTTGAAGTCCCCTTGTCATACGTAATGTGTTTGGCAGCGGGTTTTGTCTTTAGGTAGGTCCGGAGTCCTTTATTGGTTCGGTTGTATCTCGCCCTAGGCTTGCGCCACGTCTAACATCACTGGCACCAAACCTCCGCCGGCTTCCGATGACAGTAGCCCAGAATCAACCCTTCTTTCTGCGGCCCCGGTCTAGTTTGTTTTCCCTTCCTCCATGCCAACTTCCACACCAATTGCTCATTATACAAATGCTTAAAAAGTCTACACCCCTTAATGTGTCCCCCCCCCACATCCTTGATACTTCTCCGCGATGAGGGCGTGCTTGCCAAAAAATTACCCCCCCACCCCCCCCCCCCCCTAAAAGACGCTCCCTGTCTCGTCTTTCCTTACCTCCCCTACCGGGGCATTTTTGTGTCCCGGGCCGAGGTTTTCCCCTTTTTCCGATAACCGGCAGAGTAATTATCTCATATATGGGTTTTTTGCCCTCCGACGTGCTCCCCCCCCCCAAGCTTTTGCTTGCTTTTACATCGGTTGTTCTCTGAATAGCTGTAATTTTCTCTTGTAACCAATAGTCCATGCTCTCCTCTACTGACTCGCTCGTTTTCTGCCGATTTTTTGCCCATGCTCTCCGCCCCCCACGGCGGCCTATTTCCCAATGACTCACACAACCAGCCCGTTCGTGGAGACCTTTTACCCCCTTTCTCCCAGAGTCACAGAGGTTTCACGTGTGGGCGGCTGGATCCCTTTCCGGATTGAAACTCATGAGTTTCAAGGCTTGAATGTTTCCCATACAGGATTTTTAGAATCTTGTTTAGGGCTAGTCTTTTCCTTAAAATTTTTGCAAAGATGCTGAGAACACCATTATGTCTCTCCCCGGGTTGCGCTGTCGCCTGTCTCACCCATTCAGACGGACCTCCAAGGAAAAATGGGCGTGCTTCCGATTACTCCCTCAGCATGAGCCTTCTTCGGATTTCCATCTCTTCTTAGCGTCCCGGCCCTGCGTGTCATCACTCGCTCGCGCGGAAGACCCCGTTTTTTTCAGAACATCCTCCCTCAATGACACCTTCGGAGCTTTCTGGCTCCAAAGCTCCCCCAACACCGTTATTTTTGGGTCTTTTGCTAACTGCTACCATTCGTGCTGGAGTATTCGCCCCTCCCGATGTCCCAAGACAAGCTTCACCTCCCTCCTTGTTCCCACTCCGCAAAAAGTCGCGTGGATAGCTCGCATTGAGTGTTCCTCTTTTGAATCGACTGACGCTCCCTCGATTTCCCTGATAAGACCTTTCCATGTGCAGGATTGAGTCTCGTCGACGCCGCCCCGTTTCCCCTCCGCTAAAGATTTCCCCTTCTTAAAACTTCCTCCTCGCAGTCCTTTGCGCAGGAAAAGTACGACCACTGTCTCCTTCAGATTTTCTCCTGTAAAACTTCTCTCAGCTCGTAGACACGACCGTCTTTCCCGGTTCGAGGCTTGTTCAGTCTTTCCGCACGCGACACCGGTCAAGGTCATGATGTAAGATCCTCAAAGCTCCCGCCGGAATCATTCATTGTCTTGCATGCTATATCTCATCCCTTTTCGTGAAACTTCTTGCCCCTGGCCGCTGGTCGCGGCACCTGCAGTGACTCCTGCCCATTCTAATGCGCGTAATTGCGGGCTTCCCAACAGAGTATGTGAGAACTGTGCGCTTTTAACGCCCATTCCCCGTGGTTCGTAGCATCGACTCCCTTAAACTAGCTAGTACAACATTTTTTACTGTCAAGACACGAGACCCTCCCGGCACTACGTACCCAGGACTTAGCCCCCTAATGGGAGCCGAAACGACTCCGAATGTTTACTTCCACCGGCCCTCTTTGGATGTTCTTCCCCGCGCCACCTTCCCTGTCGGACCCCCGACGGTTCATTAACTTGGAATTCTTTTTTCCTCTCTTGAAACCTGCTTGGGTTTCGCCCCCTTGAAGGTCGTCGATTCTCGTATCCCCTTTTGCCCCCTGGGTACTCAAAACAGTGCTCCGATATTATTACGACATTCCTTCCACAAAGAGATTTTGCCACCCTTCACATGCCCGAACCCAGCTTCATTGCCCACGACCCATGTCTGGCCCTGGATGGACTGAATTCCACCCATCAACCACCAAGGCCATGCCGTCCGTCCTCACCCTAAGCTTGCCTCAAATCGATCCTGTTTTCCTCCTTTGGTTTTGTCAGTTGCTGCCGCCGTGCCGCCATCGCTTTCTCCCCCAAACAGGCAATAGCGACACTGCCACAGCTTAATCCCCACACGGGCGCGTGTGCAATTTTGACATACGTCCTGGAGATAGCATCCCCAGAAATTCCACTTCCTCTCCGTTCCTCGGGGGATTCCACTAGTCGGTGTTGAGCCAAGATTCATTGGCCAGCGGATGCAATCCTTCTTATGGTGTTCTTAACAATCTTTCGCTGTCTTCGCCAAGGTCCCCCCCCGATCAGCCCTCTGGCTCAAAACGCGCCAACCTGCTTCACGACGTTGGCGCGTCGGAAAACTTCTTCTAACGCCGGCACATCCCCCCCCCCCCCCCCCCCTCCCCCCCCCCCCCCCCCCCCCCCCCCCCCCCCCCCCCCCCCCCCCCCCCCCCCCCCCCCCCCCCCCCCCGTGCCGTGCCCCCAATTATGCGGAATCTTTTTCAGATTAGACCTAATTCCGATTAATTGCGGCTTACCACAATTCTCCCTCGTGTATTTCCTTAAGGCTCTTTTTGACACAGCGGTTTTCTCTGCTCTCCCCCCCAGCCAATTTGCCTTCTCTGGCGCCTTGCAAGAAGTGAGGCGAGTAGAGCTCGCTTTCTTCTTTCGGTGCACTCTTTTTTCCACCCACTTCGCTTAGAGTCTTGATTCACGTTCCGTAGAGTTGTCCCTGGTCCACATCCACTTCCCGGTGGTTTTTTGAAACTCCCTTGGGATCCCATAGCCATGCTTTTCGCCATCCTTTCTCGACTCTCCCGCCTGTGGACAACAGAGGGTCCTGCTCTTCCTTTCGGATATAACAAAACTCCTCGAAACGTCAAGCTACATTTACGAATGCCCCATGCTTCCGGAAGCTGTTGATGGATGTCCCGTTGTTTTCCAGCCCTGTCACTGGCCTCAGCGATATTTCCGTTCTCTCATTTCGTGTCTCTCCCCCCCTTCGAGCAATTCTCCCGTGGCCTTTTTCTCTGCACCCCCAACCCTGTCTTTCATTCCAGGTGGTGACCCAATCCTCTAAGACTCCTCCGTTGTTGGTGTTGTAGAGTCTTTGGCAATGAACTTTCATTTCTGGTTTGATTACTACAGCCCGGGAATCCCCTGGTTTCCTCCTTCCCTCCAATGCTTAATAAGCGTTCTTATCGCTTCTTCCCACTTGGCCTTCTTGTCCCCCAATGATCCATCCATCACAGACGACGACCTCGATTTTTTCACGGTCCTGAAATTGTTTTTTCCGGTGTTGCGGATTTGTTACAAGGATAGCTGTCTCCCCACTCGGTGCCTTTCTCTTGGTCTTGCTCAAAGAATGCCTTTTTTTTCCTCTGACGTCCCGAAAACCGTCTTTCCGTCTTGTTTGGTCCCCAGTTTCTCCGGACCCTTTGAATCGGCTTCTCGTTTTCGTGAGCTTCTTTCTTCTCCTCCCCTACGACCGGAGGCGCTACTCGCCACTCGCAGGTTCTATCATATGCCCCTCGGTCTGTCCGCGTGAAGGCCGCGTGCGCGCCCATGGTTCAAACACCGTGACCTTCCTCGAGCGCATTTATAGAATTTTGTTTATTGCATAAAAACGCCTTACCTGTTTCCCACGGACGATGGATCGTTTCCCTCCCGTTCTTTACGCTTCTTGCATTCACAAGTTGCCCGTTCTGGAAATACCCTTCTGGATGTGTGCTGGCGTCTTTTCTCTGTGGTAGCAGTTTTTTTTTGCATAGCTCAAGCGGCCTTGCCAGACCTTTGACCGCCCCACCCCCCTTTTCGTGCGCTGCAATGACCTCGTCTGCTCACCACCATCCTATGTCCCCCTTCCCAATTTTGCCTCTTCCGGGCCACGTTGCGCTAGTGGACGTCAGTCTTCTTTGACATACGGCATGTCCCATGGATTCTAGCACCCAGACGGGCTTGTATTCGCTTTTTTTTGGCAGTTGATGCTCCTCTTCGGTTGCGGGATTTTTCGGTCCTCTCAGCAACGCCAACACCCTTCTCTTCCACCCTAACTTTTTGATCGGCCCTGCCGGAATCTGAAACTTTTTCCTTTGCGTTATGTATTTCGCCCACCCGCCAATATTCCGGCATCCGCTGCATTTGTTAAGAGGACTTCTTGCGCGTTGCAATTTCGGGGGTTCCTTGGGGGAAGTCTTTGATCATCTACGAGAGCTCAGTCGCCATGTTCGGCAAGTTTACTAGAATTGAATTGTTCCCCCTCTTCGCTAAAGTGTTCCTTCGTCAGCCTCAACTTTTTCTTCCTGCCACCTTCGTAGGAGTTTCGTACACTCCCCCCTCCTTAAAAGTTTGGAGTTGAGTAGATATTCGCCCCCCCGCGTTCCTGATTTAGGCCACCCACCTATTTGTCCTTTCCCTTTTTCCCTGTAGTGCGGACTGTGCCCTAGTTTTGAATTAAATTCGCACGAAATTTTTTTCCCTCGCGCCCAAAGTTTCGAGTCTGATTGTTCTCGTCAAACGGGGTCTTTCCCGGCTTTACCCCATACCCAACATCCTCTGGCTCACCCGCGTCCCCCCGGCGATGGTCGAAGTCTTCCACCGCCAAATCCCGCATATTCGTTTCCCGTGGGCTCCTTGCAGGTTGCTTTTTTTTCTCCCTTTTGACCCGGGGCTTGGCTTTCACCTCCCCTACCTGGCTATATGAGATCTTGGTGTTCATGATTTTTTCTTCTCGTTGCTGTTGCGCTCCAGCTCCCTTAGTCCTTTTCTTCAGCTTAACATATTCTCGCACCCCCTCTTACTCGTTTAGGCTTCCTATGCCCTTTCTCCCTTGTTTTTTCCGCGAGACCATAAGTTTTTACTTCCCCAAGCCCGGCTGGGCTTTTCTCTGAGAGTACCCATACGTGGACCTTTTTTTTTGCTCCTAGAGGGCCGACTTGGCTTTCCTCGTCTTCCGACGAGCTCGCTTTGCACACCTCTCTTTTCTTACTGATAAGAGTCGATTGCTTTCTTCTCCCTTTGCGATTTTTACCCCCCCTAAGGGAGATCTCTTCCATACGCGATTTTATTTTGATGCAGCCGCGAACCAGCGTTTATGCTGTTTTTCCCTCTTTCTTGGGGCGAATTTCAGTCTCAATGATTGCAGAAGCTTTCCCTTGCCCCGGGGTTGTCCTCCACGCTTGGATCTGACGCATCTCCTTCCGGTCGATTATTCTGGATGCTTTCTTTTCTTTTTTTCCTGGCGCTAGTCCAGCCCTTTTTTCTGAGCTCGAGCCCCCCCGAAAAAATCCCCTCCTTTTTCTAGAGAGATGCTTTGAATTCCGCTCCTCTCCTTTTCCACTTTTGTCATCGAGGCGTCTTTGTGCTCTTTTTCTGCCGTGGAGGGCCTGACAGGCTGACATTCCCTTTCGACCTTACATTTATTTTCTTTTTTTCTCTCCCTCCTGGTGTTCTTTGCCCTTTCTCTGGCCTCACAGCCTTTTTTGCCAATAGCCCCCTCTTTGTTCTTCTCCTTGTCTCCAATTTCAAGCCCCCTCCCTGTTGATGTTGAACTCTTCCGTACCTTCCCCCCCCCTCTCCCCCCTTTCTCTAAAGTGACCGCCCCTGTGGGGTTTGCCTCCCCGCATTCCTGCCAAACTGAATCTGATAGTTGACTGTTCTTTCTCCTTTGGGCGAGCCCATCTCCCGAGGTGTCGTCCCTTCTGTTTTGTTTTTTGACCCTTGGATGGATTGCGATTATTTTTGTGTGAGGAGAAGAGCGACACACGCACCCCCACCCCCCCCCAGCTCGGTCCTGGCTCCCCCGCTTTTTCCTAAAGGGCTATAACCTTCTTCCTGCCCCTTTTTTCCCCTCCACCATTTGCTGGTCAGTCTCAGAAGCTGAGCCAATCCCCACATTGCGGCCCTATTACGTCATGTTTTGTTCTCTGTATGGGGCCTTCCCCCTTCTTCCCTCTTACGTTCCAGCTCCGCCCATTTTTTTTAGAGGGATCTTTTTCCTCCCCTCGTCTCCGCTTATTCTTCGGGGGGTTTTTTTTTTTTTGGCATACCCTCCGCCATTCTTCCCTTTCTTTTCTTTTCCTTACTTTCGGCATCCCCCATTTCTCTGGGACTCCTTTTATGTCGCCTTTTTTTTGGTTTTCTTTCTTTTTGGCAATGGATGATGTTTTTTCTTCCTCACCTTCTTCCCTTTTTTTGCCGATATAGGGAACTTTTGATGTCTTTTTTCCGTGTTTTCGCCTTTTTCCTTTCGTGAAGCCTTTTTTTTTTCCTTTATTTCCGGGGCATTGGAGACACTCTGCTCTCACCCTGTCCCCCCCCTCCCCCTCTCTTCCAGTACGGCCTCGTCCCCTACTCTCCATCCCTTCCGAAACCCCCCGGGCGTTGATGCAACGTACCCCCTTTTTGCTTCGAGCGCATCACCTACCGTCCCTAGGCAACTCCCCCCCCCCCCCCCCTCACCGATATAAGTGAACCTGAACCTTGCAGTCTTCTGCATGTTTATTCTTCTTGCCCGCCAAGTACTTCGCCCTGTTCCTGGTTTTTTCCTCTCGGTTTTTCGGCTGTCCCCCCACCATTCCCCCAATTGGTATATTTCGGGTGCCCTGCTGATTTTCCCCCCACTGCGTCGTCTCCCCCCTTTCACACTTCTGCTCGTTTTTTTCCCTTTTTTTTCCCTGTACTTTCGAAACGGTCCTGGGCCCGAGCGAAAAGCGTTCTTTACCCGTGTCGACCCAGTTTTAGTGTTTCCTTCAAGCCGTCTTTCAAGACGTGCAAGGAACGTTTCCCTGCATTTTGACCCACACTTTTTTCCCCCTTCCCGAATTGGTTTCCTTTCAGCCTTTTTTCTCCCCAGGTCTTGTTTTCGTTTCGTTAGTGTGCGCCCCCCCTCCCGACGGCATACTGGTTTTACTCACACTCCCGTCCCTTCAAGTCCACAGACTTCGTACCTTTTTTCCTTTAGTGACTGACTCTTCCTTCGTTTTTAAACGTGATATCCTCAATTTCCCTTCCCCGTCCCGGAATTTTCTTTAATGTTGCCCCTTTTCCCTTTTCGCACCCCCTTTCCTTTTACAAAATCTTGATGAATTGAACTTCCCTTCCTCTGCTACCCTTAAGGTCATTCCGACTGCTGTTGATGTTTACCTCTCGTGCCCTGTTTTTCACGCTGCTTCCCATGAGTGACCCCAGAGTTTTTCCCCCTTTCACGTTCCTTCCATCGAGTTACCTTTCTTTCTACCCCCTTTGGATGTGGAAGGGAACTTGTCTCTTCCGCAGTTCTCCTCCCTCTTGTTGACCTCAGGGCGACCCCTGATTTTTTTACAGTGCTACTGTTTAGATTCCTTTTCTTCAAGCCTCTTTTTTCCAGAGGAGTTTACACCTTTTCTTTTGAGTTCTGGCGTTGCGTCGGCTTTTTTCTTCTCTTTTTTTTTCACCCCCCACTTTTCCCCCTCTTAGCAAGTAACGAGTTCCTTTAAAGACTTTTGATGTATAGAGCGGTCTCCCTTCTTTTTTTCTTTTGTTGTGTTGTTGATAGATTTTCATCAGCATCACCGTCAGCCTTTTCCAATTCCCTTTTTCTTAAAGCAGTTTGGGAAACATTGGTTGTGCCTCCCCCAGCTTTCCTGATCTTAGGTGCGCTTTTCCCCCCCTCCTCCCTCTAAGCAAAGTTCCTCCTTCCCCCAATCAACCCCCTTCCTGGCGATCACTTTCACTCTGCGTTAACCACTCCAAACCTTTTCGCGGTCAACCTCGCCCTTCCCCATTTCCTTCGATCCACCTTTCTCCCCATCCCCCATTCTCCTCCAGTTGACAATAGATCGTGGATGTATAACTGAATGCCTCCAAATCATCAGACGGTGTACAAAAACCCACGCGCGGGTCACATCCCCCCTTCTTTCATTCCCAATCTTTCTCCCTGAACAAATTTCTTCAGCTCTTTATTAATGGCCTTTTTCTCGGTTGTCTCCCTCCGACCCCAGTTCCTCCAATGCCCCACCTTGATTTAGCTTCCTTTCTTCCCGACGAGATGGATAGAAGGTCTCTTTAACCCTCTTCTTCACCCCTTCCTTCTTTTTCTTCTTTTTGCTTTAGATTTTTCTTCTTGGCTGAGTTCATCTCGGGGTCTTGTGACCCCCTAGCCCGCAAATTTGGTATCCCCCTCAAAGGGCAGTCCACAAATTTTCCTTCCCCCGGGGTTTCCCCTTTTCGGGACCAAAGTTTGCCGTGAAGGAGTTCCGGATTCTTCCGGCAACACTCTTCAATGTCCCCCGTCACTGTACTCTCAAGATTACGTTTCGTTTTCTTTGTGCACCCGTGCGTAAATGTCCTCGCACATTCAATATCGAAATCGTTTTCATTTTTGATGTTGGTCCTTACTCTTTTGTTCAATCACGCCATTGCGAGCCCCTCTTCCAGTTTATGACCAATTTCTCCTTGGTGGCATCGACCCTTCTTAGCAACCCAACCTTTTTTCCCGCAATTTGGAGGGGTGAACAGTTCAAGAAGACCCTTTGCACGTTCCCGCCGCGGCCACTTGTCGGGTTCACTTTATTTTCGTTCTTTTGCCTCGAAGATCTGCTTTTTCCATCCCGGCTGCATCCCGACCCTTTTTTTTTTTCCCGGAAGCGGGGTTTTTCCCTGACGATCTGGCGTATCTGATTTCCCCCGGTGTAGCTCGCCCCTAAGTTCGCCAAGGCCCCGTCCTCTCTAACTTACCACCCCTTCCTTCCGGTAAATGACGTCCCCAGACTTGACAATACAGTTCCAACACCCTTCCTGCGCTGAGCTTTTTTCTTCCCAGCCCCGCAAGAACAAGCTCCCCCCCTTCTCTAATGCCCCCTCCTTTCCCGATTAAAGACTGGAGATGCCCCTACCCTTACTCGTTCCCCTCCTCTATGATGGCGGTTTGGAATACCAAACCCCACCGCCAGCGCGCCATAGCGCTCAGAGTCTTCTCCCTCTTCCGAGGGGTTGCATTCTTTCCCCCAGTACCGAGCGAAAGCCGCGTCCCATTTCCTTCCGAGTCCCACCTTCCATCTCTCTTGGTGTGCCAAGCTCTTCGGGCGTTCAACAGTTTGCGTGATAGATAAATCGGGTGTTCCTTGCCCTTGTCCATTTATTCTTTCTTTCTCCTCGCTGGCCAGTCGAGTCTTCCGGAAGATGAATGACCAATCTCTCCTTGATGCCGATTCTTGAGTTTAGAGCCCCCGCGCATCCAGACAAAGACTCAAAATCCCCCCCTTTTTCAGATTCCCCCCTTACTTTTTTTTTTGATCGTATTAAAACCTCCACTTTCGTACCTATCCCTCTCTGGTGGCGGAACCCCAGTTCGGAAACCTTCGCAAGGCTTCCATTGGAGCGAATTTTTTCTCCTCTCTGCGGACTGTTGGACCTCTGAGTCTGCTACTCTCCAGTGCACCGGTTTCATGGATTCCTGAAGTCACCGAAGTTCCTCTGTTTTTTTCGGGTTTTCTTTCCCCTCTTTTCTTCCGAGCCCTTTGTGCGCCTCCCGATTGCCCCCTCTGACCTTCCGGAGCCGCTAGGCGCCTTTATTCGTTTTCGACCGGATCGTGCCCTCACCCCCTTTTCCCCCCGCCGGCGGGAAGACCAGCCGAACTTATCAGATCCCATCCCTTCCAACCTCTAATTGGAGCTGCGTCATCCAAAGGTTTCGACACAACCTACTATTTTTTTTCGCTACTGACCCCTTCTTTCCCTCATTCGTGTTGAGGCCCTCACATCGATAAAATTCTTCACCATCATTCAACTTTGTCTGCTTCCAGTAATGCAACCTTTGGATTGCTCGACGAGGTGTTTTTTCCCCCCTCTCGCCCTTACCTCTCCCGTCCCCCGAAAAACTCCCTAGCTCCACGAATGACAATGTGACGGGTCTCAACTCGGACTCCGACCGCGACGCCAAGCTTTTCCGCCTCTTCAACCCCCTCCCACCCCTTTACCAACGTAAATCGGCTCCCTTCCTTGTCCGATTTTTCCCCTTAAAATACGCCGCTTCCTTGTTCTCCGGAAAAAGCCTGAATTCCTTTCTCTCAGACAGCCACCCTTTTCGTTGAATCTCTGTCCTTGATGGTAAGGATCTCCCCCGCGAACGGAATGAGGATCTATCGCGCAACCGCATGGCAGTGCTTTCATCTTTCTGGCTCCATTTCCCGCCCCCCCCTCTTCTCTTTTCAAATCAAACGGTGTTCGTGACCAGAAACGCACCGTCCCTTGCCCGCGTCGTCGGCCTCAAGTGCATCCCGCGATTAATGAGAGGTCTTCTTTTTCCTTTCCTCAACCCCTCCTCCTTCGCTGGAAGCTTGTGTTTTTTTGCCATTTCCCTTGCTTTCCCCGAACGCATTCCCAATGAGCGAGTCCCCCTTTTCTTTCTATGTACCGATCCCCCTCGTTCCATGGACAAATACCCCCATTCCTTCTAAATCGGCCTCCCTCCTTCCAGACTGTTGTCGTTAGTCAACGGCCCCTGTGAGCTGGGGGATGTACTTGTCCAACCCCTATGTTCCTAAGTTCCCTTCTTGGAATGGGGAATCTCTCACATTTCTCTTGCGCCCTATGCTTTCTCGATATCCGTGCTTTCTCAAAGGCTTCGATCTGATGAGCACCCGTTCCCAGGGAAAAATATCTTCCCCCCCTTACCTGCTCTCCCCGATATATCTCCACTTGCCATGTACTTCTGATGGAGATTCTGGCTTTCCGTGCGCTTTTAAGCAAGGTCTGCGCGTTCGTTCCTAATTTAACGCACTCCTTCTCCCGAGTTTCCCCTTTTCCGTTGGCAGTGTAGCCCCCTTTGCCCCAAATCTCTTTGCAGCCACTTTCCACCCTAGTCCCGTACATCCCCTGTATGTTGCCCTCCCCCTTCTGCTTTAAGACTCAACTCCTTCCCTTTTTATATCAGAAGAGGCAGAATGCCTTTCCCTTTTCTTGTCTTTTTTTTCTTTTTTTGTTTTTTAGAAATCCACGTTTTGGTTTTTGGCGGTCACCGTATTTTTTCTCTCGCCTACCAAAACCGCGACTTTCTACCCCTCTCCCACGCTTACCTTCCTACTTTGCGCGTCCGTACACCTCCAGAAGCCGGGTCTTCTCTATTGATGCGTTTGGAATAAGCTCCTTTTTTCTTCGGTACTGGCCTTGCTTCTTACTCGGACCTCCAAAATTCAAAACTCGTGTCTCTTAAGTGAAGTCCTACGGATTGACTCTCCTCCCGCTTTTCTTCCTCTCCCTCCTCTTTGATTATATCGAGGCTCTCGCCCGTTTTCGGATGTAAAGCCGCTTCCGTTTTCCTTTCGCCTCTCCTCAACTATTGCTTCTCCGATCCCTGTTCCGTGAGCGTGCTTTCTCACAAACTTCAATTGTGTTCTGGTCCCCGTCTGCCAATCTCCCTCTTTCCCGCCCTTTCCCCCGCAGCGATCAGGAATGGGGTAACTTCTTTTCCCCCGGGCTCATCCCTTCTAGTACAAACCAATCGCGACCCTCAAAATAGCACGTGCAACAAGCTAAGTCTGTCCATGTGTGGAGTTGCCTTTGTCCCAGTCCCGTGCACGACTCCGGGCTTTATTAATTTCTATTTGGAGGTGATGCTCCCCGAGTGATTCCCCTGTTCTCTCGACCCCCAACCGCTTGACAATTCAAGTGCCTCC
>Ga0179593_1538200_pt1 | contig 12786 bp, 14 predicted proteins | sample CZODoug2_1_08_16_FD_185931 | JGI IMG/M metagenome (GOLD analysis project Ga0179593, IMG submission 185931) | Vadose zone soil fungal communities from Angelo Coast Range Reserve, California, USA - CZODoug2_1_08_16fungal (PacBio error correction) | ecosystem: Environmental > Terrestrial > Soil >... | reverse complement strand
ATATCCGGCTTTGCAGAAGATCCTCCGGGTCCAGTTTTTCTTTTAGGCTTCCCTTTCCCTTCTGTTTTCACCACAAATATTTTGATTGGCTTTCCCCATAGGTGAGGCTGCGTCCCATATCCCCTTCCACCCCCGTCCTGACTTTTTCTTTGAAATATAGTCCTTTTCCCGGTTTTGCGTCACCTAACGAGCATATTTTCTCCCTTTCTTTTAAGTTCGGAAGGGACACCGCATTGACACTCTCTCCTCCCCCCCCCCCACTATGGACGGTTGGCCCGTTCCTTTATCACATGGACAAGCAATCACCGGGTCCCCTGGTACTAGGATATTTTCAATCTCCCGGAATTGTCACATCGACCTGCGGGAACGCCTCTATCGCTTTTGTCTTTTTTCGCAGCTCCAGTCTTCAGGGACCCCCCCAAAAGTCTTAGGCTTGATCCACTGGTTTGTTGGAAAACCCTTTTCGCTTTGCTTGCTGCCTCGACCGCATTTTCCACGGGCCGCTGGTAAACAACTTTGACCATGGTGGCACCAAGTCACCTTCTTAGCGCTTAACGTGTCCCGTTTCCGGCCCGCACGCTTCCGATTGCTCTTTTCCTTTCTTTCGTTATTTTCCATATAACGAGCGTTTCCAATCCATTCCCCCCGTGAACAACGTGGTCTTTGCTGCGGCACTCCTCCCCTTCAACCCTACGTGACTTGACCAACTTCTTTTGTTTTTTCTCCCCCTTCAGCTGTCGGTGGGGAGGTGGTTTTTCAACCTCCCTCTCCCCCCTCCACACCCCCCAGGCCAAAGCATTGTAAGACTTAGCCCGAGACCAATTGCGCCGTCTTGTTTACCACCTTTTTTGTGCCTTTCCCTGCCCCGCCCGTTACCATCAAGTACGAAAGGTTTCGGGAATCGTTGGCCTAGAATAGGGAATGGGGTACCACTCATTGGAATTTTTATTGCATTGACTTAGTCCAGCAAGATTCACTTCCCTCCTTGCATCAGTTTTACGTGCTCAGCGGCTGTATTGTACAGTCGTCGTGAAGGGACCCCCTCTCGGGTTCAAGGCACTTGTGCAGGACGCATCAAAGCGAAATTCTCCCAATGCCGCGGTTTTTTCCCTGAAACCGATTGCACAGATCGCTCACTCCGGAGCTTTACTTTTCTTTTTGTAGGCCGATTTTTGCTCCCCCTCACGTGATCGGATTTCGCCATTCTAACCATTTCTTTTTTGAATCGGGTGGATTTGCCTACAAGTCTTCCCGCGGCACGCAACCCTCCATGTTCTTTGGGAAAATTTCCTTCTTTTTTTCATTCGGCAGTTCCCTAACTTGAAAGCCTTGCCCGATACACAGTTTCCAGCTAAATGGCTTTCCACCTTCCTCTCCCTTCTTCACCCAACCACTCCCCAGCACGCGACATGACTTTTTTTGGTCTTCACTTGAGACCATTTTGCACCTAGCGACTTTTGTTCAACAAAGTCACCCACCATTCTTCTAGGACTTTTCACTTTTTAGCCGGAAAAGCTTTTCCCTGAACGGCCCTCCTTCTATTTTTTAGGTTCGGGCCCGCTTAAGCATCTAACGCCCCCAATCACCCTGATTCTCCCCAAACGACCGTCGTTACCCCGGAAGGTTTTTAAATAATAGACCAACGGGCCGGCTCCGGTCACCTCTTTGGGGCGTCCCCTTCACCCCCCGAAGATTAGCAAGCTAGCACGTTCCCTGCTCGTTCCCCAAACCCCAGCTTCTGCTGGGTATCTAACCCAGGCTCTACAGCAGGCACGGTTTGCTTTTTTTCCTTTCTTGGTCCCTCACCCGGTTGCCTCTGTGTTACAACAGGCGTTTTCGATTCCTGAACCAAATCGGTCTGATGATGCTGCACCCGTTCGAACTTTCACGTAAAGACTTCACCTGTCCCCACTTTCCCGCGTGCCCACGTTTCTCGACTTTTCCCTTTGAGGTGGCCGGCTATTGACCTACCAGCTCCGATACCACGGGGACGATCACCGTACGGTGCGGTTCACTCCATAGCATGGTTCATGCTTCTTTCAATTTCTTCCACTTTTTGGAACTTTTTCATGGCGGGATCCCTTACTCGTTTCGATTACTTATTTGCCGCCCCCACGTTGACCTGCCACAGGATCGGGCTTTTTTTTTACCCCCGTTCCTTCGGAGATTCCAGTTTCCTCACGCGTCCCATTTGGAAATGCAACATTTTTCGCATCTTGACGATGGGACCTGGGATAATGCCGGACCTTTGTCCTCCCCCCTTCAGCACTTGAACCGCCGAGGTTGGGCCTTCGCGGTTTTCCTTTCTTGTAATGGAATGAAACTGCTAGATTCCTTTTTTGTCTTTTTCTTTTTCCCCAATGTTGCGAGTTCGCCATGCGTTGTGCTTCTTCATTTCCTCTGTCTTGTCAGCAGTTCGTGTGCCTCCGTTTTTCCTGCGAAACACTTTCTTTTCACTCCCCTCCCTCTTTTTTCACCAGCTCAGCGGGACCTGGAGTATTGTAACTTCTCTTGTTTTGTTTGTTCCCTTTTTTGGGACACCCATTCTTTTCTGTCACTTTTTTTCAATTGAGTCTTCTTGCGCTCTTTGATTTTTTTTTTCCGGCTTTTTTTTGCGCGAGATGCGCTCACTCCTTCCCTCTCTTTGCATCATATACGGACTACAAGGTTCCTGGTTCTCCCTCAGGTAGCGCCAAACACTTTTAACCCAAATTCCGTTGTCCCGCTGATTTTTTGACCCGGTAGGCTTTTCCTTATTGACCGTGTTGCTCGTCTGGCGGCATAATGCTCTGAACGAATCTCCTACGCATGCCCACTTACTTCAGGAAGATCGCCCCCCTTCAGCGCCTCATTGCCCCCCAGAATCGAGGCCGTTTCCGTCTTCCATCTTTCTTTTTTTTCCTGCCACTTTTCCCTGTAGCGTTCTTCCACGTCGTGCAAATCAGGTCGCACTTCTCAGTAAGATTGCGGCCTTTTCCAGTTATCTCTCATGTCACGTGCTGGTGGACAGATTTTGATCGTCCCTTATCGTTGTTGATAATCCGTCCTATGTTTTCCTTTAAAATTCTCGTTCGTCACTCGGTCGTGCCTCTAGCGCTTCCTGAATCCTCCCCTTATTATGTCAGAGGAGAGTTGTCCCTCTTCTTCTCATTCAAAAGTTGAGCGGTATTACCGTACGACGTGGTGCGTCCCCTTGTATCTTGATTTTCTCTTCTTGGCAAAGTCCCCCGTCCCCTCTATCTCCGCTGGCCGCGTTGGTAGGTTTCCGATTGGTACTTTTTCCTGCGTGGTGGCCGTTCCTGCGACCGAGTGTTCGGATGATCAGCTGTTGTGAGTGTCCCGTGGCACCGATGCGGATCTGTCCCCCCTAGGCCTTCCCTTCTTTTCCTGGCGCAAGTCGTGCGTGACCACTCTGAGATTGTTTGCCACATTCTTTTTATTTTCACAGAGGTGCTAATTGTTTCTTATGTAAGGGTTTCGGCGGTCAGGGCAGCGTGCCGCTTTTTCCTTGAGTTATAGCGCTAGACCCCCCCTGTCCACGCGTCTCTTCAAAGAAGCCTCTTTTGACAATTGGCGGCATCCCAGTCTGCCGCAGCGGTTCTTTTTTTTCCCACGCCTGCATTTTCACCCCCTTTTTTTAACAGTGAGACGTGATCTAACTTGACCCAGTCCGGCCTAATTTTTCTGCCTTGTCAAAAACTTTAGCGGTGAACTCTTTTCTTCTGCATTACCCCCTCCACTTGTCCGCTTTCTTGGGGCCTTTCATTTCCTATTTACAGGTGCTCCGTTCCGGTGGGTTATAGTAGGCGTTAAGTTAGCTCTAAGAGCGGCCAAGCCTTTGCCTTGATGGCCCCACTTTATCGGGCCGTGTACGGTGTTAGTAGCCGTTTTGTCCCCCCGCACCCGCGTGTGTCAATATGTTTGCCCTGATTTTAAAGCTGGCCACGGGATTTCCTGCCGTCGCACTATCCGGGTCCCACCGCTTTTGATTGCGGGCTTAGGTAGCGATCCTTTTTTGCGCCTTTTTTTGGCCCCCCAGGTTCTTTTTGTTTTCACAGCGGGTTTTCGTCACCTGACCTACATTTTCCTCCATTTGTCTTTTGCATCCTGTCACGGTGCTTCCCCCCCCCCCCTCCCTTTTCCCTGCTTTGGCATGTGTGACGTTTTTTCTCAATAAAGCTATGCTTCTGTACCCAAGCAATGGTTTTGCTGTCCTGCTTGCCCGTCGTCATTGGACCGTGTGTCCCCTTATGATTCAAAACGGTCTTTCCGGCTTCCATCAAGTCCGTCGTTTTGGGAAAAGACGTCTTCGAGTAGACTTTCTCAGACCTACCAGAGCGACCCTAGGTTTCCACTTTCGATTGGATTTATGAAGCTATCCCCTTCACGTCACCGCCCTTGAATAAATGGTGCCCCCCTTTTGCTTGGTCACTTTTCCTGGTGACGGTTCGTTTTCCGGGAGTGCCGCAGCCTACCATTTTTTCTTGGCTTTTTTTCCCTCCTTGACGTTTCTGTCTTTGGAAACCTCTCTCTGCTGGAAAGCGCCTCGTCAGAGCGGATTGCGCCTCAAGGTTTTTTAGACGATACGCCTGGAAATTTATTTGCCTGGTTTTACGCAGAAGTTCTCTTCTCGATCAAGGTCAGCGTCCCCAGAAGCCCTTTTTTTCCCAGGCCCCGTTCAACCTAGCTGGGTTTGCCAGTGAGCTGACAGGCGCTTCCTAACCCTAGGCCTTGAGCGTAGTTCCCGCCAGTGTACATATTTTTTTTTTTCCGAAGGTTCTCTCTTACATGCAAGACGTTGTCCCTTTTCCTCTCCCGGCGCCCCCTCCACGTCCATGCCGTCTTTGTGACCCATTGCGAAAGACAAGGATAGGCTCCTTCTGTTCCCCATAAGCCCTTTCTCCCACAGCTGCGCATTAACGATAGACGATTCCTCCCCCAGGACGAGATTTCCCTCTTTCTCATTCAGTGTTCCCTCGTTGGACCGGGTCTCTGGGCGGTTTATTTTCTCCCATCAGTTTGCTCCCTCTCAATCGACGTATTGCTCCTATTGGCAACCGTGAGCGCGGCCCCGTCACAATAGCCGGCCTTGTCTCCCAATTATTTCTAGGATGCGCCCTTTCACTTACTACTCTATTTTACTAATATCCCCTTTGTGAGTCGATGACGGACCCGCGGCAGCCTGATCTTCCGAATGGGTCCGCCTTTTCTTTCCCTTTTCCGCGCTTAACCGGTGGCGCGTCCAATGTTTCTTCTTAGAGCCCAACTTTGGCGGCCTACGCACTCCACCCCTACCTGGCAATTGCGCACTGGCACAGAGGCCCCCTTCGCTTTCTTGGCGGCCCATCCTTCCTTCTTTTTTGCCCCACTTGAATTGCGCCGCCTTTTGATTACTTCTTTCCCTTTATTGGTCCCTTTCCATCCTTACCCCAACTCGGGTTCGATTTCAAAGGCTTCTGTGTTCTTGGCATCGTTTTTCACATTTGACATCCACTAACGGTTCCCCTGGTTACTCCGGGCCTCTCCTTCAGGAACCTCGCCCGGGGAAGATATACTCTTCTTGGTTCCCGGAAGCTGTACCTCTTCTGTTCACCCCCTTCTTCGGACACCAATGTTCTTGTGTCCTTTTGGGGATCTCCTTTCTCCTGACTCTCCCGGGCTCTTTGTACCCACAAAGTTCCAATTGTGTTCAAGGCTTCTAGCATTCTTGATCTTTCCTTACTGCGACGCTGCGCGTCCTTTTTCGGCTAGTGCTTTTTCTTCCCTCCCTTGTCCTTTTTTTCTTTAAAATAAGGGAAAAATTCGCTCCCAACTTGGGGTCTTCCTCCTCCGCCCTTCCCCCGCCCAGTTTGTCTCACCCTTTCAAATTCCGGGGCCCCCCCTCAGTACTGGCCTTTGTGGCTTATTCGGAGCTCCCCCGCCCAGCTCCCAGTTTGCGACCACTCTTCCCGCCCACTGGTCCCTTTCCTTTTTACAAACTTGGGCCGGTGTCCCCTCCCGACTGACGCCCTTCCCCTTCCTGGGACCGTTGGCTCTTAATGAATGACCGGACATTTGACAATTGCTGGCGAACACGCCTACGCTGCTCGCTTTTCTCATCAATGCCCCCGCGAACCGTGTCTCTGACACGGCGGGTGTACGTATCCTTTTTGCCGGGACGCTGACCGAATTAGTTGAATTTGTTGTCCGTGACTATCCGAGCTCTCTTGACACTTCGTTGGCACACGAGCGCCATATGGAGCGCTTTTTTCCCCCTCCGGCAGGCCCTTCCCCTCGATGCCTTTGGCATTTCTTTTCTCATGGCTATGGCAGACCCTCCCCCGTGCCCATGTATTTACCATAGAAACCCCTTCTTCCCAACTTTGGTGGTCCTAAAGGTTTTAACGCTCACCGTTCCAGTCGGCACTCTACCACGATTGCGGCCAGCGGCCCATTTTTTGGTCGGATTCGCCGAACACTGATCGCTAAATGTGATCTCCACAGTTTACTTGGAGTCCGAGCCACGGCTTTCCGCCCAGCCCATTCAACCATCCTTCTTGTTGGGTTTCCCTTCGTGCCGTCCCTGCTTTCCGCTCCCCCCTTTGGGAACGGAAACCCAAAACAAGGACTGAACTTACCTTAGTCTACTCACGTTTACTTCTCCGTCTCTATGATTGACCGCGGTCCTCCGCCTTCCCAAAATTTTCTCCTTTGAGCAAGCCGGAAATCGCTGGTTACTCTGCCGTCAATTGCCCCTTCGACCACCCCCGCTCCGGTCCTCATACTCTCTCTCCAACCCCCTTGAATCAAGGCTTCTCTCCTTTCCAAACCCCCCGGCGCTCTGGGTCATCCCTCTCCGGCAGCAGTTGCATGGCCGCCCCCTATCGTTCTTCAACCGCGGCAGGGCTCCCCCTTGCGAGCTGCCCCCCTTTGGTGGAGGTCACGGCGATACCGTCACCAGACCCAGGCCAGCTTCCCCCTTTCGGCCTTGACTCTGACTCTTTCTTCTGCTTGACCACCTTTCTCCACAGGCTTCACGTTTTCAGTCCTGCCGACACACCCTCGGTTGTTTTTTTTTCTTTGTTGTGGTGTGTCCCACCATTCGCCACCCACAGTGACGCTATAAACGGAAGGAGACTTCCTTTCCCCGTGACCCCATGCGGCTTTCAGTTTCCGAGTGCTTGGCGATCATAACGACGCATCCTTGAATTTGCCCCCGTCTTCCTCTTATACACATCTTCCGCATTCTAAGTATCTTTCCACCATCACGGCGACAGTTCGTGTTCCGGCAACTGGGCTCGATCTGGCTGCCGGGGGACATGAGAATTCCGCCCCCGTTCGACCCTTTTTCCTCTTGCCCCGGCCACGCATTCCCGTCGTTCTTCATTTGCGCCCCAGGGCTGATCAGTTCTTTGGTATGCGTTCGTAACTGCCATCGCTCTGTGTTCCGGCCATTCTGTTAGCGCAAAATGGTTCGTATTCCCTTTTCCCTGGAGCTCTAGTTCGATGGCGTGGACTGTTTTTTTCCCCCGAGATCCTCCCCCCTCTAGATCACGATCGGGTCACCCCTGATGCGGGTACTTGACTTCGATTTTCCATATTTTTTTTGGTTGGTCCCATTTGGAGTCACCCTTTCTCCTTTTTCGTGGATAAACTTTTTGACCCCAATCGGAGTGCGCTAGCCTATTACTCCTTCTCTGTGTTTTCATTAGAGCAGAGCGCCACTCGTCTTCTTTCAGCGCTTCCCGATGGCCTGACGGTGGGGTCTCAACTTGCCCACCCTTCCTTAAACTATGTAAAGCTGATCGATTGAAAAAGTCCCTCGATTGCTTTGGACTGTCCCGTTTTATAGCGTTATTCGCCCCTGACGCCTTACGTCCTCAACATAGACTGAACGCCGTTCCCCCTCTGGCCATTTTAGGACCCCTGTTTATTGAGTCCTAATGCCGACAGAGGAATGTACGTCATCCTCACTCCTATCCCCCGTTTTTTGTCCCCTTTCCGCGAAGGTTAGAGTGCCTGCGGTGCGTGACCCCTTCGCTGGTTCTTAATTGTCTCCCTGTCCTTTTTCATGATTGAGGCCCATCTTGAGATCCTCCAGCGGGCCCCTTTGATGTTTGTCCATGATTTCCCTTCCCCACCAGGATTGATTGGTTGATACGCCCTCCTTAGTTATCTTTTGGCACGGTATTTCGGGGGGGTGGTTTTCCGAACTGAACACCTTACCTTTATTCTTTTATCAGTTCTTGTGCCAGCATTGAATTCTTTCCTGAGCCCCCCTTTGGGAGGTTTACCTTCCTCGTTTGCTTAACAGTTTATCGATGGGAGTTACGTCATCCCCAGACCCCTTTCCCGTCCCTTGACTTCTGTGCCGCTGTGTCCCTTGGTCGGGTGCCGTTGTGGTTTCCCCTTCCGCAGGGATTACCGCCCCTCCCTAAAGGTGGTCTCCTTCCCAGCCTCCTTTTTTTTTTTTTTTTCTTTTCGTTAGTTTTCAAGCGCTGGCCACCGTTTTTGATTTCGTTCCTTCAGCAAGCATGCTGGACCCGCAGCCTTTTTGGAAGGTCCCCTCGTTTGTTTGGACCCTTGATGACGTGGTTTCAAAGCGTTTTTTCCCTTGGTTAACTTTCCTCTGCTTAATTCTGTTATGAGGTTTTTCCCTTTTTTACGGTTCTTTCTCGCAGCACGGTGTGCCCCAGGTTCTGCTCAGCTCCAGAGAGTCCCCCCCTTAGTATAAGAAGCTTCTTTTTTGCCCTTTCGTTGAGATGGAGAGGCTCCCTTGTGCCCCGCGACCCGTCAAATGTGCCGTTTCGTCCGTGCGGCGATATTACCGTCCGGGCTCCTTGATTTGCGTGCCCACAATTGGCCCCTTGTTTTTTCCTTCTCTTTTAACCCAATTTTTCGTGCCGCTTTGGGTTGAGTCTCCCTTGTCATCGAAGTTTGGCTCGAAGTTTTTGATCGTTCCCCCTGTTAGTTTCCTTTTTCCTTTTTCGGCCTCCCGCTTCTCTGCACCAAAAGACTTTTTCCCTATGGCCGTTTTTGTGCGCTGTTGACGGTTATCTAGACTGGGGTGCTCCCCCCCTTCTTTTTCAACTACGGGTTGACTGATTTTTTTTCAAGCCGTGGCCTTTGAGCGTCGCTGCCCTCCAATACGCAGTTCTTCCCCCGTCATGTGCTGAGTGGCTCAGTCGTGTAGCGATCCCCGTTCGCTCGGTTTTTGGAAACCCTTTCCCTTTTTTTAAAGAGCTGCGCGTTGACGGTTCCGACCACCCATTTTTTCAATTTTTTCCTGCCTGTCCCCGTATCTTACCGCGAGTTCTTAGCCTTTCACGTTGCTTTGCTTTGTGAATTCTGGGTAGATCAGCGTATGCGTTTGCCGTCCCCCTTTTTCCCCTTCCGGGAAGTTTTCGCCCAGTCCTTTTTTTTTCCTTATATTTGTCAACGTTTTTTTCACCTTCCCCCCGTTTAGTTTTGTGTTGGACAGACGCTGCTCCTAGTTTGTTCTGTTTTCTTACTGCCTTTTCTATCAGCACTGGTTGTAGATTGTCTTCTTCTCTAGAACTTCCCCCCCACAAGAACTTCTTTTTTCCCCCTGGTCAAGGTGCCACTGGGACTTGTTCGCCGTTCTTTCCTCATCCGCCAAGTTGGTCTCTCTTGATGGTTTCCCTTCTTTTTCCTCAGTGTCCCCCCTTCACGGTTTAGCATCCTTTCATACGTTCTGGAAGCGAAGCTAAGCTATTCTGATGAAGCCCCGTTCGTTTTATCGACTCTTCTTGCTGGCCACGAGGTTCTACAGCTTTCTTTGAGCTGTTTCATCTATACCCATCTCTGTTTCCCTCTTCCCCCCCCCAGGACCCCATTGATGGTCCACTCCCTCGGGTTATTTCCGCTTTCTTTTGTCGTGTCGCTTCTAGAAGCTGAGATTTCTTCTTTACAGCCCTTTTCGCTTTGACGATTCAGATTCTTCCCTGAGCCTAGTATGTCCCTTCTTCTCCCTCGCCGCTTAAGTCCGTCCTTCCTTTTTTTCCATTGATCCTTGTCAGTCTGTCCCTTCCGTACCATAATGCCTGGTTATCAAAAGTGCGCTTTCCTTTTTAAATCAGTCCGCCGACCCAAGGCGAGAGCGTGGCGATTCTTCCTTGCTCTTTGGTTCTTTTCTTCTCTTCGTGAATCTCGCCGAGTGTCCCGAGCCATCAGCACTTTTTTTTTTCTCCTTTGCCTCTGAGCGACTTGACCTATCCCTTTCGAAGTTGTACCAGGTAGCTTTGCGCTTTTCTCGTTTTACTCTTCTTCTCCCTCTCTTCGCATTGTTGTGGATAGCTTATCGTTACATGCCAGCAGTTGACGTTCCTTCAGGCTTGCTTCGTTTCCGCCCCCCGCTAATCTTTTCTCCATCCTTTCTTCCCCCCATGGGATTGTGCGACACAAATACTCTGCTCGGCCCTCCGCCACTGCTCCGTAGCACCCGCTTCTTCCCTCACCCCAACTTTTGGCCGGAGATGGATGGCAAATGTTTTCTTATCAGTTTTCCTTTTTGTGTCCCGGACTCCCATGACAACTGGGTTTTCCCCTTTCCAACACGGAATTTTTTACTTTTTGAACGTGGATCGGATCTGGAAACTCCCTGTTTCCCCATGGTAGCTTTTCCCCTGTTTCCCGGATTACGGCTCAAGCAGCGGCCATCTGCGGATGCCTCTACGCTCTTTGTGAGTTCTTTCACACAGCTGTCTTTCCTTTAATCCAAGGGAGGAGTGACCATAAATTTTAATTGACCGCGCTGTCCGATGAAAATCGAATGACCTTTCATTCTCTTTTTGTCAAACCCAGGACTTTTCCTCAGTAGTTGACTCCCCCGTCCCTTCCTTGCTAGCCGGCTCGACGCTGCTTCCAGGCCGCTTTCTTGAGTTTCCCCGTTTTGCTCCCTTGGCCAGCGGAGTTACCCCTTCCGTTAAACTCTTCCACGTTTAGTGCTTCTCAGGAAACTACCTGCAGTCCTTTTCACCTTGCCCACGCCTCGGGTGGCCCAATCTTTCCGGTGGATGAGGTTTCGCTTTCCATCTTCACCCCCTTCTTCAGTTGTTCCTCCTGTCCTGTCCGACAATCGGCGCTTGTCTTTCCCCCCCTACGGGTGACGTTCGGACGTTGCAGCCGCTAGTTGCCCCCTTTCCCCTTCCTTACAAAAGTCGTCTCGGGCACGATTTACCTTACTTTGCCCCCCCCCCCCTGATTTCCAAACGGCCCTCTGAGTCTACTGCCCGCAGATTACACGTCAATCGCTCCCCTGGCCCTTTCTTCTTGCTCTCCTCTGAGCGTGACCGTTCCCGGGCTTCGTTACCCTTCCCCCCCCTCGGACTTTTTTTCCTCCAATCCCTCTCGCTCGTGCAACAAAGGCGATGTTGCCGCGCCCCTCAATTGTTCATTCACGACGGAGCGTAGTCCCTCTCTTGTGTGGCGTATTGACTTCATCATCTTTTCCCTCTTTTAAATACAAGAGTTTCTTTTGCTTTGTTTTGAACGGCGACGCTCAACCGTCAGCGTCACGTCCCCTCAGCGGCCAGCGTTTGTTTTCTTGCCTTTCGGCTTTGGCGCGACCTTTCTTCGTTCAAAAATTGATAAAGTCCCCGCTCAAACGTGTCCGTAAACTGTCGATATCTTTCCGCCCCCCCCACTCCAACAGCGGCTGATTCAAGCGGGGGGGAGGTCATGTTTCAAATCGGGCACCGCGCGACCGTCCTTTCCCCCCCCTAATATTTCCCTTCCCCACGATTCTCTTCGGCAGGAGTTTAAATAAGATCACGATTGCCCTCGGTGCACTGCGAGCCTTCCTGCCACGCCAATCCCTGCTGCTCTTAGCAGCCTCGTGCTCGCCTTTTTGCTGTCATCAACCTTTTTTACCCCCGCCGCAGCCTCAACATAACAGACGAAAGGCCTCGGACAGTTCCCCCCTTTCTCGTAAAAACACTTGCGCTACCTGGGTTCGGGCAGGAAGACGGGCTGTTCCCCCCTTAGTTTATGGTCCTCACGGTCCGCTGCCTTTCTAAAGGGATGAGTCTTTTGCCCCCTTCGGTTTTTGCGGCCACAACGTCCTCTTTACCACGTAACAGAGGCACCCTGGACCGATTCCTGCCGTGCCCCGCTTTGATTTCCCCGTCCTTACGGAGCCGGAGCAGTCGATAACCGTCGTTCTCCATCCTTTGGAAGGGAACGAAACCTCTTTCCTTTTTTTTTTTTTTTTTTTTGTATTCCTTCCCCTGGCCTATTTCTCCGCTTTTCCCTCCTTATATGGCGGGTTTTTTTCATTTTCGAATGCCTCGCGTCCTCCCTCTCCCCGACCTCTTCCCCCCCCTTTACGGCCCAGGCTTCGTAACCCCCCCCACTGAATGCCGAACTTCATGGCTTTTTCCCCCATAAGGACCGTCTTGTTGACGCTGCCACTGGCCGTCAACTAGCTAGTCTTTTCTCCTTCCTCCGACCTTTGTACGACACCACCCACACAGTATAACGCTTAACCTTGAGGATCTTATCTCGGCTCCTTTCCTGTTGCTTTATGTTTTTTCCGGACGGGCCACGGCCCTCCTTCGTTTTTTTCGGCAATGATCTCCTTGCCCTTTTTTTCCTCTCTGGCGACATTGGGCAGGCGTCATCCTATTGGCTTGGCTGATCTTAGCGATTACTGGCTCTTCCCTACCTTTGCAGTAAATCACTTTCTCTTCGGTTCACTCCCCTGTAGGGAATGGCGTTTTATTATTCCTCGTCTTTTTTTTATACTTTTATTCGCGTTATGACCGTCCCTCCCTCAGTTTTCTCCCG
>Ga0179593_1448773_pt1 | contig 12786 bp, 25 predicted proteins | sample CZODoug2_1_08_16_FD_185931 | JGI IMG/M metagenome (GOLD analysis project Ga0179593, IMG submission 185931) | Vadose zone soil fungal communities from Angelo Coast Range Reserve, California, USA - CZODoug2_1_08_16fungal (PacBio error correction) | ecosystem: Environmental > Terrestrial > Soil >... | reverse complement strand
GTCTGTCCCACATTTTCCAATTTCTCTTCTGTTAAATTATTTTTCCAAAACAATTACTCACCCTTCCCCTGATGGGAGGAATTGAAAACTTTGTACTTTTGACCCCCGTTCCTTTTCAAAAACCCCTTTTTTTCTCTTTCCCATTATTCAGCAATCACTGTTGTTTTGTTTTCCCCATTCCCAATTTGAAGAACACCCTATTTATTGTGACAAAATTCTCTTTTTGCTACTGACATGTCCCGACCCATTCCCCCTTTTTTCAAATTCCCCCCTCTCGAGTTTCACGGGTTTTTGCTACCTCCCCCCAGTCACTGCCTGGGTCCAGGTTACATGGACCCCCACCGGCATGATTTTTTTTCTTACTGGGCCTCTGGCCGTTCTTCTCTCCCCCAATTATCTTCCATCGGTCCTGTAAGAGTACACACATCAAAACTTTCGCGGCCTTCCACGCCCAGTTTTTCCCTCATGTGTGAATTCTTCCAACTTCCGTTTTTTTTTTTTTTTCTCGAGTCCCCCCTGCTCTTTGACGAAGCTTTACGCTTTCCCCGCACTTTCTGAATGTGGAATTTTTTCTAAGGCGCCGAGGAGTTTTTTCCGCTTGACCCTTTTCCACGTCCTACCTTTGAGGTGGCCCCCTTTTAAAAGCCAGTAAGCACCTCCCGGTCACGTGGGCCTCCTGGTCTTTGGCCTTTGCTGGTATCCCGTTTTCCATTTCAAACAGCGCATTGTCCGGTTTCTTTATCCCTGGGATGACCTTTTTTCCCGGCCCCTTTTTATACAGTAGTTTAAAGCCCCCTCTGGTTAATGTGAGTTTAACAAACTTCCGTTTGACGATTCTGTCCCTTCTTGTGTCCTGGCCCCTCGCCGTTCAGTCTCAGTCGCCCTCCCCCCCGCCCCCAAAGATCGATGCCCCTTCTTTTCATTCTGTCGCCGCAGCTTGTGTCCCGGGCTCGGGTTTTTGGTTTTTTTTTTTTTTTTTCCCCGTTCCTGGAAATTTTTTTACACGCAGTTTCCCAACCGTCAATCTCTTTTTGAGCTTGTTTGGACTTTCCGTCCGTTTTTTCCCCTGCAGTTTCAGGTCTTTCTTTGGCCCCGTAGCCCATGGTTTAGGTTTTCTTTTTCTTTCCTTTTTTCTTGCTTTTTTTTCCTGCGTTCAAGGGTCAGTCTGTTCCCCCCTCCTTAAGACTGAATTTAGTGTTTCGACGAGCATTCTTCTATGCTGGGGCGTTTTTTTCTTGCGTCAGGCCCATTTGTTGCCCAAAACGCCAAGGATTCCCACCCTAAATTTCTCTTTGGCTTCCCTTCCTGGAGTGGGGCGCTTGAACACCCCTGTCTGCTGGACTTCGCAGACAATCCCGTTTCTTTCCCCTTTTCCCCCATCTGCCTGTGACCACATGGGGTTGTTCGAGCCTCACCAAGGAACTAGTTTCCCCGCGTGTTTTTTTTTTTCTTGCCAAACTCGCTTTGTACTCCTTTCCGCTCCCTTTGAGTTCTTTTCCCGCGTTATTCTATCCCTGGCGCGGCGCAAGAACACGTTGCTGATCTGTGCGAACCCCGGCTTTTGGGCCCCCCCGACCCTCCCTTTTCTTAAGGCCTGGCGCCCTGAGTTTGGGTTCCGGAACGTGCGACCACCCCCCCAAGCTCCTGTTTGGTCCAGCTGGTTTTTGACGTTCTTCCTGTGTTCGTTTGAGCGTTTTTGCCCCATTCTCTTTTCCTTTTTTGACCCCGCTTTTTTTTTTGGAAAGCGTCCCTGACCCAGTCGACACCTGTCCCCCCTCCGGTTCCCTCTTTTTTTTCATTCGGTTTCATTCTTCCCGTAGCTTTTGCCCCCACCCCGATTTTTTTTCTGAAGGTCTCCCCTGCTTGACGCTCGATGGTGGACCCTGAGTCCCCGTCTAAAATTTGGTATGTTGTCTCAGGTGCGAGCTGACTCCCCGCTTTTTCCGTCCACTCCGCTTCTCAAAACGCATCCCAATTCCCGCCATAGTTTTTCAAGATCCCGGCCTCTGTTTTTTTTTTTCCCCCCCCTGGTTTTCCCCAGCCGGTTTTTCTTGTTCACTAGACGACTTTCGTACCCTCCCCTATTTTTGCGCTGCTTGAAATGAACAGCTTATGACTTTCCCTTAGTCGCCACACCGGCTTAGGTCTTTCCCTTTCTGATGGCCACTTCTTCTTTTGCTTACATCTGTACCCCCCTGCTTTCCTGACTGGCACCAAGGCTTGAACCTGGCTCGTGATCGAGGCTTCATCTGCTGATGCCTCCTCGATTCTGACCTGGGAAATTTGTCCTTGCGAACCGGCGCTTCTGCAGTTTCCCTAGACTTTAGCCCCGCCCCAACCGGTTGCCCCTTTGTTGACAGATGTCTGCCACCCTGCCCTCCACCTCGTTCGCAATCATCTCCCCTTGCTGGCCCCTTTGCTACAGACTCCACGCGCGACCCCCATGACGGGAGTCTTTCCAGGCGGAAAACCAAGACTTCCATCTTCCCCCCTTCCCTCAATCTCCAGGCCTCTTTTTCTTCCATCCAAAGGTTTTGTTCCACTGCTGATACTTTCCGCTGCCGGCGATGGCAACTTTGCCTCTTTCCACCCATTCGCTTTACTCCCATATTGCGGCTTCTTGTTTTTTCTTAGACACTTTCTTCCGCGCAGGCACCCGTTTGCTTTTTTCAATTTTGCTAGACGATTTTTTCCAGGTCGAATGTCGCTTTTATGCTGGGGCATCGTTTTCCCCCCAAAATTTGTCGAGCTTCCCCCTTTACGTTGCATCCTCTTTTTATCTTGCTGACTCTTTGGCAGCTCCTAATCCTCGTGCACCCTCTTCCCCTTGTCTGTGCGGTTTTTTGTCGCGTACTTTGACTTTGTTAGCGTTTGGTAGGAACATTTCCCCTTTGTTTTCTGCCTCCCCTCTCATTTGATTCCCGACACCCCAATCCGTTTCCCCCCCTCTTTTTTCCCCATTACGCCCCCTTAGGTCTGACACAACCACGGTCGTCTCTGTTCTCTCGAGTTTCTTCCGAGCTTTTCCCAGTTGTCATGCCAGTCACTATGGTTGAGGTTTTTTTAGCACCCCATCTTTTTTTCTCTTCTTTTATCTTTTTTTTTAATTGGAGATTTTTTTCTGATATTTATCTTTTTTTTTTAATCCTCATCTCTCTTCCTCCCCTAGTTTTTGAGAGATTTTTTTTTCGTTTGGAAAACCTCCTCCCACCCAACCGAGCCTTTTTCTTTCTCCTCGATAAGTTTTCCAGCGTCCCCCTCTTTTTCATTTATCAATGTTTCACCCCCTGCTCATATCGTATTCCGTTCAACTTGTTCAATTCTTCTGCCGATTCTACACTCCTCCCCCTGATCACGCCGTTCCTATCCTCCGCCTGACACTTTCCTTTTTCTTGGTCCTCTTGTTCACTTTTAACGGCCGATCCGGTCCCGGGTTTGTCGGAAAGCCCTTCTCTGAGTCCCTCCCATTCATGCCCCTACACACGTACTTTTTCCCCCTCCTTCCCCTAGTCCTGGCCCTTTAAACCTAATGGTCCTTGACTGCCGGTCTTTACTACATGTTGCACGTAATCTTCTGTCTTTTTTTCCTTTCCCCCCCCCCTCCCCATCGGGCCCCCTTGGGACCGTCATTTCCCCTTTTCCACCGCTTGTTTTTGATTCTCCAGTCCATCCTACAACATCGTGCCTGAAATTTAATTTCCCCTCAGCTTGACCCAGTCTCACTTTGATTTCAAGTTCCCTTTTTAGCTCAGACACGCACTTTTTTCTTTTTTGCCGTCTCCTGGTTTACTCCATGGTTGGTCCCGTTTCTCCGGCAAGATTTTCTCTTTCTTTCTTTTTTTCCTCCCCTTTTTTGAGTTGATAATATTTGAGCTTTTTTTTTCTTTTGATATATTTTAAGTTAGATGATTTCTTTTTCATTTCCCCGTCTTCTTTTTTTTTTTTTAGGCGCGCGGATTTTCATTTCTTTTCTTTTTCTGTCAGTTAGGTTTTTTGTGCTTTTACGGTGCTCTTCGATTTGCGTTCCATCGCTTTTCTTAACCTTTCGTTTTGGTTTCTTCCCAATTTCTCTGCTTTCATTTTTTCTGAGAGTATAATTTCCTGTCAAATTTTTTTTTTTTTACACTTGAAGGTTCATATTTTTGCATCCGCACCGTGAGCAAAGACTCTTTCTCCTCTCCTGTATCCATGGCCTTTTTTCCCTTCCTGTATTGATTGTCCCCCCTTCTTTTGATAAACTTTTCTTGACCCCCCGAGTTTTCCTCCGGGGTGGGTTTTGGGTTCAAGTTTATCGCCCCTTTTATGAGAAACTCCTTCTTTTTTCCCCTCCTAAGCTTTCCCTTTCCACTAAGAACTCACTCTCTATCTTTATCACCTTTTTTTGATCTACCAAGAGGCTTACCCCTTGTTTCCCCTTTTCTTTTTCCCATGATCTTTATTTCTTATTTTGTTGCTCGTGTTATTCAGTTTGAGTTTTTTTCCTTTTCCTAGATCGCCCTTGACTTATTTCCCCCCGAGCCACTGCTGTTTTTTTTTAGTTTTTGGGCTAGTTTCCCCATCTGCCCGGCCTTCCTCGTCCGCGTCCCCCCATTTGTGCAGCTCTTAATTTAAACAGAATGACTTTTCAGTGACTTCTTTTATCTTCTTTTTAAGGACGGTTTATTTACACACGGGTTCTTAACCATCACCCCGCATCGTGCCGAACAGTTTCGGTCCGCCCGTGGCAAGCGCACCAAATTTTTGCGACTTTTGTTTTACCCAGTCTCAACTTGCGTTTTTGATTTTTTTTTTTTTTCCCCACAAATCCTTGTTTAGAACAAGGCCTTTTTTTCCCTCCCCCCCGTTCTGTCTTGAAGTCCAGGTTTTTTTTCTCGTTATTCGCAAAGGTTTCCTTTAGTGCTTACATTTTCCGCAAGTCCCGTCTATGTCTTTACCTCTTTACTTTTCTTATTCGGGATTCCCTTGATTCCTTCTCTATTTTTTGATTTTTGGCTGAGTAGTGTATTTTTTTTTTTTCTCGCGTCCGGTCCCCTTCTTTTCCTTATTTTTCTTAATTCTGGATTTCTTCCCTGCGTGCACGCGGCCTTTCGTTTTTCTATTGTCCCACTCAAGAATTCCTTCCTCATTTGTGCTTCTTTGCCCCCAGCAATTTCCCCTCGATTTTTCGTTTTTTTTTCCCCCCTGTCTTTTTTTCTGGTACTTCACAACCACAACCTCCCAGTCAAGACCCCGACTTTTTATGTGAAACTTTTTAGTGTCCCTTTTTTCGCAACTCCTGTTCTTTGAATTTTTCTTCCTTTTGAAACCGCGATCCCCCAGTACTTCTTAGCGCATGTTCCCCCCCTTTTTGCTTGTTGTTGGTCCATTACATCCCTGGCACCGGCCCCTGACTTTCCCCTGCTTCTAAAACTCCATAGTTAACCCTTTCCTTTTCGACTCTCGTCCGTGCCAGTCCTCTGGGTGGAAACAAATACCCCAATTTTCCTGTTACCACAGTCTGCTTGCTTCCCCCCAGCACTCTGGGTCTAGACTTTGCGTTTTTTTTTTTCCCTTTTGGCGGCTCCTTTTTTCCCATTTTTGATTTTGAGGTCAAAAACCTCTTCCTTAGATTAATTTTCCCCCCCACTCTCCAACCCCCCCCCCAAGCCCCCCTGGTTCTTTTTCATCCCCCCACTTTTTAATTTTTTGCCCCTGGTTTGCCCTTCCCCCCTTATTTCTAAGACAATTCTTCTTTTGGTTCCATTTTAAGCTGGTCGGCAGAAACAACCCAGAGGAATCTCCCCTGGTCGAACCACGGTTTGTTAAATGATTTGGCTTCTTTCCCTTGCCTTATCGGAAGGGAGTTTTGTACCGATGTCTAACTCCGTTATGTTTGTAGGCCTTGCTCTTTTCAGACATTTTTCCCCTTTGTGTTAGCCATCCGGTTTCAATCCTGTAAATTGGAGCTTCGTTCCCGTTAGTTCTTGCCAAACGCTGTTAGATGCCCTGATTCCCATTCTTTTCACACTGCGTTTCGCCGTTCCTCTTCGATTGATGTGTTTTCTCTCCCTCTGACCATCCTTGGGTGATCGACTTCGGGTTGCGGCTCTTTTTCCTTCACCCACAACTAATGCTCGTTTTTTTTTCGTAATGTCCCTTTTTCCTTTGATGACCCCTCCGTTGCTCCTGTATTCGTCGCACCTTTTTTCCGTCTCTGGCCCATTAGAACCCCCTCTCGTCCCCTTGCAGTTTATTGTTCCCTACCAACTTCCTTTTTTCCCCCCTTTGTCCGTGGTCTCATTGTCGCTTCCCCCCTTGTTTGCCTTTGACCCCGGTGTTGCCGTTTTTTCCCCGCATTTTTCAATTCCTTTTCCAATTTTTCCCCTTTCCTTCCTCTTTTTTCATCAGTAAACCAGCCACTAAACCCCCCCCCTTTCCCGATCTCTCTTCTTCCTTGTGTTTTTGTTTTTTTTTTTATGAACTTTCCCTTGGGGTCCCCTTTCTGTAGTGGTTGTTAAATTATCCCCCTCAGCCCTTCTTTCCCAGATGGGCGACGCCCCCCTTTTTTCAAACCTTGACCAAACTCTTCCGTTTCCTTTCCCCTTTGGCGGTGGGCATGTCCACCCTTCCAACTTACTCAATGGGAACCATTGCTTTTCTTCTTCCCTTTTTCCAAAGTTCCCCCCCCAAGTCCACCCTTCCCTTTTTTTTCACCATCCTTCGAAGCGCACTTTGATCAAGTATCACTGCCTTGTTCCCTTCCCTAGGTGGACATACCGCCAACCGCATTTTCTTTTGTGTGTGGGAAGGCCCGGTATTCCCCTTCCTTTCGACCCCCAGGTCTCTGGTACCTCTTTCGTAGTCATCCTGACTATTCGGCGGCGTCCCCTTTTTTGAATTTGACACTTGACTTTTTTTTTTTTTCTTCCCCCCACTACACCTGCGTTTGTGGATGGCTCTCTCCGGCTCTTCTCCTTTTTCCTCTGGCGACACACAACGTCTTTTCATCGATCCCAAGTCCTCCTCCCTTCTCACGTGGATTTTTTTTCTGCCGCTGACCCCCCCCTCGTCCCTCTTTACTCGCAGCCGACGCCCAAATACTTCACTGTGGGGGACTCCGGCGATGTGCCGCTTTTTTTCCTCCCCCTCATGTTGAATTTTTTTTCCAACTTCTGTAAGGCGGTTCTAATGTTCTTTCCGTTTTTCGTTGACCCCCCCCCCTCTCCAGTGAGTTGGCAGAAAGACTTTTGCTATGGTTGGCTTACCGACACCCATCCGTTTTTTTGGTACCGTCATTGAATCCGGTGCAGTTGGTCCTGCTTTGACATAGCAGTGCTCTCCCTCCACCAGCAGATAGCCCAGTTCCCCCCCCCCCCTTTCCTTGGGATCGTCCCGGTTTTTTGGATGGTGGCCACACTTTCCGACTGTTCTTTTGGTTTTTTCCCCCCCTCTCTGCCCCACGTATGGGTACTCGTCCCCCTCCCTTTTTCCAGTGTTTTTCCCCCCTTCCTTTTAGTTTCGTGGTTGTGTCATGTTGTTTGCAGGGCCTTTTGCCCAACCCGTACCCCTTTCCTTTGAGCTGACCCCTTACTTTTCTTTTTGCCCCTCTCAAGGTCTTTTGCTTTTGACGTTAGCCGAATATGTTCGCTTTCTTTTTTTTGGATATTGCTTGTCTGGAACGCTACACTTGGGCGTTTTTCCACTTTTTTACCCCACGCCTGGACCCCAACGACTCCCTTCTTCCCAAATGTCATGGTTTTTCCTCTTCACGCCCTTTTTTGCACTTTTCAGCTGAAAAAAACTCTTGTTCCCGTATTTTTTCCCCCACCACCTTTATGGAAAAACAAATTATGCTGCCCCCGGTCGACCCCCACGGAACTATCGCGCCTGCAAAACCCCTATTCGGACTCGTTCGCGTTACTGAATCTATTCGTTTCTGCCTCTTTCCTGGGCCGGTTCGCACCTTCCACACAACCCCCGTGTGTTTTTCTTTCTGAAACCACTTTGTCTTGTGACTCCTCCCCTCTGGACTTCTCTTCCCCGCCCCCGGTTCTTGTTCGTGCTTTTATTGCACCCTGCGAACCCAGGCATTGGGTGCTGGACCCCCTTTCAGGCGCGGTTGGACTGTTTTTGACCTCCCCTTATTTAAGACCGTTTGAAAAGCCTTTCCTAAACAGAGATTTCCTCCTTGGTGCCGAATGTGTTTTCAGATCCTTTTTCCTGCTGAGTTGACACCTTTGGGGGAGTGTTCCTTGCACGTTCTTCCCGTTGCTCTTTTGTAACGCGTCCAACCCCACATCTTCCCACCACAGTCTTCTGTTTTGGCTGTGTTTTGTCGGGGGGCCCTATCTGCTCCTCTCGGTCCCCCCCATTGTCCCTCCTCCCCAAACGCACCCCCCCCAAGAGAAATCGGCTTACGTCCCTGTTGTCACGCTTTCAGAAGGTTGTTTTTTTCCCGACGGAAGGTTTTGGTACTTTTTCCCGTGGAAGTCCCCTTTTCATTTTTCTTCTCTCTTTGACAGTCAAAGATCCTTCCGGTGAACCACCCCCCGTTTTTTTTTCTTGCGCAATCCGGTGCTGAGGCTATTTCTTGCGAGTGCACCTCTTTTTCTCCCCTACCCCCCCCTTTCCTTTGGACCAGCTCTGGCCGGAATCCCGACCTGCATCCCCTCTTTCAGCCGGCTGCGTCTCTGCTTGGCTTTCCTCTCGATCCATGCCCTTTCAATTTTTCCCCCTAGCGTTTTTGAACCTGGCGCCAATCATTTTAGCTAAGCCCCAGAGCGCAAATATCGTTTCCCCTAAGCGATGTTGCCACTCCCCCAGTAGGCGTTCGCAAAGCCTCGTGAAAGGTGAATTTGGCAGCTCGAAAAGCCTTCGGCTGCGGACCCCTTCCCCCCGATGCAAGAGGACCAACCAATCCTCCCCCCTCGTCCCATCAGGCAAGTGCCCAAGGAGTTCCTCTTGTTGCTCACTCGAGCCGAGCAGATACGAACGCCCGCGGTACCCTGTGGCCACCCCTGTTCCTTAACCCCTCGATTCCTTCCACAGATTCAGGAGCTGAAGGCAACGCCCTTGCATTTTTTAAACGATTCTCTTCTTTTTCCCCCTCCCCTATCTTTTTTTTTTTTTTTTTTTTTTTTTTTTTTTTTTTTTTCTTTTGCTCAGTCCTAGAAGTTGCCCATGTTTTAACCTTGTTTTTAGCAAAACGGGTGCATTTCCTGCCCCTGTCCCAGATGGGACCTTCGGTTGAGGAAGTCAAGGATTTTCCTTTCCCCATTTTGAGTTTCCCGTGTTCCTTGTTTTGATTGGGAATAGCGTCTTCCTTTTTAGACTTCCAGGCTTCCCTCCTGCCGGTGGATTAATTCCACAAAAACCACTTGGTCATATCTGGTGGCGTCCTCAATTTTCAAGAGTCTGAACCCCCGCTCTTTTTGTGTTGGTTCTGATTGCCGGTCTTTCCCTTCCTCTTGAATTTGATTGTGACCCTCCTTGCATATGCCCCCCGGTACATGTGAGCAGCACAGGCGTGTTCTCGGCTCGAGGAATATTCTTCCTTTTTCTTTTCTGCGGAGGGTTGTACCACCCCCTTTTTATCCCTTTTCTTCCCTCCTCCTCAATTTTTTTGTTTTCCCTAGAGGAATTGTTTGGAGTTCACCCCCTCCCTTCCCAAACCAACCCTCTCCCCGTTGTTTTAGTGAGACAGATCATCCTTGCCCTTCCCCCCCGGTGCTTATCCCCTTACCCTCCATAATCTGATTCTTTTAATAATTCCCCAACCTTTCCTCTGTCGTCCTACCTAGCCCACCCTTCGGACCCGTACCTCCTCCTTTTCCTCTTTTTGGTCCGCTAAACTTGTCCCCCGAATGCCGCTTTCGGCCGTCTTTTTTTTCTTGTCAGCCTTTCGCTTGCTTCGCTTCTGTGCCTGACCCCCCCCCCTCTGTCCCCCAGCGCCTTCCCGGTTTTTCCTTGGCCACAAACCTTCTGCGCCCCTGTCCCTCCCCTTTTTTGCAAGCTTTCGATTCTTTTTTTCCTTTCCCTCCATAGGACAGTCCCGGAATGAACAGTAAACCCTTTGCCCCTCACACCTTTATTTTCTTTCTTTCCCCCCCTCATCCTGACTTATAAGGAAAACCCCCGGTGCCTTTTTTTCAAACCCTTCCTCGTTCCCGTGCCTTTTCATGCCCCCCGCTCCCGCCATCTGCATATAGGTTTTTAGCCCCCTTTTTTCCCCCCTTTCAAGTGCTGCTCTTTTTTTTTCCCTTTTTCTTTTTTTGAGTTTGTTAAATGATTCTTTTGGAAGCTTGGCGTCTTTTTTTTGCTGGCTCTCTTTCTTTTTTTTCCGATTGCCAGGGTTGTCTTTTTTTTTTTGTTGCCCTGCGAAATTCTTTCAGCGCCTTCAAGTTTATTTTTTTTTGCGACGCTCTTTCGTGGCGTCATCGATTTTTTTTTCTTAAAAAAGACCTCTTTTTTTGCTCTTCCCTTTTTTCCCGGCTTCCTGCTTTCGCACCCCCCGTTCCCTTCTCTGTAAACTTTCACCAGGCAGGAATCCCCTTCTTCATCATACTCCCACCCCTCCCTCCCTTTCATAGACCAAGGTAGATGGCCCCTCTTTCCTTCATTCCCCGCGGTTCCGAGAGGTCAAGGTTCGTTGCCTCTTTTTTAAACGTTTTTTTTCCCGAATTTTCTAAGCATACTTTTTGCTTTTGCTACTGATTTTGTTTCCTTCCCCCATATGAGCTTTCCATCCGGCTTGTCTTTCTCGAGTAGTATGTATGAACGTAGTTCTTAGCTTTTGTGGTGAAAAGAACTGGTTGACCACCTCCCTTCCCCCCCCCCCCCCCCAGCTGACAAGGACTTCTAGATTTTGCTTCTTTTTTCTTTTTTCTTCTTTTGTTGAGTAGTTTACCTTTCTGATCACGCGAAAAAAGGCTTTTCTCTGCCCAGGTGCCCCCCCCCTTCCGTCCCTGTGGGTTGTCGCATTTGGTCCCGCTTCCCCCTTCGCGACTTCCGCGTCCCGTCCTGCCTCCCCCTCGTTTCAGCTGCGTCGATGAACCAGCCTTGAATCTTTTCTTTTTTCTTCCAATAGTTTCTTCTCTTTTCCCCCTTTTGCTTTTTAACCCTGTGTTTCCCTTCCACGGCTGCGGAATTGCTTCCCCGCCCCTGCCCGCCAGTTTTGTCCCCCCTGCTCAAAATTATCTTTGGTTTTTTCAGAACACCGCCTGTCAATTCCCCGGCCGTTGGCGAAGGCCTTCCACGATTAGGTTCCTTTCTTTCCCCCCAAACACCGCTGGTTTCTCCGCTCCGTCCACCCTTGTTTGTTAGTGAGCTCGCCCCTTCTTTTGCTCACCCGTCGTTTGACCTCCTTCTTTCTCTACGCGCCCCCGCTTTCCCCGTAATAGCACTTTTTTGCCGTTTCGCTCGTCACGTTCCTCGCGTCATTCTTTTTTCCCCCTCCCTAGGCGTCTTTTCTAATCTTGGTATTTTTCTTCAGTCCAGAGTCTTTCTGTCGCCTCCACACTGGTTTGCCGTTGAATTGCTTTCTTTGGTGGAAGAGCCCCTCTTTTTTTTTCCCCCCCACAATTTGTCCCCGCATGTTCCCTTTTTCCTTGCAATCGCCAGACCAAGAATTCCTCCGTCTCCCTCCCCCCACAAGAAATTCGGAGTGTCCTTGTTTTTTGTTCCTTGAACTCGCGCTCCAGTCCCCCCACGTTCCAGGAGAAAGTGCCCTGTGTCTGGCTGTGGGAAAAACGGCCCCCTTTCCCCCCCCTGAGTGTGCACCCCGTCCCAGTTTCCCCTAGCACAAAAGGAGAGGTGTCGTTATTAACAATGTGAGGGGATCATGAAAAGCATTTGCCCCCCCCAGCCCCCCCGCGAAACTGCCCATCGGCACCTTGCCCCTGGGCGCGTCCCTAGTCCATCAGTTCTCGAGCTTTTTTGTTTTTTTTGTTTGGGTTCCGTCCCCCTTGCCTTACTGGCGTCGGCCCCCCTTTTTTCACCAGCTTTTTTCTTTCTTCCCCCCCCCCCCTTCCTTTTTTTCAAAAGCGCCCCCCCCCTAGCCCCCCCCCCCTCTTTTTTCTACCTCCCTGAAAAAGGGGCCGGCCACCCCCCCGGCCATTTCCTCTCTACGCCTCTCTTTTGCACTTTTCCCCCCTTTGGTGCTTGCAGTACGCGGCCATCGGCCCGGGCGATTCCCCCCCTTTTGACCTTTTGACTTTGATGGCTTTTGTTCTCCGCTTTCCTTTTTTTCTTGGTATTGATGTTTCAGCGTCAAGCACTCTTTTTTTTCTTCGGCCCTTGCCAGCCTTTTCCCCCGTGGTTGTTCCGCCAGCGTCTTCTTCCCCCAGTGGCCCTCCTTGAGCCGGTTTGGAATTCGCATCTCACACCCCTTGTTTTTTTTTCCTTCTTTTTTACCATCTTTACCCCCTTGCGTTCCTCGAATCGTAAGGATGGGTGTTCTCATGAGGGTGTCCCTATTCACTGACATTTTTCTTGCCCGTCCCTTCGCATTTCACCCCCCCATTGGTTCGTACCTTTTTTTCCCCCCCTCCCCCTGGCGCCTAAAGACTGGATTCGTGTCAGCGTGTCCGATCTCGAGGTTCCTTCTTTGGTACCCCAACCCCCCACAAAAGATTTTCCCCTGTTTTTGTCCTTTTCGGATGGGTTCCCTTTTTTCTTCCTTTTCTTCTTTTCAGCCCAAACGTGATGGCCATTCGAATAATTTAACCCCTCCTGTTGAGCAAGTTACAACTTTTTTTCCCCATCTTACCTTCCTCGTTCTTACTCCCTTTTTCGTTGCCACTGGGACCG
>Ga0179593_1390173_pt1 | contig 12786 bp, 19 predicted proteins | sample CZODoug2_1_08_16_FD_185931 | JGI IMG/M metagenome (GOLD analysis project Ga0179593, IMG submission 185931) | Vadose zone soil fungal communities from Angelo Coast Range Reserve, California, USA - CZODoug2_1_08_16fungal (PacBio error correction) | ecosystem: Environmental > Terrestrial > Soil >... | reverse complement strand
TTTCCATTATAACGCGGTCCTTGACTCCCGCTGCACTTAGTGAACGTGCAGTTTGAATGGCATTGTTGTACCAAACCTCCGTTGCCACCCCTGTCAGAATTTCAGACTCCCCCAGTTCAGCCCTTATCTGTATTTTCCTGTGGTGCCTCCGTCTTTCTGTGATACAGTCCCTTTTTCCTGAGTCTTGCTCGTTTGAAAGCTTTCTCTTCTTTGGTCTTTTTTTTTCATCATGTAACTTGCGTTTGCTGACATGCAATGTTTTTTGCGATGATAATCTCCTCGCAGTTAATTGTCCCCTTACCCCTTGTTACAAATTCTGTTGACTTTTTTGATTAGCTTGTGAGAACCCGCCCCTTAGGAATGGAAGATGTCGGTTCTTTTTCTTATAGTTTTCGAAGCACGCAACCTCCCTCAGTGACTGAGCACTTTCCTCTCTTGTGTGCCGTCATGGGTAATTCCAAATTTAGTGGTCTTCATTCCGCGGTTTTTTTTCCCAGCAATGTGACCCTTTCCCTCTCGTTTCAATTGCCGACGAACTCCCAGTCCCTGCCAATTTCCCCCTTTCATTCTAAGATACCAAACTTTACGAATGACACTGACCTCCCTGGTTTTTTAGTACTCCCCCCCGCGACAACCTTCTTTATTTTTAGGCCAGTTCCCATCCCCCCGCTTTCAAACCCTCTCCCCGTAAGATGTTACCCCACACCTTAATAATCCACTGTCCACAGCCCCAAATGGCAATTCAGTTTTCCCTCCCTCCTCCTTGCTCCTCCTTTTCATGTTCCGCGGCTCAATGGTTCAAACGTCCCCCCACTCCTCTATTCCAGAATTCCTTAACCTTCACCCCTCATTCAAAAAGGAAACGAGATTTTGACGAGCCGCCGAGCACCTACTGGCGTTACCGAGAAGATCTTTGTATCGTGCTCTGCACCAAACATTCCCTCGACCCTGACTTCTTTGACCCCCTTTTTCTTTTACAACTTCGTATTTTCATATTAATATTGCCTTAGCAGTCGTCGCCTTCGTTGGACAGTAGAGGGTTGGCCCCCAGCGCCCTTCCTCCCCCCCCCTCCCCCCCCCCCCCCCCCCCCCCCCCCCCCCCCCCCCCACCCCCCCCCCCCCCCCCCCCCCCCCCCCCCCCCCCCCCCCCCCCCCCCCCCCCCCCCCTCCACCCCACCCCCCCACCCCCCCCCCCCCCCCCCCCCACCCCCCCCCCCCCCCCCCCCCCCCCCCCCCCCCCCCCCCCCCCCCCCCCCCCCCACCCCCCCCCCCCCCCCCCCCCCCCCCCCCCCCCCCCCCCCCCCCCCCCCCCCCCCCCCCCCCCCACCCCCCCACACCCCCCCCCCCCCCCCACCCCCCCCCCCCCCCCCCCCCATTGAATGACTTTTGGATCAACCTAGAAATTGTCAATTTCAATCCCCATTTTTTTCACATAAAGTCGCCCCCATAGCACGCTGATGCGACTTCCTCAGAACGCCCTTTTCCAGTTTCTTGACCGATTGACGCCTTTTCTTGCGCCTTTCATCTTAGGCAAAAGTTTGCTCCTTCATGCGCGTTGTCCCCGTACCTCCCAGATGCCTTCGTCCAGCAGCCGTTGCTCTGGAATCGATAGAAAACGTGTCTGCCCCGCGGTTTTCCCCGGCTGATTCCCCCGACGCCAGCTTCTTTGCCCGTTTCCCCTGACGTGTTGGTTTCCCTTCGACGTGTGTTGATCTGACAACTATTCTTCCCCTTAGCCCAAGAAGTGCTCGTGACTTTTCCCCAACCCTATTTGGCCCAACTCCCTTCCGCCGACGTGTCGTGACTCCACCCCCCTTCCGAACCTTTTCTACACGTTTCCTCGGTTTTTTTGTATACAGTCTTTGTTTTTTTTCATTTCTTCCCCCCGATTTCCATCCGGTGAACCCGTGAAAAATTGGCCTTCCCCAAGCGTCCGCGCCCCGCTCGTAACCTCCGCGCCCCAGCGAGGATTGTTCCCAAAATCCAAATGTCCTTCCAACTTCCCACTGAAAATGAACCTGCCTCAAATTTGTATCAGGGTTTGGATTTTGGTCTCTTCCGGGTTTTCTACTGGGCAATGTCCCGTTGAAGTTACAGAGTCTCGTTTTTTTCTTGGTTTTTGTCTCCACCAAGACCCAAACCCCACCCCTTACTGCCACGTTGGACACGCGTTCCACCTTTTCCAGGTTCTTTACCCTGCGCGCGAGTTCCTGCTTGCCCCCCCGGTTTTTGGTCTTTTTAGGCCCCAATACGTTTGAAATGACCAATCTTTCATATGGGAGCACGTCCCTGCGGCAGGCTCTCCCCCCACTTTGAGCCCACCTTCACAGCACGTATTAGCAACCTCTTCCTTTTCCCAATGAAGCATCGAGTCGTTGGATTATTGTCTTGTGTTTCGCCTCCCTTGCTCGCTGGGGACCCTGAACCTCTTTCCCCCAATTCTTGTATATTCACAGGGGATTCTGTTATGAACGGCGGTGATTTTTATTTTTTCCTCCTCTTTTGCATCCCCACAAACCTTTGGGACTTCCTTCACCTTCCCGTTCTATGCCAGAAGAGTATTGCCTGTCATTTTTCTTTCCAATTTTTTTTTTCTTTGACTTTCTCATGGGATGACACTTGTGTTTATTTGGTGTGACTTTCTTTTTTTCATGATTGGAAACATTTTATTTATGCGTCGACTTGACAACCCCTTCTTGCGGTTTTCTCTCCGTTTCTCCAGACGTGTACTTTGGCTTTCCACCCTACAACATGTTTCATCTTAGCCAGGCTATCTGTCATATGCCGAGGGACCGTGTGTTGTCTTTTTTCACCAAACTGCGCCATTCCTTTTCCTCCGTGGCTGAGGGGGGTTTTTCAAACAAGATCCCGCTTTTATTTCTTCTTTGTATCCACCAGCGACGGATTTCCACTTTTGAAGGTCCGCCTTTATTGGTTTTGGGGGAGTTTTTAGACGGGTGGCGACGTCACCCAATGCCATTTTTCCTCTGAGAAACTTGCCTTCTTCACCCCGTTTCCTTTTATCCAGCGGCTCAGGTATTTTTGACTCCTCTTCTGCCCCCAACTCCATCTTCCTTTTTTCCACCTTTAATATTCTTTTTTCATTTAGAGCAATGTTCTTTTGTTAATTCTTCGTTTTTTTCGACCCCTTGTTGCACCTCTGCCCGGGCGGTTTTACATATCCTCCTTTACTCCGCCCTTCTCTTTCCTCAATTTACCTTTACCTCTGGACGTTCCACCCGTGTCTTTGCTCCTTCGACAAGTGCCCCGCCGTTTTTTTTTTTACGGTTGAACTTATGGTTGAATCAGCGAACTCCCCCTGTTGCCGTGTTCCATGGTCTCCTCCCACGCCCGTTTTCCCATCTTCCTCCCATTTGAGTTCTTCAATTTCTCCAAACAATCATCGAAACGGTGCTTTCACCCTGCTCCATCCCCTCCATCACCAGGTTTTTGGAACCTCCTCCTTGCTCCCTTTCGGTTGCCACCCTCGCATACCCCCCTCCCTAAAAACGCGCCTTAGATTCTACTTTTTTTTGGTTCGCTTGATTCCAGCGTCCAACAAGCTGTCACCCATTAAGTGACGCCGAACCCGCAATTTCCTTCCGAGGTGTTATTCTTTGGAATCGGAGTATGAACGGTCCCATGTCAAAAAATTATTTTCCTTGTTTTTTTCTTCTCTCTTAATGTCTCCCTTTTCCCAAGCTCGCTGCGACATTCCTCACCCCTTTTCCCCTCTCTCCCATTTCGCTTTTTTTCTTTATTTTCACCATGGATTGGAGGATGTTACTTCCTTTTTTCAGACTTCTTTGTACTGACAAGATAACTTCCCCCAGAAAAGGTCTGTCTTTCTTCCGCGCATGTCCGCCGACCGTTCCTGCAGGAAGTTTCAATTAACCACCTTTTTCTGTCTTTTATCTTTACTTTTAACTTCCCCTTCAATTTTCCTGAAATCGGATGTTTTTTTGACATTTCTCGTTTTTCCAGGTTTTTGTTAGGCACTAACCTTCCCCCTCCTCCCCTTGGTTTTATAGAGGTTCCCTCCCTTTTCCAAGCGGTCATTCCCCCTCTGAACTGCTTTAGCGGCCAATGAATGGCCTTTGGCTCACAACTTGCTTGCCATGCGTGGTCTCTTCCTTTTTTCACTTTTATATTTCCAAACCGCTGGTCTTCGTTTTCCCCCCCCACATTGTACCCCCCTCCCTCCCTCTCAACCACTTCAGTATCGGCCTTTTTCTTATTTTGAAGCTTTTTGAATAGTGATGAGTTTGGTGTGGCACCTATTCCCCATTAGACCTCCTTCTCCCTTTTTGGGTTGGACTGGGGAAGGGTCCTCTTTGTTTTCTCCATTCATAGCCCCTTTTCTCTCGAGGTGCAGTTTAAACAATCCGACCTCCCCCCTAAACCCCCCCCCACCGAAACCGTGTACATCATCAGTTTCCCCCGCTTCCGTTTTTTTCTCCACACCCATGGAACAAGTCCTTTTTGTTTTTTTTTTTTTTTTTTTTTTTTTTTTAGTACTTCTACACCATACCTTTCGCCGAGGTGACCTTCTCCCATCTCTTAGAATTCGTTTAATTCATTGGTCTCGTCATTCTGTAAAGTATGGTTCCCCCAGCCTTTCCCTCCTTGTTCTTTGTGATGGTGAAGCCCCCTCCCCTTTTTTCCCACTAAAGTCACCGCCCGCGCCCATTCCGTTATAAAGAGTTTAGACGAACCCCCTTTTCCTTTAAACGATCCCACATAACCCCCGTCCTCCCCAGAGACAGTCCCTTCCCCCCACACTGGCCCACTTCTTCCCAGGCCTCTCTTCTCCCCTATCCTTCCTTCCACGGATTTTAATATTAGTTTTTTGATCATTGTCTTCCATTGCTTCCAATTCCCTTTCCTTTCTTTCATGAATTCCCTCCCTGTCTTTGATTCCTCTAAAACTGGTTCAAGCTATTTTCGCCTTCCCCCCCGCAGGAAAGCGAGGCAGGACAACCCCCCACCCCGCGGGACCCTGACCTGTCTTACTGTCAAACCCCCCAGGCACCCCCTATTTGCTACTTCGTTGTTCAGTTTGCTCACTGTTCTATTTCTGTGCCTTTCATAGTGATCTAATTCCCCCAATTGAACTTTGTCCTTGTTTTCAGTCCTTCTGACTTCCGGCGAGACCCCCACCCCCTTGTCCGTCACTCCGCCCCCTTCATTGAGGTAACTCCGTTTTCGACTTGTTTCCAAGCGTGGCTCGTTTTCGATGGTTTTTTCTTTGTGCGAACACTTACCCTTTTTCGTCTTACCTAACCCTTCCTGTCTTTGCAGTTTCGGAACTCCACGGTGTACCCACCCCCTTTGCAGTGGTTTCCAATTTATTTTTTTTCCTTCCTGATTTTTTTTTTGTTTTTCATCCTGCTTCTGCCGTGCAGCCTTCATTTATAGCTCTTGTCCGGCCCAGGTTTTGAGACATTTTCAAACGTTCCCCTGTCTTTTCCCCCTCTGGCAATCCACACTTTTACTGGTACACCCTCCCTCTCCTTTGCTTCTTGTTTCCCATTTCGAGACATTTTTTTCTTCTGGTCAGGGCGGATTCGGTTTTGAAACAAAACATTTTTTATACCGATGTCAATTATTTTTTTCAATGAAGTGACCTGATTGACTTTTCCATCCCCCTTCCTTTACCTCCTTCTTTTCTCCCCCTGCCAGGTCCTTCGCTGATCAGCCGGCCCACCCCCCCTATAGTTGCAGCACGTGTGACACTTGCCAGAGGGCACTTCCCTTTTTTATCTCAGGTTTTGCATTCTGACCACGCGCCACTTCTGTTCTGTGGCGCCCAACTTTTTCCTTCCGGACTGACCCTTTTCTCGGAAGCATACGATTTTCATCGACCGGTTAAGTCGAACCGAGGTTCGAGTGCGTATCGTCTCTCCCGATTTTGAGCCCCCTTATTCATCCCCCCAACCTTCATTGACCGCGGTTCCGTTTCGCTTTCCCACCCACCCTATATGTCCCCCCCCTCCCCTAAGAGGCTACCGGCCAGTGCGGACTAGAAAATCAGACGTTGTCTCTTTCTATTCGATTTGCTTCCCTGATCCCCGATCCCTTTCTCTTCGCTATGCGCCAGTCGTTGACTCTGCAGGCGTGCTCCCACCATGCCCTCATATTTGTTTCTTTTTGTCTTTACTGCCTGATTGCTGTGGACCACAATTTTTCTCCCAGATTTCACCCTGTTATCATCTTTAGAAATTGCGTCCCTCTGTCCCACGTCTTTCCCCCCTTCTTCTTTTCAGTGGTCATGACGTGGGTTTGTTTTATTGCGCCTTCGACGTTTTTTTTTAACAGCTTTTTTCGATTCCCCGAAGCAACGTGTTGTGCGCGGTTTTCCCCTTACATTGTTCCCCTTTTCCTTCATTTTCCTTTGCGGCACAATTCTTCTTATTTATTAACTACATTTTTGAAAGGCGTTTTGTAGTTCGATAGCAAAGTAAGACGTTATGTTGCCCGATGTCAACCCCCGTGGCTGATTTCACTTAACAAACTTTCCCCTTTACCCCATGGGACACAGGCACGAAAAAGTACAAGCCGGCTCAAGTCCTGCCGCCGGAGCGGAAACCTCCCGGACCCTCCTTACGAGCTTTTTCACCCCCACCGGTCAGCCTTCCCCCCTGTCCACCCCCCCTAACTAGGACAGTTTTTCTTTACAAACACCGTACTGGTACCCAAGTTTTCCACTTTTTTTCTCTCTTCGGTCCCCACAAGGTGACGGTAATCCATCCCTTTGCCTTTGATTAATTCCAGCCCGCAAACACAGATTGCCTGAGCCCTACAAATTCCTCCTCACCCCCCCCCCCCCCCTAACCCGGAGGCAACACTTCTACCTCTCAGGCTGCAACCATTCTTTGGAGGACGATTCTGATCGTTTCAGCTGGAGGTGGTTTTACACCCTCCTTCCTTGCCAGTCATTTTTCTTTCATCCCGTTTTGGGTGTACCGCGGTCGAATGCACCTATCTCTTTCACCTTGTTGTGAGATTCCATCCCTTTCCAGTGCCTTATCAACTGTTTTCTTATTCTTTTGAAGGAACTTGGTGTTGCCCCACTCCAGCGCCCCTTCCGAATCGACCTCAGTTAACTTCCAGCACTCCCCGAGTTTTCTTCGCTTTTGTGTAAGCAAGTTTTGCTTTTATCTCGTCAATCTGTCTTCATGAGGTTTTGATCCGTCCCCGTTCCGGTTACTGCACTGCAACGTTAAGAGAGACTCTCTTTCCTTGTACAGTCCTTTTTCTCCACCTGGTCGATTTTATTTTGTTTTGACCCCGCGGGTTGAGCTTCACGTTGGTGCCAGCCTCGCCTGGTATCTTTGTCCAGTTTCCTGTTTCAGCGACCCCCGTTCGGTCGAGACAGTACCCTTCTCGTTATTACCGGTTCAGTTTCTCCACCTTTCGGTACGGGACAAATGTGTTCTTGGGCCCCCCGTAATGCCTTGTTCTACCCGGTTTCCCAGGGCCTCCCGAAGTCATTCCCTTGCCGCCTCCCCTCCCCCAACAACGCTTTTTATAAAAAATGTCTTTTTCCAAACCTTCCCAATTATTTTCCGCAACAGGAACAACTTAGAGCACCCGGGTTTCCTTTTCCCCCGCACCCCCCGCTTTTTCCAAACCCCCTCGTTCTATTTGCGGCAAACTTTAAAGATTTTCCCCCCAACCACTTTTTTGCCCACGTCCGCCGTTCGCATCCACGCCCCACCTGCCTTATTCATCACACCGTTTACCCTCCTTTTCTTTTAAAAGAGCAGCCCTTTCTACACCTAATTCCCCGCGTGCTTACATTCCTCCCCCAGTCCCGCAGCAGCCTTCCCGCCGGAACCAAGCTCCTCCCCAATATGCTTCCCAAATGCACCTGCCTTTTTTAAGGAGGTCCAGAATTCCTTCTCCCCCCTTCCGATACGGTTTCGTTTTTTCCAAATATAAGGCTCGTCCAGCGGAATTGTGACAAATTTTACCCCTTTATGTCATATCCCTCATCTTTCCTGTGCGTTTTGCTTTTGAAAATTTTCCCTTTTTTCCAGCGCCCCGGCCCCCAGCGTCAACCTTGGGAGCAATAAGTTTTCCCGCCCTTTTTATGTTCCCCCAATGTCTGCCAACGCACGTCTGGTCTCCTCCCCCCCGGTCCGTTTTCGGCTGCTCCGGCCAGTCTCTCAAGCGGACCTTTTTTTCCCAAAGTTATTTCGAGGGTCATTCACGTATTCTTCGTCCTCAAGGACGTTGCCTTGTCTTCGACCGTGCTGCACGAGCGGTTTCCTTGCGTATAAGAGACGTCTTTTGCCGGGTCCAACCCGGTTTTGCATCAACGCGTGGGTCTAATTAAAGAATTCTTTATCCAGGCTTTATAACAATCCGTTTATCGGTCTTCCTCAAAAACACGGCTTTTTTGTCAAACCTGACCCCTCCGCCATGACCTTCAACCCACTTCCCTGTCCTACAGCGTAACGCTCTGGTGCCCTCCCGTCCTGAAAAAAATGATCTTTCCCCTAGGACTCCTGTGAACCCTCTTTCAAAACATTTTTCCATTTGTCAACAACCTTTTGTCTTTTCAGTTGCTCGTATCCATTAAGCCGAAGAGCCGGCTGAACGCAACACCCCACCCCCATCCCCCTTTTTTTTTGACACTCCCCATGCACCATTAAAAATGCATTCCCGGCTGTTTGGTACCCTGGTTCGTCCCTTGGACGGTCCTTCCTTTTCCGTTGGTGCTTTCAGCTCCCATTATTGTCGCAAACCCCTCACAAAACAGCCCACTTGCCGCTGGAACCGCTGCGAAACCCAATCCCTTCCGAGGGTAATGCCTGAGTTTTGATTTCTCTCTCCCGCCCCCGGTTTTTTTTTTAGCTTAATACGTCCGGTGCCCCCTAAGTCCCCGGTCCCCACCTCCCTTCCCCTTCGGCTTTTGACGATTTGGGCCCCATTCCACTCACCAACTCTAAAACCCTCCTGAGATACAACACATTGTTCCTTTGTTTTTTCCTTCAGCCTCGCGTCGTTTTTCATTCTCCCTGCGTTTCCCTTTGGGTGGGTTTTCTAATCGCGGAGTTCATGGCGGGTTCGTGTGGAACCCCTTTTTTTTCGAACAGAAACTTGAGATTACCCGATTTAATCGGCTCGTGCGGGGTCGTAATGACGTTTTTTGATTATAATCAATTCACTTAACATCCAACATCTTCCTATTTTTCCCATCCGCAATCCCCTCTTTTTTATTGCATCAGCGGAGGCCCTTTTCCCTTTCTCCATTTTTTTTTGGCCCGGGTCTTCTCCTGTGACCTTTTTTTTCTTTTGTGATGGTCTTGTTACAATTACAATTGTGTCAGGAGCCGGCGGCGCTTTGAGTCCAATTCTGTCGCTTCCATTTATATTGGGTACCCCGTGTTCTTTTTGCTCCCATCCCAAAAGAACTCTCATCAGGTTGAGCCTGAGCCTATCCTTGTTACTCCTCCCTTCTTTATTCCTTTTCCTGTTGGATTCCCAAATACTTTCTTCAGTCATGTTGACGACTTTTGCTCGCCTTTCTTTGGGTTTAGAGTCTTTGACACTTCTCTTCTTCTGAACAAAAAGAGCATGATGGTGGCCTGATGCCTGGTCCGCGTTCTTGGTGTTTTCATTTTCTTTCAGGGAGGATTTTTTCTGTGTTAAATGCAGTCCTCTATCCACAGGGATTCCCCCGTCGTCCTCTCCAGACCATTTTTTACTTGTCCTATTTTTGTGATCGCGGCGGCCTTCCCCCCACCCCCTGACTCATATATTACAAACCTTCCTTCCTGTTGCGCCCCTCCGGCCCTTTTTTTTACGCGGCTTTTCGGGATTTGTTCGGCATGTTGCCAACCCTTCCCCTTTCTTTTTTTGTCACCTTCTCTTCCTTGAGCAGAAATGCCTCTCCTATAAAAAGGTGCATTTTTTTTTTCAATATTCTTTCCAACTTCTTGTCTGCCGCCTTCTATGGTTAAGAGTGGTCTGATCCGTCTCCCTTTTTCCCCTTGATTTGAATCTCTCCTGCCCAATGGCGTCGTGTTCACCCGGTCTTTTCACCTCCTGGACAGAAACCGACAAACGACTCCCACGTAGCTTCCCCCCCCTGGCAAGTCCATTGCCCCTTTGACAGTTTCTTCAAATGCCCCTCCTCCCCAGCTCCCTCCCACTTTGGAATGGACATTAGGGCGACTTCTTCGGAGTCCTCTGCAGCCCCGAACACCTACCAACGCGTGAGATTCCTTAGCTGGCGGCTGAATTCAAGAGTCGTGCTTTCTGGCCTTAACATCTCAAAATTTGCAGTCAAGAAGACGCCCAACCCTGAACATTGACCTCCCTTTCTGACCGAGGGGGGTGATGGGGATGTTTCTGTTTTTGCATTCGTTGGAACGGGGCCCAGTTGTCCCCCCTTATCTTATATTTCCCTCATAATCCTTTTTTTTTTTTTCTATCTCCATTTTTTTCTCCCTTGTTCCCCCTCTCTCTCTCAAAAGGCCCATCACCCAGATGGAGTTGTACTTCCGTTATATGTTGAGGAGTTTGACTTTCGATTGCAGGATGTTAATGCCTGGGATCAGCGATGAAGAGTAACCCTTGGGATTAATCGACCCGAGTTTTTTGTTTTCCTCTTTTTTATGTGCCGTCCTGTCGTCTTAACCCCTTCTCCTAAAGTTTCCAATTCCCCCTGGTGATTTGTGGTTTATCTATGTTACACTTCCTCTGTTGAAGTTGAAGAGGTTTTGAGTGAATTGAAGTGGGACTTCTGGCGGTTTTTCCGCCAAACGGGCTTTGGTAGTCTAACATGGTCCCACTATCCTGGCCTTTCTCCTTATCCCTAAATGTTTCAAGTGCCCTCTCATCCACCTTTTCCCCCACTGATCCGGCGCCCTTATGCACTTGATTTTCCTCCATACTTCTCATTGAATGGTCGGTTCGAGGAAAGTTGCGCCTGGGATGATATCCACCGCCCGTTTTGTTTGCCACCAATTGTTTTCCGAAACACTCCCGCCACCTCATTTTCCACCCCCCTTTCCCCTTTCCTCTTATTGTTTCGTCAACCATATACCAGACCTGAATAGATGATTGCTTTTGGTTTTTTCCTTCTGACCGGAGAAATTTGATAGTTAATGGACAGTCTTGGTCCCCCTCCTTTCAGATTCCCCTTTTCCCTTCCTGTGCAGTCCCCCCCACGCGTTCCTCCCCTCATATCCCCTGCCCCCCCCTCCTCCGGATGACATTAATCAGTGCCCACGGCTTCCTGTGGTTACTTATAATTAACGCATCCCTCTTTTTGGTTTTTCAAAACCCCGCCAGCCTAAGATGCCGTTTCTTTCCCATCTCTTCTCTTCCAGTTCAGCCACGGACTACAGTTCTCTCAGGCAGATTTTCCATAAGTTTTTTCCGGCACTTTGATGAAATACTTTTTTTTTTTCCCTTTCCCCGCCTTTTCCCCATCATATCCCTTCTCCATACGGTTTTCATCCAAGATTCCTCTGCTCCTGACCCCAATGGAATTTCACTCGACACTCAAACCATCCGTGCAATCTACAAGTACCGGGCAACACCCACCCCCCTCCCCCATTTGATTCCCTCCCGCTTGCTGCCCCGACGGCGGTATTTAGTCTAGCCTCTGATATTTGTGGCAGCCAAAGCTGAATTGCTCCCCCCTTTGTCATTTACAACCTCACCTCCCTGTCAGAGACTCTCATACTTTTGCAGCTTCAATTTTCGTTCCTTTGTTACACCTGCCGGAAACTCTTCCTTCTTTGCCCCAACCCCACCCCCGTATAGACAGTTGCAACCAGCGAGTTTATGAATTGTTTTCCCCAACCACTCTTTCACCTTCTTTTTCCTCGTTCTTCAGTTGCTACATTTTGTTTTCCTGAACTGCTGGATTCCCCCCCACCTTGTCTAAGAGCATCTCATTTGGTCTGCGGGATTTGACTTGTCAGTTTCTTTGCCAGTCGAGTCCCAAAACGTCGCAGCCTCCCAACCCCTTTCCTTACCGTCGTCCTGTTTGTGGTCGCTCTTTTACGTCCTGGCATACGGTGGAGATTGGTGGTGCTGTTGCGACACCCTCCCCTTTTTCTTGGAACTTTACTCACGGCAACGTCACCTCTTTAGATAAAGCATTCACCTTCAAAAGAGTTGTTTATAAGGTTTCACTGGTCCTGTCCACAGTCTTCTTTCTTTTTTGAGTTTTCATCATGTCTATTGCCTGGCAGCGTCCTCTATACCAGATCGTAAGTTTTACAAGTTTTGATCATGTCCCGTTTCATAGGGGAAACTTTGGCTTTTTCATCTTGGCCCAGTTCTCCATTTTCGGACGGGCAACCCCAGACCCCCCAGGGCGAGGTACGGAAGTTCTGCCTTTTTTTGGATCAGTTCCCTCGGGAGGATTGTTTCCCCCCCCCTATTTTTTCCCTTTCCCCGAATTCTGTGGCTACATGACGGAGATATCTTTTCATATACTCTTTCTCTTTCGTTCGTCTCCATTTTTCCCGCACCCGATTTTGCCTATCGCCCCGGTTTGCCCACCCAGTATCCTGGTTCGCCCCAATGCATCCTTCCCGGCTTGAGCTTAAGTTTAATATTGGCTCCTTCTTTCTGCATCTGGCTTTTCTCGTTTTTGGCGTTCAACCAACTTGAGACGGCATTACTTCCTCCCTGTGATAGAGATGCTCTTGTGACCGGCGGCGTTCAGTCGCACCTTTTGCGAGTGCTACGCCGTCTGTTTTTTAACTTCAGTCAGATGAGACCCTGCTTTCTTCCCCCATTAATTGTGGAAGCGCT
>Ga0179593_1449944_pt1 | contig 12787 bp, 23 predicted proteins | sample CZODoug2_1_08_16_FD_185931 | JGI IMG/M metagenome (GOLD analysis project Ga0179593, IMG submission 185931) | Vadose zone soil fungal communities from Angelo Coast Range Reserve, California, USA - CZODoug2_1_08_16fungal (PacBio error correction) | ecosystem: Environmental > Terrestrial > Soil >... | reverse complement strand
TTCGTTATTGAGAACTGCAGTGGCTCTCCCCTGGGCGTCCCTTGGTATTTCTTTTTTTCTTTCCTCGGTTTTTTTTTTGCCTCCCTATTCCTAACACCTTTTTTTCCTTTTCTCTTGCTGTTTTATCAAAGGAATTGACAGAATCTGTCTTGACTTGGTTACGGGATTCCCTCCCTTTACACTCATGGTTCCCCCTCTTTGGTTCTTTTCCAAAGATTAACGTTTTTCCCCCGAGCACGTTTCTTTTTGCCCTTTGCTTTTTTGTTCGGAATGAGGCCGTTGACCCCCCGTGTTTTTCCCATTTCAGTCTTCGTCATTTTCCCCTCGGCACTTTTTTTAAAATTTTCTTTCTACTTCCTTTTGCCCACCCTTGCCTGACACGAAGGTTTGGTCATGAAAAGGTTTGAACCTTTGGGGCCCCTCCCCCCCCCTCCATGTCCTCTTTTTCCACCCCCCCTTCGTCTTTCTTTCTTCGGCCGACTTGGCCATTGGCTGGCTTGCTTGACGTCCCGTGCACCCCCCCTATCTCTCCAGGGATGTTTTTTTGAGTTTTTAAAAATACCACTTGTGCTGCCGTCTGTTGACCCCGCCGTCCGGAAAACCTTTGCCCCGGACGCTAAACAGTTGACTTGGTTTTCCCCCATTCCCCTGCGTTGTTCTCTGAATTGTGCATACCTCCCCTTAGTGTCCTCCTTTCTTGTGGCGCCCACCTTCTTGTTTTTTTTTTAAACAAACCCTTTGGTTGTTGGTGTTCTTTCGTTGTCCAACCGCGTTTTTTGCTTGCGTTTTTCCCTCCTCCGCCTTTGTTTTTTTGGGTGTTTTTTTTTTTTTTGATACCCTCCTCTTGTGTTGGCGGCACGATTGTTCACAACTAGAAGCCCCCGCATCACTCTTCCCTTTGTTCCCATCCTTTTTTTTTTTCATTTTGTCAGTTTTTTCTGACGTTTAGCCTCTGTTTTTGGACTTTCTTCCCTAGCTTCCTCCCCCCAACATGGTTTCCTTTAAAATTTCTTTTCAGGGCTCCAATCGCCATCCTCTTTGTGGACCCCCCCCACGTCTTTTCTTTTTTTGCCCGTTGCTTTGGTATCCTCCAGGTGCCCTCCTGTACTCTTTTCTTTCGTTGACCGTGATTTGTGGCCCGCTTTCTTTTTCCTCGTGTTCCCCCCCCCTCAAAAGTGGTGGCCGGCCTCTGCGTCTCTCCCCCCACCCACAAAACCGACCGACACTGGTTTTTCGGATTTGTTGACTTTTTTCTTCACTTAGTTTTTTTGTTTTTTCCTGGTCCCCATTCCGCTGCACTCTATTTCTGCTCTGTCTGTGGTTTTCCACCTTTTCCATTGTCTTTTCATGGCGTCACTTCCCCCCTCATTCATTCACGTTTTCCTCTCTCCTGTTTTCATCCAACCCCAAATGACAAATCCCCATTTGCTGTTTTTTTCGACCAAAGGCTTGGGGGACCCTTTCAGAAAGATACTCCTCTTTCCCGTCCCGTGTACCCGCCTCGTTTGAATTCCAAGGATTTTCAAATTGGTTCGCAGCTGCCGATTTCTTCCGCTCCCCTTTGCTGCGTTTGAGTTTCTCTTTCTGCAAACTTTAGCAGGCCCTTCAGGCACGTTCTCCCCTCACCTTCATCCCCCTTGCGCATTGGTTTTTCGGGCGGGGCTCCAAACTCGGCTCCCCTTCCTTGCCCCCCTCTTCTTCTCTGCAAGGGTTCCAATTTTCCGCCCCTTTGTGACGTTTCTCTGGTGGACCCTTTGAAGTGTACTCCCCCCCTTGAGACTTTTCGTTGTTCCTTTTTTTTTCGTGTACTGGCGTTTGAACCGACACAATGGAACCCTTGGGCTTTTTACAGGCCGTGGTCCCCCCCGAACTTTTTTTTTTTAGTGTACAACCAGACCCCATCCCTCCTGCACCTGCAACCTCCCTTCCTCTCCACACGTTTCCTTTATCCTCGATTTTTCATTTCCCCATAGCTTCGTAACTTTTCCATCTTTCGATGTTTTTTTCTTCCCTTTTCACGCCATGGCAAATCACCGCCTTTCCTTTTCCGGGCCGTTCTCCCTACATCATTTTGTCCATTGCCTTTTTTCACAAATTTTGGTGTCCCTTTTTCGTTGGTGGTGCTTGTTCCCCGCCCAGGTTCCCTTTTGATAATTCTTTTTTTCAAAAGGATTTGGTTTCTTGTCCCTTGGTCCCCCCCCCCTGTGTTAGACCACTTTTGCCCACCCCGGTTGCAAACACCGTGTTCATTTTTGGTTTTTCCTTTTAACAGGCTCCTCCCTTACTGGAGGCCTCCCCCTTTCCCCTTTTTCCCCCCAACCATGGTGGACGCCACCTTTTACAACTGTCTTTTTGTTCGGCGCTTTTTTCCCCCCCCCACAGCCCCCTTTTTATTTTGTTGTTCTTCCTTTTTTGTTTTTTTGGTCTTTTCTGCGCTTCGTTTAGCCACTTCTAGTTGTCCTTTCCTACTTCCCTCCCCTCATGCACATTTTCCCTGCTCGCGTCGTTTTTGGGCACTTCTTCCCCACAGATTTTTCCCCCTCCTTTCTCCTCACGGTTTTTTTTTTTCTAGTTTGCCAAACCCGGGAGAGTAACCCCCTTACTTTATCTTCGAATCCTTCAACGCTCTCTCTTTCACAACATACCTTTTTTGCACCCTGCTGAAAATTTTTCTCCTGGCTTCTGAACCCGCGTCGAGCTTCCTAGCGTCCCTTTATTTTCTTCCCTCTCCCCTTGTGCAGAGTTTCCCTCCAGAGACCAGTCTTTTTTTTTTTTTTTTTCTTGTTCCTTTTGGTGCCGTTAGCGAATTTCAGTTGGCCTGCTCCCTTCGTTCTTCCCTTCTGCTTGTCTGGGGTTATCTCAGGTTTAAAATCATGAGGATTTGGCCTTGGCCTTCAGTGCATTGCTGGCGGCCCTTTCCACCCTTTTCAGCAAAAACAAGAGTCACCGCCTTTGCTTTTTCTTTCTTCTGCAACACTTCCCCCCAAAGAGGTCTTTACCTGCTTACGGTTCCTCCTGGTTTTGACTACCTCTCTCTTAGCTTTGTCTTTCCCCCTCTGGCTTTTGGGATCGAAACTGGACTAACAGTCTCCTTCTCCCCCTTCGAACCCCCTCATTTACCACCTCGCTCCTTTCAGGTTCTTTAACCCCTTTTCTATGGTTTCGGAATCCCCCAACGTTTCTTTTTCTTCTTTTTTTGATTCCGCATTACTTCTAACACATGCCCCCCCGGTGTTTTTCCCTTCCTTTCAACACCCTTTTGTGTGGTTCTGGAAGCGTTTTTTTTTTTCTGTTAAACGGCCGGGATAATGGCGTTGACTCGGTCCTTTCAGGGGATTTTGCGTCCTCTGGTTTGCTCTCTACCGGGGCCCGTTTCTTGTCCATTCCCTGTAGGTGGTTTCTCCTACCCCTCTCCTGCGTGATAAATTTACTTTTTTTTTTTTTTCTGCTCTTCCCGGCAACTTTCTTCGCTCGTAATTCCCACACCCTTACTTCTCCCCATCTTTGCCCGTAGACTGGCCTCGGCCATCGCCTCCCTTTTCTTTCCTCTTCTTTGTTTTGGGTTTCGAAAGGTCTTTTGATCTAGATTCTCTTTTTTTTCGGAGTCCTTTTCCCTTCCCCGAGGACCATCACGGGCTGGTCGGTTTCTCGTCCGGTGGTTCCTTCACGACGCCCTTTTTTTTCCCCCCACTTTGCCTTGTGAATGAGCCAACCCCCCACAAATTTGAGCTTTTTGTTTCCCCTTCTTGGGTTCGGGTCCCCCCCGAATATTTTTCCAACTGGGCCCCCTTCTTTCCTTCTTCACCCCTTTTCCCCCTTAGTGTTTTTTTCAAACTTCCCTTTTGCTTGTAAGTCCCCAAGGTAGTTTCGGTACCCCTTTCCTTCAGTACCCCTACGCGCACCCCCGTGTGCCCCTCATTGTCTTTTTTTTTCCGTGTTTTTTTTTTTTTTTTCTCCTTTTCCGGTTTGCATACAGGGCCCCTCCCACCCTTGATTTTTTGACCGCTCTCCTGTTTTTTCCCTTGCACTGAAAGCTTTTGCTCTTTTTGATGTTTGATTCAGTTCTTTTCTTTTTGCGTTCTGACCTCCCTTTCACTCGTCCGTTTCCCTCCTCTTGCTGGTTTCGGAGACTCTTCTCCCTGCAAATCCTTCATTCACCTGGCTTCTATAATCTGGGTGGTTTCTGTTTTTTTTTTTCTTTTTTGACCCTACCTTTTTCCCCCAGATTGGTGGGTCGGCTGTGTTTTCTTTTTTTGGTCCCATTTCTTCTTTTTTCCTGCTTCAACCCAAAAAAATAAACCACATTTCCAAAGTAGTTTTGTTTTTCAAATTCCCTCTTTCGTTCATTTTTTTTCCAAAAGCCCTCCCCCTTGGACAAGCAGTCCGCTTCACCTTTTCTCCTTCCCTTCATATGGACCCACTTTTCCCCCGTCTTGGTCTCTTCTTATGAAGCCTTCGGGACTAGCCTTTCTGGCCCCACTTGGATCCTCTCTCTTTGTCTGGGTCCTAGGCGCTCTCCAACCGTCGTTTCCCTGGTGCCACCCTCTCTGCCGGTTTTTTCCAACCAACCTTATGTTTTTTCACTCTCGTCCTTTCGCGTTTTTTTCCAGTTGTCAGTCTTTTCAGTGTTTTTTGGTAAACTTGCCCCCCTGTGTTTTTTTTCCCCTCCCCCCTTCATCGCACACCGCACGTGCGCTCCTTTCCCCCAATTGTTTGCAACTGTTTTTTCCCTCTCTTTTCCTTCTTGGTTTTTTTTCATTTACCCCTCGGTTGCGTTGCGATGTGTGATCTTCTGGATCGTTTTCCTTTTCCAAACTACCCTCATGAACAAGGTGCCCCCTTCCTTTTTCTATGGTTCTTCATCCCTTCCCCCCCAAACCCTGCCTTTTTCCTTTGGGGGCTTGTTCGTCATTTTTTTGGCGTCTTACGGGGAATTGTCTGGTATTTTTCCAAGTTGGCAAGTTCTTTTTGGACCTTTTTTTTTTTTTTGGTTGATCGGCCTTTTGTTGGAACAATTTTTTTCCCCTCCCCCCCCCTTGGTCCCTCGCCCCCCCCCCACATGCAAGGCTGGGTCGTCTTTGGATGTGGCCTTTCCACAATCCCCATGCATGTTGTGTCCCGGACGATTTTACTATTTTCACCACTTAGGTGGGGCTATGTGGTGAGACCTAATCGGAATTTTTGTTGGGGGCTTGGAGAGTTTTACTCCTTCCCTTTGAGTGTCCGCATTGTCGTATCGTAGTTGCCATAGTTTTTTTCCTTTGTTGGTTACCGTGTTTTTTCTTTACCCCCCCTTCGGGAGGATTTTGTTTGCTTTCTTTAAACATTCTGCCGCTCATCGTGCCAGGCGGTTTATTTCGGAACATTCTTTTTTTTCTTGGTTTTTGGCTTTGGTTAGGCCTGCCCTGCGGGGGTGCCGGTCTTCCCTCCCTGTTTGTTTTCCGTGGTCGCCCATTACTGTTCCCTGGCGAGAAAAGTTCTTTTCCTCAATTAAGGATTTCCTTTTTTTTGTTTTGGGCTGTCCCCAATGGAGAACAAAATTCCCTTTACATCCCTCCTCTTCGTCTGGGCTGTTTCATGCCGGGGCGTTCCTCACTCTACTTTGGCGCCCGTCCTGTCCCCCCCCCTGTGCTCTTTGATTGAAGTTGGGTCCTTTTGATAGTGCCCCTCCCCCCCACCAGTTCCGTCTATGCACCTTGCTCCTCCGGTGAGGTTTCTGGTTTTCGGGAACTTTGAAGATGCCTCTTTACCAGACTTCCCTTCCCTTCAGAGTTTCGCGTCACATTTTTTTGTTGCTGGACCTTCTTCATCCTTTTCTTTTTCGGCCCTGTTGCAGCTTTGGTCCTTTTTTAGAATGGCATTGGCCCCGTTTTGTTGATGTTGAAAAAATGATGCCGTTTCGTCTCCCCGGTGACTATTGTCGGTGTCCGGGTTTTTCTTTTCCCTTCCTCCCCTTCTTGTCCTTTTTTCTGTTCGGTTTCTTTTCCCCTTTTTCTTAACACGACTCCTCTTGTCTATCCGTTTTTGTCCCCTCCCCTTTGCGGTTCCATCGGAATTTGGAACTTTGCCGTGAATTAAACTTCAGTTTTCGATTTTTCAGTTCGTTTTTTGATCTTTCCCTGCCTCAGGGACGGAGTTCCCTTTCTTGTTCTCCCCGGTCCCTTCCCCATGCTGGCTTTTTTTCCACCCTTTTTTTCACTAACCTCGTCTACTACGTGTATTTTTTTTTCCCGCAGAGCACGGTCCCCCTTAAGTGTGTTGGCCATAATTTCGTTTCCTTTGTTCCTTCTGTTTCCGGGTGGTCCTTCCCTGGTCTTATTTTTACACTTGGTTTTTGGGTTTTCTTTGAGAATTTCCCTTAAACCCTGGTTCCCTCGACCACATTTTTTTTTGTGCCAAAAATTCTTTTTCCACCGGGTTTTGGGAGTCCCCTTCCTGACTGGTCTAAGTTCTTTTCCTTCGAGGTGGTCGGTGGTCGCACCCCATTAAGTTTTTTCCCCGTTTGTCCCATTGCCCGTTAACCCTTTTCCCCCCACAACACCTGATGCCGGATTTTCTTTTTGAACCTTCCCCCACCACCGCTTTTTTTTCCGTTACAAAACCCAAAAAGTTCCCTCTTTTTGTTTCAGGATTTTTTTGTTCGGAGCGAGCCTTGTTTTTTTTTTTTCTTTTTACCATCAGGATCTCCTATTTGATGACTTCCCATTTTCCGGACACGAGCCTCATTTTTTCCCCCCTTTTCTTGGTTCCTTTCTTTGTTTAAAACTTTGGCCTGACCGTGTTTTCCTCATGGTCCCCCCTAGAACCCCCCCACTTGTCTTTTCCCCTGAGTTCCTTTTTGGTCGTTTTTTTTTTCTTTGGCGGTTCCTGCCCCAAGCTCAAGGCAACGTAAGGTCAGATGATTTTTTTCAGCGGCGCCTCCCTTTGTTGTGCATGAGGGGTACCCGTGGCGTCTTCTTTGAGCAGGCCGTTCGGTCAGTGACTAGCGGAGTTCTTCGCTGACCACCGTCGTTTTTTGCATGGTCAAAGTTTTCCCCTCTCCTTTGTCTTCAGTGGAGACTTTGACCCCCCTGACGTCTGACATTTTGGAGGAGTGCCGACGTCGGACCTTTCCCTTTCCGATCCTGCCCCCTTTCCCCTTAGTTTTTAGTCTCTTTTTGTTTTTTTTACGGGCCTTTTGTGATTTGCGGAAACCTTTTTTTCTGTCTTTTGTTCCCCATCTTTTTTCGGGCTCTTGCTCCGGTTCGCGCGTTTTCCCATACCGTCTTTTAGAGTTTTGCCCGCCCCTCTTTTATTGATAAACCCCTATCTCCCCCATTCTGTCCGCCCCCGCAGATTTTTTCCTCCTTCCTTTTTTGTGTTTGTAAGGACCTAATAAAACCGTCGTGCGCCTTTTCTGAGCTCGGTTTATTCTTCCCCCTTCCCCCTTTTCCTTCCCGTTCTCTTTTTTTAGCCGCGCGTCTTCTAAATCATGGGGCCCACCCCTCTCCTTTTTGCAGCTTCCCCCCCCTTTAAGTATCAGACCGCGAGTGTCACGGCCCCCTTGAGGATTCTTGCATTGCCTTGCGTCATATTGTCCCCTCCCCTGCTCCTTTTTTTTTTCAGGTGCCCTTTTTTTTTTTCCCGGGATGTGACGGTCTTTCAAATTCTCTTGACCTTGTCCTTTTCCCCCTTTTCCCCCGTGATTCTTAGAACGGGTTTTTCTCACCGGACCACTGGTAACTTCCTTTTTCCCCCCCACCCCACTTCTTTTTCTTTGGATTTGAGAATGGGTTACCGTTTTTTCATTTGTGTAGGTGTTGTTAACCGACATTCCTTAAGGGTTACTCGACCTGTGCTTTGGAACCTCCCCCCCCCTTTTTTCTGCTTTCCCGGTCGGTTTTTTCCCTCCCTTTTCGCCTAAAACAGTGTAAACAGAAGTCTTTTTTTCCCCCCCCTTCCGTCATTTTTTTTGGGTTTTGCCGTGGACTGGTTTTCCTCTTTTGCTGTCATCATTCCCTTCTGGGTCCAGCTTCGCTCCGGCCCGTCCCATTTGATGACTTTACCCCACCCCTTGTAGGGCCTTTGTTTTTAGGGAACAAAATCCTTTTTTGAATCTTTCCCCCTTTTTTTTTTTTTTTTTGCATCGGTGGTTTTTTTGTTTTTTGAAGTCCAGAGTTTGGCATTGGTGCTTGTCGGGCAACGATTTGCGTCTCCTTTCCCCCCCTCTACCCTTTTCCATGCATCATTCTGGAACTTAAGGGACGTTCCGACATAGACGGTGTCTTTCTTTCTTTGAGATTTGTTTCGAACCCTGAGACCCTCGGTGACTTTCGGTTCGACTCTTTTCCCTCCCACCCCTTTTCCCCCCCCTCTTCCCCCTTTCCGTTTGAAACCCTAATGTCACCCTTGACCGCAAACTAGGTTTTTAAAAAATTTTTGGCTGTAGGTTTTCGTTTCTCTGGTTCGGCATCCAAGTGGGACGCGGTCTCTGATTCCCCTTCCTTTCCTGCGTTTTTTCCCGTCTTCTGGCCTCAAATTTCTTGCTGCACCCGATTGGTTTTTGTACCTTTTGCTGGTCCGTTTCTAATCCCCCATGCCCACCAACCGCCCGACACTGCCAGGATTCTGGACCTTCCTTTCTTTTTTCCCCTCCGGGTTTCCTCTACGCTGCCGCCCTCTTCGTTGTAGCATTTTGCTGTCACCCGAACCTAACTGTTTACCCTGAGACGAACACCCCACCGTGCCGCCGCTGTTGTCCTTTTTCCCCCCCTTCCCCTCCATTTTCTCTCCCAAAAATGGGAGACAACACGGCAGTCCCCCCCCCCTGATAGCCGGAATCAAACCCTTTTTTTTTTTTGCTGAATTTATCAATTCTTAAAATGTGTTTTTGCCTCCCCCTTTTTCCGATTTTTTCAAGACCCTTTTTCCCTCTCACCGGTTTTGTTTAGTTTCGGAAGTTGCCGGCGTTTTCTTACGAGACCACGGTCATTACAAGCTACTTCTTTTGTTTAGGTCGTGGTTTTTGTCCTCCCCCCCCCTTTCCTCTCCCCGGCCTACCACCGCGATCGTTTCCAAAGGTGTTTTCGCAATGTGTCCCCCTTTGTTTTTTCCCTTGGAAGCCTTATGGTTCATTTAGAATCTTTTATGTTCTTTGTGGACTTTTGCGGTGACTCCCCTTACCTTGATTACTTTTTCCCCCGCAATTTGAAGAAGGGTGTCAACCCCAAAACCCCAGCCACCCAACCTTTTTTTTTTCCCCGTCCAACCCCAGTTCCGCCGGGACGATGATTTTTTGCGGATTCATCCACACCCCCCCTTCCCCGGCTTTACTTTCCCAGGCAGGTTTTCCCGAATGTCTCCGCCCTCCTATTTCCCCCAGCCATTAACAATCATAAGGAGACGGCATGACTGGATTCCCCCCTTTTTCCAACAGACGTCAAACTTCTAGGTTTTTGGACATCCTTTTGAGTTTACCAAGGTCCCCTCTCCCTCCAGCAGAGCAAAAGGAGTTCTATTCGTTTTTTCCCCCCCCTGTTTGGCGGGTGACCGTTCAATGGCGATCACGGTTTCAACCCGGGCAACCAGGGTCAAAGCTTTTTTTCCCGTTGGAACCATTTCCTTTCAGCACATTCTTCTGACGACGCATTTTTTTTTCCCAAACCATTTTTTTTTTTTCAACGTTCAATCTGGTGTTTTTTTTCCCTTTTGACTTCTCGGGAGCCCCAGGCCCCCGCTCCTTTTTTTTTCTGTTTCTTTTCTTTCTTGGGACCTTTCTTCTCCCTCCGGTATCGTCCCCCTTCCTCTGACGCGCAACAAGATGAATTGATTTTTTATTGGTCATGTTTCTACTTTCACAGATTTAAGGCGATAACTGAATTTCTCTTTTTTCGATTTTTTTGTTCAACCCAGTTTCCCTTATTTTTTACAGTTCTTGCTCACCCCTTTCTATCTGTGAAACCCTCGAACCCTCCTCATTCCCCCCCCCCTTTGTTTCCCCAAGATGTCCAATTGCTGTTGTTCTTTCTGTAAACGTATCTTTTTGTTTCTGCCAGACAGCTGATTCCACTTTTTTCTCTTTTTACGAGGTCATAATCTCTTCCGTACCCCTTTTTGACCATCTTTTGTTCTGTGAGACGGTGTCTTCTTGGCAACATGTTTCTCCTGATGCTGGGCCGTGGCGGGTTCTTTCCCCTTTGTCCCTTTCCAATTCATTTCTTTTTCCCCCGACTTGTTTCCCCAGGTGGTGATGACTTGTCGTTTCGGAAACGACCCATTGGCCGCAGAAACCCAGCCGAAACCCCTCCTTTTCGCTTCTGCTTTTGAATCCCTACCAAATCATTTCTACCAATTTATCCTCCTGCCGGTTATTCGATTTTAATTTTGATGCGCTCCACCGAGTTTGGACGGTGGCGGTTCTGGGCTCCCCCCCCCTCGGTGTCAAGTAGGCTTGTCTCCCCACCTGCGACCCTTCCCCCCCCCCCCTTTCCCCTTCTCTAATGTTGAAATTTTTCCCCCCCTTGAAGTAGGACCCCCCCAGTCTTGATTCTGGTGAATTCTTCGGGAAGGCGTTAAACAAACATGTAAAGACCCCCCTTCCCCTGCCCACTTTCTCCTTTTTTTCTGACTTTTTTTCCCCCTGCCGTTGCTTTTAGTCTAAGTCTGCTTGGATTGCGCGATTTCTGGTTAGTTCTTTTTTTTTTCCCTTTAACCCCGTGACACCTGCGCCCGGCTGGCAGCGCTCCAGGTTCTTTTTGCGCTTTGCCCCTTCCCCCCTTTTCCGGTATGCTTTTTTCCTCACCGTACTCTTCCATCCCCTGCCCGCCCATGTCCCCCTTTCGACCGCCCTTCGCAATGGCCGTATTTTCACCTCCTTCCGTTTTTTTTTTGTTTTTTTTTTTCCGGAATTCTTCCTTTCGATTGCTAGGCTGTTCTTCCCCATTTTTGCCGTTGCTGGAGTTTTCTGCGTCTTTTTTGGTTGGAAACTTATGATCCTTTTTCCTGACACCGTGCCTGCAAAACCAACCTGGTTTTTTGGGGTTATGCCCATGTGGGCGCCTTTTTCGTTGGGCGTCCAATTTTTTCCCCCTCTTCTTTTTTCCCCCGGGGCCCCCCCTTGGGTAGGAGATTCAAAACACTAACTTGAGATTCCCTTTTTTTCCCTGCCACTCTTGCATAGTGGCAGTTTTCCCCCATTGAAAAGGACCCCCCCCCTTCCCACTCCTTTTTTTTTTGGTTTTCCTTCCTTTTGTTGTGTCCTGTTTTTTACCTTTTGGTCATTTTCCCCTCACCCAGCCTTCACCCCCGGGCCCGTTTTGATCGTCCCTGCTCATTTACCATGTTTAACCCCTTTTAGCCACCTTGCTATTTTTTTCGTTGAATTCTTTTTTTTCTCATTTGGTTTTTCTTTTGCTTACTTTTCACTATCCCGGCCCGCCCGCGGTGTGGTATTGTTCTTTCTGCCTCCGTTCTCCCCCCCCTGAAATTCCGGGAAGTCCCCCGTTCTTTGATCCCCTGGATTTTTTTTTTAGTTGGCCTCGTTTTTATTTATTTTTACACAGTCTCATTCTCAACCACAACATGTTTTTCTTCCTTGTGTTTCGCTTGTCATTTTTTCGTTTGGCCCTCCCTGGCCTTCACCCACTTTTGAAAGGTCGTGTTACCCCTCCTTATGATGACCAATTTGGAGTTTTTTTTTTCGACCCACCAGTTTGGTCCCCGCCCCCACTGACCTGGCCAGCCCGCCTTTACTTTTTTTCTTCCTTCACTTCCTTCATGCCAACAATATTTTCCCCACACGGTGATAGGTTCTCCCCCTCATTGCAGCCTTGGCTGAATATTTTTCATTTCCTCATAGCTTGTCGGTGCGCGGGCGATGCTGTGGTCTTAAATCCCGAGGAATAGTGTTTCCCCCCCTTCGTGCACATCTGTTGGGCCATCGCCGCTCTGGCCCCTTGATAGTCTTTTTTTGCAGTATTGTTTGTAACCCTCCCCGGCCCCCTTTTTTGTCCCCGCCCCTCCAACAAACTTTGGACCTTGATCGTTTTTTTGACCAATTTTTTTTGGTTTTGCGTTCATTATTTTGTGTCCCCCGATTCCTTTTTTTCCCTCCCCTTCTCCTTCCGAGGTGGTCCTCTTTCTGGTATTAGTGGTGTTATTTTGGTCTCCTTCTGGATCTCCTTACCTTCTTTCAATACTCCTCCCCTTTTGCAGGTGCCCCCCTTGCTGCTTGCTCTTTTCTGGCCAGCATCTCCGGAAAACCACTAGCCACTTGGGTTGGCGGCGCCTTGTTGTGTTTTGCTCCTTTTTCCCCTTCTTCCTGTGCTTCTCCTATTGCCCCCGGGCCCCAATCTTTGTTGCCTGTGGTGGAATTTGTGTGCGTGGCTTCCTTTTGGTTGACAACAATTCTACACCACCGTTTGGGCCTCTATCCGCTGTTTTTTTCGCTCTTTCTTTGATTTGCCTTGTTTTTCCCATTTTCCATCCTGTTAAACTCTATTTTTAACTTTTTCTCCCCCCAACCCTGAGTTTCTTTTCCGTTTTGTAGTTCTTCTTCCCGAAATCGTCCTTCTTCATTTTTAATGTGCGTATACCCTCCTTGCTGACTATTTTGCCTCTTTGGTATTAACGCGGTTGTTTGATTGGTGTGTGGGGTTTGCTTTAACATCGGTTTTCCTCGTTCCGTCTTGCCCTGTTTATTTCTGGTCCTTTTCTTTTGTGGGTTCTGGTTTGCCCGTCGGCCCATTGTGGCGTTTTTTTTATTCTCAAACCGGTCCCGTTACTATCTTTCCTCTCTTGAGTAGCGCCA
>Ga0179593_1152535_pt1 | contig 12787 bp, 18 predicted proteins | sample CZODoug2_1_08_16_FD_185931 | JGI IMG/M metagenome (GOLD analysis project Ga0179593, IMG submission 185931) | Vadose zone soil fungal communities from Angelo Coast Range Reserve, California, USA - CZODoug2_1_08_16fungal (PacBio error correction) | ecosystem: Environmental > Terrestrial > Soil >... | reverse complement strand
CAGGCTTTTTTTGACATAAAAACAAGTTTCCTTGTAGACACTGCCGATCCCAGTTGGGGGGGGGCTTCCTCCCCCCCTTCCTTCTCCCCATTTCTGTGTCTTTACACCCCTCTGGTTTTTACCGGGGCCTTTTTTTTAGGCGTCTCTTACGTCCGGGTTTTTTTGCCTTATGGACTGTGGTGCACCCATTCAAACCTGCCGGTCGGGGCCCACCTCTCTTCCGTCGGCCGTGCCAGGCCCCGATGTTTTGGAGTTTCGGGAATTAGGGGCTTGGATCCCCCCCCCCACACCCCAGCAAGCATCCTTCCTTGACCCCCCATTTTTGGGGTCACGTTTCCTTCCCTTTTTTGAAAAATCCCCCCTTGGAATTGGTTGAATAAACGGACTACTTTTTTGTCCATTGACCCGGTTTGTGACTTCCAACCAGTTTTCTTCCTCTGTTTGTTTTTGGCATAAACAAACCTTTCTCTGTTTGGTTTTTTCTGGGGACGACATACCTGACTTCCCCACCTTTCGGACTGTGTCCATGTTTTCAGTACTTCCCCCCCCCAAACACATTTGGACACCACATGGAATTTTTTTTTTTTCCCCTTTCTCCTTGTTTTTGGGGTTCCGGCGGGAGACCAGTTTTCTTGTTCCCCCTTGTAACCACATTAGCAAAAACAAACACTGAGTAACAAACCGAGAGGGCCAGTTGTCCCCCTTTTTTGGCCCACCAAGTGCCTTACGGAGTCGGTGGTACCCCCCGGTTGAGTATTATATTAACATTTTTTCGCCCCCCCCCGTTTTCGACAACGGTATTCCCTGCGTTGTTTTTTTTTTGATTTTCGTCTCCAAAACCAGCAAAACTTTCTTTTCCTCTCTTGCCTGCCGGCTCCTCAAACCCGGGGCTCACGACACCATCCGAAGGTCCTTTCCTTTCCCCCGTGGAGTTTTTTTTGGCAAACCATCCGTTTGAAAACACCTTGTTGAATGCTGAAAACGGGTTGGCCCTCGGCGGGTTTATTTACCAGGGGCCTAGCCGGGGGCGTTGTCCCTTTTTTTGTGGGTGACAAACGGTCGGCCTTCCGCCCGTTCGGGTTCCCTCTTCCCCCCCAAAAGTCTGTCTCCTAGCGGCCCCCCTTAAACCCCACCCAATCCCCCCTGACCCTGTCCCCTGTCCCCCACTTTCCCTAAACCAACCAAGGGTTTCAGATGTTCCTGGTAAACCTCAACGGGGAGTCGCTGATCTTTTCCTGTCAAATGGTTTTTTTGTTTTCCATGGTGCCCCTGAGTTTTCCCCCTTTTTTTTTCCTTTTGGTTTCTTTTTTTGGTTCCCGAAACCCCGTGGCTCCGCAAAAATTCGTTTCCTTTTGGTTTAAATCTGCTTGTTGGGCGATCTGCCCCTTTCTCCTAATGAGCCTGACTCCCACTCCACTTCCTTTTTCCTTTAAAGGTCTTGTCATACCCACAGTGGCTCTTCCCTTCCCCTCTCTCCACACGCGTTTGGGGGGCGGACCCTTGCCCGCCGGCAAGGGGACGGAAACCCTAGTTGTTCTCAACGCCTAGATTCATTTTTCTTTTTGGGCATTGTCTAAAGGGCACGGTTTACGCCGTTCCTTCGTCGTGCCTTGGTTGGGGCGCCAAGGCTGGTCTTTTCCCCCATCGGCTGTTTTATTTTTTAGTTTTTCAAAGCCAATTGATGATTCATTCCTTCCTGGGGATTTTTTCAAAAAACTCCCCCTTCCGACATTGGGCTTAAAGGGGGGGATTCCCGGTTTGGCCCCGTTTGGGTTTGCCAGTTTCCAGCCGAAGGCCCCAGGGGAATTTTTGGATTTTGGAATCGGCAGCCATCAAAACATTCAAGCCCCTAATACTGTCCACCTTTATTCGACGCACTTTTCCAAGTCCCAAAGGACCGCATTTGTACCCCGGCTGTAGAGTTCTATTTTTTTTCACTAAGCCCCTCGGTTTGGTTGTTGTTTGGGCGAGTTCTTTTCTTCCTTTTGGGTTTGGCCGGGACCATGTCTTTTCTTATTGGATTGAATTGCGGTAAGCAATGGCTTGGTTTGTTTTTTGTCCGGTTAGGCTTGTTCTTTTCCGTCCGTTTCATTTTTCGGCCCTGGACCACCGGTCCCTTCTTTTCTTTTTCCTTTCTTCTCTCCCCCTTGGCACCAAAGGGCCCACCGAAAAAACCCTTATCCATTTTCTTTCCGTTTTGGCGGTTTTTTTTTTTTGCCCTCCCCCCCCCGCTGTTTGCTCGTAATTCATCACCATTTTTTGACAAAACCCTCCAGACACAAGGGATAATTGGTGTGGCCACCCTTTTCCCCCAGGGGGTTCTTTTTGTCACAGCCTTGGGGGGCGGAAGGGCGGGGGTTTTTAAGGGTCGTTCCCGGCTTTCTCACGTTTACTAAGAAATGTTTTTTTGGAAAAAAAAAACCATGGGATTTATATTGGGGATTAAAGACGGTGGGGGGGCCCGGCTTGTTTTGTCTTCATCTTCCGGCCCAAGAGCTTTGGTAGGGGGTGGCGTGTTAGCTTTCCGGGCCTTTTTTGGGCCTAGCCACCTGGGTTGGTTTCGATTTTGCCTTTCCCCTCCCCCCAGTTGAACTTGGGAGGGTTCCTTTCGGTAAACCTTTCCATTCCCTCTTGAGAGGGCCATATGGGGGCAAAACAAAGCCTCTTGTCCCCCCCCCTTTGGTTTGTGTTACACCAAAACTTGTCGACTTTTTCGCGAGACCAACGGTTCAATTTTCCCCCAATCAAAGGGAAACCCTGTTGGTTTGATTAATTCAGAAAAAAACTTTTTTTCAGGGCCCCCTTGGGGACCAGGGGGAAACACCCATGGTCTTTTGCCCGGGTTTCCACTTTAAGGCTCTGACTTCCCCCAGGTTGGGGGTGGTTTGCTTTTTCTTGCTCTTCACTTCTTGAAACACCCCCTTTTTTGGGGGGCCCTGTTGTTGGAACAAACCCTGCCTTTTTGCTTGGGCTGTAGTGGGTTCGGTTTTCTTTTTCCTGGTTCCGATTGGCCCTTGGAAACATTTTGGCCAGTTTTTCGGTTTGCGAGGGGCTTGGTTTGGCCGTCTTTTCCCACTAAAGTGTTTTAACTTAGTTTCCTTTCTGCTTGAGGGAGACCCCTTTGGTTGTTCTTTTTACTTTTGCAATTTTCCGGGCCCGTGTTAAAATCATGTTTGATAAGGGTGTGGAAACTTCACCTTTTTCCCCCCCTCCCAGTGTGTTTGGATTTTCTTTTATTTTTTAAGTTTGAGGGAACAACAATGGTTTGTTTTCACGTTTTTTCCCGGATTTCTTTTTTTCCCCCCGGGCTCATTTTCTTTGATACGTTTGACCCGGGCAAAAGACCAACGCTTGATGGATGCTTCCTCGTCCGGGGAAGGGTTGGCATTGGTGTTACTCCCCCGCCCAGGACTTGGCCACTGCCTTTTTCTTCTTGCTGTTGTTGATTGTTTTTTAAACCCACTGGGGGGTTTGTTTCCCTCGGTTTGTTTCCTCGGTTTTTTTGATTACCCCCCCTTTGGTCCGGTTCCCCCCGGTCCCCACCCCTTCTTCCTTTTGCCATTCACCCCCAAACCCCCATTCGTCCACTTCCCCCCCTTATTTAAGTATGGTTTCGTTTTTTGTTTTCCCTTTTTGTCTTCCACACCCACACCATTGGGACCCCCACTTTCTTTAAAGGGGGAAAATGGTTGACTCTTTATGGTCCCCCAAAAGAAAAACCCAAAACTTTCTTCCCTGTTTTTGTTCAAAAGCGGGAGGGCTTTTTTTTTTTGTGGTTGGATTACAGCTCGTTTTTCTTTCTGAGATCCCGTTCCCTTCCCCCCCCCCTCCCACGGTGTCCATTCCCCCCTGGGCCCAAAGCACTTTGAACCCCTTTGGGTTTTTTCAGGAAGGGGATTCCTTTTGTTTGTTGTTTCTTGTTGTTCTTCCCACGCTCTTTCCCTCCCCCCCCCACCCACCCCCCGGCGGAGAAATTGCTTCCCTTTTGGTCCCGTTTTTTTGCCGTGTTGGGGGGGTTGCGGATCTGTTTTTTGTTTTTCCGACGGGGCCAGCAGTTAGTTCTTAGCGTCCTTTTCTCTTTTTTACCTGGTCATTCCAGGGGGGGCAAACCTTTGCCCCGCTTTTCCCCCCCTTTGGGTCCGGGGGCCTTTAAAATTCCCTTTTTTCTTCTACAAAACTTCTTTCCCACTTTGGGTTTTTGTACCTCTTGGGGGGAAGTAACCAACAACGCGTGATTTCAAGTATTCCCCCTACCCCTTCCTTTTTCAATTTGGCTCAAATTGGGAACGTTTGTCTTTTTCTTTCGGTTCCCCCACCCCCCCGGCCCCTTCCCTGATTTGGACAAAATGGGGGGCCCTTGGTCTCCCTTTTTCCCACTGCTTAAACCCCCCCAGTAACCAGGACACGGTTTTGGAAGCTTTTTTGGTTGCCTTTTTCTTGAGGTCCCAAAAACTTAACGCTTCCTTTTGCGTATTCTTTACTGGGGCAGTCCCTTGTCTTCCGTGGGGTGCGCCGGAACCAAATTTCTTCCACTGTTCCCCTTTCACTTTCCCAGCCCGTTCTCCCCTATTTAATTTTGGGATTTTCCAAATTTTGATAGGGGCCCCCCGGAACGGGAACACCCCTCCTCCCTGAAACAAACTTTTTTTCGATATTGTCACCTGATGCGTTTGGGGGTACCCGAAAAACCCTTTTGCGGGGTGGATACAGTCGTTGCCATCAACCCTTTCGTCCAATGTTGGGCCTAGCCCACTACCAAACTGTTGGGAATTATCTGTTTCGGTTCCCCCCTTTGGTCAAAGCCTGGGGGCTGTTTATAACCCCTTTTTCACACGTTGTTCCATGGGTGGGGCAAGGGGCCTTTTTGTTTTTCGGTGGGGGACCCCTCGTTCACTTACGCCGGAAGTCCCCCTGTTTAACTGGAGCCCGCTCATCCCCTTCCCCCTAGAGCAAATGGGTTTTTTTCCGTTTTTTTTTCAATCTCCCTTTGGTCGGGGCCTGGGCAGGGGTTTGTCTGGTTTGTATCGCTCGCGCATAAATTTTGCATCAAAGCTTTGGTCTGTTTCCTTTCCGTCCATGGGGAAAACCCTTGCCGCTGCAAACGGCGACATGGAGGAAAACCACCCATGACCATTCGTGGTGTTGTAATTTCCATTTAATTCGTGTTCCGCATTCCTGCGTTGTCCGGTTGTTCGCCCACCGGGTCCCCCCCTCCGCAACTTAGTAGTTTTTTTGGTCTGGCGTCAAAGGTTTTTCCTAGGGGATTTGTTTTGGGGGGGAATCCGAAAATCACCCCCCTTGTCCGTTGTTCAGTATTTTTTCGTGAACACCCCACCAATGGAACTGGTCGTCAACTTCTCGGTCTTTCCCCCCCCCCCAGTTCCGGGGCGGGAAAAGACCCCATCGACCCAGGAGGGAATTTCACTTTCCCCTTTTTTTTGGATGGGAGCTTTCTTATTTCCTTTTGGAAACGGGTTAAAAAAAATTGCTGCGGCTTGCTTTTTTTTTTTTTGTTCGTTTTTTTGGGGGAAACGTGATTTAAAAACTTTCGTTTTTCTTCTTTTTTACTCCCTTTGACTTTTTTTTTTCCAAGGCGATTCCTTTTTTGCCAGTGGGTTGGAAAAAAACAACTCATTGGGGGCGGGGACGGTCTTTTGCTTTCTTTTTTCTGGGGTGTAGTTTTTTTTGCATGGTGTTTTTTTTTTTTCTTTATTTCCTGGTACTTTGGTGTCCCCCCTTTGAAAACAATTTGCTGATCTCTCTCCTTTTTCACTCCTTATTCTTGTGGGTTTGTTTGAGTCTTCTTCCGTTTTTTACCACAACTCCATCCGCGATAATTTTTTGGTCCCCCCCAGGGCACAGTCACCACATACCCACATCTCCTCTTTGCCTGTTTGGACCTTTTAGCCAAATCGGTGGTTCAAAACCTGTCACCCCGATCCTTGGATTTGAAACTCGGAAAAATTTTTTTCTCTTTCCGGGGGAACCTGTAAATCCGTTTCCCCACCAACCTCACCAAACCTTTTCCGTTTTTTTCCCCCATTCCCCCCCCCTCTTCTCCCATTCAGGGACGGTCTGTTGGCGTTTTTCTCTATTAGACTGTCCCGCCCGGAAAGTTTTGTTTCCGCATTTCACATTTCACCGCACCCTTTACTGCGACCCCTTGTGTGATTGAGGTCTTAGGGTCGGGCCGGGTCAGCCGGTCCCTTCAGTTTTTAACCACCCCAATCTGGTCGGGATTAGTTTCCTGTGGTGCGACCCAACCAAAACACTGATCCTGACGGACTAGCGGGGCTTCCCTTTTCTTCTTCTTTCTTATTCCAACCTTTTCCCCAACTTCTTTTTTCGTTTTGGCCAGGCGGCATTTTTTCCCCCCAGTCAGGGGGATTACCCCCCTTTTATTTCGCCGGTGGCCAAAACCCCCCCACCCCTTGCACGGGGTCCTTCCCCAACTATGCGCGGGCCCACCCCCAACATTTTTTTGTGTTACTTTTTGATGAAGTTTTCACCTTACCCAAACTGTTTCTATTTTTGGTTCCAGGGGGTCGTAAACCAAGGTTTACCTTGTCCTCACCGGGAAACGTGTTGGTCGTTGTTGCTTTACCCCTGACCCCCCTGGGGCCTGGCTCATCCTTAAAACAGGGCACGATATTTTTGGTTTGATGGTTAAAAACCGGGTTGGCTTTCTTACCCGTTTTTATTGTTCCCTTTTTCTCTTTTTTTCGGGGACCCCACCGGTTTATAAGTGGAACCCTAGCTTTCCTTGGGCGATTTTTCGTCCGTGCGATTTGTCCCATCCCAAAGTACCGTTGTTTGGAGAAACCCCCTTCTGGGTGGAAAAGGGTTTTTTTCGGAAAAAATTTGTGGTCTCTCCCCCCCCCTTAAACACACACATGGGTTACGTTCCCGTTACTTCCGTCCTTTGTGGTCATCAAAGGTTGTGGGGTGCCCTCCCTATGGTTGTAAAGCTCCTCCGTTCTTCTTTTTGGTTTTTACGGTTTGAGGATTGGGCAGGTCCCCATTTTTTTTTTTTTCCTGGTCGGTTCGTTGGCCGTGGATCCCCCACTTCCCTTCATTGTTTCACTGCGTGCTAAAAGTCTCATAACAATCGCTTAACCTCACGCCCAATCGTCAGTGCCCTTTGGTGCTAAAACAATGGAAACGGGGTGGTTTTTTCCGGGGGTCCGATTGTGAAAATGGTATCCCCTTTTTGAAGGGTTTGTTCCTTTGATTTTCCCCCTGTTAAAACCCCCCACCTGGGGCCGTTCTCCCGCGGGGCCCTCCCTGGGTGCGGGCCCCCCCGCTTGGTCCCCCTTCCGTTTTTTTTTGTTTTCTTTGGTCTTTTTGGGGAGCCCCCCCAAAAGCAAGTCATACTCCTTTGCCACCCAACACCGGGTCAAGTCTTTCATTTGGTACCTCCTTTGGATTTTGGTGCCATCAACCGGCTTCCTTCTGAGTCGAACGGCTGTAACCTTTATCAGGTTTTTTGGAATTCCCCCCCCCCCCCCAACGATTCGTTGTTTTTTTTCTGTTTTGAGCGGTGAAACATCTCCAACCATTTCCCCCCTGTCCGGGTGGTTCCCAATTGTTTTTGTCCCCCAGGGACACAAACGACCCCCCCAAAAAGTTTGACCAAACATTTTTGTAATTTCTGGTGGTTTCCCCTGTTCCGATGGGTTGGGTTTGTCCTTGTGCGTCTAGTCATCGTGGGGGCAACCTTTTTCAAACACAAATTCAGTCAAAAAAAACCGACGGTTTCACAACGCATACTGGCCAGTTTTTCACGGCAACAAACGTCTTTCCCGACTTTTCCGGTTGTCCAGTTCTGGGGCGAGGATTCCCCTCTTCAAAAACTTTCTTTCAGCGGGGTCCAACCAGCCTTTCCCATAGTGGGATGCCGTTTTCCGATAAACCAACCTTCCCAATCCGGAGTGGAATCCGGCCCCAAGGGGCCTTTTCCTCACAACACTGGCTCACGCTCCACCCTTCCGCTTTCTATAGTTTATATAACCCATAAAAGGTGAAACCTGTTTTGGGCCCTGTGTCACAAAAAACAGGAACCCCTTTTCTTCACAAGGGGCCCCTAGGACCCCTTTTTTTTGGGGTCGACCATGGGGGCCACTCTTGATATCCACCAACACCTTGGGGGGACTCCCCCCACCTTTTACTTGGGATCTTCGGTTCTTTTTGAACATCTGAACAACCTCCCCTTTCCCCTCACCCCGTGCAGTTTTCCACAGTGTTCCAGGTCCCCCTTTTTAAACTTGTGCAGCAGGGGGCCCCGAAACCTTGACCGTCTTTTTCGTATACTTTGAATGTTGTTTCATGGGTTTCCCCCTTTCTCTTGGTAAGAATTTTATCCCACCCAGTTCTGATGGATGTGGGGAAAAGTTCCCCCAGTTTTTTGGATCGAAAAATTCCCCCATGGGCCCCAGGGGGGTGTTGGAGGTGTTCAAAAATCATGAATTGTTGTCCCTCCCAATTTTTGTGAATGGAGTTTCGAAGCCACCCCCAACCCCACAACTTGCCCCGGTCGTAAGTTTTCTAACTCACCCAATTTGTCCCGGGCCCCCATCGAGCCCGCCAAACATCTGTTGTTTCCTTCCCTTCTGGGGGCCGCCGGCCAAAAGGGTTCCCCCCCCCCTCTAGGAATCAAGGCCTAGGAATTTATTTTTTTCTTGATTTTGCTTCTTAAGTCCCTTCAGGCCGACCGATTCACGCTTCGCAGGGTGGGTTTCCCCCCAACGGCTTGGGGGTGGGGTGTCCCATCTGCTGTTTTCTTTTTCAAATTCATGCTGATCCGAGGCCTTTCTTCAAATACGCGAATTGATGTCCCCTGGTTTGTTTACGGTGGGGCCAGTGGGGTGTTTTCACCTTTGTAAGCTAAGGTCCATCTTTTTCTCTTTTTGGCCAGTTTGGGGCCGATGGACTCCCGAAATTCAAAGTGTTAAAAAACGGGGGTCCCTTTTTCCCCCCCCTCATTCTTTTTCCGCTTGGGAGGACCTTCCCGTCATCTTTCGGCTTTTGAGATTTTCTCTCTTCTTTTTCGACCCTTTTACGGTTTGGGTGTCCGGGAAGAGATCTTTCCGGCCTGCCCTTTTTGCCTAATTGCTTCCACTTTTCTTCTTTGGAAATGTGGGCTGGAGGCGTTAAGGCGTTTTTTTCTGTCTGGAATTTTTCGGTCGTTTCCTCGGGGGTTTTTCCCCAGCCCGGTAACGGGGTCACCCCTTCTTTTCTTTGACCCTTTCTTGGGGGGTTTCCTTTTCAACAAACGGCACCTACCCCCCTTACCTTTCGCGGGTGAGTTTTTCTGCCTTGGTTTTAGTATCATCATGCTGGCCCCACCCTAATTAACGTTCTATTTTGGGGGGGGGCCCCCCTACCGTTTGGTTGCATTGTCGCTTGGGGCCTCGCGGTGGTTGGACAGGCGGTTCCTGTTGGGTCCCTTTTACGGTGGCTTAAAGGGTGCCACTCCCTTTTGGGGGTGGTCGAAAAAAACCCCCGTCCGACCAACTTGCTACTCGGGTTAAGGTGATCTTTCGGTTGGTCACGGCTGGGGAACCTTTGTGCGGGCACTTCCCTTGCCCCCCAGATGTTTTTTTGGGGGTCTTTCTCACTTGGCCCGTTCTTACAAATGGTTCTTGGAACCCCGACCTTACGGGGAAACCTTTTTTGTAACGGGGGGACAAAATTTTTTTCGACCGGGGAAACTTTTTTTCTTTTCTTTCTGGTACTCTTCAGGAAGAATTGGCTTTTCCTCTAAAACCTTGCAGGTTGTTTTTTTTTTTTTCTCTTTCCCTGGTGTTGACCCACGTTTCGTTTCGGTATTTGGTTGAGGGGGGGCCCAAAATTTGCACCTCCACCATCAGACTTTTTGATTCCCAAAACCTTTCCTTGGCCCTGTTTCCAGGTGGACCGCCCCATGGCAAGTTTTTTTCCCCCCTGTTCGCCTCCCCCGTCCTGTGGCTATTGAACATAGTTGGAAAACCCCCCTTTGTTGGGCCGGTGGTTTGCCTTTTTGTTTAAAACCAAACCTTGCGTTTTGATTTGTTGTTTTATGGTTTTTTTCGCTTTTCCGCGTTTCGGGAGCCCCGGGATTGGGTTTAGTTGAGAAATGTGAGAGGGGCCCGGCTTCCCCCCTTTTGCTTCCTTCCCTTGGATCTTCAATCTAGGAGAACCGGGGGCCGTTTCCTTTTCCCCCCCTTTTTACGCACAGCCCGGTTCACCCCCCCCCCCTTTTTGAGTTACGGCGGGGAAAATTTCAGTACCCCTCTTGGAGGTTGTATTTTTGTTTGGTTATCCCCCCCGCAAGGTTGAGTGCCCCTTGTGGGCGTATTCTGCTCGTTCTTAGCGGATTTGTGGTGAAGTTGTTTTCCTGGTCCCCTGGCAAATCCGCCTCTTTTTTCTTGGTTCTTTCCCGGTCCGGAAAAAAACCCTTTTTTGCTCTGTGCTTTTTGTTTTGTCCCATTCCCCCCTCACGTCAAGACCCCTGCCCCACGCGGGTGTACAACCTTGTGTCCAAGGGCGTTTGGCCCCCTTTCCCCCCCTTTTTCCCCGTTTTTTCTCGTTGTGGGCCTCTTTTGGTTTTTTCTCTCAAGGGTGGCTTTTTTTTTTTTTTTGGGACTTTTGGCTCCCCTTTTTTTGTTTTGTTTGCGGGGTCCCCCCCTCGCCAACCCCCCACTTTCCCGCCGGGGACCACCAAACATTCGAAATTCACCAATCAGCATTTCCCAGGGGTCGTGTTTCTGTTTGTGGTGTAGTTTTTTGGGGACCCCATTGGTGAACATGTCATCTGTTAAAGCCTTTTTTGTTTTGATTCGGGTCTTCTGTCCCCACGTTCACCAAAATCGGATGTCCGTTTTCGTCTTTATAACAAAAACAAAGCGGACAGGGTTGGGACTGTACTGGTGGTGGGGGGGGGGTTTGTTTGCAAAGTCCCGGGTTTCCGCTCCTTCTTGAATCGTTATTTCCACCCCCACATGTCCAAATTTGGGATTTTCCACATGGCAATGACCTTTTGTTTCAACCCCGTTGGGTCCCCAACGGAGGTTGATTGTTATGGTGGATTTTTTTTTTTTGTTATCACCCCGTTCTTTTCCGGCCACCCCCCACCCCCCCGTTTGTTTTTAATTTGCTTGGGCCCGGCCGCTTGGTTGGCCTCAGTTGTTTTTCCGGTCTGCGTTTCCCTTCTTCACACTCTCAAACACATGGAAAACAACCTTTTGTCCCCCCTATTCCCCCTTTTCCATTCTGCCCTGGGGCCCTAAAACCCTGCCTTTTCCCTTTTTTTACGGTTGCTACCGATTTTTTGGGCGTATTTTCCGAGAGGTATTAAGCTTTAATTTTTTCGCCTTTTCTCCCCCTTTTCTCTTTGTTTTTGTATTCGTTGCAAACCGCCTTTCCCCCTATGCAAAAATGGGTTGGGGTCCCCTTGCCCCTTCCCCCCCCCGCGTTAACCAAGGGGGAAAACCAGTGCCATTGTTTTTATTGGAAGCTGCGCGTGCATTCCCCCAAACTTACGCTTCACCTTTCGGATATTTATTTGGTGACCGGTACCTGTTTTCAGGTTTGGGTTGGCGTCCTCACTTCGGCCCTGGAACCCCCCCTCCCCCCCTTAGGGGCCACTTCTTTTACTTGGGGCCTGGGAGCTGTTCCATTTTCTCTCGGCACGTGCCCCAGACCCTTCCCAGTCCCACAAATTGGACCCCCATCGATATTGTAAACTGATTTCCTTTTTTGTTTGGGGTTTCACTGAACAACTGAGTCCCCGCTTCCGCAGTTAATCACGTCGGGTCAAAGGGGGTCCTAATTTTCCCAACCCCCCACCTTCCAAAGTTTTTCTTTTTTTTTTTTAATGCCCAGGGTGGTTGATTTTTTTAGACGTTTCTTACCCAACCCACAACGTCGGTTTGGGCAGGGTCGGTTTCCCCCAAAGTGGGACCCTTTTTCTTGAAAGTTCCCTCCCCTTTTTGGGTTGAGAAACCAGGGTTCCTGTTGTCTTCGCTTAAACCCCTTACAACCCTTCCCTTTTTTTCTTTTTTGTTGGTCAATTCATGTTGCCGCCCAGGGGTTCCTTTTTTTTTTCGGTTTCCGCTGCCTAAAAGTTTTTTTTCTTCCGTCTTTGGTTTGGGGCACGGCCACCCCAAAGGTTCCCCGTTGCCCTCCCCAGCGAGTCCCCTCCCCAAATTGGGAAAAATTCGTTTTTTTTTTCCAAAAAGTTAAATCTAGCTTTCCTTGATCCAGCCTTCCCGTAGTCAGTTTTCGATGGTTTCTCCCCGTACTTCTGCCCTCGTTTGTTTTTTTTTTCGGTTTCAAAGCGCTCGCTCTCTGGACTCGAAATCAACCCACGTTGTTCGCAGTTACGCTTTTTGTTTTTTCCCTTGTCACAACATTGTTCTGGGACTGTTCGCTTTTTAAAAAACACTTTCTTTGGGGGGGTCTTTCCCTCCTCCCGTTTCTTCCCGCAAAGGGAAAACGGTGGAATTTTGATAGTGACTCTTGGATTTGGTGGGAAAACGGGACCAAACCTGTGTTTCTTTGTCGTTTTTGGTTTGTGGTTTAATGGATTGTTTACCTTCGTCTGATCTTCTCTTTTTTTCCTTTTTTTCCCGGTTTTCGTTTTTCAGGCGTATTTTTTTTCAACAGGTTTTTTGAAGGTTTGGACCACCCATCATTTGGCCCAACGGGGCGGGCTTTTTTTCAGTCAGGTTTTGTTCTTGGGGGGTGGTTTTTGTTCTTGTTTGCTTTTAATTATCCCCCTCTTTTTAAATTGTGCCAACCTGTGGCG
>Ga0179593_1663332_pt1 | contig 12788 bp, 9 predicted proteins | sample CZODoug2_1_08_16_FD_185931 | JGI IMG/M metagenome (GOLD analysis project Ga0179593, IMG submission 185931) | Vadose zone soil fungal communities from Angelo Coast Range Reserve, California, USA - CZODoug2_1_08_16fungal (PacBio error correction) | ecosystem: Environmental > Terrestrial > Soil >... | reverse complement strand
TTCCGTTTATCAGGTCCAGCCCACTTTTCTTTGTGGCGGACCTTGAGGATGACGATCTACCTGTCCGACCACCCTCCGGCTCGCGAGCTCGATTCACATTCGACACCTTTTGTTTGGGCACAACACAGCGTTGGCGGGGCCGCTTTTGACCTTTCCCCCCTTAAGTTTGGCAGATGGATGTTCACGTCCGCCTGGACAGCCGACCCATGATCACGCTTTTTTGCCCCATTTTGCCCAGGTGCCCTTTTTTGGCTGCTTTTGATAATCGATGCCATTCAACTTTCACCCCGGGCGTGATGGGTTGAGCAGCCGTCCCGTTTTTGGTGCATTGTCCCATTAGGGAACTTTGATCTTGACTCGACCCTGGCCACACAAGCATGTGCTGCCCCTATAAGACGATGTGGCGCAGGTTTTTCACTCCCCTGCGCCTCATTAGCAGAAGGCCCAACCCTGGGGTTTCGGCGACCCGCGGCCCGGGGTGGACCCCCCTTTCCTGTCACTGGTTCGTGTCGACTTTGCGTTTCACACGCTACAAGCCCCATTGTTCCTTATGTCATAGCTGAACCTGGCTGTGTAGCCGTTCACAAACCCCTTTCTTTTTTTGTTTACTTTCTGCGCCTTTGTCGGTTTTCTCCTCTCGGGACGTCGTTTTCGCCCCCCTTTCGGCGTCCGCTTGGAGCACCGGCTAAAGTCTAGTCTGGCTCCTTCCCCCTTCCCCCTTTCAACGAATGCACCCGTCCTTGCGCTTTCTTGGTCTGAAGAACACAGCCCGATTAACAGTCGGCCTGCCGAGACGAACCCCCTCTTTTTAACATCTTTGGCTGATCTGTTCTGACTTTACGCCATTGCGACGTCCCGTTCCTTTGCAGACGCGGAGGTCGTTCTTTCAGCATGCGTTTTTTCCTGCAAATCCTTTCCCCTTTCCATTTTTTTCTCGTTCTCGTTTGTGAATTATTTTCGACCTTTTTTTCCTGTTTTTTTCCTAGCTCGAAGTACGGCGGAAACTGGTTCCCTGGCGAGATTGGCTCGCTTGTTTTTTTTTAGGACTTTGATCCTTGTTTTTGGGCTAGTTGCCTAACTTCGATGGGCGGTTGCGCCTTGTGCCAGCATTTTTTTCAATCACTAGGCGTTTCTCTTCGAGGATTTCTTTTTGAGTTGTCGACACTTTTCACCTTGTGGGAAGCTTGCATGTCCGCGTTTTTGTCTACTTTTTATGGACTCGAAGACTTCTAGATTTTGTTCGTGACGCTTGGGAGATGGTCTTCCAGTCCCCGTAACAGCTGTTTAGAGGACAGGATTCTTTCTTCTCCTTGCTTCCATTCGTATGGTCAGTTTTTCGTCCCGTCCTGAACTCAGTCGGAAAGCGAACCAATTGACCAGTCTGCACCGCTTAATGCTTGGTAGGGCGGATCCTGTATTTTCTCCTACGTCCCTTTTTGAAGGTTCTTTGAACGGCCCCTGTCTTTCCCCCCCTTCCGTTTTGAGTTGCTACTTCTCGACGTCGTGGGCCTCCCCTGGTAAGTGTTTCATCGCCCTTTTGATCTGGCGTCTCTGGCGGGACTGCTTTAGTGTCGTCTCGCAATCAAGGTCCTGAGTCTTTTCATCGCAGGCTTTGGATCCTTTTTCCCCGGTCGACGAGGTTACCGGAGCTTTAGGTCCCCATGTTGGTTAGGTCATCCCTGCTCGTAGAGACCTTTTCTTCTCACTTTTTGCGACGCGTGACTTTTCCGTCTGTTACCCGATCAGATTTTCTTTTTTCTCCGAATTTAAGGCGTTGTAAGTTAAACTTAGGGTGTTTTTTTTTCCAGCGCCGGCGATTTCTTCGTGATGTATTGGCCTGGTCATGCCGGCGTTCGGTCTGTTTTTGAAGATCTGATGCCACGTGTTTTTTCTCCCGGCCCCCTCTGCGCTTATCCTCCACGTCGCTGGCCCGGTAGGCCGATTTCGGCACGTCGTAGCGTACTTTCCTTCCCCTTTACGCCCAAGTCCCTGTAGTCTGCCAGTGCTTTTTTTCTTGCTTTCCCGCTCCGCCGACGGTCCGGTCTGCAGCTCCGGTCTGCGGCCCGATTTTTTTTTTTACCGACCGAATCCTTTGCACCTTCCTGGTCTGAAGCTTTTTCCTCGCGCAAAGGGCACCCGCTCCTCCTTTTGGCATTGCTTTGCCGTTTTTTCAGTTGGTTTTTTCTCTACTTTTGGGCGGGTCAGTTTTCCGGGCCCATGGCGCTTTTTTACTCGGCGAGCCGCTTCCTTCTTTTCCGCGACGTGTTGTTGATTGTGTTCAAGTCATTTTCACTTTTTTGCCTAACGGACGCGTGCTCACGCAACTATTATTTAATCTCCGTTGTTGTTTTTAGTCTCTTTTAGACAATTCGATTTTTTTCGGTTTTTTGCAGGTCCCCTCTGGGTAGTAAACTGCCAGCCCGGCGGCTGGTCGCGACTACATCGAATCCTCCCCCCCCTTTACCCTTTTATCTCTCCCACGACCCGCGCCCTGTGGGACCTCCTCAACTTTTCCCTCGCCTTTTGAATCCCGTTACCTGCTACCTTTCTCTTTTCCCCCCTCAGCGGACTCCCCTGCGAGTGTTGCGTGTGACGTGGCGCGTCCCCCTTCCATACCGTTCCTCCTGCAAATTTAGTTCCTTTTCTTTTTCGTGAGCACCTGCCGTCCCGCGGACCTGAGCCCTGCGACTGGTTTCCCTCCCACCCTGCGGCAGGCACTACCCCCTCCTTCCAAAATTTATGCCCCCGGATCTCGGTTCTCTTCCTTTTTCAGTACTCGTATGTGTAGGTCGCCGGCCGCAAGTTACGGCCCCTCTTTTTTTTTTGGAGTTGGACCCTCCTTTTCCTGTCATCCGAACGCCTTTCCGTCAGACATCTATCCCGTCCTTGGACTTTGAAGGATCAGCATCTGAGACGTCTTTTCTCCCGCGGCTTCCAACACATTTCACCGACCCTTCAACGTCTTCCAAAGCTACCAGTGAACCCAGCCCCCAAGACCATATCGCGCTTTGGACCAACGTTCCCGACGCAGTTCGAAATGTTCGCCCCCTGTGCGTGTGTCACCTTACCCTCGACGACGAAAGGTTCTGCATAACCTTGATTCCAGGGCCAAAGCCGCCCAATCCGCGCCATAAAACACCATAAACAGACAACAAAAAAAACAAACAACAAGTCCCAACAAACTCCTCCTTCCTCGACCTTGGTTTCCTCCTCTATCTTCCTCCCCTGACTCCCGTCCTCTAAATTTACGCCGACTCCCTCGGCGCGACCCCCCAAGGGCTGCGCCCACGAACCTACGGTCCCCCGTCACAGCACTTCGTGGACCAAGGAAGTGTCCTTTTGCGCAGGCAACATCCTCGACTGCCCCCCCCGTACAGGTTTTACCTCCCCTCCGGTTTATGCAGTGGTCCGGCAGGCATGCTGATCGGACCCTGACTGTGGCCGGGATTCTTGGTTCCTTTTAGCTTCGGGCTGTTCTTATTGCGATCACTATCCCCCTTCTTACCTTATTACGGGGAGCGCCTCTCCGCTACCCCACCCCGTCCCTAACTCAGCGGCCCTTCTCGGTAAGGACGAGATCCAGTTCCCGTCTTCCCAACCGACATTCAACCGTCCTTTCCGCCACGCGCTCTTTCTTTCCCCTTTCCTAAGAGCATAGACGAGTCCCTGCATGGCAACTGGCAGTTCCTCCCCGGCCTTTCCGAAGTTCTGGTCCGGATGCTGATTCTTTGTTAAGTTCACGATCTCAGGACGTTTCCCACCCCCAATCCCCTATGACGCCAGTTCACTGCCCCCCGCCCCCTTGTAATTCCTCTAGCTTCTGACCCGCACGCACCCCCCTCGCTTTTTTCAGGAATGGCCCGGTCATGAACCAGGCTTTTCCCTTAGGTCCTCAGCTATATCCACGAGCAGCCTGTCTACCCTCTTTGCAGCGTGACGGTGCGTTCGCTTCGCACGGCATTTCCAATGGTCCGATCATTTGATGGTTACAACGATCCTGTTTTCAGTGCGTTCTCGGAGGCCTACTTTCGGCTGTTACAGTTTCTACAACTTCTCGCCTGCACTTGGGTTGGTTAGTGCTTTTGTAAAGGAGCGCCTGGACCGTTGAGGCCAAGACGCTTAGCCAGTTTCGCTGTCATGCTCCTCTTCGACTCTGATTTTTCTTGAGCGCCGCAGTCGAGCGCTTCCAAGTGAAACGATCGACTATTTCTTAGGTCGTTTGAATAAGACATCAGTTCTCTTTTGATGACCTCCATATCAGGGCTGTTAGCGTTGCGTAGGCGCCGCACCCCCCCTTTTGAACACCGGTTTTAGGGACTCCTTTGGTTTCTTTTGTCTGCGTCGTTTTATTGACCGCCACCCGGAGGGCCTGCTAAAATGAGCGCCGTTCCCTCCCTTGACATTAGTCTTTTCCGGTTCCCATGGGTTGTGGCCATTCACGTCGTCCAGTTCTTTATCATTACTTTCTTGCCATGCTGTTTTCCTTTAACATTTTTTGAGGAGTCCCTCCCCCAAAGTTTGCCGGAACCATTCCCGCCAACTGGTCCATGAATCGTAATCCTCCCGGGGTGGTACTACAAGGCAGTTTGTGACCTGTCCTTTTCTGTCGTCTTTGACTTCCCCAGACTTGTTTTTTTCACCGTCGGGGTCGCCCCCACCTAGTGTGTTTCGCACGGCTTGGGAGCTTCTTTTATTTTTTTTCCCCTTCGTTATTTTGAGCCGAGCAAGCTGGGTTTGGACAGGTCGATCGTCATCTCCCCACTTATCGACGCGCGAATTTGGGCGGGAACCAGCTTTTTCTTTGTGCAGGCGCTCAGCTATATCTTTTTCCTTGTTTTGTTGGAGTCTGATACGGCTGAGAACGAAATCAGGAGCTCACTCCCGCGGTTCCCCCCCCCCTCTCTCCCCCCCCTCCTTTTGACGATATTTCTGGTTTGCCCCCCCCGTTTTTTTTCTTCCGCCGCTCGAGGGAAAATTTTTTCCTTTGCGGCAGCACACCAAGCCACTAGGCGCCCTTCCCTCAGTCACTTTCAATGTTCCCGCTGTGATTTTTTCACTTTTTTTTTTTCCGGCCCCGCGGAACTTGCTGTGGTGCACCCACGGGTCGCGTTGAACCTTGATGTCAGTTTCGAGTAGTGCCCCCCCCCCCTCCGGCCGCCCGCTGGTTCCTTTCGGCATGGCAGACCTTAGAACCTCTTGTTCCCTTTTTGTCAGCTTCCACGTTTCCCCCATCATTTGGTGCTGACTAGAGACTAGATGACAACGTTTGGCTTCACGGAGTTAGGCGCTGAGTTACAGAAGGACTCCCTTTTCTTGGTCTTTTCCGCTTTTCCCCCAGGGTTCCCTGTCCTCCGCCCGTTTTCGAGTACGGTTTCGGCGCCGGGCTCCACAACGTTACCCCAATTGTATTCTAGGATTCGATGTTCTCTTTTTCTGTGCCTTTCCAGAGCAAACGGTCTCCTGGAAACTTCGCTCCCTTTTTTCCTCCAGGCCTCTGCCACTTGGCTTTTTCTCGGGTCTATTTTATGGAAGTTGGAAGAGCTTTTGCTGATTTCCCAAAGTCTGGCACGTCCCGTGCCTTCCCCGAATAACAACTCCCGACCATTCTGCCCTTGGGATAATGTTTAACCTCTACAGGCCTCCGATACTTTTCCCGGGTCAGGATCTTTGTCTCATCCCCCCCTCAGGCTGATCTGCCTTGGTCGACTGCGAAGTCTCTACATCTTTTATAAAGCGGAGGTACCGGTTATCGTCCAGCATGAGCCCGCATCCTGGTTTTTGTACGCGTTCTTTGTAACGAGCTTTGTGTTTTTTTGCCGAAGTTTCTTGACGACGAAGCCCCCGGCGTTTTGCCGCTGGCGAGATTCGGCCCCAGCGCGGGTTTAGGAACGTTCTTTACTCGCAGCTCCCCAGCCGCATCCCTGAACTACTGTCCGTCATTTTTAGGACTGCCTTGAACCACCTTTGATATACTGCTTACTCCCCTCTTTTTTCTTTTTTTGCGTTTGCACGGTTCACGGCGAGTCCGGCGTGGTATTTTGGACTCGCCGAAGATTGTTCGACTGGGATCTTGGACTCGATTCCGGCTCCCGTCATAAGATTTAATTGTTGACTCGCATTTATGCAGACGTCGCCTGTAAGTTCCTTTCAGCCCCGACATTCACCGAACTTCGCCTTGATGACAGCTGCACGGCGGCTCGATGGTCTTGCCCCTGTTACGCGCTCAGTCGAATTCTGGTTTCTTGCTAGGCACGGACCTGTTTAGTTACGGTTGCTGCGGGAGGGCGGCACTCTCGGATTTACCTTGAGGTTTTCTCTTTTCTTTCTTTTCTGACTTTTATTATGTCGTAGAATTTCTGTCGTCGCTGCCCCCTACAATCGGAGCCGATTTTTTCCCTCTTCGGATTGAGCTGATGTTTTTCTCAGAGTTGCGAGAAATGCGGATGTCGATTACATTGGTTTCTTAATTAGCTTTTTTTCTTCTGCGAGGTCTTCTCGTTGCCTCGTTGCCGACGATGGGTTTTTTGAGTTCGTTTTGCAGTGAGCCCTTCCGATTTCTTGTCGGGTTGGTAACCCGCCGTTTTCCGAGTCGTGTGAGCTTTGTCTTAGGGCCGGTCGTGCGCGGGTTGTCTTGACGTTTGCTTACGGCGTTTCCCTCTTTTTTTTGGTTCTTAAAAGGTCTTTCCCGCGCGTATTGCACGTTTCGAGCTCGCACGCGACCTCCGGCTCCCAAGTGTCCCCCGTTAGGTCCTTCTCCTTTTTGGGTTACGGCGAGGGTCCCGGCGACGGGTTTTGATGAACCCGGTTTAAGATCCCCGCGGACCCGAGCCTGGCTCGATCTCGCTTTTCGCAACAAAATTTTTCTGGCGCCAGGGCCTCTTGCCGTGCCCGACAGCAGTTTTCTTTCGCGGCAGGGCTGTCTTTTTGGTTCCTATTTTTTTTTTTTGCGGTTTAGCCCCAGGTCTGTCGTTTTGCGGCTTGGAGGGTACCCAGATTCCCTCTCAGGCCGCGTTCTTTGTGAATGTGCCCTTTTTCCTTTTTCCCTTTCCTCACGATGTTGCTGTCGCCTCCATCTCTCTTTTTTTCCTTCATGTTGAGAGATTCTCGACAATCCCCATTTTTTCTTGCAGCAGGACACGTTGGTCCTTTCCCAACCCGGCTTTGCGGTCTAGATCTCGCATCGCCTATCCCTTCCCCCCCTGTCCAACTACCGTTCTTTTCGCAGGTTCCAGTCGGCGCCCCACTTTTCTCCGAATCTTTTACAGGAGGACGCGTTGTTCCTTTCCTAGCTGCTGCGGGTTCCGTGGTTCCCTGGAATGTAATACCCGTTTACCGGCCAAGGTTGTGATCATGGCGTTCTGGTCCACGGTTTTTTTCGCGGACCTGGAGCTTCGTCTACACACCCGCATCGATCGGCAGGCTCAAATTCCCCTACCTTGCCAGCACTTCACAATTTTTTTTCCCTGCGTTACGTCGCCCGTTCGAGTAAGTTTACTTAGCTCGCGTTCTTTTGCCCGCCCGCGACGACGTTTTTACCTTTTGTCTGAGGTCATCTCCGACACCCGGCGCACGACATTCCCCCCCTCGCGGGGAATGTTTTCTTTTCGCCATCATCAATCATCGAGTTGCTTCCACAACCCGCACAAGAACCTTGCAATCGAGGCCTGTCACTCATAAGTCCCCCCCTGAAACCTCGAGCGTTTTTTTCCAACCGTCCTCGCCTAGTCCCGAATCTCGAACAGCGGTGTCCTACACCCCTTTCTTTTTTCCGACCGTTCGAATTTCGAAAGGGACACTCAGAGCCAACATCCCTCCTCCTTCGACCCCCGATAACCCAAACCAAGAAGCCATCCCTCCCCAACGTCTCTGGCTCTTCCTCTTCTCTCCTCTGGCCCTTTCTTACTCCTCTAGATCGACCCCCCTCATTCCCATTTCCCCCCTTTCCCTCACCATCCTTGGGGGCCCTATCCACCTTCATAATGTGCCCCTCTCCAGTGGATTGCCCTCTCGACGATTTTTTCGGACTCAGTCCGAAAGAATTTTGACCGGGCGATGCAACCACTAAGGGCCATCTCCCCCCCTCCCTCCCCGACCCAGCAACAGTACTGGCCATGACCGGTCAGTCACCTGTGCAGGCACATCCGTCGACTGCTCCACCTTCCCCCTGTCTCCCCGCAGGGCCTGTGCATTGCATCTTTTTCTTGTTGCCCGACCTGATGGCGGTTTTTGACCCCGTCGGACCCGTCCCGTTGTGATAGCGATCCTGGGTCCAATCCGTTCGGATACATCTTATTCCTTTTAGTTTTTTCTTAATACTCCAATATACCCCCAGCCTAAAAGAGCTGTATCTCGTAGGCGCGTCTCCCCCGAACATGCACCCAGCCCTTTATCTTCCTTAGCCCAAGGCGAGAAGGAGTCAGACTTACGGAGGTTACCCCCCCTTGAAAAGGGCAGTTCCCAACAGCGCTGATATTCTCGTGGCTCGGATGATTTTTCGGACTTTCGACGTTCCTCCCCGGCTTGCCAATCTCTCTGAGCCGTTCCAGTCCCACCCGCGTGTGTTCCCTTCTTAGGAAGGCAAACGCTAAACGAGTGCCGTAGTCATCCCTCCCGTCAAGAACACTTCAGCCCCAGGAGGCTTCCCCCTCTTTTTTCTTTTTGCCGCCATGTTTTCGTCTCTGTGAAATGTGCCGTTTTCGAAAAAGGTAATCCAGCCCTTTTCTTCCTTCTTCGTTAAGTCAGACTCATTTTTCTTGCCGGCTCCCTGTTTCCTTGTGTGTGAGTAGCTAGGCTAGCAAGGAATTTTCGGTGCCTTCGTTTTTGCGTATCGGTAAGCGGGGACGTGTCGGGACCTCCCTCTTTTTCTTTTTCAGCTCTTCGCTTCACGACCCACTCTCCCGTCCTTGAGATATGTCAGATCCCGTCTCAAAGTCGAGCGTGGAACATCGACCTGTTCCCGCAGATGCTCTGAATCGGATGTACACCATGCCCCGCTGCGTTGTCCCTGTGGTGCCTGGTAACGGTCTCGAACCCCCGGGCTTCGTGACCAGGGGGGCGTGGGTCCGCTTGTCGCTCAATTCCCCCACGGCCTTCTGCTAAGCGGGCCGTGTAAGCCACCACACCTTCGTCATTATCTCTCGGCTTTTAGCCCCGTTGTGGCCTTCAGTCTTCAGCCTGTGCCATCGGTGTTCCTGGGCCTTCCCCCATGGCCCCTGGAGGCTCAGACCCCTGGTTTTTTTTTCTCACTGGAAAGGGCCCTCTTTTTTTATGCTCGTGGGCAACTCACCGTGGGGTCGCACCCAGTCTGTCCGCGCACTGTCCGGACGGACGACTCTTTCTGGCTGATAGGGCTTCCTGGAACTCTTTTGTTGTGCTGCCGCCACGTTTCGGAATGACATGATTGCTCGCTGCCGCTCCAGTTTTTGGTTTCTGTCATCCGCAGAGTTTCGTTACATTTCCCACCACCTCGGATGCCGTCGCCTGTTGCCGCTCCTTTTCCTCATTTTTCCTCCTTGTTGTTTTCTATCCTTACTTTTTTCACCCGCTGAGCTCCAATCTTTGTTCGAGCTGGGACCCCCCCTGACGGCATCGTACGTGTCTAAATGCCGCCCTCCGGCTCGACGAGCTCGCGACCTTCGCGACCCCTCTTTTTCTTAACCTTTCAACAATGCGTGGGGGGTCGAAGAGAGTTCCCCAGACTCGATGGATTTTTTAAAAGTCAGGTTTGGCGAAGGCGCGACATGTTTTCACCCTTCCCTGCCTGGTGTGCCCCGTTTTGCCCCCCATTTGCGATCATTCCCTGCCCCCCCTTTTCTGGCTTTTTTCATTACCAGGGAGAAACCGGCAGGCCGCTGGTCCTGAAGCAGGAGAGGGAATTTTTTGAATTCACTTCGGCCCATCTTTTTGGCGAATGTCCGCCCCCCGGCCCCCTCCCGGGTGCTGACCCGCTACATCGCGACGAAGGTTTCATTTTTTTACCGACCTGCATAAGGTATTAGAATTTTCCCTTCTCGTTTTCGGTCATGAGGCGAGAGGTTGAACCCCGGGGTCTCCCCCCCCGGGCCGTCCGGTTTTTTCCCCACCTTTTTTTTAGCTTTTTTTTCTCAAAAGGCTAGCCCCATTGATTGCAGGCATGTCACTCCCCCCCCCTTTCGTATGGAGTTCTTGCCTTTTCCCCTTCAACGTTCGAGGGGTCTTTTTCCATTCCCCGCTTGATTTGAGTAATGCGCTCGATGCATATCTTCCTTCCTTTTAGGTTCCGAGGCTTTTTGCGCCCTTTGCTAAATTTTATCTTTCCCCCCCGTCCCCGGACGTCATTCCGAACTCCGCCCGAAGTTTTAACCTACCCTTTGTGGATAACTTTTCAAGAGACACCCCTCCTAACCTTTTTTTTTCCAAATGACTTTTTAAGGAGCTGTGTACCCCCCATCAAAGCTCCGGGCTTCGACTGGTCGACATACTCCGGCCCCGTTCACGCTGCCTCCAGTACTCCTACTGTGTTGTCCTTTAGTTCCATCCGCAATACTTGAAGAAAGGGGATGACCCTTTTGGTACGGCTCGCCCTTGTGGATGCGTTGCGACTCTCTTTTTTTTACGTAGTCACCCGTTCTGGTTTTTTTCCAACTGAGTCAGATCGGCGTTCCCCCCAGAGCTTTTGGTGAAGTCTTCTCCGTGACCTTCCCCGCCTCATCCATTCCTCCTTTTTTCGCCCGTTTTTTTGGACTGCCCTGTGTTTTTTCCTACCTCGGCGTTGCTTGACGGGTCGCAGACGTTCTTCGCTCCCACTCGCCCTTCTGTCCAGTTTTTTTTTTTCTTTTTCAGTATGTTTGACCCCACAGATCTCCTTTGTGGTGGCTTGAATGGTGTTTTATTTACTTTTTAGGCACTAAGAGGCATTCTCCAGTCTTGTCACTGGATCTCTCACCGCCCCGGGCCTTCCCGATCCGTTGTCCCGCGCCCCTCATTCCCCGCGACACCCCCCTTAATCTTCGACCCCTGCACGGCGGTTTTCCTGCCTGGCGTGGATACCTGTACCGGCCGATCCTTTTATTCTATGCGTCATTTCGTAACGGCCTTTTATTCATTCGGCGGCAGTACGCATGAGCCTTTTCGGGGCGCTTGGCCTTTCGTTGTTCATGACGTCGGGACTCCTTCTTCGTTTTTTTGTTTTCTAGAGGCCAGCGTCTCGTCTTTTTTTTTGCCAGCCATTCCGGCCGCCTGTCTCCGTGCCTTTGCTCTTTCTTTTCCGAGTCCGGCGATGATTTTTTGTTGGTGTTTTTTTGTTAGGACCCGCAGCGCTCTTTCCTCTCTTTTTGACCTTGCGTCGTCGTGTTCCCTATCCGCGATGGTCTCTTTTCGCTACGAATTTAGCCCATAGCGCCGTTGGTGAGGTTTTGGTCCCTCCGGGCGAAGGAGTCGTACGGTGCTCTCTGTATGTCGGGCCGTTCACTCTGCGTGCTTTAGCCGATCCTTCTTTCCTGAACAGGATTGACCCCCAATGAAACTGATGTGTCTCCCATCTCCAAGGCGTTACTACTGTGTTCCGTCATTTTTTCGCAGCCACGAGCACAGCCTTTTAGAGAGCTCAGGCGAAGGCCTTAAGTGTTAAGTCTCCATGTACTGGGTAGCCTCGGGGGGTTACCTAGATTTCCCCGATTTTCCTGCGAGGAGTTTGTCTTGCAAACGTTCTGATTCCTTTCAGAGACCACCCTCCGGTTAGTAGAAGATCCTCTCCTCACCACCGTCTTGTCTACTCTTATTCCATGCCAAATTCCCGCCCCGTAGATGAGCATGTCTGTGCAGTTCCAGGGTTTTCTAGGCGGGGGCTCCTCATTTCCGGCGGCTCGTCAGGTGGTGTCTTTGTTTTTTTTTTGCATACGGCGATTTCATAGTGTCCGTCGGGCTGAGGTTAGGTTGACCCTTGGCGATGGCTGATTTTTCTGCCACTCGTGATCTTGAGCCTTTACAATATATAGCTCCGTTTTGTTGGCGCTGAGACTGTACTTAGCCAACCTTTTCTGGCCCCTTTTGGAGTCCCATCGAACTTTGCCGCACTTTTGGCCACGACACTCCCTCCCTTGGTTTTCCCTAGCCCTGGCATCGCCGCTTCCCCCAATCGCAATTTTTCACCACACCGACGCTCCCTCCTTTTTTTTCCGCACGGACTTCCCTCTAGACCCCGGGAGCTGGAGAGCACGCCCCGGTACTCCGCTAGCTTCCTCTTGTGCCGTTTGGGGCCCTGTTATTGGAGACCAGGCCCCCAAGTTCGGCGATCTGGCGGCCCACCTGCTCTTTTCTGGCGCAGCGGAACGGGTTCCCGACCCCTTTCATTCTCACCACCCTTCGGCCCTTTTTTTTTTACCCTCGATTACAGACAGACCTTTCCGGGCCGAATTACTTTCACTCTTTTCGTCCGGGCCGTGTCGGGCCAAGGCCTTGACCCTTCTCCCCGTGGGAAACCCCCCGGTCCGCTGTGTCATTCTAAGACGCGTTTAGCGGCCGTCATCGAAATCTAAGGCCGCCCCCCGCCGCATGGCCGCAGACTCCGCTCCTTTTTTCCACATTAAGGAGTCCAGGATGGAGTGAAACAACCCCCCGCCAAGAAACTGGCAACCGAGGTAACCACGTTCTTTTGCTGACTGCAAAAATCCCCACTTTATCGCCCCACCATCGTACCACTAGGCACTTTATCTAGCCTTTTTTTCTGTCCAACCCCAATTCCCTCGTCAGCCCCCCTTTCTAGTTCCATAGTAGACATTTTGCAAGCCTCTCAAAGCCTTCCCCAAAAC
>Ga0179593_1629168_pt1 | contig 12788 bp, 16 predicted proteins | sample CZODoug2_1_08_16_FD_185931 | JGI IMG/M metagenome (GOLD analysis project Ga0179593, IMG submission 185931) | Vadose zone soil fungal communities from Angelo Coast Range Reserve, California, USA - CZODoug2_1_08_16fungal (PacBio error correction) | ecosystem: Environmental > Terrestrial > Soil >... | reverse complement strand
TCCGCGGTTGGTTAGACCCCCCCCCTGGCTGTCTACCGGAGGTTAGCCTATTTAGACTTTTTTCTCGATTTTTTCCCGCTTCCTTCTTGTTCTTGTGTTCAAGGACCTTACGGTTATGATCAAAAAATTCCTTTCTCCACCACATCCCGCTTTTCCCTCCATTGTCCTTGTCATAATCCCCGCGCCCGCTCTCATGCCTTTTAGTCTTCATGTGTGGTTTCATATATCGCTTTTTCCGGCCATTCGTCTCAAGGCGCCATTTCTCCTTTCCTCCAAACTTTTTCTCCTCCCCTGGACATTGTGGACCCTTTTCTGATAGGGGCCCTAAATCATCGCCCCTTTCGTCGCATCTTTTTCCTCCCTTGCTGCCCCTTCCCTTTTTTCCACTTCCTTTTTTTGTTGATATATCTTTGGGGAGGCTGTGTCCCCTTTCTTCGCGCCGTCGAAGGACCCCCTTCTACTTCTTCCCCTTTATTCTTCCATTTCCCCCCCCCAAGCTTTCATCCCCTGTTGTGGCGGTCCGTTCGGTCCAGTCGATCTTCGTGATTTTTTCCTTGCAGTTTTGCATTTTTGTGGTGTCCCCTGAATGCCGAGTACAGTGCTTGCTTTCGCGGGGCTTTTGGTATGATGCCCTTCCCCGTGAAAGCGGCCTTTGGTTGGCTTTGATTGCTCATCCTGCGTCCCGTCTCTTGACTAACAGTACTGAGCTTTTTTGATGTCCCCCTTCCCCCCCAAGAACATAATGTATACTCGTCAGAGCCCCTCGGCCTTTTCCTCCCCTGATTAACCACGATTTCCCGATTCCGCAGCATCGCCCCTTCGCCGATTGGTTGTCTCAGTCTCCGATCGGAGAGTTCCAGTTTCCCTCTGAGTTCCCTCACCCTACCTTTCGGGTTGGGAAATTCCTTATTCTTTTTTTCCATCTTTCCTTGGAGTTTTTCTCATTAGTGAATGTGTCCTATTCTGAAACAAATTCCCCTCGATTTACCCTGTTTTTACCTCTTAGATGATGGATAAGTCCGGTCCATCTGTTTCGACCACGTTTTTCTTTTTCTTGATTGCGGCCCGTTCCCGCTCCAATATCCCTTTCGGATTGCCTCAAAGCATCTCTTTCCCCCGATAGTCGGCGACCCTCGCCGGGTATTTTTCTCGTTCACACCCCTCTCATGTATCCTCGTGGGATGCTTTACCCCAGCCAACTCCGCTTTCCATCCCTCTACTCCTAGCTCTTCTCCTCCAGGATCTTAATGCTAGTCCCCCAAATCGCCACCCGATCATGAACCCCCCCCGACAGCAGACTCCCCCTCATTTGACTTCTGGATTTCTTGGGAGATAGTCACTTTTTTTTGGATGTAATGAAACATCTCGGCCACCTATTCGTGTCCCACACCTTCTCGGCTTTTCATCACCGGCTCCTGTAGCCCGCAAGGCTTTCCCCCCGATTCTGGCATGGCCCGTTTTTTTTGAGTGGCTTTCACATAATGCTTCGTCTCCGTGGCTCTTCCCTGCCATTACGACCCCTCATTTTTTGTCCAGAATGGTCACTCGGCAAGCCCCCCCCAGTCGGGTTGACCTCTTGGTGCTCCTGTGGGTTTTTCTTCTTCTTCCCGTATCGACCTGACACTGGCCGAGGCTAATGTTTTCCCCCCTGCCCCCTGCTTTTTCCGCTCTTTGAACTTGTTTTGTACGGCAAGATCCCGCGGTCACTTTTTTTTTTCCTTGAGATTTTACCATCGTTGTCTTTTCCACTCTTGGTCCCCTTTCTCCGCGAGGTCCCCCTGTTGCAGTTCCCATTTTGTTCGATTCTGACTGACCCTTCCCCTCCCCCCCCGATGGTGCTGGAGGGACTGCTGTCACCCGATGCCATCTTTTCTCGGATGCCCTTTTTCGCAAAGTTCAATTCCTCTTTGCTTTCAAGGAGACCCCCCCGACAGTTTTTTTTTTTCTCTCTATCCTCCTTTTGGTGTTTGGTTTGGGTTATTCTTGGTTTAGTTTTTTTGTACAAGATACATTGCCGGCTTGCAGGACTTTATGGCTCAATTCTGCCAGATGTCTTTCTCAGGTTCCTCCCCTCCACCCCTCTAGCCCCCCTCTCTTCCTTTTTTTTGCTCGTTGGTATTTTTTCCAACCGTGTGTCCCTGGCTTGGGCATCCTTTCCCCCCGCTCCCCCTGCTTACGATATGTCCTGGTTACCCACCTGTTTTTTTGAAGCTGCAGAGGCGGTTCCGTCCATTTTTTTTCATGTTTTTCCCCCTTTTTTTTTTTTTTACCCACCAGTAAGGCTCCCTTCCAATCAGGTTCTTTCTTCCCCCCCGTTCCCCCTTTGCCCTATGCGGATTCCATCGGATTTTTGGTCTTGCGCTTCCAGGTCGTTTTTTCCAGCGCCGCTTTCTGTCGGGCCCCAGTTCTCTTTGAACTCCTTTCCATCCCACCCCCTTCGAAACAGCACGCCCTCTTTTAGGAGGCACTCTTTTGAAGGACTTTTGCTTACGGAGGTTTGGATCTTTTTTTTCACTTCCTCACTTTTTTTTCGATATTTGTTCTCATAGGTGCATTCCGCCAATTTCCCTTTCCCAACCCAACCTGTCAACTTTTTTTTGTCCTTTCGGTCTTTATTGCCGTTTATTGCACGGGGGGTTCCTTCGTTTCGAGTTTTGGACGAAGAGCAGGACTTTTCCAATAACCCTTTCCCTCTCTTCGTAATTCTCTGTGTTCCCCCCCTGTCGCATCCCGCTATATGCGTCAAAGGTGCCTCTCGGGGGTTCCCTTCCGTCTGGATTTCGTTCCCTATCTGTACAGCTCTTTGAAAGGCCTCCAGAACTTTTTCATAGGACAGCCTTCGGGATTTTTATCACTCCCATTCCTTGGCGGTATGAAGGAGAGAAGTCGCATCCCCACGACCCCTTTAATTCCCCCTTTGTTTTTTTCGTTTTCCGCCCTCTTTACGAGGAGACCCTCCCTTGCAAGAACTTAAAGCTCCTCCTCTCTTTCCAACCCTTCATTTGCGGCCCCCCTTATTTCCCCTTGGACGACTTTTCTCCTCCATGACCCCCTTGAACGGCGATCTCCGTCGGCTTTTTCCTGCCTGTCCCCCCTTTCCTTTGTTCGAAGAACGCTTTATGGCTAATTTTCCTACTCCCATCGGTTCTGTTTTCTCTTCTAAGGGTGATTTCCGTGGAGTCCCTTCCTTGCGCGATAGACGTTTTAGTACCTTGGAACTTTCCCGATGTGCCCCTTGTCCCCTTTCTCCCGATTACGCGGTCTTTCATCATACACCGTCTCCCCGATTTCCTACTTTCTTGCATCTTTCCACCCCTCCTTTAGTGAAATCGATTCAGGCACATGACTCAGGTTACTGATACAGAACTTGCCCACGTACCTGGGAAATCTCGGAAGCACTAGTGCCCCTTTGAGCTCCCCAGAAGAGTTCCTAAGAGGTTCTCGAACTTAGTGCCCCGACTTACCTCTTTGTCTTCTTCTAGATTAGGTATTTGGGGAGGCAATATCCCTTTTTCCAAAGTTAACTCGCCTTTCCAAAGTCGAGTGGAATTTCCCCAACCCAAGTCTTTTTTCTCGGTTTTAATTTCCCTGTGTTTGTCCAAGACGCCTTATAGGACTATCTTCTTCTCATCTTTTTAAGATTTTGTGTGTTTATGAAGTCCCTCCCAGGGACTGTTTATTTGATAGGTCTGCCTTCCCTCTACGATCTCCTTATTGGTTCAATGCTATTCCTGGAAACTCCGTTCTTTCCGTTTTCCGGGACTACCCGGATGTTGTCATTCTTGTCTGGTTCCTCCCAGGGTAAAACATTTGAACCTCTTTTTTTTCCCTGAACGATGTGTTAGAAAAATGACCCTCCAGCAATCTTGTCTTTCGGGATTGTTCTGCCTTCCTAGTCCCCTTTCTCCTTGACTCCCTGATGAAGCTAGAATTTAAAGGATTTCTTAGTCTCTCCGCCTGATTATTTTTCTTAGTCTTTTGGTCTCATTGACGTATCTTAGGAGCTTACAGCTTTTTCAGACCCTTTGACATTTGTTTTGACCAACTTCTCCCCCAACACAGGCCACCTCCCCCGAACCTTATTGACCTTTTTTCGTGGATTTCATGCCTCTCGGCTCTCTATTTTAACATCCGAACCTTGAGCCAGGATTTCTTGGAGTCTCTTTTCCAAGTCCCGTTAAGATGTCTTAAAAGTTCCTTTGACCCCCTTTTTTTCCCTGGCCCTCGGCCGCGGGGAAAAACCCTCAGTGTCTGCTAAAGTTAGGTATCGTTTTTCTTCCGCAGGATTGGTCGTTTCCCGGGGTACCCCTTTACATCAGCCATCCCCCTACGACAACCCTTTCTGACGGTCGTCCTTTCTCTTCTCACCCCCCCACGTTTCCACGACTGGGAAATAACGTTTTATGAAAGACCCCTCCCCGTTCCCCAGGGCCCCTTCTTTTGTTTGTCTTTTTTTGAAAATTCCCTTGCGTGACTTCGATTGAGGCCCTCGCATGGACGCGTGCCCAACCTTCTCTTAGTTTTACCTAGCCCCCCTCTTCTTTCTTTTTTCCACGGCGCTTAGCACTCAGGCCGTTGATGCTGGCTTATATTTTTTTTTCTCTCCATCCCTTCCCCTTCCATGACCACGACTCTCGGATGTGCTCCCAATGTTTCCCCCCTTTGGTGTTGCCGTCCTTTCCTGGGATCATTGGTCTGGAAAGACGTCTCAGGAGGAAGGCCCTTTTATGGGCCCCCTTACTTTTTTCGACCCCCCCCGAAAATTCCTTGATTTTGGAAAGTCCAGAACGCATCCCTTCTTAGACCCGGTCCTTGCTTCGGACTACATCTTTTAGCCCCCCTTTAGGGTCTTCGATGCCCATTTCCACTTGACATCCACTCGCAACAAAGGACAGCCCTCGATTGCTAGAGGTTGGGGTTGTCAGAATGATAACCCTCCCACGCGTACCTTTTCCTCTCAAGACGCCGGCCATATATTGGACTCCCTTAGAAAACCTCCCGCTTATTTTTTAACCTTAATCTCCAGTTGTGTTTTTTGGTTGATCTCTCCGGCCATTAGGTAGGGTTGGTTCTCCTTGACGGTTCCCCACACCATGATTATGTTTTTTTACCTGCTTTTTTTTTGAAGAAGCGGCCTTCAGGCGTCCTCTTCTCCCCCCATCTCCAACAATTGCGCATCGCCGGGAGGTATTTTTCCTTTGTTTTATGGTATCCTTCTTTTTTCCATAGTTGACCGACTTGTTAAAGTCGTTTCCTCCTGGAAGTCTCAAGAATTCTTTTCCTTCCTTGCCCCAGCAAGGTCGCGGATCAATCTTTTTCCTGGAACCCTCCCCCTTCCTGAATAGGACCCATCTAATGGGAGTTTTTTGAATATTCAAGAGCCGATCCCTCTCGAAAGACTTTTTTTGGGACTGAGAGTGTCCCCCCCAGTACGGTTCTTTTCTTCACCTTGGGTCGTGGTTCGGCCATATGTCGAATATCCCGAGCACCCTTCATAGGCTGGCCGCCCCCCTTTTTTTTAGCCCCCCCCCTGGGTGATGAGGAAGTGTCGTGGCTACGAGCTTTTGATTTTTCTTTTTGTGATCCGACTGACCATTTCTTCTCAAACCTTTAGGGGCATCAGGTTGAATTTTCCCCAACCTTTTACTCCCCCCAACTCCTTGGTCCCCTGTTTTTTGAGTCGTATTCTTTCCCCAACGTCGGGATTTTTTGCTGTGTTCAGGATAGTTTCCCCTCGTGGGGTATCTTAGGAACGAAAACGTACCTGGCTTTTCCCCATTTCATCTCTTCTTTCGTTGGAAACACCTTGTTAATAAACAAGAATTTGCCCCCTTCTCCCTATAGAGTTTTTTTTTTAACCTCCAGTCGGAGTCTCTCTCGTTCCCCAGCTGTCTGGGGCAAGCCCCCTCTCCCCGGGTTCATATAATCGTAGATTTTTTTTTCTTTTCTTCTTACTCCAATTCTTTTGCGTTGCGGAAAATTATGGACGATCCGACCCGAACCTCCTCCTTGCCCCTGGCTTCTCGAGGAGGCCCCCCCTTTTCCAGATATTTCCCCTTTCCGAAGTCCTTTCTTTTCCTACAGCTGGGAACATTCGTCAATGCTGTCCCAACCCTCCTCACGTCTCTTACCTTCACTTCGTCGCCTTCTTGAGAAAGAATCTCCAAGGACACCCCCATCCGGCGAATTTCTCTGCGTTTGAAGTCCAATTCCAGCCTCGCTTTCGATCTGTTCTCCTTTCTACAATTGAAGGAGTCCGACACGTACAGGATTCTTTTTAGTCCCTCGTTCTGCCGCCTGGGGACCAGGCCGGGAATTTGAAGGTACTGCGGATTGCACCCTCCACCTTGAGTAGAGGGAAACCCCCCCCCTCGCTCCCCCCCCTAGGTTCTATCTTCGGCATTCATGGCCCCCACCCACTAGGCCATTATTCAGCGCTGCCATAGCTCTCGTTTCCTCTCCTCTTTCCAGCCCCCCTGAACGAAAAGACTTTCATCCCCCGTAGATAAGTTTTTCTACCAACCGTCTTGCCCCGGGAGACGAATAGTTTCAAGAGCTCAGCTTTTCTTTTCCTCCTCCCTTGTTTTTGAGATCTCGGCTTTTTTGCACGATTCGCTTCTACCGCCGTTTCCAACTCCCTCTCTCAAAACGCTTTATCTACTGTCCAGCCCCCTCCTTTAATCGGTTTTTTGTGTTGGAGGTCCGGCGGTATCCTTTTAGCTTTTCAGCCCTGTTTTTTTGCATAGACTCATTTTGTTTCTTGCCTCAACCCGTCGGCTTTCTTTGCGGTAGAGAGGGTTTTATGCACCCCCGCTTCTTCTTGGTTGGCTTCCTCTGTTCATGCTTCCCTCTCTTGGGTCGGGCGATTTCCCCTTGCTCCTCCTTTCGATGGATTACACCCCATCGACCCCCACTTCAATCTTTCCCGACGGCCGATTTTCTTGACCCGTGATCCCATTTCCCCTTCCCTTTTTTCCACTCGAGTGAAAGCGTTCTCCCCTAGCCTCCCTTTTCTGGGTTTTATTTGAGTGATGAGAGACCTAGTGAAGGTTTGTTGATCATTTCTCACCTTGACTTCTTTTGTTGGGAAATCATTTTTGATTCGAGAGGAGTCTTCCCATCTTCTTGGGTTTAGACTTAGTGCTGAAATATATGACCCCGGCTCCCTTACCTAATATTGTATTCTTTCCGTAGGTGTCGTTTTATGAAGTGATCGGAATATACTTTAAATATGTCCAGCTTCAATTTCCTTTTTTTGATATACTCCTTGAGCAATCCAATCTCGGCGATGAGTCCTCTCCAGAACCCTTTGGATCTGTCCCCGTCCTACTTCTTGAGTCCCGCACGTTTGAGTATGCGATCTTTTCTTGCCTCGCTTTTGCAAGCCCGTGGTGGATTAGGGACAATTTTTCTGCACAAATCTCGATTCCTCCTGGACCTTAGCCCCTTCCTCTTCTTCCCTTCCCCAAATAGACACTAACGATATGACCCCACGGGCCCTAAAGTCTAATCCTTGTTAAAGGACATTTTTTGGGTTTTTTTACCCGATAGGGAAAGGTTATTGTTGGCGTAATTCTCTCTCTCCCCCCTTTTTTTGCCTTCCCGTCCCACCCCAAACATTCTGCTTAAGTTCTTACCAGGAATCCCCCCGGAATTCCGCGTCTTCCTTCCCACTTGTCAGGGCTTCCCCTGGAGTGTGCCCATAATATGATTTTCCGTGGTCCTGCTTCCCCCCCCCCCTCTTGGACCCCGAAAACCGTACCCTCGAGATTATGCAACAGAATGTTTGTGCATAGTTCCAACTTTTGCATCCTTTTTTGATACTTGTGATGGACGGCTTCTTCCATGCCATTTTCTTCATCCTGCAGATCCTTTTTTCCGCCCATCCCCCCTTTGCTAAATGCCTTTGTTGGAGGCACTCTCCCCCTGGCACTTTCCGGAGAAGTATTTCATTTTCTCCTTTGTGGGTTTTAACCTCGGGTGCTGACATGCCCAAGCCGGCTGTCCCCACAACGGTTTCCCCCCAAGACCCCGACGACCTGCGATTGATCGAGGGTTTGGTTGCTGGAGGGATCCTCTGACGCCAAGCGGACCTTCGACCCCTAGGTACTTCCCACTCCTCCGGCAATTCTTTTTGACGTCAGAGACCACCAGCCTCCCGAATCTTTTTTCTTTTCACCCCTCTTTGTTTCTTTCGGCCGGAGCGGTCCCCCTTTTTCTAATTGACTTCCTCTAATTGCCGAAGGCTTCCTGCTGGCCCTTTCTTCTTGGAGACATCTTATGTCGAATAGGATGTCCCCCCCTACACCAAAACCCCTAAGACATTCGCGGGCGGTATTGTTTTTTCGGAAATTTTTTGACCTTCGGATTGGGGATCTTTTTCCCTTCTTGCAGAACCCCGCTCCTATGCGCCCCTTTCTCCAGGCTTCATGCTGAAGTTGGGCTCCCCCCCAGCAAGGGTCACTGTCAATCCTTGTTGAGGGCATGCCCAAAAAGTAACCTCGGCAAGTCCTCTCCAGGTTCCAGCGATCTTCCGTAGGATTCTCCGACTTGGGTGGGTCTAGTGCCCCGTCGTTTCCTTTTTGGGAGGGGGTGTGATCGTTTTTTTCCCACTTTTTTAAGATGGGTCTAGCAACTCTTTTTCCAGTTCGCAACATCCCGAGGCCTTTTGATGCCCACCGGTGATGACGGAAGTGACCCTTGCCTAGAGGATCGGTGTGACCCTGAGCATTTGCTCACTTCCCCTTTTTCCATAATCGGTTTCCCCGCCAATCATCCCTTTCTAATCCATATTCCCCATCCCGTTTCGGAAGTTCCCCCGGTTTTTCCGGTGATGCATTTTTTTTTTCGTTTCGAGTTTGGGGTCCGAGAGCAGAGATACTGCCTCTTCCGTACCAGTCTTTCCTCATCGATGGCCCTTTTGTACCACATTTTTTTTTTTTCCACGATCTTTCCAAGGATATCGTGTTTCTCCCCGAAACTCCACGCGGTGCTTTTTTGACCCGATGCGATTTTGCCGCCGACCTTCCGTACTAATCGCTCTTTTTTTTTCCGCCGAGGATCCCCAGTCCTGGATCCCCTGTTTTTTCCTCAAAACTCCTTAGATTCCTGCCTGCCGAACTCTTCAACCTGATGACTTTCTCCTGAGCCCTGCTCATCCTTCTTAAGCCTTCCGCGACTATCAGCCTCATGATTGTCCCAAAAAAAGTTTTCTTCTTTGAACTTCCCCCGTTCCCCCCTCCGCTAGTCGTTCGCTTTGCCACACATCCCAAAGGACGGACTTCTTCTTTTCGCAGCCCCCTTTTTGGTCGCCGTCTGGATTCCTCCCGAACCAACCTCGAGGTTCAGCTCTATTCGAAAGGTTCAGATTAAATCGTCCCCCTTTTCTCGATCATCTTTGTTAGACCTGACCGTTACGAGTTCATGAATTCACAAACTCTGTATACTTTCTCTTTAATTATTCCCCAGCAGGCGAACGAATATTTCCCATTCAGGACTTCCTCGTCTTTTTTTGCTTTTCCCCCCCCACCCCTCGGACATGCAGTCTCTTCTTTTTTCTCGACTCTTTTCCTGGTCACCCTTACCGCCCACCCTGAAACCTTGAAAGCTTTGACATTCCATTCGACGGTTTTCCTTCTGTCATCGCCTTTCTTATCCAGATCGCGTACACGTGAGCTAAAAGAAGTGCTAAGCTTTTTTACGGTGTTGTTTTTGAGTGCTCCTATTTATATTATAGTCTTGGGCATCCTGTCCCTCTTCCTACGGCCCAGAAAAATAGTAGCGATGTGATGCTCACCCGTGATATTCTGGAAATGTCAAGTCCCAGCTGTTCCTTTTTTTGCGGTAAGGCACGTGGTACATACGAGCCCGGATTGTCCCCTCCCGATCCTGTTCCCTATTATTTGTTGTTATGAATTGAGAAGATTTGACCCTTGATTCCCCGTTCTCCTCCCTTTGGGTATGATGACCCTACCGCTTTCCTTCGTGCTTGTTTAATACCTCGTCCTGTTTTTTTTCTTTTTTTGTCGGCTTTTCGACAGCAATGGCTCTCTTCACCCCCTTCAGCTTCGACCTTCCCCGAGTTTTCCTTCCGTCCTTTAGTCCTACTCTAAATCCAGACTTTGCCCAAGTTTTTTTCCACTCCCCTCTTTCCCCCCGCTATTTAGTGTGGTAGTGAATTTCTAAGACTTCCCACGGAGAGTCCTCGTAAGACTCCCGTGAGGGTTTGGTTTCTTCAGGTTGCACTCTCTTTAAACAGTTCTTGGACGAAGGTCCTACTTCCTTTTGTGGAAACCCAGGCCGAACATCCCCCTTGGGGATTTTTTGAAGGATGATTCTCTTCCCTTTCGGGCCCCCTTCGATGAGAAAGGAATTTTCCCTTGCGTCGATGTAGTAAGACGATGCCTCCAGGTATTTTTTGTTTTCCTGGTAAGATAGTAGTTATTTGAGGCCGTCAAAGCTCCCGCTCGGGGCCCCCAGTTCCCTGGCTCTGAGGGATTTACACACCTTTTTGTCAAAGACCTACGATTATAATCTCGGACTTCTTTTGATTGCTTTCGCCCCCTAGAAAACCTATATGAAACAGGTGCCCCTCCCCGGAAACTTACCTTCAAACGACTCCCCCCTCAGGTTTGACAAGATTTTAGCTAAGGGATTGACGGGAATGCAACCCATGTCTGACAGGGACGCTGCTACTTTTGTTTATTCCCTCAAGATAACCTTGATCATAGTCGCAGTGTCACCCCCCGAAAAATTATTTTTATTTTTAGAGATCTTTTTCCATTCCTTCGTGATAGGACTGGAGATTAGGCTGGCAAATCTGTGGGCGAAAAACTCTGAGACTTGATGAAAAGACTGGTTTCACTCCCAATTCATAAGTGCCGTTTTCCTCTCATGGTTTGGGAACGCTTCCCACTGGCAGGAATCCCCCCCCGATGGGATTTTTCGGCCTTCGAACAATCTTCCTGATTCATCAGGGCTCCTGGGAAGGCAAAAAGACCCTCTCCCCTTCGCTCGAAGGTTCGATTTCCGTCCATTCTGCTTGGTTCAACGTTCTTTCCCGATGCCCAGCAGAGGGTCAGTTCCGGCACTACTAATTTATAAACACCTCCCTCTGCTATATTTGGTTGCTGGAGTGCATGATTGATGGCCCTTTTCTTACTGACCGTCTCCCCCTTTTTTTTCCTGCAACGCCGCGTCTCTTTGGTGACACGTCCTTCCAAACCTTTTTCTGGCCGCCCTTCAGACCCAAATTTTGTTTTGTTTTTTCCAGGCTCTTCAGGTGGTTTCTCTTTTGGGTTTCACAGAGTCCTTCTCAAGGAACTTGGTCCCCCCCCGCTGTAAGTTTCGGATTGGTGAAAGTGGCCCCCCTCCCCTCCAAAACATCGTCTCGAAGGGAGGTTTTTGTTCGTTGGTCTGCAAAACTTTCATAGGCTTGGTGCCGCTTTTTGACCATTGGGGGCCTCACTCAATCGAGGCTTATAAGGACCTCTCCATCTTCCCTCTTTCCCCTTTTTTCCGTAAAACTCCGGGCCTGAGACTTCCACACATCGGTGGTTTTCCCCCTCAGTCCGTCTCCTTGTTTTCTTCCCCCTGGAGAATCGTCAAGAGAGAGCAATTTTTCTCCGCCGAACATTGGGTGGTTAATCTATCAGCGCTCTTTTTTTGTCGTTGTTTTTTTTTTCCTTTGATGGTTAGCCCGCTTTTCCTGCTGATGGTGTGCTCAAAGCCTTTCCGGCGAGGGCAACATCCCCCCTTTTGAGACCCTGGCTCCGAGGCTGGGATCGTTTTGGAATCACTTTTCTTCACTCCGACCTCCGAGGTCCCTTTAGTGGGCCCCTCCCGCAAATTCCTATTTATAATACAAACCAATATTTTTCTGGCCCTGCTCTTTCTTCGGTTTTCTCTTTAAGTGTCTTGGCCCCTTTCAGGATAGTTTCTCTTGCGCGAGCAGTTACCTGCGACCCTAAACTTTTTTCGATGGCGATGTAGTCGGGTTCGTGTTTCCCTTGGGTACAATTTCGGGGTTCCCGTCCCCGAAACTCTCTTTTGTCCTCTCTGCGTGACTTGGTGCGGGCAAGCCCAAGACAGTGTCTTAGTACTCATCGCGTTCCCTCCTAGGATACTGGATCGCGTGTTTGAACAGTATTTCGTCCCCTTAGTTAGGACTTCTCCCCCCGAAACATCATCCCTCACATCCCCCTTTAGAGGTGGTTCTAATTTCACAGTCCCCGAAGTTTAACGCCCCATTTCCCAGATGGGAAAGGGCTTCACCTTTTTTTTTCACACACCGCCGTCTTCTGGAAATCCCGTAAATTCTTGTTCCCCCCCCCCCATTTTTTTGCTTCTTGCACGGATCCATAAACCCAATAGAGAATATGCTTGCGGCAAGGGACTTCTTGGTTCGACCCCTCTTGCTCTGTGATGCTCCCCTTGGCCGGAGGGTTCTTTTTCGAGAGGGCGACATTGGGGTCCTTTTTCTTTCCCAAGCTGTTCCCCCCCTTTAGGGAGAGCCGCCTTTCATTTACCTTTGTTCAGGAAGGAGATGGAGAAACCCCAAGAATGTTCGTTTTTCGCCACCTCGAAAGAATTTCCCGGTTCAAGATTTTCCCCCCTTGATTGAAAAAAAGTCCGTTTTTTTATTCGGTTCGATAAGGCCGCTCAGGCTTTCGGTCCCGGACCTTTTTCCCGCCCCCCCCTCAACAAATAATTCTTCATTAAAGAGGCACTCGGGGAAATTTTTCCGAAATCCCGAGTTTCCCCCCTCTTCCGAGGGTCGTTTTCCTCCC
>Ga0179593_1623667_pt1 | contig 12788 bp, 12 predicted proteins | sample CZODoug2_1_08_16_FD_185931 | JGI IMG/M metagenome (GOLD analysis project Ga0179593, IMG submission 185931) | Vadose zone soil fungal communities from Angelo Coast Range Reserve, California, USA - CZODoug2_1_08_16fungal (PacBio error correction) | ecosystem: Environmental > Terrestrial > Soil >... | reverse complement strand
TTCCCGATATTTCAGTCCAACTTTGGACTCCCTTTGTTTGTGACGGGTATTTGCGGTCTGATTGCTCCCCCCATCCAATGGACGCGGCCCCCTGTCCGTTCGAACGCCCGCCGCACCTCTGTGATTTAGTCCGGATGTGCCCTTGTTTACCTGCCCCTCGTTGGGTTTGCGTCGAAGGGCTGTCAATCTTACCATCGACCGTTGATCGCGCAAGGCCGCCCCCCCGATCAGCAAAAAAGCCCCCCCCTGCGTCCTTTGGCCGTTTGTAACGTCTTCAACGTCCCTTCCCCTTGCAATCCCGTAGGTATGTTGATGTGTGTGTTCAGCAGCCGCTAGTGTGCATTGCTCCCGATATGCGCTGCTTTTTTTTGACGGTTTGGTCCTTTTTGGATTATCTCCAGACGGGCGACATGCAGTACCTTGCGACGGCGCCGCGCCGAGGTAATTGCTGTCATGTACCTCTTCGGAAAAGGTGTATCCTTTTCTGTGCTATCTTAGCACAGGTCCCTCTGGTTCACGGCCCTTGTGCCATTTTCCTTGGCCTATGACTGTCGCGAGTTGACACGATGGTGTTTTTTCTTTTCGCGCTTTCGGTGGCTGCCCTTGAGGCCCTCCCCCTTGCTTAGATCACGGCGGATCGTTGTTGCCGCCCTCGACTTGACGGCCGAGTACATCCACGGACTCTTATATCGAAGGCGCAGCTGCTGTTTTTGAGTTTGGTCACCCCCCCCCCCTGCGCGATTACTGTCGCCACCAACTGCGGGACAGTGCCGGCCCCGACCTCCGATCACATGTCGTTCGCTGTCGTTCGGCCCAGTAAATGACTTCGGTGCGCTTGTCACTAGCTTCTCTTGTTCCAGTGTGTAGCCGTGCTATAGACCTGTCCACTTTTTGCCGCGCCCCCAGTTCATGCTCTGCGCAGGAATATCGATCGAGATTTCTCCTGATGGCTGTCGAGCTCGGTTCGAGACCCCCAGTTCGAGAAACGCCCCCCCACAAATCCTTTTTGGGTGTATTGTTTCCTTGTGAGACTCGGCTGTTCCCTCCCTGGACGAAACATCGGATATGGGCGCTTACTTCTATTCTGATCTGATGACCTTTACTGCTGTCCCGACTAATCTTTTTAGAGACAAATTCCCCGCACAGCCAGATCTTCCGGCCTACTGTAGGTCCGCGGCCTTTCCGCGTGGACCGGCCCCTCTTTTGCGTCTAGCGCTTGCGCGAAACGAGAGCCTCGATCGGGCGATTCTCCTCCCGACTTTCCCCTGCTCTCCCCCCTGCCGTCGTGACCCTGTATCTTCGACAGTTCCCATTCCGACACTAACCAGCGCCGCGAGGCTCCATCACGTCGTTCACCGCCACGTGCGCGCCTACGCCAGCCCTTGAGGCGCGCCTTCCGGTCGCCACGGCTCCGACCGGCATGCCTATGTGCTCAGTATCTCCCGCCCCCGTCATGTTTTGTCACCGCATGTCCTATGTTTGACCCGTTTGTTTTTTTTTTTTCTTAGCGTCCATTTTTCCCTCAACATTTTTTTTTTTTTTAAGCGATTTTTTGCCCACTGTGTTGCCTCGCCACGGGCTCTACCACGCTTTTTTTTGACTTTTTCCAACCGAGTCGCTTAGCGTGTGTCTCTCCGCATCTGACTGTTCCTGATTCGGGGAGTCACTCTATCTCACAACCTTTTGTTTATCCGCATTTTGCCCCCCAGTGCGTATGTCCCACACTCTCGTTGTTTCTCCGAACGCTTCTTTCCATGCCTTCTGTGGCCGGCTTTGTCCTGCAATCGTAGCGACATCTGGGCTCCCTCCGTTGATACGATGGTGGGATGCGCACGATCGCCACATCGCAGTTTCACGTGTGGCGCAGACTTATCCGGCCGCTCCGGTTGGACGCCCCCTTGTCTTCATATTTGGTAATAACATCGCATCCGTGCATGGGCGCCCTCGAGGAGTCTCCTCTTGCCATGGGGCGAGGTCAGGAGATTGATTGCGACTGTCCTACCCACCCACCCTTCGAAGATGTCGCCCCCTTCATAGCGTTGCCGGCCGGAACCAGCAGCATGCTGCTGGGTCAATCAGACCGCGTGCACATGTCATTAAGACTTGGGCGAGGAGAAACCTCGTGGCTCCTCTTGATCCCCTTTTAGCCATCCCGGTCCCTGGCGGCGGGGCTCACTCCGTGTTACCCCCCCGTCCGCTCTGGTGGCGACCCTGGATCGATGTTGCCTCTTCCCCAAGTGTACTTGTGTTGCGGGGCCGATCCCTTCCATGAGCTTGAGCGCACGGTCCCCGGCGATTTGCCTGGCTGCTGCCTCGACTTCTCTTTCTCCGTCGCGCTGGCGTACCTTCATTCTTACTAAGCTTCCCACTTCATCGGACGAGGATGGTGTTTCTGCCTGGCAAGGGGTGGAAAGTCTCTCCCTGGATTCTTAGGTGCTCGATCCAGGTGGCCCGCTGTTGTGCTGAGGCGCTTCCCGGCTCTTGACCCTGTCTGAATTCTATTGGGAGGCACTCATGCGTGTTGCTCTGCTCATAATCTTCCAGCGCGAGCGCGTGCCGCAGGGCAGAGACGCGTACCTCGTTCCGTCACGTGCGCTTCTTAGTTTTTTTTTCTTCGTCTGGAGGGCCCTGGATGGTCAGTCACGCTCGAGGAGGTCCGTTATGGTCGCCGTTTACGAGAGCGGACGGGATTCGATTGCGGGTCCGACGCGAATACGTTACGACGGCGCAATTGTTGCTGGGCGCGACGCCATTCTGTCGCTCCCCGGTCGACCTGCGCTATGACGCCGTGGGTCGGGGGCGCTTGTGTGTTCCGTGGTTTGTTCACCCACTTCCCGCGGCGGTTTTCGCACGCAGCATCAATGGTTCTGCCATCGCCGTGTCCCGTAGCAGCGTTTCGCCTCCTGCACCGTCCCCCCCTGCATCCCTTAGGATTGTTGCCTTTTGGATACTGCTCACAGCGGGAGAGCGTTCCTCCCAAGACGGGTGATTTCTCCCTTGCCCCTTTGGATTCCCCATCCGCGCCTGCCAACCGACAACTGGTCCCTATATCTGGACGTAATACCCCCTTCTTTTTTTGCTCCCAGGGTGCTATCGCATCTGGTCAACGGACTGCACCCCGCGTCCCTCTGAGTGGCTTGCACCTCTGCTGCGCCCAGCGCGCGGCCTGCCACGCCATGTGACATTCCTCGACCACCTGGCAGTCGGAGCTTCATACCTGGCCGTCTGTGACGCATGAGCTTGCTTGCGCGTTGATTTCTCCGGAGCCGCTTCGCACGCTGGACAGACTTTGGCGTGGTATTTACCTGCGCGAAGGATCGCATGGTTTATTTCCCTGACATTCTGGTCACGACCTCGTCGAAACCCCCCCGCACAGACAATGATCCAGATGCATGCACGCTTCGGATTCGGAATGGCCGGTCTTCCCTCGCTTTTGTCCCTCTTCCCCTCCTTCGAGTGAGCAAGCTCGCACGATATCTCTCTGCGTCCCTGTATGCTCCTCAAGAGTCGACCTGTCCTGCAGGGCTATCGTTCAACTGCATTTGTATATAGGACAGCGCCTGAGTAGTGGTCCCTCGTCTCCAGGAAGCGTCTATTCTGCTTTCTTTGTTTGTTCATGAAGCCAGTAGGAGGCTGCAGGACACGGTGTGACCTATCTCCTGAGCCGGCTGTAAGTGGACTTCCCTTCTTATCTGTGGCCCTGCCGGCCCCACCCGAGTTGCCGTCTTTGGTGATGCGCCGGTGTCCTTGCAGCACTTGCGCTGTCGCGATCCTATTACTCCACGTAGCCCCTCCTGTCGACGGGGTACTCGTTTTCTTGCGTTGCGCCCCCTCTTATTGCGCTCAAGCAGTTTGGTATCGCGCTCCGGCCGTGGCCTGTATTGCATCGCCCTTATCTAACTCCAAACTTTCCACATTCGATCCTTGACCATTGAGTCATGTTGTGTTGGGTGCGTGGGCCTCCGGGGTATCCTTGTTCTTGCCTCTTGCGGCGGCATGTCGGTACGCCGAATTCTAGCTAGCTCGTACGTGGGCCACTCAAGTGTTATTTTTGCTGTGTGCACCTATCTGCAATCCCCTTAGGCTTTTCCTTCAGGACACCGAGACGATTTTGTGAGAGATTTTAGTTGTGGCTAGGCAGATTGACTTTCCTGTTCGGCGCTGAGTTTTTTCTTTCGTCCCCCCGGCAGAGAAGCAGTACCGTTTAGCACAGGACCTCCCCGATCGTCACACGGTCTCGATTTTTTCCCTCCGTGTGCTGACCTCGAGCTGTGTGTTTATTTGCTGTCCCTGAATGCGTCCTGCGTGAAGCTGGAATGAGCACGCCTGTCCTCACAGGCACGGCGCTCCGAATAGCCCCCGCACAGTTGCTTTTGATTCCTGACTGCCGGTGGGGCACCCTGCCCCCGATTGTCGAGGGACCAGGCCGTTTGTGTCATATGGACCCATACCTACCGGTGCTTTAACTTTCGCCCGACAACGTGCTCGGGCACTTCTTTTCGGTGCACCGTCTTTGCCAGTCACTGCTCACGACTATCGAGTTTACTGAACGCTTTTTTGACACTCCAGTTTGTTGTCTTTGTGTACCTTTGACTAGATATCTTCTGCTGACCTTCACCCCCAATTCGCCGGTCACGGGTGTACTGGCTAAAGAAGGTGACCAGCGAACCCCCTTGGACTTTTCCCCTCTCACTTTTCGCGGACGCTTCGCCCTTTCTTTTGTGACGACACTCGTCGCTTGTCGGTTTCTTGTTCACACCGCCATCAAACGTTGCAGCACTCGAAAGCACTGAAACCCCAGTCGGTGAGGTGCGTTGATTGGTTGTTGATGCACGCGATTGCCTCCCGCCCTTTCAGGGCCCGACTGCCTTGCTTTTCCAAGTACACTCTCGCCCGTCTTCTCCGGCCACATGTTCCTCACGCCCAACAGCTTCACGCGCGCCCTATCCTCGGGTGCTTCCGGGAGGACCATTGCACGTCACGTATTCCCCCTGTGGCACCTCGGAGCATCCAGGCAGGCCATATGGAGGACTCCACCTACCTGCCCTTCCGGTGGCACTAGGAATGTTAAGACGAGCCAGCGTGAGGCGCCCTTTTTTTTTTTCCCACCCTGTATGTATTTGCCACTGGATACCCTATGATTATCCCTCGCGAGTTCCTGCCCCGTTTGGATTACCTTGCTGAACTGGAACTTCCTCTATTAGGTACTGCTTCCATTTTCTCTTGGTGGGTGGTTTGCGCTCTTTTCATTCACGGTAACTTAGTCCACCTCGGAAGTCCATCCTGACATGCCGATCCCATGCGCTGAGGGTTATCATGGGCTGCCATGCACAAGTGTCGAAAGTCCTTTGTTCTGATTAGCCAGCTCCGCCGCGGTCCGCTTGTGCGGCAGGTTCAGACTAAGCTGCAAGCTCTTACCGCCTTCACACCCCCGTTCGCACGTCGTGTTTAGGGTATCCATTTCACCGTACGGTCCCGGGTGTTGCCCTTTGTCGCGCTGGCCCCCCTCTCTAGCGCGACCCTTCTCCCGCGGGTTCCAGGCAGTCCCCCGGCCTTCATAGGGCTGTTTACGGTGAGTCTGCGCAGCGGGGGGTTGAATCGCTCTGTCGAGATCGGCCACAGGGGTGGCCTCTAACTCGGAGTTCCCTTTTCCTCCCTTCGCGAGACACTGCCACAGTTCCGTCGCCGTTTGTCAGCCTGTAGTGATCAGCTACATATTTCGACCAGAAGATCGCCTCGCATTCCCTAGTTGTTGTTTTCCCTCCGGATCGAGGGCTGCTAGTTCCCCTGTCCTCGTTCGCCCTTCATGCAGCATGTGGATCTGATTAGTCGACTTTGCCAACCTCCCGGAGCTGTCTGCGCTACCGCCTTAATGAGGATCTTCTCATCTCAGCCTCGTCCCCTCCTCCATCCACGTGAGTCCCCAACAGTCCACATTTACTGATTTCTATGCGCGTTCAACCGTCGACTTTTGTTCACATCAGGTCCTCTAGTTATCGAGCCCTTATTCTCCTCACTATCGGAAATTCCTTCTTCCCCCCCCCCTTTATCACAGTCGGCGCATGAGCGCCTGCCAATACCCTCGATATGCCCAGTTTCTGCACGCCCGACTCTGCCCGCAACTATGGCGGCAGGTGCCGTGAAGCATTGCGTGAATGATTGTTGTGCTGACACCACATACCACTCCGGTCTCTAAGCAGATGGTGTTCCGGCTGTTTTCGATATCTGTACAAGAGATTGCCTGTCTCGTCGGCGGCCCAGGTCTGAGACTGTGCCTCTACTTTGTTACAGTTTCGCCGACCTCCTTCCTGTCCGCTGTTGTTGCATGGGATCAGGGAGGCAGTGCCCACGTCGGCTGGTCTTGCCTGAAAGCGTGCGTCGTCCTCTCTCTCCTGTCCTCGACACGGTGCTTACGGTTGCCAGTCTGGACAACCTCAACCCGTTTCAGATTGGGTGTGGGAAGGGAGTTTAGTCACACCGACACGCCAGTACTGGTCTTATGATAGGGCCCCCGTCCTCCCTCGAAGGTACGGATGGTCAGTTCGCAGGAAGGGCAGCGGCGCGAGGTCGGCTCCCTAGCCACGTCCCGTACTCGTAGCCGTGTAGTGGAAACTTGAGTTCGCCCAGGACACGTGCACTTGCGGAGAGATCCAGGCTTCCACCCTCGTCTAACGACCACGTAACAGGACGCCAATTTTCTATCCGCAGGGTGCGGCTGCTTTCGCAGCTCCCCGCCCTTCTCCCGCGCAGCCCACTGCCCTGCCCCGCGACTTAACTGTCTGAAGAAACCCCGATTCAGCCATATACTCAGGCTCGTCCATGGTATAAGACGATCTAGCCGGTCTCGTCCCATGTCTAACCTCCCTCGTTTCGCCAGCCGTCCCGCCTACAAAATCGTTACGGCTGTCGCTTTATTCTGCCCCTCCTCTCCCCAGCCCGTCCGATGACCAGAGAGCTGCCACCCCCCCCTTCCCTGCCCCATCTGCATAGCGCGTCTGTAGGGGACATAGAAGATCCCAGTCATCCCCCAGTATCCGGTAGCTGCCCTCCCTGCGCAGTTCGGCTTACCCCCTGTCGCCACACGATTGCCTAGAGATGACCTACTTCTGGATGCCTTTCGTAAATTGATTGGTAACTAGCAACCCACCATGTTGGTGGACGCGCCCAGGCTACCTGACGACGCCCCCGCCGATGACGGCCTTTACAGCCTCTCCAGATCTGATGGTTGGTGCAGGCCTCTTAAAGCTTATCTATTGATCCCTGCCCCCTCGGAGATCCCCCCCCTGTGCGCGTCGGAAGCACGTGGCTGCTATCGTTTTCGCTTCCGACTGTCCTGCCCCTTTCCGGTCCTCTAGCCTTCTGCGGGCGGCGTTCCGCGGATGGCTTCGTGGGGTCTGCAGGCCTGTTCTGTTCGGCCTAGATGCGAAGCGCAGCGAGTTTACTCTTTAAGGCCCTCGTTTGATGATGTTACCTCGCGCACCCACACAGACGCTGGTCACAGTTGTTCTACTGTTTACCCCCGGCGGCCTTTCTGTCTGCGCCTCCATGAACCGGTGGCGCAACATGTCTTGAAATGTTAGAGGTTATTTGCAAAGTTTGGTATAGGGCCATCTGGGCGATAAACGACCTGAGTTTTTGTTTTTTTTTTTTTTTTTTTTTTTTTTTTTTTGTGGCGGGCAGTAGTTTGATCTTTTGGTTGTTATCGGTTGTAATGGCACTGCTCCGTGTCCACACAACATTCTTGAGTGGTCGTAGAATGGTTGTCTTCGCCTTGAAGGTCTGGTGGCGCCTGGCAGGTGCGCTTGACGCCCTGCAATAATGACGGTCTAGCACTGGTCTTTACTCTTTTTAGCCTCCTCGTTTTTGGTTCCGTCTTGTGTCTTCTCGTCCCTTCCCCCTAATCGCATTCGGCCAGGTTCTTGTGACAGCCCACAGACATCGGCTAGATGCCTTTGCATCGGCCTCCATATTTGGCGGTCAGTACATTCCGTGCGTTGGCATCTCTGCGCTTCTTCCTGGCATTCCTAGAGGTAAGCCCCGGGATGGCCTTTGGCGGCCTTTTCATAATGTAGATCGGCAGGCTCCACTCTAAGCCGCGCACAGTTCCACGACCCGGAAAGTTTGTCAGACCCTGGCCAGTTCCTTTTGAAGTTTTTTGTAACGCCTGCCGTTGTCTCGTCTGATCACTGTGAAGTTGTCCTTCCGCTCGTATTGTCGGCATTGTCTTGTATGGACCCCCTGGTGATCTTTATTCCCCCTGCTCGTACAACCGGCGGTTTTCCATACCGCTACGCGCGGGTGCCTCTATGCTGCTAGGTCCGCATCTTCCTTCGCCTTTCCCCTCTCTTTTTATTCTCGTTCTAGTTGTCGTATCCCAACGCACACATGTATCTTTGCCCCCGCGCGTACCTCTCCTCCCTTTCTTCTCCGTCGCGCGTCGCCGATTTTCCTTCATGTGCCGTCTGAGAATATCGCTTGTGTTTCAGTGGGAAGCGACAGTGTCTCCCGAGTCCCGATTTTCCTCGCCCACCCCGGACTCTCTCGCCTTCGTCCCATGTACGCGTTCGTGGATGTCCCCGACCCGTTTTGTCTTCGACCATGGTCCCCTTGCAGAATGCTGCTATTTTCAGTGAAAAAACCCCCCGCTGCTGTTCGCCCGAGTCCCGTCCCCAGTTCCGGCTGGTCTTCCTCAAGAAGACGCCTCCGTTTCAGCTCTTGGAACTTCGCTCTTAACTTCGCAGTACGTCCTATTCTTGTCTGACGGTCTGTCCTCTTTTGGGCCGCGCCGATCCAGCTCACACCCCCCTGGACCCTTCGCATGGTTCCCCGCCAGACTTCCGTCATGCCAATCCTTTTATACTTTTGCTCCTTGTTCTCTGGGTTCGGCTCCTCTTCCCTCCCCCCCCTCGTTGGAATCCCCCCCTTTTCCCCAGGTATAGACGCACCCTCGTGCCGGTAGTAGAGTCTTCCCTCTGTGGAAGAACCCTCTTTTGCCACCTTTTCCCACGGACTGGCCTTTGGCCCAGGGTTCGTGTTCGCTGTCGTTCCCAGCGTACGCGCCATCCGCAGGAGTCAGATGTTGCCGTTTTCTCCTTGGTCAGCTTTCGGTATGTCACCGCCACCCTTCCACAGCGGCAAGTTGCGGTTTGAGCGTTATCTTAGAATCCAGTCCGGCGCGACTCGTCCTCGTTGTCTCAGGGCGTTCCACTTGGAGCCAGCGGTGTCCACAGGAGGGAAGGCGCCAGTCTATCGGACTCCATTTGGCCCTGCCCCGCGTGTGTTTTATGTTCCCCGACACAACCCGCTCTTGAAGTGGCTCAATCTTTGTCCCCTTTTGCCGAGCTGACCTTTTCACCACCGGGGTACTCGCTAGTCTGCGCGCCGCGGGCGGTCTCCTGTGGCTTTTTTTTCTAGGATCCAAAAAGGCATCAGCCTTTCGGTCTACGCACTCTCTTCGTTTTCCCGCAGCGCCTTCGCCATCCTCCCTCTTATTGCGATGACGCACACTTTCGACAGGGGCGGGTGCTAATGGTGTTTTGTTCGTTCTGCATGAAGTTATGCGATCCTGGCACGTGTCCTTCTCCCCCCCAGGGACTTGCTCGCTCTGAATCGGCGCCACTTTGCTCGACTCGTGAAGGCGCAGGGTCACCGTGTGAATTTTCTGTGCTAAATGTCATGATCAACGAACGGATACCTGTTATTCCCCGCGCGCGGTCGGCTTCCAGGATGTGATTGGATGGCCCGCTCCTGACATCCCAACTCGGTCTGCCCTTCAACATAACCCTCGCTGCTGCCTTTTTGCCCTTACTTGTCTCCCGCTTGCGTTTAGTGCGATCCTCTTTTTGCAGATCCCAGTATTTCTCATTTCTTCGGAGCATGATGGCTGCTTGCGGTTTTTGGCAATGGTCGAGCCTTGTTTCGCCTGCTCCTCCTTCAATAAGGCGGCAACAGTCCACTGCCTCGGCCTGTGCCTTTAGCTGCAAATTCTCTCAGCCGTTGCCCTCCTTTTTGCGTTCGAGGTGCCGATTTTGTGTTGTCGACTAACTGACTGATTGCATTGATTGGGAATTCCGGACTGTCGGCGTTCCCTTTATGGTGCACCGATGGGGCAGACGTCCTCACCGGTAGGGCACCTCTCCTTCCTCCCGTGTGTGAGCGACGCTGGCTAGTTTGGGTTACTTTCCGTTGTTCCCCCCGCCATTACACGCACTCACCGCGGCGGAGTTGTATTCCCTTTTGCTACAAGCGCCGCCGTTGGCTTCCCGATTTTGTCCGTAAGCTTCGGTCGGTTCTGGGACTCTTCATGAGAGTCGGTGAAAGGTCACTGGCTCGCAGCCCCTTCACGGCTTCGTCACTAGTCGGGGTCTACGAACACGCTGACTTCCCGGGCGGCCCGCTTGTCTCCGCATGGCCCACCCCGCCGCCGAGAATGCACTTGCCGCTTCCGCTACATATATCCTATTGACTCTCAGAATTGTTGACGCTGCTTCCCCCCGCTGGGTCTTCGCCCAGCTCGCCTAGTCTTATTGTTCGGCTGTCTTGTTCGATGGTCCCAAAGCGCGATCTGCTTTTGTCTTCCAGTAGCCCAAGCCCTGTCTGTCGAAAGTCTGATGTCCTCCTTCTCCCGGCGTTCTTGACAGCCCCACAATCAAATGGGTTGATGGTTTCTCTTGGTGACGGTTCTTTGCAACTCGTTTTGGATTCCTGCAGCCTCTGACGACCGCTCGCCTGATGCCCCACTGGATCCCCGCTTTTGCCTCCTATTGTGCTTTCTTTTCTGGGAGGTGACACTTTGTCGCAGCTAGGTATCGAGTTCCTTCGCTCGGCCCCCGCGGATGGACAGTTCAGTGCCCTGCTCCCATTGGCCTTCCCCGAACACAGTCTTTGCCGTCGTTATACGTCTTTCGGCCCGGCCGTCGCGACGTTTCGATTTCGTCTTCTGTATCGAACTCGATGGAGCGTCACTTTCCCCAGGGTTGTTGCTTCACTCCGCTTAGATTTCTCTTTCGGCCGACCACCTGACGCATCGTCTATCCCCCCCTTGAGCTGCGCTTGCCACGCTTATTCGTCGATTGTGGCTTGCGCGCGGATTTTTTTCGCTGGATTTTATCCAGTCGGAGTGGTCCCGGTTCCTATCCCCTCCTCTGGTGCCTTCCTTTTTTTTGTTGTTGGACGAGGTCACCTTTACCCGTTTGTCGTTCGAACGCCGCTTTCAGTCCCTTCGTCGAGGTTTTTTCCCTCCCTGATAAAGAGCCCTAGGGGAACTCTGCGTGGGAGGTTGGTCTCCCGCGCCCTCCTGCAGGCTCGTCAGGCCCTGGAACTTTGACGTCGTCTTTAGGCATGCGTTCTGCATACTACTTTTTCGATACTTTAGCTGTTCCCTCCCCCCCAGACCGCATCATGGTCCATCCGGTGGCCCCGTGTCAGGCGATCCCTTCGGGTGCTCTTGGCTACTTTTTTAGAAGCAGCCGATCTTTTACCCAATTTTCTCATCCGGGGTTGACTTCCCTCTCTGCCACAGGCTTTAGAGATTTTGCTGCTTTTGCGTCGTCTTCGTAGCCATCGTTGCGTTAGTCATATTGAAGCACCGTTTCACGCGCCACTTCTCCCCCCTCCCTACGCGGAAGTTGGCGATTTCCTTCTTTTCGCGCCTGGTTAGCCGACATCGCAGTCATGAGCTATTACCCTGCGCTTTTCCTGAGATATAACCATTCCCGATGCTCTGATACGAACCATTTGTTCCTCGTCCACCTCTCCTTGCGTCTAGAATTGGGTGGCCCGCTTGTCAGTAGATTCTGAAGTTTCTCCCCCCGTTGAATCTCACCTGCTTCTTTAACCGCTTCGACCCTCGCCCCTCTTCTTGTCATTTCTTTCGTTCGAAGGGTTCTTGATTTTTCCGGGGACCTCTAACCCTCTGATCTTTCGTTTCCAGAACAGTTGACGCCGTATTTTTCAGAGCGCCCTCTCCTGCATAGTAATTGCATCGAACTTATCGTCATCCCATTCTGCAGGGCAGCCTACGTGAGGTTTCCTTTCCTGATGCTTCATGTGTCTTCCAGGCACCTAATGAGCTACCCAGCGACGTTAGAAGTTCATTTTTTCATCCTCATGGGTGATTATACTTCCTCTGGTCAACCGTGCCCGGGATCTTTACGAGGAGCCCCCGGGCCAACACAGGCAACACAAAAAGATATTTCCTCTCGCAATCGTAGACAGGCCAACCCAATACACCCAACAACTAAGGCAAACCATGCTCGAACATACGTCTTCACGCATGAGAGGCACACACCTGAAGATTTCCCATCATGCAGGGCCTTTAACCACGTCAATCTTAAACACGGCCAGCCCCATACGTGATTTCTCCGGAGCGATATCCACACAAGATTCCCAATTTTCCCCGTTCCTTAATTTTAGAGACCCCCCTCTGTGTAGTTATTCCCGCATGAACCTATTTTTTGTCTGCCACTATTTTATCCCAACCACCCACCCCCCCTTCGCCCCATATTACGTGCCGCGGTTCTGTCCGAACCCGGTCTCATTTTTCCCCCATTCCTTCCCGGTCTCATTTCCATACGTACCCAAATCGCTTGGCTCGGCAGTGCCCCCCTACCGTTAACCGCATCGGCTCCAATCTCCTTTTCAAACAGTCAACCGTTTCTATCGTCTTCCTGGTTCTCCGCTTCGTGTGTCTAACTTTGGGCTTCCCTTCGATGTCATATCGCGCAGGTACCCGCTTCCTGCTGTTATGATGAACTTCGACCTTGTTTTTTCGATCCAGCAACGTGCAG
>Ga0179593_1284634_pt1 | contig 12789 bp, 6 predicted proteins | sample CZODoug2_1_08_16_FD_185931 | JGI IMG/M metagenome (GOLD analysis project Ga0179593, IMG submission 185931) | Vadose zone soil fungal communities from Angelo Coast Range Reserve, California, USA - CZODoug2_1_08_16fungal (PacBio error correction) | ecosystem: Environmental > Terrestrial > Soil >... | reverse complement strand
CGTGTCCTTTACGGCTACGTTCTTCATTGTTGTGAGTGAATTCCGCTTTAATCGAGTTCTTCAATCCATGGAATGGCTTTTTTGGATATATTTGCCCCTTCCTCTCTTTCGAAGATTCTTGTAGTGTTAGATCCTGTACTTATCGCCGCCAAACCCCCTTTCACGCCCCATGAATTCAGCCCGACTGTTTCCCCTGACCCCTCCCTTCGCATTCGATGGAAGCTACGTTCACCCAGCGCCCGTCATCGCCCTCTCTCAGTCCACTTCAGTGAGGCTCGGTTCATGATTTTTTGTTCCTCGCACCCTCCTCCGTTCCCCCATAATTTCTTACGCCGCGTGTCCAGCATTCTCTGTCATCTCCTCACGCCACCGTTCCCTGCGGACGATTAACTTTTCTCCCTGTAAGGCTCCCCCAAGATCACTCTCCGCATGATCCCCTTGGTCCCCCCCTAGATTTCGTTCATTCAAAGCTTCTCCCCCCCCTCCGAGTCTCACATACCCAGGCGGCAAAGTCTTCTCTTTGACCGGTCCTGGAAGCTCAACTTTTCCTTTTTCTTCGCATAACCAGCTTCCTCCTCTTCTTCCTCCACACTGGTCTCAAAAGGTTAACGCTCCCTTTTTTTTCCCTCCGCTGCAAATCGACTTCAACCCCTCCTCGCTGGCAAGGGTTGCCCCGAGGCCGGTCGTTGTGTGCCGAGCTCCTTGTACCTCAAATCTCTGCCGTTCCTCAGCTCGGAGTTATTTTTCTTCCCTTTCACCCCTCCTTACTGTTTTTACGTCAACGGTTCCACTTCTTGATGACATTATAATCCCCCATCTATAAATGACGACCTCAAGACTTTTTTTTTTTTATTCAAGGTCCCACTTGTCTTGCCGTAATGTCGAAGTTCTTTTTTAGTCGTTTTTCCCCCAAGGCTCCTTTTTTTTGCGCCAGATCCTGCGATCACAACGACTGATCTCTTCGGTGCTTCCTAGACAAGGGCTAGTTTCTTGCTCCCCACTTCGTTCCTTCTGCACTTACCCCGTCCTCGTGGTTGCGTTTGAACTTCATGATTCTGTGCTTTAAGTCGTCTGGTTTGACCCCCCCCCCCCTATTTCGATTCCCTCTAGCCCCCCTCATGACGAGCCGCGGAACTCCTCCCTGATTGTTATCTATGACCCCCTTCTTTGGTCCGACTCTTTCTCTCCATCAGTTTTCCATCCAAATAGTTTGTATCCTTCCCTCGTCCCCCCCCCCTTTTTCCCTTTTTGAGGGTCCCGCTCCCTCCGTCTTCCCCCCTCTAAACGGCCGCGTGTTGTGCTGTTGCTTTCACGCACCTTATCCTTTAAAGACGATCTTTTTTTAGCCCTCTCGGAGAAAAGAGATAGTAGAGGGAGAGAGAGTAGGAGTCAGGGTCAGGTCCTTTATGTTTCTGCGGGGTGGTTTGATTGAGTTTTGTGGGGGGGGGTTTTTGGGGGGTTTCCCTGGTGGTGGTGGGTCTGGGTGTTTGTTTGTTGGGGGGGTTTTTTTGGTGGGGGGTTATTGGGAGGGGTTTTCTGGGGGTAATATTTCCTGGGGTTCTTCCTTGTGGGTGGGGGGGTGTCCTTGGTTTTTGGGGGCTGGGTTTAAATTTGGGGGCTTTGGTGTGTTTTTTCCCGCGGAACCGTGCGATCCATTTCCAATGGTTCCACCCTTGGTAGGTTTTGCTTATCCTTTTATTCCTGTTCTTCTTTTCTCCTTGTCCTTTCTTTCTTCCCCCTTCCTCTTTTAACGTATATTTAGACCGACACAATTGATCGCCCGTTTAATTCAAGTCGTGAGTCATTTTGGTTTTTCCGGCTAGTCCGCAGCCTTCTCAATCGAACGCATATTCCTTCCCCGTTGCGGTAGAATTTTCTTTCGAAAACCTTTTCGGAAGTCCGGGCCTTTTTTTATTTTTTTCCTTCTCTTCTCCCCTCTGTATGATCACTTCCTTGAATGGCCTCCGGCGAATAGTATTCCCAGGCCGTATCCTCGGTGTCTCTCCATCGTCATCCTGGTTTAAGCTCCGGGCAAATTTCCTACGGATCCCCACATCCGCGTTTTTCCCTGTATTTGGCCCCTTTCCTTTTAACCCTTGGACCAATCTCTATTGGTTGACGTAGCGCTTGACGGTGCGCCCGGCCCTCTAATTCTGGCTTTTGAAAGGTCCGTCCCAAGGAAGACTGACGCCCTGTTTTTGGTCCTCTGCACTCTCTGATTCTAACGCGTGGTGGCGCCCTTGCTAAGAACATTAAATAATTTTCTTCTCGTTCAAGGTTTTCGCTCGAACTTTTCTCCCCCCGTAACTTTCTATTCATCTCGTCCTAGAGTGCTTATTCATATTTTCCATAGCTAGGCCTTCATCGTATACGGGCATATCACCGTGAGGTACTTACTCATGGCCCAAGCTGCCTTTTTTTTTTCTTTACTTTTTTCTCCCACTCCCCCACGGGCCCAACCGATTCTAATTGGGCCTGTTCCCCTTTCCCTGTTTTCTTTTAGATGATTTCCTTTCCTCTTGCCTATTTTGAAGGTTGAGCCGCCCCCATTATTCGGTTCTAATTTTCTTGAGAGACCCCCTTAATCGTCTAGTGGTCTGCCCTTGAAATCTTTTTACCTCCTCCCCCCTTTTTATTTGATGATTCTCCCTCCCCCTGGCGGCCCCTGCTACGATCCTAAGGAACGTCTTTCAGACTTTTAAGACCTAACGCTGAATCTGAAAGCTGTAACTCCCTTTTTTCCCTCTTTTTTTCATCTTCGTTATTTACTGAGCAAGCCGTTTACAAACATCCTTCGACCCTCCCTTCTGCCCCGGGGTTTTTTCCAGTTGCCCAAGGTCAATTGCGAAAAGACCCAGGATTCCCCCCAGACCTTTGCATTGTGCTCGCCGTCCTCACCGTGCTTCATTGACGACTAATCGTGTACCGATATGTCCTCAGCCCCCCGCCTGATCCCCGCCCGACGGAACGCTTGCCCCTTTTAGTCCCTCCCTCCTCCTTTTTTTGCACACCCGTTATCCCCGAGGAGAACGTCTTTTTATGCTTCTGCCCTCCCTCCCTTCCCTTGACCAATCTCTCTTCCTACTTTTAGGTGTTCCCCATGAGCGACGGCGCGCCCAAGATTTCGGGACGTCCCGTTTCCGCAGTTTTTCGCTGCCTCTGTCCGTCCTTTCTTGCCTCAAATCTCGAGGACCCTCTTCATTTGTTCCCCCTTTCTTTTCACGCGTTTTTTTTTTCCCCCCTCACGATTTTGTTTTCACCTCGTTGAATTGTCAATCCGTTAGCCTGTGCCTGAGAGTTGTCCGATGCGTATGGCGATACCTTGGGTCTCGAGCGACTCTGCCGTTTTTTGCAATGTTCCCCCCCCGATCCTTGCTCTCTCGCCCGCGCCGACCCCTCCAGGCAAGGCACAGTTCATCACGATGACCCATTTTTTGTACTGTTGCTGTACCCATTCCCCTCAAGTCTCATCGAACCCTTTTTTGACTTTTTTTCGCTAGTTCCCCGTTTTTCCCCGGTTGCCCCCCCTTTAGCACGGAATGCCGACAAGTGAGCGCAAGCTTCCTCACTGAAAATTTCGTCAAAGAGACTCCGTCCTTTTTTTTTTGTCCTACACAAATCTTCTTTTCTTTTTAAACAGATTTGTCCTCCCATCGTTAGGCTCTCCGCCCCCCCTTTCCCCAGTCTCCTCTCTTATAAACTCCCCTCAACCAGTCTGGTTTTTTAACACTTGAGCGCTTGGCGCACGTCTCCCCTTTTACTTCAGATCTCTCCCACGACTCGCGCGGGTTTTTCCTCTTGTTCTTTTCTGCCAAGTTTCTGTCAATCCCATGCACCGTAGCCACGCTGGTCCCCTTTATGGGAAGCCGAACCGCATCTTCCCCCCCTCCTGGGCCGGTGAAGGATTTCTAGTTGATCTATGTGGATCTTTTTCTTCTTCCTCCCCCCTAGTCGTTACTCCCCACACTCCCCCCCCAGGTTCTAAGAGATGCCCCCGTTTTTCTCGCCTTTCTCGTTTTCCTTCGGCTCTTGGTTTATTTTCCCATCTTTTTTTTCCCGCGAGCAAGTTCTCACCGTTTCCTGACCCATCACTTCTCTTCGCCCCTCTTCAGGTGTAGGCAGGCCCCTAACCCACTTGTCTGGCTGTAAACGCACCCTTTCAGGACCGAGATTTCACCTCTGTGTTGATCTTGCAAAGACCTCTCCCGGACGCTTTTTTCTCCCGGGCCCCCTTCTCGCTTGGCATGAATTCCTCGGGAAACCCTTGAATCTTCCTTTTCCACCATTGCCCTTATTAGTAATCTGGGATTTCCTCCTTTATATCCCCCCTTTTCATTACTCCCCTTTCATATCCTGATCCGTTGTTCCTTTCATTCCAACCTTTTCCTCCTTCCTTGAGACCATAGGAAGAGCAACCAGAGGTATGTCTCGTTCCAGAGTGACATCCAATTTTTTTTTTCTTTCCAACCTCGCCGGCTCGGCTCCACCCCCCTTGCCAAGCGATTCAACTTTCTATTTAGCGATGTCACGCCCTCTCCTCTTCTGTCCCCGTGGTTGAGCCCTGTGCGATCGAGCTCTTCCCCGTTATGCAGGTAATAACTTCCGTTCGATTCGGTGACAGGTAAAGCGGACTGCCTTTGTAGAATTCGTCTGGTAATTCCAGTGAGTGAATCGAAGCTTCCCGTGGAAAAATAACAAATTAGTACACTATGCGCTTCCCCTCGAGCGGGCTACTTGCCTAATTTAATTGTTCCCCTGTTCCCAAACACCCCCCCCCCACCACCCCAAACCAACCCCCAACCCCCCCCCCCCCAAACCCCCCAACCCCCACCAACCCCCCCCCCACCCCCCCCCCCCCCCACCCCCCCCCCCCCCAAACCCCCAACCCCACCCCCCACCCCCCCCCCCCCCCCCCCCCCCCCACAACCCCACCCCCCCCCCCCCCCCAAAGCCCCCCCCCCCCCCCCACCCCCCCCCTGAACCCCCCCCCCCCCCCCACCCCCCCCCCCCCCCCCCCCCCCCCCCCCCCCCCCCCCCCCCCCCCCCCCCCCCCCCCCCCCCCCCCCCCCCACCCCCCCCCCACCCAACCCCCCCCCCCCCCCCCCCCCCCCCCCCCCCCCCCCCCCCCCCCCCCCCCCCCCCCCCCCCTGGTCTGAACGGGACGCCTTCTGTTTTTTAGTAATGCCCCCCTTTTTCCCTTGTGGCCCTAGGCGCCTATAAGTAGCATTGAACTATGCCCCCCTGTTTCATGCACGAAGTCAATCAACTTCCCCCGTCGTCATCTCTGAGAATGGCTCGATCGAGACCTGGCAACAAGCACCCCCACCCGCCTCTTGGATCGCAGTTTAAAATCGTCCACTCAGCTAATCCCTGCACATTCCAGGTAATTCTCAATCCGCCCGATGCACGCTCTTATCATTATAGACGTCCCTCCCCCGGAACAATGGAAGAGGGACTGTTCCCTTGTGACGGTCGTAGTATGGCGTGCTGACATTAGATCTAATAAGGAAGAGCCTGGGCTTTAAATCTCCTTCCTGAAAAGATATTTCTTTCCCACCACAATAAAGCAGGCAATCCTCCCTAACATGCGATCCCTCGAATTCATGTTCATAAAAATCCCTTCTTTAAGTCGCCGAGCCCTCAACTATACGATACCCCTTCCTCTTGTACCTCCCAGTAAGTTTTGGTGTGTGGAGAGTCCGTCTTGCGCCTGTCAAGTGGCGAGTCGTCGTAACCCCCTTTTTTTCTGGAATTAGCCCCCGATAAACATTTACATTTTTATGTTTTTTGGTCCCTTCTTCTTTCCCCCTGGAAGCCCTTTTTTATTAGGCGTCCGATGTAGGATACTTTTCTGGTTACACGAAATCCCTAAAAAAATTCAGCCATTCCAGGAAGCTTTAGTGAATACCTCCCTCCTCCTCTTAACGACTTGAACCCTCTAACGGCACAAAGCGCATGAACCGCCTCTAGATTCTCCAAGGAACCGTCCTTGAGGCTCTCTTCGTTCCAGTTTTCCTTCTTCCCGACTTAATCCTCCTCCTGCTCTTAGACCACATCCTCCGAGTTTCCACTTCCCTCTTTTTCCTCATCCTTCCCCCTGGCGGAACTTCCAGCCAATCTGCGAAATTGATAAAGCGAGTCCATTCTTTACCCCCCTTTTGAATAAGTTTTTTTTTTTTCTCCAGCCTTTCGACATTTCAACACATCATTTCCCTGTCAGATACCCACATCCATTCGGTCCCCCCGGTGTCTCTTACGCGCCCCCCCTTCTCTCTCCTTTAGAACTCCCCCCTCCCCTTTGCAACTCTCTCTCCCCCCCCCAAAGGCTTCCCAAAGTAACGCTTCCGTCGGTTCCACCTCGCTAATACCCCCTTTTTTTTTTTTCCTCTCTGGTCAAGGGTGTCACCGCTTGCCTGCCGCTGTTGCCGAGACCTCCCTCCCCCCTATTGCCCCCCGCAGAAATCTTCGTTCACCATCCTATTCCTTCTTTATTCGATTCAATTACCCCCTTTGGCAGCTCTGGCCCCCCCTGGTCCATTTCAGCTCTAAGGTCGCCAGAGTAACCTGATTCATGGGGTATTCAACCCACGTCTTGCCGTTCCTTTCAGACTTCCTTCAGCCCTTCTAAGTGCACCCCCCAACTCCCCCCCTTTTCCCCCCTCCCCCGGTCTGACGGCTGTTGCCGACCCCTGACCTTTCTTTGACCTCTTCTGCTCCTCCTTGCAACTTTGTTAGTCTTTTTGCCCCCTTACCCGGAACGGGCAATCTAGTCTCTTGTTACTTTCCCCTTGTGGTCTTCTGGCTCGCCTTGAAACCCCCAAAGACCTTATCCCCACTCCCGCAAAGAGAAATTTTTCTTCCACCCGTCCCTACCGTAGTATCCCTTTTGGTTCTATGTTTATTTTTTCTTCTCTTTTTTGCTCCTCTCGCCTGACTTTTTAAGGGCCGCCTAACATCAGTTCAAGAATCTCCCATTCTGCCCCGATCCTCCCCTCCCTTTTCTTCCTCTTACCCAGCGCGTGTGATCGTGCAAAGTGCAAAAATTATCCTAATGCCCCCTCTTATCTATTATAGGAGCAACAGCTCTCGTCGATTTGCTATCCTCTGATTCAACAGCGGTCCTTGATCCATCGCTCCCCCCCTCACCCTCGGTGAGTTTTTATCCTTCTCTCTGTGTGACCTCTCTCTCTCGGCGTACTATGTGGACAACTTCCTTTTAACGAATTTGTTACTACCTCTGACCCTTTGCCGAATTAACGGCCTCTTTTTACCCCCTCCCCCCTTTCGTGCTGACCGGCTTTCGCTCTGTTCCCTCCCTTCCCCTGGACTCTACCCGTACAGCCCGATCGAACTCATCCCCGGTTTGATTCCTCACCTTCCCCCACTGGTCGCGTTCAATTCCATGGGAACGTTGCGCCTTGATTTTGCTTTTTTTCCTCTATATTCAACGTGCTCAAAATTTGCATTTGAGCCTTCTGGCCTCCTTTCCCCTTTTCTCATCGCCCACTGTGACCATCTTTCTCCGCGCTCGTTCCCCTCTCCCTTTTGGACCTTTTGCCAAGCGGTGACCATCTGTTATGGGTCACCCATTGGTTTAATAAACTTTTAAAACATCTCTCTGGCCTCTCAGCCGAAGGCTCTCTAAGCCTTGATTTTTAAATTTGTCCCTACTCTTGCGCGCCTTTCGATCATGGGAACGCCGGACCTCTAGCTGAGTCTTTAAGTTTTATTGGCTTTACTGGCTCTCGCAGCCTCCACCTGGGTCTTCCTTTTGCTAAAGGTTTTTTTTCTCAAGTGTATCAATGTGAGTTATTTAATCCGAGGGCTTCGGTGCCTCTTGTCTCTCCCTTCGATTTATATATTTCTCGTTCCCAAAGGTTTAGTTTCTCACGGTCGCGCGCGTTTCGGCAGGCCCTCTGCTTAACCACTGGGACCCCACAACATCCTTTTTTAGGTACCCTTTCGTGTTTCTTTTTCTCGGGCTGATACCTCGACCTTATTTTTCCTTCTGATACTCTCTCTCTTTTCTTGTTATACTCTTAAGTCTGAGCGATTCCCCTTAGTTGAATATTAGCCGGTCCTCCAGGTGTTAATATATCTTCACTCCCCCCTAAGTTTGTCTCGAGTCTCCTTGCGGACCGGCTAAGACCTAATTCTCGATCAAGACCTTCCAACACTTCGTCAACTAAGTGTCATTTCCCTCTTCAGATCGAGCGAATTCTCCTTCGAGCACTTCCCGAAAAAACGGCAGGGGGCCTCCCCCCTTCGACTCCTTGGTTCCCTTTCTTGGCTCCAGTAGGTCTTAACCTCTCTTTTTCGTTTGTATTCCAAGCCTCACCGAGTTCTGAGTCGGCGAAGAGATTTTCTAGCCAGGATTCCCGATTCTCCCTCCTCCGATTTCTCGGACCAACGATCCTTTTTCGTATCCCAGTCAAGTCTCGAGACGGAGAAGTAGTTTTTCTGCGAGACGCCATCTCCTGGCCCCCCCGAGAGTCCTTCGTGCCCAGCTGAGATGCAGCAAGTTCTGTTACTTTTTCAGCCCCGTCCCTTCCCAGCGGTCCGTCGACCAAGGCACTCTGTGACACAATATCTCGGTGTCCCGTTTCACTCTTTCATTTTACCTCGTTTCCCTCTCAATGCCTCCTGCTGATGTGCCGAGAGCGGTCCCCCTTTAACCATCTTCGATTTTTCCGAGCCGTGGCGTATATCTCTTTTTGCCGAGAAGACCCGGTCCTAGGAAATTTCTTTACTTTTCCTCGAGTCCTCCCCAACCCCCTCAGCGCCCCACCGTTCCCCCCGGAATAGCTCCCAGTTTTTCTTTGCTTTTTTACCTTCCCTTCCTCGCCCCTCGACTTTTGCTTGATTTTCCCCTTTCCTTTTTGGACATTGCGACCCAGAGCGCAATACTACACGAACGTTTCGGCAACCCGGCCTCGATCATTGTGCTTGGGTTTTCCCCAAATCCCCTGAGGTCAAACTCTTAGTCATTTCCACATGGTCTCCCCTTATGAGAGCCTCGTCCCCCCTCCGCCAGTCCTTCTTCACAGTCCCCAACTCACCGCGTTGTTTTCCCCTTGTAGCGATGGATCGCACTGGTCCTCTTTAACCAGAGTCAGTCCTGAGAGTGTTTCCCCTGACCCGTTGTGGCCTTTCGGATAAAGTTTTTTTGGAATCCCTTTAGTTTCAAAAGGTCTTTCGGGTCTAGACGACACATCTATTTCGACCTTCCCCCCCTTCCATCCGGGATTCCCTCTTTACCGCTCTTCGTCCTTATTCGCGAGCTTCGCCCAACTCCAAAAGTAAAGCAGCGAGCGCCTCATTCCTCCTCCCGGTCGCGTTCCTTTCTTTTCCTTTACTCCTGATTTTTTCTCCTGGTTGTTTGTCAAAGGCTGATCCCCAGAGGACCACATTTTTGTTCGTACACTCCTCAATATGCTTTCTTAAAAAATTCCTGTGTTGTTGTACCTTAAGGCTTTCCCCATTTCGCCCCCTCCAAATTCCGAGAGTCCAGCTCCTCTTGTCTTTTTTTTCTCTACGAGTTTCCCCATTTGCCGAGTTGGTTTTTCTTAAAGCACGCTTTAGCGCTCACCTTGAAATTATTCCATGACCCTCAATGTCCCTCCCCTTCCGGACAATACATTTTATCTTTCTGGTAATCCCTTCTAGCATTGTCCTTATACCAGGTCTTGCGCCCCCGTTTTTCAACTTTTCCCCAGCCAGAATTTGACTATGCTTTGACCTATCCTTCTCTAACCTCATTGTCTTCGAGCAGAGAGTTGAGACCCCTGAGGAGAGGAACCCCCGCGCCTTTTCCTTTTACCCCCCTGTCATTTTTTTTATCCTTCGTGGCCTCTCGCCGGGAGCTTTACCTTTTTCGCCAGTTGTGGCGATCGATCTTCGCGGTTGGCCCATACCTTATGGAGCAAGGTTCCCTTCCCTTTGACCGCCCCCTTTTCCTCCCTGATTGATTTGGAGATGGGCTGATCTCCCTCCCCGGTGTCCCCATTTCGTTTTCCCCCGTTGATCGTTCATTTTCGCGCGGGATCACCTTTATTCCATGGAATGTTTTTACCCGGTTCCGATGTCCGTCGCGTGCGTTCTAATGACCGGCAATGTTTGTGGAAATCTGCTTGCTTATACCTTATCCTTATGTTGAAGAGTTCACCCTTTTCCTTCCCCGAGCCTTCCCTAAGGTTCGACTAGTCCTCTCTGTGCTCGTTGCTCGTAGCTCCAGAGAATGGCTGAGCGGACTCGCAGAGCCTGGCCTTGGTCCCGAATGTTTCTGGCGATGGAGTGTCCTTAGTTAACTCGACCCCTCTAATCTAACCCCTTTTTCCGGTCCAGAGATAGGTCTCCACAAACTACAGCCCCTTAAATGTCCTCTGAGCATTAAGAGATACCTTACAAATCTCTTAGACGCTTCACGCCACTCTATATCTATTTTAAACTTTTTGGTCTCTCTATCTGCTTCTAAGGCGAAAGGTTGGGATTATAAGCCTAGCGCACCTCCTACCCTTTTCTTTGGTGTCTTTTTTTGGCCCCTGCCCTCTTTTTTTTGACCGTTAGAGGGTAGGAGTCCTTTACCTATTCTCCCCCCAGGACCCCCCCCCTCCCAGTTCCAAGGGCCCGCCTTGACACATGTCTTCCAAATGACATCTCAGCTAATTCATGGATTCATGCCCCTGATCCCGCTTCCCGGCATTTCTTCTCTAGATTTCTTTTAAAGAAGTAAGTTCGTGTGTATTTTCCTTCTTTTCCTCTTCCCCAACCTTAAAATTTATACGACTTGTCCACCCACCTATTAGGTGAATATCGCGAAGCCCTCGTTTCACCGGCTTCTACTTTAACTTCCCTTAACGAAATCTTGCCCTTAAAATTTTCTAAAATGGACTTAAAGTCTCTTTGTCCAAAGAGACTAAGTTCAATACCATCGTTACGTAAGATCACATCCCCTAGGAAAAGTCTTCTACCCACTGTTTCCCTTTCGACCCTTTCCTCTCCATTCGCAATACACCGCGGACCAGATCGTGCCCAAAATGTCAAAACCTGGTTTTAACCGCTACCGTCTGCCGAACTTACCCCCTTCCCCGCTTGTCCGGTTTTGTCACCGGTCGAGGAAGCTTGTCCCCGGCGTCATCTCCCCAACCCTCTTGCGCTCCGCGCCCCCTTAGTTATCCCCAACCCCATTCTCTTAATGTTGTCCTTTTCCCCTGTTACCACTGAAGTTCAGATATTAACCTGTTTTCTCCTCCTGGCTTCTTCACCCAGTATTGCCTTTTCCTTTTCATCGGGGTCTTCCCCAATTTTTTTTTCTTTGCCTTTTCCGCCCGAGGCCAAGCTCTCTACGTCGTGATCAAACAACTCACTCCCCGTTCGGCTATCGTGCCTCTTTCCAACACCGCCCCTATGAAATTTTCTTACGCTAAGTCGGGGTTTTACTTCCCGCCATCTTTCGACTGCCCTTTACCCCGTAAGGGTTTTCGAGTGGTTCGACCACTCTTTTCTTTTTTGTTTCTCCCTTTGTCGCTCTGACGTTATTTCTTACCCTCACCTCAGTCTCAAGCGACTACCCTGCGGTCGCCTTCTTTTTGCGATTCTTCTTGAATTCTTTTTTAACGCCTACTTTCGAACCACAGGGTCACTCAAATCTTTATCATCCTCGACTTCCTTTACTGCCCATCTCTCTTTGTCGTCTTCCCGTATAACCGTAAGTAGTCTCGGACGGGTTGTGGCCGCCCCCCCATGTGCCGTGCCCATTTAACGTCCCATACCAGTCATAGCTTTTATCCGGAGCCCCCCCGCGATCGTCGCTTGAATCTTCTCCTTCCTGTCCGATCCCATCGACTCCAAAGGTGTTTTCACACCTCTGACTTGAGTTTGTCTTTTATCCTTCTTCTCTGTTCAACGCTAGTTAACCCCTGGTATCCCCCCCAGCAACCCATTTCCTCGAATTCAGGCTCTTTTGTCCCCAAACGTGCATTACGGTCTGGCGCTCTTTTTCGCCATTAAGCATCTAGCTGAGTCAGTTCTCCCTCTCACCCTATTCCTTCGGTGCGAGGAGTCATTTCTCATGTAAAGAAAATACCAAAAACTGTCTTAATTGCCTGGGAACGTTTTGCGTGTTCCTTTTTTGCCTTTGGATCGATCGCCCTGGCCCCTCTTCCTTTTCTCAGGAGGATAGGTTTTCTCGGCATCGCTTTTTCTAGCCACGGTTACCTACATCATTGTTTCCGCCCGATCTGGCACTCTTTGGACCATTTTCCCTCCCGCTTTTATAGGTCTTGTCACCCCTCGCCGTGCATTACCGTGTGTTAACCAGGCTATTTGATTGCGCTCTGTCCTGTCAGAGACGCCTTCATTTTTTCTGCTAGGTGTCCGTCCCTAATCCAACTTCGAGACGTCTATTTGAAAGACCTTTTGAAATCTGATCCTAGAATTTTCACGTGGGACCTGTCTCCCTTCGAGGTAACTATGTTTTCGTTCAATTTTTTTTTCTCTACCATTTCAGCCCGCGTTTTCCCTCGATCTCGGTTATTAGGAATGGTTATATACAATTAGTAGTCATCCTCCGTCTCCGTTTCCTTCTCCACCGGTTCCCTAACGACTCTCTCTTTCGGCCCTGCCCTTGCGTGCACGCGGGCCCACAAGGAGTACATTGTGACGGCACTTTGGCCGGGGTCTTGTTTGTACGATTATACCCCCCTATCGAACTGCTTCTCCCCTTTTCCGATTTTTTCAGTTTTAAGTCTTGACAGATTCCTTTGGAATTTAGACTTGTTTGACCAGGTG
>Ga0179593_1275422_pt1 | contig 12789 bp, 12 predicted proteins | sample CZODoug2_1_08_16_FD_185931 | JGI IMG/M metagenome (GOLD analysis project Ga0179593, IMG submission 185931) | Vadose zone soil fungal communities from Angelo Coast Range Reserve, California, USA - CZODoug2_1_08_16fungal (PacBio error correction) | ecosystem: Environmental > Terrestrial > Soil >... | reverse complement strand
CTTTATTGCGTCACATTGCAGCTCACGGACGGCACCTAGATATGATCTCCTCCCCAGTCCCTTTTCCCCCCCCCAAAATTGACCTCATCTTCCCAAGCTGTCACTTTTTTAAGGTTAGGCCCTCTCTTTTAAGCCAAAAGCACCTGCCTTTTCGCCCACTTACCAAACTCGCGTTCCTTACTTTTTAAAGTTGAATGCTTTTCTTCCCCCCTCCCGTGCCTCTCGCTTCAGGTCTCGAAAATCGCCCCACAATTACCCGTAGAATTTTCTCCGTCCCCCAAAAGTTTCTGCCTAGGACATTCTATTTTTTAAGTTGCATGCGGCTCGCGGTTTTCCAAGGTCACCATCAACCACCTTTCTCCATTCGCGTAAGGTCAGAGTTTTGAGGCCCCTAAGATTCCCCCACCTTACCTTCTTACTGCTCCCTCTTTTGGGGACGGTCTCCAGAAACACGGCAATCGCGAAATCCTACGATTTACTTCACACATGAGAGACCCGTTGGAAGGCTTCAGCTCTCCCCCTTGAACCTGTTCATCTCTGGGTGGAGGGCGACAGGATGTCCGCTCCACTGCATATTTCTTTTGTTTGAAGGTTCAAGCCTTCGTCCCTGAAGGGCGTGTCTTTTTTGCTAGACTTGTTGCGTTACCTATTTCCCACTTCCTTTTACCTGGTCACTTGTGCCACTTTGCCTTTCTCCCCTCTTGATTGTTCGGGGTACGCTTGTGGCCAACTTTTTTGATATGCCCTTAATGAACGTTGACCTCCTCATCCCCCTACCCACTTGCGTTATCCTGGGCCTGTCTTTTTGGGTCCCCCTCTGACTTTATGTCCAAACCTTCGGCGCCAAGCTTTTTCGACGAGCACCCCTTTCCCTTAAACGAGATCATGAAAACTTTGAGTACCACTTTTCCTTATTTTTTCCAGTTGTGTTCACACCTTGTTTGTGGGGCAGGATTTGTCACCTCGCTTCCTCCCCTTAACGGATGAATCTGCAGGTTCTTCGGGCTCGGAGCGTTTGATTAGCCTTTGTTTTAACCACTTCTACTACCGGCGCCCTTTCTTTCCTTTCCCGCGGTTTCTTCCTTTTGTTTGAATAGAAAACTCATGGCTTTTTCCCTGCCTCTTCTGCGATCCCGGAAAGACGGATTTGTCTTTTCGAGAAGCCCCGTTTTTTTTCCTATCGACCCCCCTGTTACTTCCATAGCTCTTTTTGTGCCCATGCCTTGCCGCTGCTTGCTTCCCTACAACCCTCCCTTCTAGGCTGCTGTCGTTGTGATGTTTTGCTGAAGTTTTTCTCGTAAACCTCATCGGCGATGAATAGATTTTCCCAGGCTGGGAGTCTTCATTCCCCCGGATTGCCATTCACTCAATTCAAAGCCCAGCCGCCGCCTTTGAGTCGCTTGTCTTCTTGATTCTTTCCTCCTGAGAATTTTTGATGCACTTCAATGACGCCCCGCGATATTTCTTTCTCTTAGACCGGTTTTGAAGTCTGCGCATGTCGGCTTTCAGCAGTGATGAGGACGCCCTTTTTTTTCTGCCGTTTTCCAGGAATATCTTCCGTGGTATTATGGTCTCACCTTACACCTGATCGTTTTTCAGCGTATCCGCGCAAATTTCCCCCGCTCCTGTTTTTCACCCCAATGATGAAGTTGGTGCACGTCTCAAACCGTCCATCTTCCCCCCGGCCACTTTGGAGTTCCTACCAGCAGAGCGCTCCTTTAGTATTAGCGGCCCCTTCCCCTTTCATCTATGCTTGTATTCCGGCCGCAGTCTCCTCTCCTCCCTTAGCACTTTGCCCCCCCACTCGCGTGGCGTTAACGCTTTCTTTTTTTACCTTTAAGTATGCGTCCTTCGTTCCAAACCTATTCCCCCCCCCCCCTATTAGTTCATCCGGGCTGGCTATTGCCAGTACCCCCAGAATTTGACATTGCTGCGGGCCCAGATTGTACCTTCCCCTTTTATGATTTTCGCCACTCTTGAACACAATGAGCTTGGGGACGCCAGGCATTGAGCCATTGCTCTGGCCTGCAGAATCTTGTAACGGGCAATAAAGGATGTTTTTTTTTTGTCTTCCCACTGCCCGTTCGCTGCACGACTGTTTTTCTTTGAATTATTCTTTTTCCCCCCTTTGCAACTCGTGGATGTCTCCCTTTTTATGGGGTTTCTTTCTGAATCGTCTTTTAGATCCTTTTCCCCCCTCCGAACCAACGCTACTCTGAATTTTCGCTTTTTTTTGCCGATGTCAACTTCCACCAACTACCTTTTCCCCCCCCATCATTGCCGGCCATTTGCTGTACTCCCTTTTTTTTTGTCACTGTCGCGTCTCCAGTATGTTCCCCGGGGTTGATGTCATTGATCCCCGGTGTTGTTTTTTTAGTACAGAAAGACTTGATGTCTAGTCACATCTGTTCCCGGAGTTTTCTTCAAACCCGGGATATAAACCTTGATTTGCAGGTTTACCACACCCCTCACCTTTCCCTTTTTTTTAATGTCCCGAGATGCGCTTGTAATTAATGTGAAGAGCGAATCCAGGCTTTTCACTTCCCCCAATTTCGTAAGAACATTTCAAACTAAACCATACTGGTATGATGATCCTTTCTTTTTTCAGCCTTTTCGCTCTCTGCCCCGACGCAGAAGCTCACGACAGCGACATGCCCACTGTGTTTGGGGTTTCCTTCCCATCCTGTAGTCCCGAATGGCCCAGACTCTTTCATGCTCGCCTTGCGGCCTTTCAGATTTTTCCGTAGTTTTTTGAAGACTCCCTTTTCACTTTTTCCCTTCCCCCCTCTTGCGGGCTTTTATGAAACGATCTCTCCTTTTCCCCTATAGTGTTGTTTTTTTTTCTCTCTCTATCGGTTTTCAGGGCACCAGGAATTTTTATTTTCCTCGTGATTGGACCTGGCCCTTTTCTTTCCTAATAGGCACCAACTTTCCCCCTCACCTTCTTCTCGCGGTAGAGGTTCGCCTCTGGCTTTACCATATCGACAGCGATTTAGTTTTCCCCCCCCCCCCCCCCCCGAAGGATGACATTGTCGCTGTCGATTTGGGAGCTTCTGCCGTTCGGTGTTCTATCTCAGAACTTTGGCGTTCCCCTTCCTTCTACAGGCCATTTACTGTGTTCCTTTTGCTTTTGTTAGTAGTTCTCGCCTGGTGGACTCCCGCCTTTCCGCTTGCCAGGCCATTCCACGCGCCTCGACGGCAATGAATTTTTGCCATGCAAATCGACCTTTTGTTCCCCTCCCCCGTTTTTTTTTACTTCAAGTCTTTTTCTTTTCCGCCATATTAACATTCCGCGAATTTTTATCCTGCTTACACCCCAAGGCTCTGACCCCATGTCCCCCCCCCCCCCTTTTCATGGTTTCACGATTTGCGAAGCCGACCCACCATGAGCCCTCCCCCATCTTTTGTCAAATGAACCTTTCTTTTTTTTTTAGTTTTTAGGATTCGCGACCTCTTTCCACCCCACTCCCCAACCGGACCCCCATCGATGGCGCGGTCTTGACCTGGCTTATCTCCCCCCCTTTCTCTTTTCTTGACGAAGCGAAGGGACGCCCCCCCCTCTTTTTCCCTAGTCTCAAACGGGAATTTATTTTTCCCCCTGTTTCCAGACTTGCTTTGCTTGCCCTTGAAAAATCAGTTGCTTTTTTTCCCGTTTGCCAAACGTCGGCATTCCCCGTATCCCCATGACCTGAATTGCCGGCAAACTCATTGGACCGTTCATCTTTTTCCCTCTTGCCCCACTTCCCCGATGATCTTCAGAATCTTCGGCTTCGGGCCATTTCGAAGAGAAAGAGTTTTTCTTATCTCCTCAAGTTATTTAATGCTGGTAGTCTGTGGTGAATTTTAAACGCCCGCGGCCTTTCTGCCCCTACACTGACTCCTTTTTCAACCCGTCGGTCAAGTTTGCCGAGGCGTTAGATTTTCGCTCGGACGGGCTAATCCGCGCTAACTCCTTTTCCCCCCCCCTTTTTCGAGAACCCCGTTACCAGGACTTCTTTCCTTTTCAGATCGCGTCCTTTGGGGTTTTCGCGCACCGTTTTTTTCATTTTCCTTCTTTTCCAATCTTGGGCGGCAGCCCACCTGCAAGCCTGGTTGACGACTTTTTTACGTTTTTTTTTCTAGTCGCCCCTAGTTTCCGATCGTCCGTTTTAGCACCCCAATGCCGCGCCTTCCCCCTGCCTTCCCCGTAAGGGATATTTCGACGGCTTTTAGGCCTCCGTCCCCTCACCGCACCCTCCACAGCGTTTTCGCTTGGTCTCCCAAGAGCGATTTTTTGCGGGCATTCTTGCGAACACGGAGCGCTTTACTGCGCCAAAGCTCCCCCCCCCCCCCCTATCTTTTTCTCTGCGGCTTTTCCCTTCTTGGGTTCCTTTTTCCCCTCCCTTCAATCCCAAATGGTCAACTCGGTTGAAAGACAGCCCTCCAGATCCCCATATCAGGACCTCCTCCCCACAACAGCCAACCCACTCCACCCTCCCCCTCCAGCCGGCCCCGGAATTTAAGAAAAAGACGACTTCAGCGCCATTTCTCCCCCTCAAATAGAATTCCCGCCGTAATTTTAGAACATAACCCTTTCTTTGTCCTCTCCCTCCCGTTCGACCCCTTTCCGGAGGGAGTCTCATTTTGATCGCGCGTTAGCTTCTCTTTTTTCATCGTCCAGCCGTTAAGGAAAGAGGTCGTCAATCCCCGGTACATCTCGGCAGCCCCCGATGTGGAACTCACCCAATGAGCCTTAACCTTTCCTTTAGCTCGATAGAAAGCTCCGACCATGTTCTCTCCCCCGGTGCCCGCTTTTTTTGAAATCATTATCACCCACCCATCACTACTTTTTACCACATCGGGCACCCCAAACCTCCCTCCTTTTCCTCAACTATTTCTCTCGTGTCCTTGGATGGTGAGGTACGCGGCCTACTTTCTCCGTTCAGGTTTTTTTCACTTCTCCTATCATATGTCCCCCCCCCCCAGATGGCCCCTTCTTCCTCGTTCGTGGGATCAAGCTGATCTTCAATTTCTATTAAGGTCCCTAGCCGAAAACTCTTTTACCCAAACTCGTTACGCCGGCATCTGGCCCCTTCCGATGGCCTCTTCCCACCCAACTTTGAAACGTCATTGCCTTGCCACTTGGCAGAACCATTCAGAGACCCCTTAGAGAGCCTCCTTTTTCCTCCCACCCGCCTCCCCCTTCCTTCTACTTAGAGTAATCCTTTCACCACGGAGCTTCTCCCTTGATTTCTCCGCTCTAAAATCGAGGTCTCTCAAGGTTTTTTTTTCCCCTTCCCCCTCTCCTTTTTCTCGAGGGCCTTGCTTTCGGATCCGACACCTCCCCCCCCTTCCGTCCGCGCTTTTTGCCCTGGTGAAGCGGCTGGTTCAGCCACCTGTCGGGCGGCTTCCTCATTTTGAGTTTTTTTCATGCTTTTCCCCGTTCTTAAACTAGAAGGGCGCGCCGTGTGCTAAGGGGGGAGTGTCCTGGCTTTTTGAGTTGTGATCCAGTGTGGTGAGGACTGACCCGCGATGACCCAACCCAATTTTTTTCAAGTTGGAAATCTTCAAGCACAGGCGATTTCGCTTCCTTGCGTTTTCCTCCAGACTGCTTGTTCTCTTCGCCTTAGGGTAAGGCCACTGTGATTTTTTTTCTTTCTTTTGCGTATTCCCCTTCTCTTTTTTTGACCACTGCCGCCCCGCGTTTTCGTGTGTGTCTTCCTTTCTTCATGGTGAAGAATCTCTCCTTCATCTCCTCTTTTTTTTATCCACTTGTTGATTGATCCTTTTTCCCCCCTTGCTTCCCCCACACCAACTCTCTTCTTCCCCCTCTCTGAGAAGATTGGTTTTTTTCGTGGACGTTTGCTAACTCTTCCCTTCGTCCTTTTTTTCCTTAGGCCCACTCTAGGAGTCAATAACCTTCCTTTCTTTCCCCCTTTACTATTATACACCCCCCCCCCCCCCCCCTCTCTTCCTGAGTCTTCCCTTCGTGGAGATGCCACATGTCCTTTCTTCAGTACTGTCAAATCTCCCCAATTCCTATAAAGTAGCATTCTCCCCCCATCAGGCATCTTCCTTGAAGCACCTTAGGCTGACCTCTCCTTCCTAAATACTGCCCTCCTATAAACCTGTCCTCGTTTTCTTCTTCCCCCGAAAATCTCCCAATGTCGGGAAGCTAGACGCTTTTGTCTTTTCTTTTAGTTTATCCCCCCCCAGTCAATCACGCCTCCGACTAGGATTCCGGCACCCTTGTCGATACGCTTTACCAAGTTTTGGTGCGAGCGTCCCTCTTGCCTCCGATGGGTTGATGTTGAGGTTTTCTCTGATTGAAGCGACCGGTACTCTGAGGGATTAGTTTTTCTGAAAGCTTAGGTCCGCTTCGGGGATTTCCTCGGGTGCTCTTTCTTTCCGCTTTGCAAGCAAGTCCGTTTTCATCTGGCCATCGTCGGTCCCCGATGAAGGCATTCGGGTCCCCTCTTTTGGTTCAATCTTGTTGCCTGCCGGAGCCTTAATTCCACAGCTTTTTTAAGTCTTCCTATTTTATACACAATACCCCCGATGAATATGGTCCTCTTTTTTTTGTTTCCTCTGATGGAAGCCTTGCCCCCGCCCCACCGTCTGCCTCCCCCTTCTGACATTTCGCCCTCTACCCCCTGCCGCTTAAAACGAGCTTTCCTCTGAACTTCTTTCCATGTTGTTTCCCGTGCACCTCATTTGAGTTTTTTCTGGACCTTGCTTCAACCACGTTCTGGCAAGAACTTTCTACATGCCTATGGCGTTTTCTGTATTGCGCCTACGGCTGAGGCATCGCTTGGTTGCAACTTCGTATATGACTATTTTAATGGTTCCTGGCCTCTTTGACCTTTTCCTTGGGAAGAAGGAAAATAATCTCTTTCTACTATGCGCAGACTAGCCCCTCCGACAGTGTCGACGGTTCCTGTTCGGCAGCGGAGAGGTATTTCTTTCGCCCTTTGTCCGCTCAGTTCTTGCGTCCTGTTTTCGTTCTACCATCCGTCTTAGGTTTCCTTTCGGTTTTGGTGTTTTTCAGTTTGTGCCCGAAACCTTTCCTGCGTACTTGGAATACCGGTCTTAACAGGCTTTTTTTTGACTTTAGGGATTCCGGTTTGCGTCACGCAGCCAGTGGTCCCCTCCCCCTCTACCCAGCCTCTATTCTTTGTGATTTATTAGTGAAGTAGCTACTTTTTTTCATCAATGCCTGGATTCTCCTTTCCGACTTATGTTCACTTCACGTAGACGACCGTAGCGCATATTTGAGGATCCCCCCTTTTCTTTGGTGCATGCGGCTTTGAGGAAGTCAGCTTGAATTATCGGTTTCCCCCCACGGACTTCTGACTTTTTTGCCGACCCCTACTCCCCTTCGTTGACTCCCAATTCTTCTTGGTAGGCTCCCAAACTCTCAAAAGAGTTACGTACCCTTGTTGACTTGATAACTTTTTTTCGTCCCTAGCGAGAAGGAGTCTTTATTCAAATTTTTTTTGAACTTATTTCCATCGCCCTCTGGACGAGAATTCTTTTTCAAGACTTCACCCTGTCCCTGGATACCACGCGCTTGTGAGTTTTACCCGATTGATTTTCCTTCCGAATTGCTTCTGCGTTAACCCCCCCCCTCTGCCTTTTCCTTCTCGACTTCTGCTGGAGTTTATTCCCCCGACATGTCCAAGCTCTCCCCCCCTAGGCGTCGGCTTCCGCTGGATCCACTTTTGCGCTACTGCCGCCCCGCGCTGGGTGACCTGACCTCCGGGTTTTCCCGGGACTCCGTTGACATTCTGACTTTTGTGGGCCGTCCTTCCGTGATGTCCCAAATTTTTTGCCCTACCATGTTCCTGCAGAGTTAAAAGGGCGTTCCAACAGATTACATTAGTGGATTAGTTCATCGGCGAGTTCTCTGCAGGACTGATGATGAGCAGAAATGGAACCTCCCCCTAGCGCGAATTGGTCGGTGGGTCTTCTTTTTCCAAATCCAACAATACCCAGTTTCAAACCTAGGTTTTGAAAGGGTTGACGGTCCCCTCCTTGGGCTGATTTCGGTTAATTGTTCGGTCCCTCTTGCAGTGGGGTTATGGTATGAAGTTGGTAGCTCTCACTCTAGTCTTCCGTCACATTCCGTCCGGAGAAATTCCCCTCTTCCCCCCTTCTCTTTTTTGAAGCGGTTAACCAAGTTGAAATTTAAGATTCCATGTTACATTTGTCCCTTCTCTCTTAAGGCGTTCTTTAACGGCCAACCATTCGCGCCGCTCCAGCACCAAAAGAAACATTACTCCCCCCCTTCATTTCCAGTGCTTTATTGCTTCAAAAATTTTCGTTCCGTCCTGAACCCCTCAGAGTCCTTAAGCACCGCCCAGAGACCCTTTTACTCCTTCAGGGGGGGTGTCCCTTCTCTCTTGTAGTTTTTTAGGGCTCGGAATTTCGCCGAGCTTTTTTTGGAGCCTTTTCGATTTTACTCCTTTTAGTGCCTCTCACCTTGGTCAACCCCCCCCCCCCCTGTCAATACGCTGGTGTTTAAAGGGAAAATCTCTTTCTTTTCCTCTTTCCCTCGCCTCTTTTTTGTTTTACCCCCGTTTGGTACAAGAAGCGGCCCCACCCATAGTGATTACATGCCCAATTTCGACTCCCCCCCTCAGGAAAAATTCCCTCCTATCAGGCCGAGTTCGAGGACCAAAGGACCCTGGGCTTTCCCATCTCCCTCTTTTTCATTTCCCCACCCAATGTTATGCATGGTAGATGGAGGGGAGTCTCCTTCCTCCGGATCGATTACGGGGCGCATACTACCGCCTTGCCCTCGGTTTCTTTTTTGTGTTCTTAGTGTGCATTATTTCGAGAAGTTTTTCCCGTTCCCTTTTTTTTGATCCTCGCTCTTTTTAAGGATTCCCCCCGAGACCTCTTCCTTCCCTTAGTACATAGGCCCATTTTGGGCCCGCAAACCTCCCGGCCCCTCAAGGGTTTCTCCTTTAAACTTTTTTATTGGACGCTTACATCCGCGTGCGACTGCCCCTTCTCAAGGAACCCACGTTTTCCTCTTTGCCTTAGACGGAACGCAGACTCCGTCAACCTGCCGCATGCAAAATTTTTGCCCTCTCCCCCCTATCGGTGACCTGTTTCTTCCTGCGTTCTTGCGAAATCCAAGGTCCCAAAATGTCTCCCCTTCCTCTATGTTCGGTCTTGCTTCTTTGCCTTAGGATATATATGTCGATCGATCCCGAAGACGACTGCCGCCATCGTATTTGAATCGTGTGCCACGGGAATTTCCATGTCATGACACATCTCTGATTGATTTGTTTTTAAAGGCCCCCACATCCGGGATTTCCCGTTTCCCCCCCTTCTTGCATTCCCCCTAGCATGCTCCTTCCTCCCCCCTGGTCACCCAAGTCATGTTGCTTTCTTCGGGTTATTAGGTTAAGTCCCGCGTTTTTTTAGTCCGCCTTCCCGTCTGGCTGCTTCGTTCTTTCTGCAAGAGTCTTTATGCTCGAAAGTTTTTTACCTTTTTTTGGAACCTCTGCGCATGTTCCCTGACACTTCATCGTTAACCTCCCCCCTCCGGTTTGAGACGATGGCTCTTTTAGACTAGGTCTCCCTCTTTTCCCAATCCCTTCGCTTTATTCTTCTTGCCTGCCGATAAGACCTTTTCCGCTCTTTCTAATGTTTTTGATCGTCTATTCAAAGTTTTCCCCCGTAACACGTGCGCCTTTTTACCCTTTTGCAGCATTTGAATGCAAGTTGCCCTACTTTTTTTTTATGAAGTCCGTCGATCTCCCTCCTTCCCGCTAATCTGCCGCTCTTCTATACGACCTTTGCACACGTTACGGGCTACGACAATCCCTTTTTCTCTAACGGAGAGAGATTCACTTTCTAGTTAGATGAACGCGCCGATTTCTTTTTTATTGCGCGAACCCCCCTTTTCCTGAGACTGCCTCTTCAAGCAATTCGATAGGTGGCGGTGGTACCAAATTGGGTTTTGAATTCGCCTCCCTCGACCCCGGGCCCAGCCTGGCAATTTCCCCCCGCAGAATCATCGACTTTGAATCCCCTTTTTTGTCCCCGTCAACAAACCTTCAAACAAAATCCAGCAAGACAGATGAAACTTCTCCTTCTGGTGACCTCAAGAGCGCACAAGCGAAGGAGAAGTTACCCCCATTGAGTCCGTGAAATGCGTAAAATTTTTAAATAACGCTTCCATTTGAGAGCGATCCGTCTCCCGTTCCGTATTGAGTGATTAGATGCCCGCGCGCTCGCGTCTCCTCTGATGAGCTTTTTTTTTCAACCGCCGGACACGGTTCCCCACGAGGTCAGTCATTCTTTCCTGAGTCCTGTCGAAACGTGCTAAATTTTTGAGCACTCATGCAGTTCCTCTCCCCCACCTCTTTCCCCTCTTCCCGGTCGATGCCCGTAATAGCGGGTTTGAACATCCGGCCAACAAATTCAACATTTTTTGTGGTGGCTGGCCCCCCCTGTCAAAACCCCCCTCGCAGTGGCTTCACTCTTTAGATGTGATTTGCTTTTCTTTTTGCCTCCTTTTCCGGCGCTTTTTTTTCATACTGCGGCCCCGTTACCTGTCTCCCCCCATAGTGCCCCCCCCCAGAGGCCCCCAGATGCATGCGTTGGAGGTGATTTTCCCCTTCTTCCCTCACCGCTTCCCGGGCAGTATCCCCCGCTTTTTTCCAACGCTTTGAACTGGTCCTCTTTTTTCAGTCTTGGTGAGTTTTTAATGACCCACGTGACCCCCCTTGCATTGCAACGTCACGCAACTTCTTCCCCGAGCCCCTCTCGCTGACCCTCCGGCTTCTTCACCCCCCGACGCCACAGATTTAGTCATTCAATTATCGTTCCTCCCGGAGCAGGCGAGCGCTTTCCGCCACTGCTCCTGTCCAAAAGTCCATCGTGCTGCGCAGGTTTTTAAGGACCGATGATGATTTGCGATTTGCGATTGAGGGCACGGAAAACGCCCCTATTTTTTTTTTCTTCTCTCGTCTGAAAGTTGATCGAGATGAATAAGAAGCACGCCTCCGGGTGAGAGAGCTCCTTCACTTTCGTTTTCTTTTTTTTTTCATTGCCGGCTGCCCTTCAAGATGATGTTCACAGATTCGTCGATAATTTTTGTGGCGTTCCCTTATCACAAATTTTTTCCTTGAGGAAGTTTTGTGGCGGCGATCTTTCCCCCCCGCTAGTTTTTCCCCCTCTGTGCCTTACCGCTCAGACTGTTTCCCCGTACCCTGCAAAGTCGGAGTTGAGAGGTCCTTTCTTTTGAGAGAAAGATTTGCGTTGCGTGATGACGCTGGGTGCCTCGGCCCGGTGACGAGTTGGGCCGAGAGTAGTTAGAGGCGGACGTTTGACCACCCCTTTCCGCCGAATTGATGGGGTGCCGTCCTTTTTTGAATTGTTTAAGACGATTCCCTTATCTCTTCTACTAATCCTTTGTTGTTAGACTATATTCTGAATCTGCGTCATTGCGCTCAGACGGCCCATCGCGACTCCCTCCGTAGGAAAGGGTCCCCTTTTCTTTCACGATTCACAAAGCTTTTTAGTCACCGGGGTAGGCACTCTCTTTCTTCCCTTTTTCTTGCCTCCATCCACACTTCCTCTCACACTCTTTTTTTTTCCTAGCGTTTCCTTTTGACTTGATTCTAGTGGAACATCCCCTTTCCCTCGCGGTCTTTACACTTCCCACACGTCCTTAGTAATCTTCCCCACCCCTTCTCTCGGACATTCGAAGGCCCCGAGGCCGTCCTCTTTCCCCCATGAACAACTGTCGTACCCGCCTCCCGGAAGCGGTTTTCCTATGAAACTTTCCCCTTCTGTCGAGATTTTTTGGCTTTTTCGGCTCATCAAGCCCGTGGCCATCGTTTGACAAAGTCAGAATATTGACGGCCCTGGCGCGGATGGAACTTTGTTCTCTCTCCTGTCCCGCGGCTCCCTCACTCCTGGTTTTTTTTCCTTGATGTACGCATTGCCCGTGATTCTTCTTTTGGAAGGCAACTCTTCTCGCGCGTTGTTTCTTTCCTCTTTTTCTTTCGACTTTGCCAGGCAGGCTTTTCACTTGCTGTTTCCATTCCGGACATAGGCCTTCTTTCGGATTTTTTCCCCAGAGGGTGATCTTCAATGAACAGTTTATAAGTTCCCCATCACCCGTTACCCCTGGGTCTCTTTTTTTTTTCCTTTCTGTGAAGACTTTTCGCAAAACGAATCGCCGCCTTCTACGCGCCCCACGCCTCACGTCTGAGCTCGACAACGTGTGGTACCACGGTGCTTTTGTTTGGGTGTCCCTAGGGTTTTTGCGAAATGGAACTCACCGCGCGCTTTTTTTTTTTTTTTCCTCTCCCCGGTCTATGGCTCAGAGAGGGCGCATACGTAGAATTAGAAGTCTTTTTCCCACCTCCCCTCCACCCAGACCCAGCTTCCTCGATGCAGGCTTGCATGACCTTGCGTTCCCTCCGCGTGTGGACTATTGAAAACTTCGAAGCGTAGAAGATCCCCCCTCCCTCTGAACCTTCTCTTTGTTATATTAAGTCCTTTGATTTAGTTCGAAACTTTAGCGGTTCCGTCTAGCATTTCTTGCGTTCGCAATTTGACGCTGATCCTCAAACCCAATCCTTATTGAAGGCTTTTTTTCTTGCGTGGCTTGGGTTCTTTTTGTGCCCGTTAAAACGCTGCAGTGAGGAAGAGATTATTAACAGTCTCTTCTGGGAGGCTTTTTCGAGGGAAGTAATCCGCCGTGGGCAAGACAGGCGGCCGAGTCGGTTTTTTTTTATTGGATGCTTGCACGTTTTGTTTTTTTTTTTATTTTTTTTTTTTTGT
>Ga0179593_1663523_pt1 | contig 12790 bp, 13 predicted proteins | sample CZODoug2_1_08_16_FD_185931 | JGI IMG/M metagenome (GOLD analysis project Ga0179593, IMG submission 185931) | Vadose zone soil fungal communities from Angelo Coast Range Reserve, California, USA - CZODoug2_1_08_16fungal (PacBio error correction) | ecosystem: Environmental > Terrestrial > Soil >... | reverse complement strand
CGTTTCCTTCGCCCTCCTTCCATTTTCACTGGCTTGCCGATTTTTCCCTTTTTTTTCACTTACATAAGACGTCTCCTTGCCCCCTCCTCTTTATTAAGCGACCTAGCATTGTCTTCGATCGTCCGTCCGTTTTCCTTATAACTTGCAACGTTTTTTCTCTCTCTGATTGAAGTGCGTTGCCAGGCTTCTTTTTAAGTGGAGTTCAGACAAAGATCCACCGAGCCACACAAGCCCCTGTCTGTTAGATGTTCCTCCTTCGATGTTTTTCGATTGTCGCGGCCCCCCCCCCCCACACACCCCCCCCCCCCCCCCCCCCCCCTCCGGTTTTTTTTTCGCCTGACCAACGAACTTGCAAAGGGTATCTCCTAGCTTTTTTCCCTTACATTGTGAGTCCAGCACTCTCCACCCCCCCCCTTTTGATTTCCCCCTCCATGTTTTCATGCGCGCACTCCGACCCGGTGACGATACCGATCTTCTTCCTCTTTCCACGCACGACTTTTTGCAGCGCGATTGTTTTCTGTCTTTTCCTGTTAAGCTCTTTCCTTCTTTTTGCTTTTTCATTTTCTTCATCTGTGTAAGGAATTAGCAGTCAGGTCGTGCCGCGCGGCGCTCCGGGCTTTGAATCGAGGGGGCCCCGGCTGAAGTTCGCTTTGTGTGCTTTTTGCCCCACTCCAACCCACAGCTGACCGGCAAGGATCTCCGACTAGTTCCCCCTTTGTTGCGAGAAACCCTTCTTTGATCCGCACTTACGCTTCTCCCAATTTTTATTAAGTGCTTGGGTTGTAGGTGGGGAGAGACGCCGGGTTAGGGCCTTGAGTTCGTAGGCCCTCTCCCTTTTTTTTTTCCGCTTCCGGTCAGTCTGATCAGACGGCCTTCTACGGCTTATCATGATACCGCCCGCTTTGATTTGGAACCCGTGAGTGGGGTTGCGCTCCCCATCCTTGAGACTTGAGCAACCTTACCCAGAACTGTTTCTCGGGTTTTTCCACCCCCTGAGAGGGCTTCCCTCAAGAAATTGTCGTTTTTCCCCGACCCCCACTTTTTCCTTCTTTACTGTAAGTTCTCCGCCGCCGAAATTCCCTCATAGTTTACCCTAGCGGAAACCTCCCTTTTTGTTGCGTGGAGTTCAGACTGTGTCTCCCTCCCTCCATGTTACTCGGTAAGCACCTAGGTCGAGGGAATTTTGGCCGTTTTTCTTCTCCGGCAGGAAGAGTTCTTCCGCCCCATCGCCCACCCAACCAAAAAGAAAAACAAGGAAAGTACGCAACCCCAAAATCATACACAAACACACACCCACTCCCCCCAACAACCCCACCCCCACCACACCCCCCCCCCCCCCCCCCCCCCCCCCCCCCCCCCACCCCCCCCCCCCCCCCCCCCCCCCCCCCCCCCCCCCCCCACCACCCCAGCCCCCCCCCCCCCCCCTTTTCTTTTTTCCCTTTTTTTTGTTTTTTTGTCCCCCCCCCCGCCCGCCCCCCCCCCCCCCACCGCCCCCCCCCTCCCCTCCGACTTCCCCCCCACCCGCCGCCGCGCCTCGTCCCGACACCATTCGGCCTCTTTTTTTTACTTTTGTACCTGTTTTTTTTATCTTTTTTCTATTGGTAACCCTGCTAGGACTTTATTCGATCGTCTTATTTCGTAATCGATAGTGTCCCGCCCCCCCCCTTGACTCCCCAATGTTGCCCTCCCTTTTTTCTCATTAAGTCCTTGATCAGCGTCCCCAAGTGGCATCTTCTTCTTTCCCCCTCATTCCTTTCATGTAAATCGCTTTTCTCTTTCCATGTGTTTTGCATTTATCTGAGGCCCTTCCCACCCCTCTCTCCCTCACCGCGGTCGCTGTTTTTGCGGCGCGACTCCGGGCCCCCTATGTCTTATGACATAGGTTTCTCAGTTTTTGCCCCCCCGAATACATAGAGTAGGCCCTCCCCTCTTTTCTTCTCCGCTTTTTGTCGGCTCGCCCGTCGATCTCCCTGGTGCATAACCCTTTCTCCCCCGTGTTTCCGCTAGTTTGACGTTTATACTTCTTCTCTTTTGCCCGATCGTAATGTGGCTTTTTTTGATTAGGTATGGATCCTCAGTTCGAACGGCCGATTTGCCTCTCTCGGGGATGTGAGGCCCCCCCATTTCTTTTCATTCGGGCTTCAATCTTTTTTGGGATTTTTCTCTTTCTTTTTGGCTTTATACACTGGATGAGCGGTCCCGTTTTTCCTCTCTCGTATCCTTGAGACCCAGAGTTGCCCGCGGAAAACTCACTCCCTTCCGCCCGAATCTCTCATAGAGAGCGCGTCTTACTCCTCTCGCCCCCCCTCAAGGAATCCTCTCCCCCGGCATCCTATTTTTCTTTTCTTCTTCCCCCTTTTACTGATGTGCTTTGGTAGTCTGGACGCCACTGTATACCAATTTTGCTCTTGTGACGCTTTTTTTCCCCTCCTTCCTCGCATGAGATGATGGTCAGTTTCTTCCATTAGGATCGGCATATTTTTCCCCCTCACCCCTTGCGAGCACTGTATCGTCGTTATGTCGAGCTTAGACTCTTATCTCTCTTTTTCTTTCCCTACCCCCTTTTTTTTTCGGTCATTTGTGGTATCAGATTCTGTCGCAGCTTTTCGGGTACTTGTTTTTTGTTTTTTTCATTCTGCACCTGTGATCGTTTACCCGGAGATCGACAGACCAGCATTTGTCTTTTCCCCGCAGTGAGGACCGAGACTTCCCCGGACTCTCATACTTTTCCACTTTTTTTTGCTCCCTTCTTCGCTGCCCGGCTTCTCCGAATCATCACAAGAACAGCATCGTCTTCGCTTTTCCTTCTCGCATTCGAATCCCCGTTTTTTTTACCGCCGATAGGAACACTTTCCTATCCCCCCTTTTCCCCCCTTTCCCGAGCTGATCCGGATCCTTCCTGTCGGAGACATCAACGTATGCTTAGTCCCCCCAAGGACGTCTAGTTTTTCCCCCTTTATTTCTATCCCTTTCCTTCGTATGTAAACATACCGTTTTTCGCCCCCCCCGATGACCGCATACAGATCCCCCTTTTTCCCCTCCTTTTTTTTTTTTCCTTTCCTGGACAGGATCCAACTGTTCTGAGTCGGCTTCTCCATCAGTTTGACTCTTTTTAGTTTCCAGACAGCTAGATATTTTTTCTCGTTTTTTGATCTCGTTTTGATACCTTCCCGCCTCCTCTCTGTAGCTCTTGCCGGAGTGCGCACAGGACAGCTGTCCTTCCGGTCCCCTTTCTCTCTCGCAAAGAGAGCTTGCACTTATTTTTCTTTCCGGTGCCGTCCCTTTTTTTTTTTCCTGTTGCGATTTGCACCAATAGTTCGTTTCACCCCCCAGTCTTTTATATCTGAGTCAGATGCACACCCTTCCTTTTTTTACCCCTCCCCAATTTTCAATACTCTCTTCAAGGTCGCTGGTCTCGACGACGCTTTCGCGCGTCTCCCTTTTCAGCCGAAGTAGCTTGGCTTTAAACTTTTTTTTCCCTTTCCCCCTTTTCCCTGTCTCCATCTTCCCGTCTCCTTTTTTACCCCCGCCAACATTCTCGATACTCTCGATCGTGCCTCTAGACACTTTTTCGCATCTGACGTAGCTGAGGCGGATTTTTTTTGTGCGTGTCAGAGAGGCTTTCCCCCTGTTTTTTTTTTCTCTGCTCAGACCGGTACTGCTGCTCACTTCGAACTCTCCTCGCCACCCTCCCCTTACGTGAAATTATTATCAGAGTCTTTAGTTTTCCCGCGAGTTCGCTTTTGGGAAGATTTGTTTCCGCTATTGCTTTTTCAACTATCCGGCGTTAGACTAACGAATTTTCGTACGTTTTACCTCCCCCCTCGTTTCAAAGAGTCCCCCGTTTCGTTCAGATTGAGGTTTGACTTTTCCCCGTCCCCTTTTTTGGTTCCCACCGGGGCACAGCTTTTTCACGATGAGCCATTCTTTCCCCTCGCGACTTTCTTTCTAGGCACACCCCCCACTCTTTTCTAGGTTTCCCCTCCCATTTTGCCCTTTTTTTTTTTTCCTTACGCCCGGCCTGATTCACGTTGCTTGTCCGTAAATTCCCTTCTGTCATTAACAGACATTGAGTTTCCTGTTCTTTTCCTCCCCCTTTTCTTTCTTCCTCCGTCTACGCTCTTCGTATCACATGGTAGCGGGTCCGTTTCCCCTTTTTTCCGATCCCTTCCCAGATCCCGGACAGAGTTTTCCCTTGCATATAGTTTCCGGAATCCCTGTGCGCTCCCCCGCTATGCCTGGAGACAAGCTTTCAGGATTAGACGAGAGTTCGCACGTTTTTTTCTTAGGCTTTTCCCCTTTTTCTCCACGATCCCATCTTTTGCTTTGCCCCCAGTCTCCATATGGAGAAGTTTGCACCCTTCATCCTTTTTGCCAGCCCCTTAGCCCAGGTGTCGCCCGCCTTTCGATTCGCTTCCTCCTATTTCTGAAGCGGCTCCTTTTTCCCCTTCTGGACTATCGAGCTGGATCATACTTTCCTTTTTGTCTTTCCCCCCTCCCCCCCCCTCCGTTTTTTGTTGATCTCAGTAAACGCCGACCGCTGTGCCGACAGTCCGCTCTTTTCCATCTTGCTGACTCTTCTTTTGCCTCTCGGCAGGTTGTTTTTTTTGCAATGCCTCCTTGTCGATTGTAACTTGCCCCCTCCTTCTACTCTTTCCCTTGCGTAACCATGAGGAGCGTCGAACGCGAAGGAATCTTCAACTCTCTACCTATTCCAGACCTTGTGCGTGTCGTTTTTTCCGCCCCTTTGCCCTCAGCTGTCACACTCTTTTTTTTTTTCAGTTTTCTAATCTTCCCCCCCGTTTTCCCCCTCCGGGAATGTCTTTCCAACAACGGAAGCAAATTCTTGTTTTGGTCCCGCGAGGGAGTGGCCCCCATGCAGATGTGTTCCCGCCAAGTGCCCCCTTCTTCATGGAGCGTTCCTAGTTTGTAGCGATTCCCCATGCTCGCCAATTTGGGAAATTGTAAACCCGCGAGCTTCCAGCTGGCTTCCCCCCGGGAGTCACGCTCGAGGGCGAAAGTGTCTCTGACGCCGCTTCTAAACCCGTACCAGTATGGGAAATATGTCCGGCCGGGCGCCCGCCCCGCTACCTGGTAAGGTAAAGGGAGTCCCCGCTTGAACAAGCTGAGATTTCTTGGGAGAGCGTAGACTTCTTTCTTCACTGAGCATCCTCTCCCTACTCTCCGGTTTCTCAAGGCCCCCCCGTTGGGGATTCCGGAGCCTCTAAAGATTTGAAGAAAGAAATACGTACTTGAACAGTACCCTTCGGGAAATTTCAATTCTGGCAAGGTGGAGTTACCCCCAAGGACATTAGGGATATTAAGACTAGAGGAGGGGGGAATCTACAATTTTGTTTTCACTGGTTCAATTTTGGTATTGGGAATAGGTTTCCTCCAACGAAGTAACCCTAGAGAATTCCCAGAAAACACGAAGTATTTTCACAGAAACTCACCTGGGGTCTCCAACGGGGGTGTGGGGGGGGGATCCCCCCGTCGCACCAGAACTGGTAAGGCTGCTGTTTGGTAACTAGAGACTTCTCCCCCGGGTCGTTCTGGAGTTGTTCCCCGCGCTTCCATGGTCCTGTTCTTTTCCTCCGCTTTTTTGGCTCTTCGGCCTGTTTTCCCTTTTTTACTTACAAATTGACCATTTGGGAGTGGGTTACAGATCTCTCTTTACAGGACTTCAATCCCACGACTTCTGCTTGGCCGGCTTTCCTTGCGGGGTGCGTTTTCTTCAGGAGTTTTTCCCTCACGTCTGCTTGATTGCGGCCCCCTTTTTCCCTTTTTGGCATTCCTTTAGATAAGGGGACCCACACCTCCCCGATGAGAAGTTGCCAGGCGGGGAGTAATTTGTTCCCATGTAGGGAATACTGACCCTAAGACCCCGGTTCATTTTTATTGGGTTTGCCTTTCCTCTGTGGCTTTTCGAGCTTTTCTTGATTGCTACCTTTTTTCAAGCCTTCCTTCGATTTTTCATTCGTATTTTTGTCAACGCCGATCTCCTTTTTATCGGGCTTTAGGGGGTTTTATAATGAATCTTCATCATTTAGCGTATGGAATTTTTTAGCATCCTTCCCCCTTCTCTTTCTTTAATTAAGCCCCCAGTATTTTTTATCATTCAGATGGAATCTGCCTTTGGGCCTGCACGTCGGGGACTTGATCCTTATTTGACAGTTGCTAGAAAGCCTTTCACTGTAATGCTCCCCCTTGGAAGTTTTTTGTCTCGGTTTAGAAAAATTCTTCCGCTCCCCTTTTCTCTTCGTAATTGCGCACTTCGTAGGGTCACTTTCCACTCCTTTGATGGGGCCTCCTTGGGGGACAGTGAGGATTTTTAGGCTCTAGACTGGGCCTTCACCCCGGTTGCTGGTGCAATAGTTTATTTATCGTACCGGGTTTTACGGAGCCCGCTTTCGAGGTCATGCGTCTGATGATTCCTCTGCCTGCCACCGGGAAGCTCTCTAGCCCCCAACTCTTGCCTTTCACCCCCCCTGGACAAAGCGTGTTTTTTCCGGAATCTTGGTTTCCTGTAGTAGAAGTCCCTCGCTCCAAACGAATTGGATGCCCTTTTAACCATCCCCATTTAAAATGTGTCCCTTCCTTTTGTTCGAATGGAAAATCTCCCCCCCCTAGCGGGGGTCGACCCCTTTCAGGCCCCACTTCGCACCAATTCTATGGTCGTCACTAGCTCTTTTTTGTGGCCCCTTCCATCCAAACTTTCAGGACCATTTACATCTCTTTGTGACGTGGACCTTCTCATTTTCCTCTAACTTGGTGTGGTTAGGAGGTTCTGCTTGCAACCCCTTCTCATGGTCCTGACGTGTTTTATCCTTTCTTTGTCTTCCACCCAATTTGCTCACCCGCGAATTGGTCGTTCCCCCTCGTTCCGCCACACCGCTTCGGTTTTTTGTTCTTTCAACCAAAGAAAATGCAACCTATGAGAGGCCCTTTCCGGCCCCGTTAATAGTGTTTCGTATTCTATCCAAAAAATCTCGTCCCCCCTGAGTTTCAGGAGATGGTATATCTCCGGTTACTCGGGTAGTTTAGTGGGGTTTTTACCGTCACGGTGTTGGTCCAAGTCGGCCTTGTGACGCTGCAACTTCTAGTGGAGTGAGTACCCCCCCTCATAGGAGAATAACACTCGGAAGAACGCCCCCGTTGATTCGGCGACTTTCCCTAAGGCCAAATTTAAGGGACCCCTCCCGCCCAGGACTTTGCCCCTGCCTTTTTCGACCGTGCGCAACCTTCGCAACATTCTGCCCCTCGTCGCAAAACCGTTTTCCCATGCCACCGACATCGACGGCATCATTCCCCTTTCCAACGCTTCCCATTACCAATGCCAAAGAGGTTTCCAGCTTTAGAATCGGTGAGGCGTTCCAAGGCAAGGACGTATGGGGCCCCCGAGGGATTAGTCCACAAATAGTTTCTTATGACGCAACCTCGGTCTCTATGAGACTCGTCTGCCCCCGGCCTACTTCCTGCCGTCCGACGGAGAAATCGCCGCCCCGAGAGAGTGCCCGAGGGGACGGGGAACCTCCTCCCCCCTTGGATCAAGAGTTACGACTTGCTCAGGTGAACGTTTCCCCCCCCCCAAAACACCGTCCGCCCCATCAGGGCCGGAACTCACCCCCAATTTTTTCCCGAGCCGGAAAGGCCCTGATCAATCACTGCCTGGCTCTGTCTCTATAGCGGTTGACAGAAATTGCAGGGTTGTAAAAGGGACCTAGTTTAACGTGCCCTCAAATCACAAGCATGCTTTTCATCTTTCGAAACCTCCCTCCCGGCCGGCTTCACTCCCCGTGTAAGCGGGAGGGCTTTTATTTTTGTCGGTCGACCTGTCGCCCTTCAAATTCCCATTTTTTGGCCGCTCTCGGGGAAATTCCTTTTTTCCAAACCTCCGCCGGGGACCCGCTGCAAAATCTTGACCTGGCGGCGATCGAACAACTGTTTTTCCCACCTTTTCGCCCCACTGCAGAGCCGTTGCTTCCAAAAAGCGGCGATCCTTTGCTGGGATGTGCCGACTGAGTCAGCCAACAAAAACCCCTGGCTTTGAGAACTCCAGTTTCGTTGCACCTTCTTTGTTTTTTCCCTTTCTGAGGGGGTTCTTCCCCCCCCCTGTTCTAACCCCCCTCCTTCCACATGGGGGATCCTTCCACCTAAAAAATCTGAGCGACGTCTCCCTTACCCCTCTCCCGGCCCGGATCGGCATGACTCGGCTTTAGACACTGCGCGTGCCAACTGACGGTACCCCCCTATTTTCGTGTAATCGCAATTATTAACTTACCAGACGGCGGCGTCCCCCGCCGAGCGGGCCTCAAGCCGGACCTACTCTCCACTTTCTCCCCCCCTTCGGCCCATGTCAAAGAGGGGACCCATCTTGTTCTAGCTTTTTCCCCCCCGGAGAATGGTCGCCGAGCCCCCCCCCTCTTGAAGGAGAGACAGTTTCAGGGCAAACATCGTACGGCACTCGTCTTATTGCTGAAGGCCCAATCGATCCATCTCTCCCAATACCCTCTCCCGTGGTTTGCCCCTCCTTCACCTCTCGCCTGTGCCTCCCTTGGGTTCTGGCTGCACCTCTGCCTGGAGTTTCTCTATACGTGTGCTCCGCTACCTTCCCCGTTGGCGCGTCTCACACCCGCGTTGGAGCCTTCGATTTTTTTCTCGCTTTTCCATTTCGTTTTCTTCCTTTTTTGTCGTGGTTACCACGTTGCCCCCCCCCCCCCCTTTTTTTTTTGTTGCACCCTTTTTTTTTTTTTTTAAACCCCTCACTCAGACTAGAGGGCACAGATTCGTCGGTGTTCTCCCCTTCCCGCGTTCCAGTGACGCTCAATGCGAGAGATGACTTGTTGACTACCTGACCTCCGTGACTCCCAGCCTGGCTTTTTCTCTGTTCCGAACATTACGTCGAAAGGCAATGCCTTCCCGACCCACTTCTCCCCCCCCTCCCCTTATTTAACCGAACTCTTACTCTCGACGCGATCCCCCCCCCTTTTCCAACCCTCAGCCGTCATATGTTTTTTTTCCTCTCCCTTAGTACTGATCAACCTGTGGCGACTCCTTCTTTTGTTTCGCTCGTCGCTCTTGCCGTTACCCTTTCGCAGGTGAACGTGTCTAAGCGTTGTCAGCAAAGATGGGGTCCGCCTTTTTCCCTCTCCCGCCCTTTTTTTTTTTTTTGTAATCTGACAGAGATGATACGGATTTCCCGTTAAATCCGATCGGAATCGCCCGACGTTTTCCTTCCGCATGTCCGCCTGAACCCGACAGAACCGTTTCTTGCTCTTTCTGTCTTTATGTTCTTTCCCCGATATGTCTTAGTGCTGCGATGTTCGGCGCGCATCCCTCTTTCTTTTCTTTGCGTGGCACGGCTGAGGGCAGATACTGACCTCCAGGATCCCTTCTTCCCCCGATGCTGCGATAAGGGACTTTTGCTGTCATCGATGGCAGGATTTTGTTCTCTTTTTCTGGTCTGGAAGGCGAGTATTGAAAGGATTTGGACCTAACTCCTTTGTTTCGGCCTTGTCCTGCGTCTTTTGGGAGAAGATCTTTTTCCGTCCTAAGTCAGTCGTTCCTCACCCTTGGTTACATGATGACTTTGTTCCCTCCCGGGAGCAAAGCTGACCGGACCGGTTCACGGCGTTTCTCCCGAAGGAATCCGAGATAGAGAGGAGCAGAGTTCTTTCCCCCGCAACAGACTGCTGGGAACGACAATGAAGGCCGAGGGTTATTCCCTCCTATGAAAACACCCGTTCCTGGTAAAGACTAACCAACTCCTGCCAGCCCCCTGGGACACTTGCCCTTTCCTCGTCCCGGAGTCACAATGAGGTGGCGGCCCTTTTGTTCTGGATGTTGCTTCTCTATTTTCTTAGTGACTTTCAATTGGAACCGCTCCCCGACCCCCTGAGTGTTTTTTTTTTCGGTTTTTTTTTTCGGGTTATGTCAGCCGACATTTTCGAATCCTCCTTCCTTTTCCTCTGACAGCATATTTTTTTAATTGATATAGTCCCTGAACTTCCTAGTAACTCGTTCTGTAAACTCACTCAGTGTATGCTCCTTTGCCAGTTCCTTTATTGTTGAATAGTCCTCATGCCTTTTACACACAGTCACTCTACCACAATCATGCTCTTGATCCGGTAAATTGAGAATTTCCTTTTTCTCTCATACGGGGGAAAGTTGAAGATACAACATACAGGTAATTCCCCCTTCTACCCCAAAGATGATCCCTGAATTACGACCCTCAACAAGAAACTCTCTCCCTTTAACAGTAAAGAGAAAAGTGCCGACCCGATCGCTTTCCTTTCCCTCTCATATTTTACTGCCAAGTCCCGGGGCGTTTAATTTTTCCGTATTGGTACTTCGACCTCTTTTCCCGTTGTGATGTTCCCCAGCATTATCGCTCCCTTCCCCATCTCATGAGCTAAACGGTCCTCTACTTTTCCTTTTTTAATGTCTCCCCCCCGCAAAGCCCATTCCTTTAAACATTTGACCCTAATCGTTCCTTAGCATCTTTCTACCTTTAGTTTGGTGCACATGTCCCCTTTCCTTTTACCGTTGAGAATACGCCTCCGTTACTGCTCCCTTCCGCGGTCACCCCCATTAATATTATATGTTTTATCTCTCGTTCGTTTTTTTTTTTTGGACTAAAGAGCCCCAGTGTGGTTCCGGCGGTCCTCAAATGTCTTAGCATTGGTCGGCCAGTGACTCCCCTTCGTGCCTGATGGCGGTGTGACCCGACTGACATTATTGACCCTTATTTATTCTTCCTGTGACTCCTTTCTCCTAGCCCAGTCCTATGAGTTCTCTTTCCTCCATGCATCCCCCCTCATGTCCCTGCTGGACGCCACCCGACCCCTGCCGACCCGCCATACTAACTGGTAGCGAGATCTTCCGCATTTTTTTGGCTACGTCCTGCAGCGTCGATGGTCTGCACGAGCCTTGAGCTGACCTGCATAGATGGTTTTTTTTTCCCCATTCCTCAGTGCTGGTTTCGTATATTTTCCTTATACGGCCTCGAACCGACCCCAAAAAACTCCTGGTGATGAACCCATGAGTTATGTGTCTCCCCTTTTTTTTCCGTCGGTAGTCGCAATCTCCATTTCGTCTCCCTTGCCTCCCCCCTCCTATGGATTTCTCAGGATTCCTTCGGTCACACTCTATGTCGTCGACCTTGTGCCGCCATGCGGCACTTCTCGCCCTAAATGATTGTGATAGGTGTCCCTCCGCTCCACTGGCCAGGTACGCCCAGATCTCTCATCCCTTCCCTTCGTATTCGCTTCTTGAACATCAATCGCCTTTAATCGCCCCCTACTGCCAGGCGTCTTACAGTGTTTTCAGTCACTCCGATCACCGCTCCTTTCTTCCCTTCCTGACTCATCGAGGTCCCCCTGTTTTCCTCAGGATCTATGGCTCTGGCTTATCGCTCGTCGAAGATCTACAGGTTTTGCCATCTGACCCTTTCCCCGATCTGCAACTGCCAATAATTTCAGAGTCTTTTCAGTGCTGTCGAATGCCCGTCTTTTTCCCTATGGTTAATGCTTTGCCGCATTCCTTGTTGCCAGGAGAAGTTGCCCCAGAAGTCCTATGGCATAGTCTTTTACTGTCTCTAATGTGTCACACACATCGCGCAATGTGGATTTCCCCTCAGGCCGCCCCTTTCCACTCCGATTGGTCACGAGGTGACTGTCTTTTACACTTTCCCTTGCTTCCTGAGGCAAATTTAAGTTTTTTTTTTTTTTTTGTTTTTTTGTTTATCCACACCGCATATCTTTCTGATTGACATCCTGTCCCGTCTAGTGTACATATATCTCTTCCTCATTGTGTCGGGTTCGGTGATCTGTGATCAACAATTCCCCCCATTTATTTCAGTCCCCTTATTTTTTTTGACGGGCGCTCAGGCCGCTTTCTGCGCTCTCTTTGGGTCGATGTGTCATTTCCTACCCCCATTCCCTTCGGACTTCGCCGCTCGATAGTATTCCTGTTCTTCCCGCGCAGTCACTTCCTGCGGCCCCCATTTTTTACGTCTAAGCTCAGTGTCTTTGGACCCTTTGCACAGCGCGTGCGCTTTCCCAGCTTCTGTTTAACATTCTCGAATCTATAGGAGTCTGCATGTGGTCTGTCCTAGACTTCTGACCCACATGGTGCAATTTCTCCTTTCTTTTCGACCCTACGGGGGCCCGACTTTTGAGGATTGATGTCCCTTCTAGATTTTTTTTTTTTGCTTCGACCCCTGAGCAGGATTCATGAGCCTTTGTGCCTGCAGTGCCTTTCGCCAATGTTTGCAGCGCCTGTTCACTATGGTTTTTGCGCTGAGCGGTTCCCTGCTTTGAGCTTTTTCGCCTTTCTCTCATGATCGCTACAGACCTATGTAGCGTTTTTTTCTTTGTTGTCATTTCACGTGACGCTGAGAATCATGGTACGGGGTCCCCCCACAAGCCTTTCTCTGGGAGTCTCTCTCCCCTTTTTTCTTTCGCAGTAACTCTTGTAGTCTTTCTAAGTCCTCAAGCTTCTATCGTCCCCAAGATTTCCGATTGGGTCGTTCCAGCTTTGCCATGCTACATGTTCTTGCAGAGCCTTCGAGTACGAATGCCTTTATTCGACATGACCCTTGGATGCCGGCAGCTCTTCCAGTCGTTCACCTCTTTCCGGCTCCCCTTTTCCTCTCCTCCTCCGTTTTTGTCACGCCTATTGCAGTGCTGAGCACGCATCGTCCGAAAGTGAGCCGCCCTTGTCACCTCGCTCTTTCTGTTTTGGATCCTCCCCAGATTCGCTCTCCCACCAGCACTTGCTTCCATGTTGG
>Ga0179593_1417488_pt1 | contig 12790 bp, 6 predicted proteins | sample CZODoug2_1_08_16_FD_185931 | JGI IMG/M metagenome (GOLD analysis project Ga0179593, IMG submission 185931) | Vadose zone soil fungal communities from Angelo Coast Range Reserve, California, USA - CZODoug2_1_08_16fungal (PacBio error correction) | ecosystem: Environmental > Terrestrial > Soil >... | reverse complement strand
GTTCCCCCCAAGCCGGCAGAGACCTTTAATTACATTTGCTTCCCCTCCAGTTAATTTTCCAACCCCCTTTGTGCCCAAGGTCGTTTCGTGTTTTTTTTCCATTTAATTCTTCACGTTTTCGAGATTGTTACCCGCCGGGCCGCCACCCTTTCTCCCAGGTACCGGGGGGTATTTCGCCCTCCACCCCCAAAGTCTCCGTTTTTAGCAGTTTTTTCCCTTAAAATTAGTGCTCAAGATGGGATTGCATTTTTCCCCTTCTTTCCTTTTTTTCAACTGATTTGGCCAAGAAGGCAATTTTTTTCAACAAAGGGGTGTTTTTTTGCTTCCCAAAAGGACTCCGGGCAAAAGATTATTTCCCTAACCATTGCAATCCCCCCCCCAGATTTATGAAGAATGTGGCAGTACGAGGACAGTTGCTTCCTTGGGAGGGGAGTTCTTTTTCCGGGCCACTAACCTCCCCCTTTCTCCTGGGGTTTTTTGAGGTTGAGGGTTTCCCCTGCTTAAACGGTCCGGTGTCATTCCCCGAGTTTCCTCCTGAGCCTTTTCCCTTCACCCGTTAAACTTACCAGGGCTTTGATGACCGGTTCCCCCCCCCCACCCCCTCGACTTTGATTGAGAAGAGGTTGGCAGTTGTAGGGCCAGGTTCTTATAATCCTTACCAGCCCCCCTTCAGAAAGAGCACCGAATGTTCCAATCATCGCCTTCCCGTCCCCCGGAGGACCCCCCCATGGGGAGCTCCCATGGGCGACAGCCTGGCTTTATAGTCTTTATCTTTTTGCCTGCCCTTCCTCTATTTGAAGTCGAGCTGTTGTTATGGTCTCGGTGGCCCCTCCCAAGTTTTTGCCATGTTCCTCCAATTAGTGTTTTTAGGTGGAGGCGGATTCAGCTGTTCCCCCCCCCTTGAGGACAAGAAGTAGGAGGGTCCTTCGGAGGCGGACCTCTGCACTCTTGCATTAGCGTGTCTCCTGCTGTTTGTAAAAAATTTACTTGACCGACACCCAATTAGGGGTCGTCCGGCCTCGCAATTTTCCTTCCCATGGGGGCGCTTTTGGGAGACGTTTGCTCCTTCCAGAGAATAGACGCGGTTTTTCTTGCGGCAAGTTTCCTCCTTGTCTTCTGTAGGGGATGCCACTTCCGTCCCTAGTTTCTTACGGTACCCGCCCCCCCCTAGTACAGGGCAAGAGTTATTGCATGTCCCCCTTTTTCTTTTACTTAGGAGCGGGGTTTTTTTCGGCCTTTTGCTCAACCCTTGCTTTTTTTTTGTTAGTCCTCCCTGGGGTGGCCCTTGGTAGAAAGTTTAAAGAGATTTTGGCTTCCTTTCCCCCCCCCCCCTGATGGAAGACTGTTGACTGTATCCTGGTGGGTCTGCCAGTGTTTGCCCTTTGCGAAGCTCCCCAACTGGGCCGGTCAAAATTTAGGTTGACCCCCTTGCTGCCCCCAATCCGGATTTACAGGTTTTCCCCTACCCCCAATCCCAAATTTCTATTTCCACTTGTTCGTAATAGCCTCTTGGGTACTCCCCGTCCTATCGCTTTGGCATATTCCCCCTGTCTGGGTTGCACTTAAGACATGTTGAGCTTTTTTTTGCCCTTTTCGGTATTGGAGATTTGCGGGTCTTTTCCTTTCAAACTGGGTAGCCATGATTATTTTCGTGGAAGGAGGGATTTTGTGACCAGACCCTTTTTTGTAAGCCCCACGGCGCTCCTTTTTCCCAGGGGTCCTGCTGGTGGCCCGGTCTATTTTTCAACCCCGCTTTTCCCCCCTCAGTTAGTTTGCGACGGGCGTTGTTGGGTGAGGGCGTCTGCCTGGGTTGGCGGTGTCGTTTTCCCCCTTCCCGTGGATTTTGAGTGTTTTGCCCCGCAAGCGAAGCCTTCTAGTTGCACAGGGGCCCCCCCTAGTTCCCCTTTCATCTTTTCGGCCTTCTGACCAGAAACCGGTGGTGCGGCGGTGTCTGACTCTTGACACTCCCTTCAACGGTCCCCCGCAGGCAGCCTCGTCAAGGCGCCGTCCTTGGTTACCCCCCCCCTAGTTTGGGGAGTGTGTCTGCCGCTTTTCACGGCTGGAGGTACGGTTCTTGCTGGTGAACCCCTTGTACTTTGCCTTTTCCCTGAAAGAGATACCAGCCCGGTTCCCAAATTCCTTCCGTTGAATCGTTCTTCGGCGCGGCCCAAGCTTTTTCTCAAACGAGAACTGTTCCCTGACCCCCATAACACAACCCTGTTTTGGTGATCCGCCAGGTAGGGCCTGGCGCTCTCGCTGATTGTGTCGGCGTTCCATTTGCCCTTTCCCTAGAAAATGTACAGCTCCCGTTTTAGCATGGCCCCCGCCTCCACGGCTCAGCCCCCTTACTCATCCTTTCTGTTGGATTTTTCCCTACCTGTTTCTACCCCTGGGAGTGGCTGCCCCTTTTGCGGCCCCTTCCTTTCCCGGCCCTGCTTCCGTTTTTTGACGTCGTCCGGAGATTTTCGCCGGCTTTCCCAGGCAGTTTCGTTTGGTTTTTTTGGCAACCCCCCATTCCCGCGGTCTCTCTTTATTATTTTTTCCCCCCACCCTTTCCCTTGTTGTGTGTCTTGCCCTCGATATCGTCCGCCATCAGCTGTTTCCCCACTCCTATTTTCGCATTTCAGACCCTTCTACAAAAAACCTTTTCTCGCGTTGAGATCCGGGGACCCACAGACCCCCCCAGGTTTCCCGTTGAACATCTTTCCCCTGGATTTGAAGACCCGCAGCCCTGAGCCTCCGGTCTTTTTCCGGATGAGCATTATTGGAGGCATTGCTGACCACGACCTCGTTCTTTGATTGGGTCTTCTTTACGTCCGGCTTTTTTTTTTCCGTTTTAGTTTTTCTCCATTTCTTCCCAAAGAAAACTCGCCTAGTCGTTGTGTCCCCTTCCCGTGCCTAAACTTTGTACCTCAGTGGCCACCCCACACAGGGTTTCTTTTTTCTTGGTCCATCAGTGTTCTATCCTCTTTTTCGGCTAAACCGTTTTGCCCTTTTTGATTTAAAGAGTGCGTGGCTTTTCATTTCGTCCGCAGTGTCATACTTCCCCCTCCTTATCCCCTCCTCCCGTCTTCCCACTCTCCTCTTTCCCCCCTCGCTCGCGCTCTCTCCCCTCCACCCCACTCCCCAAGCACCCACCCTCCTCGTCTCACCCCGTTCCTCCTCTGGGGTTAAGGATACACACCTGATGCCCCAATCTTTCCCATAAACAAACTTCCAACATTCTGCATGACTGTGCCTCACCCGGAAAAAGAGTTTGACCACTTTTTCATTTTTTTACGAATTTAAATTATGTAGGTCGTTTCCCACTTAGGGTGTCCCTGAGCCCGTCCCAAAAAGTGTTTTCTCCACCTCAAAGTGGTTGGGTTGGAGAGGGCTTCAAAAGGTTAGTAAAGGGCCCCTCTATGTTTCCCCTAACATTTTTCCCCCCGTTGAGTCTTCGGAGGAAATAAATTCAGGCCCCACCCCCCCTTCCTGTCCCCAAGAAAATTTGGAACCCAACGTCCCGTCTTTTTTCCAAGAAAGGCCCCTAGTAGTCGTCGACCGTTTGGCCCCCTCGTTTACACCTTGAGCCACCCCCACGCTCCCCTCCTTTTACCCCAAAAAAAATAAGGGTCCTTTTTTCGCCCGCCCGACTCAGCCGTTTTCTCCTGTGCCTTCCCCTCCCTAAGACCCTTCGTATCTTTACATGAAAACCCCTCCCTCTTTCACGTTGCCAGTAACTCAGTGCACTTCGGCCCCTCTTGCGAGGGAGTAAGAAAGGGACATTTCTGAGGTCCCTCCAACCCGTGCCTCGAGTTCCCCTTTATCTGCGAATCTAAGTTGCTTTCCCACCCCCCCCTGACTTTCGGCTGTGCGCTGTGGACCTCACCCAGTCGACCCCCTCGAAACTGGGCCTTCCTTATCCCTCCTTCACGTTCGGTTCCCCCCTTTCAACTTTTTTTTTTTCCTTCGTCCCCCTCCCGGAAAACATTGTTTTCTGTTTTTAGAAAGTCTGGGAATTAGACCCCGCCCTTGGCTCCCCAAAACCGCGGTAGCCCCCCCTGACGTGCCTGGGTCCTCTCCCGCTTCCAATAAAAATTTGCGGGGCCTCTCCCCCCCCTTTTTGAGGGGACGAATGGCTGTGGCTTGACTCCCCCCCCCCTGAAACTTTTGGTCCATAAGCCCGTACCTGTTTTTACAGCCACCCACATGAGCCCCCTTGAGTCGTTTTCTCCGCGACCTCCCCCCGCGCCGCCATTTCCTTGTCATAAGGGACGCTTCCACCCCCCCCCTCAGGCCTGACCAAGTCTCTTGGCCTTGTTAGACTGAGGTCCCCCCCCCCTGATTTCTTTAGTTCGTTCCCCTTTTGGCTCCCTGGAGCAACCCACTATGATCCGTACCTAGTGCCCCGTTTTACCCCCCCTCCTTCCCCCTTATTGTTAAAAGAATTCTGCGCACCTGGTGTCGGCTTCTGCCCGGCCCCGGCAGGCCCACCTAGACCCTATTGCACAACCCCTCTGACCTTTGCTACCTCCCCATGGCGTTCACCCCCCCCCCCCGGACCTAGTACTGTTGCCGCCCTGGCGACTGAATCCACATGGTTATATCACCTAGAGGCCCTGATCGTTTGAGTTGCTTTGTGCTTTTTCGGAAGGCGAACAGAAAGACTTACTTTCACATTTAGGAACAGAATCTCTGTCGCCCAGACCCCTCTCCTAGTTCTAGTTTGGTCCCTTTTTTTCGATTCGAATGGCTGAATGAGAGCCTTGGGCTCTGTGGTTTTTAAGGTGGATTGAACCCTTAGTTTGGCACCCACCAATCGACGATCCCAAAGCGACCTCTGGAGCGTTGGGTAGCGTTCGCCTTCCGGAACACGGAAGAAGACCGGGTATTTTCAAAAATGTACCTTTAGGTCGTGTAATACTCCGGGCCCTTTTCGTGCTCTGTCCATGGCCCGTACCCTAAGTGGCCTGGTCCTTGGGGTTGACGTTGTTTTGGAGAGAACCAAACGTCCTTTTCTTCGGGGCGTCCACATGGTTCCTCCGAGTGTGCTGCACCTTGGAGAGGAAGCCAGCTGATTGATTGATGTGTTCCCTTCGAATTTGGGTTTGCAACGTCCCCCCCTGGCCGTGACGGTTTTTCTTTTCGGGAGAAAACCCTGGACCCTGACGTTGACGTTTTATGCCGCACGGACGTTCTGTCCCGGGAACGATCGGGCTTTCTTTTTTTCCCTCAGGCAATCGGCAAGGGAGTTGCGCGGCGTTTTCTGGCCCTTTTCCTCCTTTTTTTGAAGTCCAATCCTGGGTTTTTGGAGAAGTCTCGGTTACCAGACTCGCCCTTCATTTTTGCCGGTGGCTTTTTTTGGGAAGCGCCCTCTCTTCCGTCAAGACACTGTCGTGTCCGTCATTTTTCCTCCCTCCCCACCTTTACTCTCCACCGGTCCGCCCCCTCTACGGGAAAGAGTTTAACAACCACCTTCTCTGTAGTCTCTCGTTCATTTTCTTTTTTTATTTTTCCTCTTTCCATTCTTTTGATGCACTAAACCAGGCAAGATTTGTGGACGTTCATGTTCCACCGGCCCCTGTTTCTCAAGCCCGTCACGGCCCCTCGTGCCTCCTCCTCAGCTCAGCCGCCGTGTCCCGATCGGTCCGTTTCCCCTTTTGGGTGAAAGATGTGATGGTTCCCGTCCTTTTGAGTGCGTTGCCTCCCCCACCTAGTGAAGGGCGTTTGTTCTTTTCGGGAGCATTCTTGCCAGGAACTTTCTCTTTCCCCCTCCCAGCCGGGGGGCCCTAGGGCAGGGCCGTCTTCTTTTTTCCTCCCTGACAAAAGGCATGGCGCGCGGATGGAAGGATTAGCCCCGAGTGCACCATTTAACTTCCTTCCCTTTCTAAGAAAGGACCCTAAGTCCCTTCTACCGAATGGTGATTTACAGGGCGCCCATCCCAAGTGGTCGCCCGTAATCCTTTTTGCTTGTTGAACTTCCTGGGATTTTACTCCTTTCCTTTGATTCTGACGAAGTCGGAGGTATTTGTCCTGCATGGTTTTAGTCTCAATGTTTTGAGGACGAACCCCAGACGTAAAGTGCCCCTCCCGTTACCGGACCTTTTTTTGTCCCCTGTGTTTTTGTAACTTCTTTCAGAACCTTCGGCGTTTCGGAGGGACCATCTCCCTCCCCCTCTCGTTTTTTTTGTTTCTCGATTCTTTTGTGTCAGGTTTTCCCCCAAAACGCGTTCTCGCCTGGAGTTCACTATTTCTCCCCCCTTGTCCCCCCTCCTTGGTGAGAGGTATTTTTTGGGTCAGTATACCTCCCTCGACTCGGTTTTTTTGAAGTTTGAGTGCACCATGGTTCTTTTTTTCCTTTCTCCGTCCGAGGTGGGGGGAAAAGTTTTTCCCCCGCGCACTGCGTCTGCCTTCCCCCCGTTCTGTTGATGAGTAAAAAGCCCCTCCCGGTTGTCTTTTGAGCACTGTGCTCCCCCCTCTGCCTTTCTCCCCCCCCCCGGAGTGTTGTAGTAGAGACTGGTCCGTTTCGAAGCGGCCGCGCCCCGGGCAGGACGTAACCCCCCCCCCTCGTTATGTTTCCTGTTAGTTTTTTCCTCGGCGCTTGGGAAGAACCCTGGCCTCTGCGAAGTCTACAGGCGAGGGTCGGACACTTTTGTGACGGGCCGCCGCCGCCCCGCTTTTGTCTTTTTTTTCTGGAGCCCAAGTTCTCCAGATAGCTGGTCCGTTGTCGCCTTTCCTACCGGGCCTTTGGGGTCCTTCCGTTTTTTTTTTTTGCTTTAGAGGTAGGCCTTTTTGGATACGGCCCCGGGATGTTTCCTTGTGCAGGATCGTTTTTGCTTTTCTTTTACTTTTTGAAGTGTCCCCCTTTGCAATTTGCAGCTCTCCTTGTTCCGAATGCCTTTTGGTGTCAGACAGTTTCGTGATCCCCCCCATTCTCCCTAATCATGGGCCTTTTTAGAGCAGTCCCACGTCTGGCCTTTCGGCTTCGGCGGTCTTTTCTTTTGGGTTTATTGCGGAAGTCTATTTGCTGATAGCGTAGTTAGTTGCGACTCGAGGGATTCACCGGACATGTTTCCTCTTCTTCTTTCGATGCCACAGTGCCTCTATTTGGGGCCTCCTCATCGTAGGCGGCAGCCCCCCCCACCCCTTTTTTCCCAGGGGCTTCATTTTGTTCCCCCCTCTTTTCAAATCTTACAACCTCCCCTGGACGCCTTCTTTCCGGTCCACCCTAGTTTTTCTTCGTTCTTGCCGACGTGCAGGGGACCGGCGTTATGGCTTGGTGTTCACCCCCCTTAGGGCGTCCCCCTGCAAGCTTTTCCCTGACTCGATTCCCCCCCAGTGCAACCATTTTGAATCCACCCCTTGAGGTTTGTGTTTTATCCAACGTATTGGTTAGAAATCGTCCACTTGTCCCCCCAGAACCCCCCCTGTTTTTCTCCTCTTCCCCTGGTTCGTTGCCGTGGTACTCTCTTGTTCCTGGGTCCCAGTCTCCCTTTACTCTTACGGTCTCCTTTTAAAAGATCCTTCCCTTGTCCGACTCTTGGACATCCTCCGGAGTTTCTTTTTTTTCCCTGATGATTCTGCTCTTTGCTGCCCCCCCTCTTTGTTTTTCCATTGCGTGTGCTTTCCCTTATCCGACGCTCTGTTCCGTTCTCTTCTCCAGGGGAGTGATCGCTTTTGGAAACAGCTGACGTTCTGATATTCTTTTCCTTTTCTTCCTATACGTTGTTTGTTGCTTATTTCTCTTTCCCCGTTGACAGTTGTCCCAACCCGAGAAGATAAGCATTCAGCCGGCCGTCACTGGTTCTCTACTTTTTAGACTATCCCCCGGACACTGCACCAAGTGTCCCCCTCCTCTCCTTTCCCTCCCCCCAAGTAGAAGGTTTTTTTTTCCCTTCCTTAATCTTTGGATGGCATTCCTCGGAAAGGACTCCGAAGCTTCTTTTGCCATTTGTCGAGTGGCCGGGGGAGCCCCCGTTTATGCCTACCCATTTTGCCCTTTTCCTTTTTACAGAACCCACCTCATCCCCTCTCTGGAGTACCGCCGACCTTTGTTGTTCACCACAAATGGGTTTCTTTTTGTCCCTTGCTACGTCCCAGTAGTATGTTCTACTCCCCTGGGCTTGGTCGGGCCCCCGCCGCAAAGGTTTCCTTTTCACGCCGGAGCTGTTTCGGTACTCCTCTTGTCTTTTTTGTAAACCACCCGAAACATTCGGCCAAACCCGCCCCCCCTTCTATTCCATTCCCTTAACGACTTGACCTTCCCTTTTTAAGAAAGCCAGACTCACCACGATTTTTAAAAATTCTTCGATGATTTCGATTCAGGGTTTTCCAGTTTTCTCCATCTGAACCCGGTTGTTTTCACCCCCCCCTTTCCCCTCCCCCCCCCCCCCCCCACCCCCCCCCGGTTTTCGGTTTTTCTGCGTCAATTTTTTTTTGGAGGGCCCCTCCCTCGATGCCTTGTTTCCAAGGAGGACCAATTCCGTCTGGACTGCCCGCCCTTTTTTTTCCTAGAGTGGCCCTCCCCATCCAAACACCCGCAGGGCATTTCGCCTTTTTCGAACAAAAGTCACGGGCGGCCCTAGATTTGCCCTTCTTTGAGAGTACCCCGGTCCCCCCTCTGCCACATTTTCTCCCCGCGCACCCCCCCTGCCGGTTTTACAAACCTTTTCCCTTTTTCAGCCCGCGCCGGCCCTTTTTTTTCTCAAGCACTCTCACCTGTCCTTTCCCCCCCCCCCCCCCTCCAGGCCGTTGTTTTCTTTTTTCCTCAAAACCCCCCTCCGCCTTCCAGGTGGGTAATGCCCCTCTTCCTCTGGAAGTCATTGCGCATGCATTCCGTCCGACCATTGTGGCGGCAACGTGCCTCCCACCCAGGAACCATCACGTCGCTGGAAATCCTTGATTTGCCGCTGGCCCAACCCCTTCAGTTGGGCTTTGTTACTTTTTCCCTTGGCCCACACCCCCGTTTCGACCAAATGGAATCCAGGTGCCATGGTGCTGTCCCGGGAATTCACCCTCCCCCTGACCCACCCCCTTTCCCTGGTTACGTAATCGAACTCAGCTTTGCGAACCTTCGACCTCCGCCGCGTGCCCCCCACATTTTTTCCTCTCCCCCACCCCTTCTTTGGGGGCTCTCCCACCCCCCTGTCTACTTACTAACCCCTGGGCTTCCCCCATGGTGTTGAAGCGCCTCCTCTTCTTTGCTGTGCTTACTTTCTTCTTTTCGCCGCCACCCTCCAGCGTAAAGACACCTTTTTTCTTCCCCTCCCAAATACTGAGATTGGCCCTATTTTACAGAAGAAAGTCCTGGAAATCTCAAAGGACCAATGGATTGCCGGGTGACCCACCCCTCTCTCTGAACCTTTTTTTTTTAGGTCCCATATGTTTCCCCTTAAAACTCCCCTCCTTTTTTTCCCCCCCACCAACGAAGAGAGAGGAGTCTATTTCTTCTCCGGTTCCACTCCGTTCCTTTACCCCCCGTTTATCTCTGATTGCTTTGGGACAACCGACCTGCCCTGAACCCTTTCCCCCTTGAAGGGATTTTTTTGAGACGCCCCCCTGCCTCGGTCGATTCCCCGGGGCAGGCCCCCCTACCCTCCGATAGACCTCTCCCTTTTTTCCTCTCCCTGCCGTTTTTAAATCCCCCCCCCGTTTAAAAACACCCCCTGCGGTTCCTCTCCGTTTACCCTTCGCTCTTTCCCCTTGTCCCCCTTGGATTCAACTCGAATCGATTTTTGCTGTGGATCACTTGGCACGACATTTGGCAACCAAATCTTTTTTTTTTTCCCTCCCTAGTAGTACGTCCCTAACTTTGTTGCAGAGGCCCGGGTGCGGGTTCCGCGGTCTCTTTCTTTCCTGGTGTGAACTTCTTTGGATCCTTGAGGAGCTGGCCGGGTTGGGGAGGGGTCAACCCTATCCGAATTCCAACCCTCGTCCTTCCCTTTTTCCCTCCCCTTTCTTTTGGACCCAGTTATACGGTTTTCATCGGAACCCAGGTCTTTTCCCCCTTGTCATCGGTCTTTTTCCTGGTATTTTCGCCGTCCACAGGATGTCTCTTCTTCGGTATTTTCCCTTTTTCCCTTCCCGTTCTTCCTTTTAGGTCCCATATTTGTCCTTCGGCGTCCCAGGTATACTGAAGATGAGATCCCGACCTTTCGCGTTTTCGAGTAGTACAGTGACTCTGCGATTTTGTTTTTTTTGAGAATGCACGCCACGCGTGGCCGTTTTAACTCGGTTTGGTTGCCTGGAGACCAAACCTTTTGCTCTCCGTTTGAAAGTTTTCCTTTCCCATGAAGTTGTGCTCTTTCACGTCTGGAGGCTTTCCCTTTAGCCTACCATTTATTGCGACTTTTCCCCCATCTCCTTTCTTTTTTTTCCCTTCCCCCCCTTTTGTTGACAGAGATTTTTCACAGTAAGAGCGGCCTTTGGGACGAGTTGTCGCCGGAAGACGCCGATCTTTCCCGGACCCTGACCTTTTTTTTTTGAGTAATCAACCACTTTTCTTTTTTTTTTTGGTGCAAGTTCCTGTCCCCCCTTGACTCGTGTCGTGCCCACAAAATTATAAGGAAGTTCCACGCCTTCATCTTCTTTCTTTTTGGATGACTACATTGATCTGAGGTGTCCTTTTTTTTCCTTGGAACTGGAGTGTCTATCCCAGTAAGTGGTACTTTGTCCCCTAATGGTACGCCTTCAGCTCTGCCTTCTGCCCGATCGGGCCCCCTAGGGGGAAGCCTTGTTCCTTGGGCTTTCGGGCCCTCTTACAATTTCCAAGGTCGGCGTGGGCATTGAATTTCTAGGTTCTTTTGATTGCAAGAGGTTGACCCTCCCCCAGCCTCCCGAACAAGTTGATTTCCTTCGTCGCCACAGGGATAAAAGACGGACCCGGCCACTTCCTGCGCTTTGCAGGCATTTCCCTCCCCTCTTCGTTTAGCCATGCCAGGTTGCTCTTCCCTGTGCCTTTCAGCCAGAGCGGTCCCTATTATCTTCCCCGGCGCCTCCCTCCCTCTCGGTCCAGTTGGCGTGATAAACCTTTTTTTTTTTTTTTCAACGACTTTGTTTAGAGGGTCCTTTCCCGGCCCTTGAAGGACTCCTTCGGGAATCGGCTGTCCGGTAGCATTTTTTTTTCCTTTTCTGACTTCTCTTCCTGTCAAGGGGTTTCGATCCGTCTTTGTCCCAGGTTGGTGACCACGGCGGTTTTTTCCCTTCTAGTTACTCTTTTGGCGGCGGGGGGCCCAGGTTTGTGCTCGGCTTGTTTGCTTTTACCATTCTTTCTCCCCACACGATTGCTCACGCCCCCGCCTGCCCCACGGGGGACATCCGTCCTGCCCCAGGTCTCCTTTTTCTTGGGCGATTCGTTTCTTCTTTTTTTTTTCCTCTTCAATGCCCCTTCGTTCGTGGGAAGGCGGTCCCCACAAGGCAGTGCGTGAGTTTTTCTTCCTACTTAACAATTGGCTTCGGGCGTAGGCCTCAAGGACGTGTATGGCCCCATCCGAGGTTTAGTAAGTTTTGGGGACGCCCACTTTCTTTCTGTCTCCACCTCTTTGTCTTTTCAGTGTCTTTCTCCTGGTTCCGTTTCTTTTTGCGCGACGAAGCGCGGTTACCACCTACGGGTTGCATCTGATTTTTTTTTTCTGAGGCCAATTGACCCTCCCAGGTCCTGCGTCGAAGTCCCATTGGAGAGGTGCAATCTTTTCCTGCGGACCCTTTAGGACAGCTGTGTTGGGGGTTTTTTCCTTTTCTTCGCAACGGCTCCTTATTCTGTCGTTTGGGATTTGTGGCGTCTGAAGTTGAATGTGTCTTACCTCCCGTGCCGCCGTTTTTTTCAATTTTTTTCCTCTTTTTGTCAGTAATCCCACCCGGGCAAGGTCGGCTTTTCTTCATTTGGTTCGAGAGCCCTTATTATTATTTTGCCTTTTTTTTGGCCCCAGCCCGTGAATTTTGATGGCGCGGAAGGTCTGCAGGTTTTCAAATTGTTCTTCCCCCCCCCTCCCGAGGTGTGTTTTGTCGGTGGGTGCAGCTTTTTCCCATGCATACTCGGTTATTTCCCCTCCACTATGTGTCCCATTCAGCTGAGTCGGAGTTGGGAGAGTCGGATGAATTTGTTTATGGTTTCCTTTTTTTTACCGAGGGTCTTTTTCCCTTTCCTGACTCCAGCGTGAGTCTATGCAAATTGCATCGAGGGGCGGGGGCCTCCTCAAGAATTCCGACCCTGCACCACCCGTGTTTTTTGCATTTTTTTTTTTTCTCCCTTTTTGCTCGGCAACCCTTTCCGACCCCCGCCCCTTGACCAGCGCAGGCGCATGGTCCCAACTTGTCCCTTTCGTTGATCCCCTTTTTTTTTTTTAGAAGGCTGGTGTGTTCTTCCTTTGACTTTGTGGTTCCTTCACCCCTTTTTAAATTCCAGCTCTACCCGCCCTGACAACTCCTGCTGAAATCGTCCCCCCATTTGCTGGGGCGCCCTCCCCCTCTTTAGGAGTGACATACCCTCATTGCGGACCAAAGCACAAGAACATTTTTTTTCCTCCCTTCTTAGGCCGGGACCTTTTGGCGTCCTTCTTTTCTTTTGGCCGCAAAGGGCCCCCCCCTGTTCACCTTACGTCGCGCCCCTAGCCGCAGCAGGCGCCTGGTTCTTTCTTTTACTTATAATTTTTTTTTTTTCTTCCTTACCTCATACTTCTTCTTTCCCCCTTTAGATTCTGGAGCAGGATGTTAATTCCCCCCCAGTTTTCTTCCGGATCGCGGACTCGAGAAATTTCAGCCGTCTTACGAGTCCCCCGCCCTGGTTTCTTTGAACCCCTCTTACGCTCTC
>Ga0179593_1689298_pt1 | contig 12791 bp, 18 predicted proteins | sample CZODoug2_1_08_16_FD_185931 | JGI IMG/M metagenome (GOLD analysis project Ga0179593, IMG submission 185931) | Vadose zone soil fungal communities from Angelo Coast Range Reserve, California, USA - CZODoug2_1_08_16fungal (PacBio error correction) | ecosystem: Environmental > Terrestrial > Soil >... | reverse complement strand
AGGGGAACCTCCCAACTTTAGTCCACTCCAATGAACGGGCACTTCTTTTTTTCTTAATCCCCTTCATCCCTCCTTTTCCTCTCCCCCTTCAATGGGACAGTGGAATTCCAGGTAAGCTTTCCCCTATGCCTTTATCTAACCAAGGCCTGCACAAAAACTCCTTTTTCCGCCGCTTCTTCTGATCCGCCGAGCAGAACCCCCTCCAGCTCCGATTAACCCGTTTTTTCCCTCATCAGAAACTCCAAAGTCCTTTCCACTCGCGTACACTTTCAAACCTCTTCCGTTAGCCCCCCCCCCCCCATTCTCGGCCTTTCTCTCCAAATCTTCCTTTCCCTTCCCGTCCAAGACGCGTCCCCACGTATGGAGTCAGCACACTCCCTCCGCGTTCGACGTTCCAGTCCCTTTTGAATTCACCGATCTCCCACTCCAACGAGATCTCCCTTTTCTTCATCCCGTCCAAGTGAGGTTTACGCAAGCAAGAAACCCACCGTTCTCTCTTTCTTGTGGTGTTCTCAAGTTGCAGGCTTTTTTCTGCAAACCTATCCACTTCCAATAACCACCCTCCAACGTATGGCATACGAACTTTTATCTCTGGAATGATTGGACTATATCACTTTTTATTGATCCCACGCCCTCTTTCTTGCGACGGGAGTACTTTCTCTTGACTTCTTTTCTTTCTTTGTTATGATTCTGACGCTGGGCACCCTTCCCGTCGTCCTTTGCGGGTGATGTTGAGAGTTTTCCCTTTCCCCTCCATTCTTGAATGGAGATCACCGGTTTCGCGGCACCTCTTCTTCCGCGGTAAGCACGAGTCCTCCAGAAGCATTTTTTTCAGACACCTCCCCCAGGTCAACCTATTTTTTTCCCAGCTCCAAGAGAGGAGCCTCCGTTCGCCCTCGCACCCCCCCTTTCCCCCTATGAAAGCTGCCGGTTCCCCGCCGCAGCCCAAAACCTAAGTTTAGCGATTTTTATACGCGGGGTTCCTGGTCCGGATGCTTCCTCTTTCCTCTAACGTTACCCCCTTCAACGCCACTCCCCCCGGTACAGCTACTACGAATGTTGGGCTCGCACGCGTCACCGTTTTTCCCCAGCAATCACGCCCCTTGAAGTATTTCGGCGGTTTGTGGAACTCAGTCCTTAAAACGGTTTGAAAATTTTGGCCGTCTTTGGGTGGGGAGAACTTCTTGCAGGCTGGCCCTAAGCCTTTTTTTTCTTCCCCGCTGCCTTGGGTCTCGACTATCTCGCCTTTTTCCCATTTTTGAGCGCCGAAACCCTTCCGGCGATAGTCGAGCTGTCCACTCCAAATTAGCTGGGCTGCCGCCTTTTGGGTGCAAGTTTTCTGCACCCCCCCCCCTAAAGTGTCCCCCCCCACCGGTTACGAGGGCGCCCCCCTTTTCCCCCCCAGTCAGAAATACTATTCGGTGTCGTTGACGATGTCGCCTGAGAAGGCTCTTTTTTTTTTCCATCGCTTCTTTTTAGTGCCGATAGTCTTTTTGTTGATCTGTTCGACTGGTCGATTTTCTTCAACTTGCCCCGTTTCCTTTGGCCCCACCTATTCGGTTGGGACCTCTCTTCTTGAAACGGGATCGGGATCGGAGGCGGTTAGTGGCGTATTGCGAAGCTTTTTTCTAGTCCTCTTTCAGGTTCTTTCCCCCAACCGGCGGCGGCGTTCTTCAGGGGCGTCTAGCGTGTTGGCTTCGCGCAGACGGCACTGGCCGCCGACATCCCTGATGTTTTCCTTTCCTTTCCTCTCCCCGCAAACAACCCACGGGCCCTCCCGGTTTTCCCCTCGTAAAGAATCCCTCTTCCTCCCAAAGAATTGAACACCGAGAATCCCCTTTTTAGATGAAAAACACTATAGAGAAGAAAGCTTCTCTGCGAGCGGGCTTCTCCTTTGCTCCACTCGAATATTAAAGTGCGTCAGACGGTTTGATTTTTTGGGTAAGTGAGCCGTATTTTTTTCCCGCGCTGACCCCCGGAGATAGCCTTCTCCCCCCCCAGATCTTCCTTCCGGTCTGCTCTTTTTTCCGGGACGTAATCATCCACGGACTTTCTTCTTTTGGCGCGTATGAGAGAGAACGCGACCTGTCAGCGGGGTGACGTCCTTTCTCTGGTTCGTATTTTATTTTTTACGCGGCGGCGCTTTGGTTTCCCCATAAAGGTTTCCCAGAGTTTTTGGTGTTGGGCGCGTGACGTTAAAGGCCTTTATTTTTTTCTTCGAGCAATGGGTGACTTAGGAATTTTTCTGAGCGTCCGGGTAGAAATGGGTTTTTTTGAGAATTTGGAAGTGTCTGAGGGCCCCCTCCCGTGGCGACGACGGGGAATCGGTTTTCTTTCATTTTTCATTTCAACATCTCCTTGCTTTCGGACAGGATCAAGATCACTACCTTTTTTCCGTTGGTGAAGACTGCGGGGGACCCCTTTTTTTCAAATGGGTAAGGGTCACTTTTTTTTTTCACGTTGGGAATAGGAATTAGGATTTCCTTTTTCCCACTTTTCCCCTCTTTTGTTTGACTTTTTCCCGTTTAAGTTGTTTGTTTGTATCAGGGTTTTCCCCTCTCTCTCTTTTTCTCATAATAGTTGTCTCCAGTTTTAAAACTGATACCCCCCCCCCCAACCCATTTAAGTCACTGGTTCAAGGTTTCGTTTTTCCCTTCACCCCCCACTCTTGCTTAAGTAATATCACCCTCCAGGGCCAGTGACAACTGTACCCCCCCCTACTGAGGCCACGCATCTTACACGGTCCCACCTTAGGTGATACTTGATACTTTCTTGGTTTCTTCCAGCAACATTCATTCACCCGTCGTCGCCCGGCTTTCGACCCTCCCCTTTTCTTTTTCCAAAATGCTCTCACGAGCGTAACCTTTTCTTCCCCTTTCACCGAATGAGTAAAGTTCAATCTCCCCCCCTTCTCTGAATTCTGCCTAAAGCCGTCCCCTTTTTTTCCCCCTCGTCACCCCCCCCACTGACATTTCCCTCTCCCCCAGCCGCGTCTCTTTCCCTGACGAGAAGCGCCTTTAAGGAACCGCTGCATTCGCCCCCCCCCACTCCCTCTATCACGCGGACAAGAAACGTCTTTTCCGGATCTTGAGGTCACCCGACCCCCCCTGCTCAGCCGCTTTTTGTGTTGTTTTTTTCCTTTTCCCCCTGAGCAGGATTCTCCCCCCTTTTCAAGAACTTACCAAGAAACTCCCTCTCTCCACCGTCTGGACTACGCTTGAACCCCCACTCCTTTTCTATATCTTTTTTTTGCTATAGTGTTTTATTCATCCGCCTTTTTGCAAGTCTTTTCGATACTTTGCAGTCTTTTTCCAACTAAACGCCGCTTTTTTCGGGGTGCTGTTATGAGATCAATCCCGTATCAACCTTTTCTGGGGAATGGCGATCCTCTTTCCTTTTCCCTTTCCTTTTTCCGGCGCAAAGGCTCCTGACGCACTGGTCTTCCTCCTGTTTCAGCGATACCCCCCCCTATTCCCTCTTTCAGCGCATTTTTTCCTGCTTGCACTCGCCCCCGGCCTACCAAGTCCGTCCCCCTCCCCCACTAATTTTCTCTGTCCCTTTCGCGATGATCCTTATCTTTTGTTTTTTCTCGAACTTATGACCCTCCCCCTCGGCACCAACCCAAGGTCAGCCTTCTAGCCGTCGAGGCGAACCTTCACCGTTTTTTCGCCAAAGCAATTTTGACTCTTTTGAGGGTTTGATCTTTTACCCCGTCGTAACCTTGTTCTTTTGGTGACAAAAGTTTTTTGCGAAATTGCAGCCCCCCCCCTCCTCTTCCTCCGCAGATAACTATATCTCCCTCCTCTTTTACTTTTTCCCTCCCCCGGGGAATGCAGTCTTTCGAGACCCAATGACCCTAGATGAGGATGAAGCCTGCAGTTTTTTATGAAAGTGAGAACCCCCCTGTTTTCACCCTTTTCCACGCCATCCACCCGGAGTCCACCCCCTCCTCTAAATATTCAAAGTTCCTCGGGGGCGAAACTGTGAAGATGTAGCATCTCCCCACATTTTATTGTTCTCCTTTTGGTGTTGGTTTTCTTCCTTCTTGGCGTTGGATCGGAAGCGAAAAACCCTGCCAAGCCAATATTTCTTGACCTCTCTCCATTAGTTTTTTTTTTTCTTATCGCGGGAACCGGATCCCCTTCTTGTGAGTTGAGAAGTGCGACTGCGACTAGATGGCTCCCTGGGCTTTTTTACCCGTTTTCCCTTTTGTTTTCGTTCTCCGCAGTTCTTCCTTTCAGAGGCGTGGTTGGCCTGGAAGACGCCAAGATGCTTCTCCAAGTTTTTGGCTCTTTTACTCCTAAGCTCTTCATCCCCTCCCCAGGCGCCTAGACGTTAGTTTCCCACTCATCATAACCGTCTGCCCCAAGTTTATCGACATCCCTCCAGAGCCTGTCTTTCTCAAACCCTATCTCCCGTGGGAGAGCTCTAGAAGAGTGAGGGGATTTTCCCCTCTGAATAAAGGGCGGTCTTTTTGTGGAGCTGCTGGAGAAAGTTTTTTTTTCCCCATTCTTTGAGAGCCTTTGTTTTTTCCTGGTGCCAAGGCAACTAGTTCCACCCTCCTCTTCTGAGAGTTGGGCTTTCGCAGAACCGTTCCCCCGGTCCTTGCGACTGTTCGGTTTTTGAGTTTCGTCTCCGGTTTCTCCCCTTCTGTTGCCGTCCGTGCCGTCCTTTTCGAGTGGCGCGTCCCTTTCGTCGAACGCTCCCTCTTTGGCTGGACGGAAATAACTTCCAAGTTTTGTTCTTTTCTTTTTTGGCGGAGGGACGTTCCCTTTTCTTGCTCTGCCCTCCATTCGAGAATGGTCTCGGTGACTTCGGATTTGGCTTCTTTTCCTGGGAGACTTGGACGAGCGGTTTTTTAACCCTCTTTTCAGAATTTGATTTTTCGATGGGTTGACTAGGTTAGATCTTCCCCCTCAGAAGTGCGTGCGGACAGGATCCACGTTTCCCACGTGGTGAATCTGCGAGTGGCCCTGCAGAGGGGAAGCTTTTTTTTTACTTGACCCCTTTTCCCGTTACTATTTTTTTACTCGACTTTTGTTCTACCCCTCCCTTTCCTCTTTGAAGGACGGAAAGTTGTTGTTTGTCTCCCTTTTCTTCTTTTTCCCTTTTCCAGAAGGGTGTGTTTTTCTTTCCCAAATGATACAAACCCACCCAAGTCCCGATAAAATCAATTAACTTTCACTTTTTGAGTAACTACCCCAGCAACGTTAGTCCCATCCCTAATTCCCCTTGGGTCCCTTTCCCCTAAACCTGTAATCTTTTTCCCTTTTCTTCCAAAGCATCTTCACCACGGTCTTTCCTGGATGATAATTGAACTTTATTATCTGGTTGCCGTCCTCTCCACCCCAAGTCGCAAGCATTTTACTTCCTTAACTTCAAATGGATTTCCTTTTTTTTTCCCCCGGACGCTCCCCTACGCCCTGTTTCCCCTTCGAGGTAAAGTTAAATCGCCTCTCTGCTATCAAGCCGGCCATGGCACTCGCCCCACTTAACTCAGTAAAAACTCCACCCCCTTCCAGAGCAGCTTTTCCCTTTTTCCTTGAGTCCGAGCCATCCGAGTCACACCCCTTGAAGGATCCCACCCCCTTATCGCAATCCAACGCGATCTACTCCTTTCCCTTCCTCCGGCCGTGGGATTTTCCCCCAGAAGCCCAACGCATTTGGTGGGTTCTCCAGTTGACCGGCGCATTTCTTCACCCTCCCCTTACCACTCAACCCCTTCCCGCACTTTATTTTTCCTTCTGACTATCCCGCCCCCCCCGAGTTCTTTTCGCTATAGTGTTTCCCCCCTTCGTTCTCGGGTGGCAAGTCTTCTTTATGCCTGCTGGCCAATTTCTCCGTGGGGGTGCTGTTATGAGAGTCGTGCTTCCTCTTTATGTAAACAAGCTTTCGGCGGCCAGTGCCGTCTGCGCCCTCCTCCCACCCCGCCTATTCCGTTTTACCCCCCCGCCAGGGATTCCCCCTTCATCGATACCAGCGCCCCCCCTCCTTTTTCCCCCTATTCAGAGCTTTTCGAGCAGCTCGCACCCTCTTCCTCAGATAACAGTCCGCTCCCGATCCTCATTTTATATATGGCCCATTTTATTTCCCGCTGGCAGATGGTCTGGTTTATCGATTCATCCCCCCCCTTATCAACGCAAATATAGTATTCCCTCTCTCCCCTCTGATTCTCGTTCTTTTTCTTTTTTCTACATCGTCACCGGTTTCGCCTCCCTCCCCGTCAAAGAAAATGTTTGGGACTCCTTGTTGGCGGCCGTCTCGGTGAACCTTGGGCCCTTTTTGTGTCTCTGAGACCATTCTCGCAGCCGGCTCCCTTTCATTTCCTTTTTGCAGCGGCATAATATAGATTCCCGTTTTTTTTTTCAGTGAGAGCCCTCCACTCCTATCTTTTTTTCACAAAATGCAGCCTCTTTTTTCTTCAGGCTGCTCCCTTCCTTTTTTTTTCAAGTTGCGTCCCCGAGAAACGTTTCCCCCCTGTTTTTCCCCCTCCTCCACCCCTTCAACCGCATGCATTTTCCCCCTTAACATGTTCGTTGACTTTGCTGGGGGAGAAGTCGACTTCGACGGCTATCCCCCTCCTTATTCTTGTGTTTTTTCCCTCGCGTTCTGTTTTATCCCTTTCGACGGGAAGCGATTCCCCCTCTCCGCCCAAGCCATTTTAATATTCGCGATTGCCATAGAGTCCTTGAGTTTGGAGATGCGAGGCGGAACCGGCTCTTCCTGAGATTTTCGCGCGAATCTCGTTCTTCTTTCTCTTTGCTCGACAATCTTCCCCTGGGGCCGCGATTGAGAAAACGGAGGCGGCCCGCCGCCATGCGTAAGCGGCCCTTCCTTGTCCTTTTTTTCAGTTGTGCCTGCTCGAAAAGATGCCCCTTTCCCAATCTTTTATGTCGATTTTTAATTCCTCCACCCTCGCGCAGCGGCTCTTTTCCCAGCGTAAAGAATAACGAAGACAAAGCCCTCTCCCCCCTATTCCCCTTACGCGGAATGAGATGAAACCTTTTTTTTCTCTCAGATGGTCCAGGTCCCTTTCCCTCGCGAAATAAAGTGCGGATTCCAGGCTTTCTTCAGTGAAGAAAGTCTTTTGTGCATAAAAAAGCGCTGAATTCAAGCCTTCGACCGGAAACTTTCCTGAGTTTTGCGGTCATCTTTTTTTTTTTCAGTATCCCTTCTTCCCTGGGTATGTACTTTTTTCCTTTTTGGGTGTTTTTGTTGGAGTGATTTTCCTGAATCTCTTGGTTGATTAAGTTTTCTGGTTTCTCTTGGTCCGTTTTTTTCGCTGTGGCTGACGGCCATCCCTTCCTCTTTTTCTTGTGACGCGGCGTGTTCCTTCTTGAGAGCAGAATCGAGACTGGTTTTTTTTGATTGAACTGTCCCTTCTTATCTTTCCGGGATCCGGTTTTCCCCTCTGCTTGGGAGTTTCTGATGCTCCCTCCTTCCTCTAGGGCGGAATTGGTTTCTTTTCCCCCCCAGAGAAGAAGAAGTTGCGCTCTCAGTTCTTTTTTGAACGATCGCTCTGGCCTTTTTTCTTTTCCTTACCTGGGTTAAAGGTTCCTTCCCTTTTTCCATAGTAATTAGGGATGGGCCTTTTCCCCCCTCCCACGGTTTTCACTCTTCTTTACAGGGGAACAAGGAAAGGGGGTTTTTCGCTATTCCTCCCCCCCCCTGGTGTGGGTGATCCCCCCCCTGATACAAAAACACACCCCACTTTCTGTCAAAATCCTCACTGTGTCACGGTGGGGGCTTTCCCCGTTTCTTTCTTCCCTCCTAAGTCTATCTTTCCCAATTGGAAAGGGGAAAACTGTCCCTTCCTTCCCCTTTCCTGAAGGCACAGAATCTTCCCCCCTGAGGTGATCCTGATACTTCTCCGCCCTTCTTAGTATCATGGTTTCCAAACTTCTTAACCGTTTGCCTTTCGTCGACCACGGCTGTCGACTCAGCCCCACCAACGTTCCGACGAGCGTACCCTTTCCCCCTCGACCAAATACTCTTTCAAGTTTTTCAATAGACAATTACCCCCTCCTAATTTTTTTCTTTTTTTCTCAGGAACAGTAAGCGCCCTCTCCCCCAAAATCTGGACACCTTATGGCCTTTCACTTTCTCTCAGAGTTAGGGAGACCCGAAGCAATCTCCGGCCCTTCTTCCCGGAATGCCAAACCCCCTCTACCCTCGCCTCGTACCTCCGGCTTGATGGATTACGTCGGCCTCCTCCCTGACCAAGCAGACCCCTTTCTGGTGGGTTACTCCCCCTTTGCGGCGCCAGGATTCTAATGCCCTTTCCCTGCATTATTCAGCTCTCATTTTCACTTGATTAGCGGAGGCTTTTTCATGATGACTATCCCGCCATTGTCTCCCTAGTGTTTTCATCTTATCCGCTGCGTTTTTCTTTCTTCTTTTCGATCATTTTGGAAGACGTTTTTTTCACTACCCCCAGCGTTTTTTTTTTGGGTGATGTTATTGCGAGGGCTTACCCCCCTTGTATGAAAAAGCCCTCTCTCCCTTGCGGCGGCCCTTTTCCTTTCGAGAACCCTCCCGATTTTCCTTCGGCTGCCGTTTTCAGACTCCCTCTCCTCCCAGGGTAAAACTATGACAGCGAGTCGAACGCTTGACCCTTTCTCCTCCACTAAAGAAGCCCCCTCCGAGATCCCAAAACCTCATTTTTCTTTCCCTTCCCGATCTACAGCAGGAAGATTGGCTTGGGTTTTTTTTCTTCGATAAGTTTCTTTTTTCCCCTTCCTACGCGTCACCCCTGTCAGCTACTACACGTCATTTTCCTCTCCGGCGAAATCGCCCCCGCAATTCCCTTCAAAGACAAATGGGAATTCCCTCCCCCGTCTTTTTCCGTAGCCCCCACCATACTTGGTTTTCAACGGTTCGTTTTTTTCCCTGGAAGCACCTCTCAGAAGCAGCTCTCTTTTTTTTTCTCTTTCCTTTTCCCTATTCCCCCCTTCTTCAGTGCAGCGCCGCCCACCTTCCCTTTCTCTTCCTCTACAAATGACAGCTGAACTCTCTGCCGCATGCAGTTTTTTTTTAAGGTTGCGTTCGCTTCAGGTTTTCCCCCTTCCCACCTTGACGCCAAACACGGAGTACCCCCCCCCTCCTACAATATCCCATGTCGTTGGGACGTTTCCTCTTCTGAGAAGGTCTCCTCCTCGACGGCGCTGCATTTTAGTAGTACGTGGTTTTTAAGAAGAGAGTGGCGTCTGATACTTTGATTTCCGCTATAAAACTAGACCCCTCTCCCTTCTCCTCCTCACCTCAAATTAGGTTTGGGAGCTTTTCTTCCCCGGAGGCTTCTTGAAGTGGCTGTCGTGCTACTCTGAGCTTTCAACTTTTCCCGCAGGATCCCTTTGGTATCGCTGATTTTTCGGCGTAGTTCTCAGCCTTTCCTAGGCGTTGTGGCTGTTGCCCTCCTCAGACGGCACATGGTCCTTCCCGATTTCCTAACCCATCTACCCCCGCCACCCCCCCCTTCGCGGTCCCTTCTCCCTCTTCAAGATAATAACCTTTCCCTAACTTGCCACCCGAGAAACGCTTTCTTCGATGAAAAAAATATCTTTTCGATCTCTCTTATCGGGATGTCGTCTGATAAAGTGCGGCAGTCACCTCTTTCTCTCTGTCAGAAAGTTAGTGGGTAAGTTTAAAGGAGAAGCCTTCCTCCTTCCGTGAGGAAACCCACAAGAAGCGGTCTTGTCCTTCCTTGGCCCCCCCTCCGTGCTGACTTGCGTGGCCGTCCTTTTGCTTTTTCGTTGAGAGGAACTTCTTTGCCTTCCGGGCCTACTTGCCGTAGATGCGCGTATTTTACCTTTCCGCTTTTTCTTCTCTCCTTGTACAGAGTTTTGTGACGCGGCTTGTTTTTTTTTTCATGGACGGCTTTTCCTTTTTGATGGCGATTGAACTTGTCCTCATTTTCATTTGGCGAGGTGGCAGGCGTCCTGTCCTTTTTTTTTTTTTTTTTGCAGTGTGAGGCGACCTTTTTCGTGAAATCGTTTTTTCGACTTGGGGTGCTCGGTCTCCCTTCGGGCGGACAGTAATCAATCCTCAGTTTTGCCGGCCGTGGGAAGATTTTAGGGGTCCTCTTAATGGTTATTTTTTTTTTTTCACGTTGTGAATAGTAATTTTTCTCGTCTCCCTTTCTGTGAGGAGGTACGACCCCTTCTAAGGGACTGAAAGTTGTTGTTTTTTCTTTTTGCCACGTAATCTCGCTGGTTCCTCAGATTTTCTTTCAAACTCTCCCTTTAAGTCTGTAAAAGACCTCTTTTTTCCCCCCCCCCCCCCTAAACAAACCCCTCCCAAAGAAAGTTTAGTCACTACATTCACCACGTGACAATGGGACAGTTCCTCCTTCCTATTCCCCTTTCTTTTCTTTGCACCAGGTCCCCCCTTTCCTTGATAATGTCCGCAGAACTGTATTCTTCCCTCTTTTTCAGAGCAACACAATTTCTTCCAACAAGATGTCGCCTTTTTCTCCCAAGGCTCGAAGAGCTTTTTCACAGTAACCTCGAGCCCTACAAACCATTCCCTCTGTCTTCCCTCCTTCCTTTGAACGTAAGCGACACCTTCCCCCCCAAAAAACTCTGGTACACCTTTATTCTTCCCCCATCTCCGAAGGTTAGCTTCTTCCGACCCCTCTTTCAGGCACGGTCCAGTTTTTCTCTTCTCTAACTCCAACGAGTATTTTTTCTCTCTTGCCCCCCCTCAAGTAAGAAGGACGTCTCTCCGCATGATGACCAGCAGCCAACCCGCTCCGCCGCTTCTGCGGGGTTATCAATTTTCTTCAGTTCTCTTTTGGATTCACCTTTCCCTCACCCTTTTTATTACCTATCTCCAACCCGTTTCCGAAATTTATTCTAGGAGGAATGCCGAAAATTATAAATATCTCTTCAAACTCCTTTTTCTTCAGCTATCTGTGTTTTATCTTTTTCTCTTAACTTTTCTTTTTAATGACGAGTTTTTATGATTCTTGGCCTCCCCCCCCCTTCCAGACGGCGCTTGGTGATGTCCCGAGGCCGGATCACCACCAATCCGCACTGGCTCTTCTGTAGAGTTTCGTCTCTCGAAAATTCCCCCCCCCGCCTTCTCCCCCGCGTATGACTTTCCCTCACGACGCCGTTGTCGAGATCCAGCGTTTCCAACTATTATTTCCAGCGCCTAGCCTCCCCTCCCCCGGGTGCCCCCCCTATCCCTACGCCCTCTCAAAACCATCTTTCCCTGGCCTCCTTTAAAGCTGGCAGATTCTCTCTCGGGGGACCGAAAATGATAAACCACTATAGGAGGCCCCCCCCCCCAACCTTTGCAACCCCAGGTGTCTGGTCCGTAGACCGTCACCGTTTCCGCCCAAGAAACTTCCCTTTTTTTCCTTACTTCTTTTTTTTTGTGGGGGCTCCCTTTCTGCAAGTAGTCTCCCCTTGAGGAAAACTCGTGGGGGTGGCACATCAGGCGGCTCCTATTTCTGTGAAAGAGGTCCCTTTCTCGACTATAGCAGGGCATTCCCGGTTTGCTCTCAAGAACGCCTTTCTCTCCCTGAGACCCAATGCCCTTTTTGACCAAGACCTTGCGGTGGCTCTTCTTTGGGGCTGAAGGTGGACCCCGCGCCACTTTGCCCCCCTTTTTTCCCACCGGTTACGACCTTTGAGTAAAAACCCCTCCCTCAATACTTCACTTTTGTCCTTTTTTTCGGTTTCCTTTTTTCCTCCTTCTACAGGCGTTAATAGTGAACTTTTTTTTTCCCTCTATAGTGGCTTCCCCCTCCGATTCCCCCCTAAACCTCCAATCCCTCTTTTGGTTAAATCATCGCGATGGACCTCTCCTATCTTTTTTGGAGAGGGCCTAGGATCGTTCTGCGGGGTCAGTGGCGAGTGTCTCCCGCTTTCCTCAGTTCCTGTTGTCTTTATCGATGAAAAACGGCGCGGCTTTCTTTCCTTCTTCAAGCGGAGCTCTTTTGCGAGCAGACCCTGGGCCGCGCCAAGGTGTATGTTTTCCCTTGTTCCCCTCTTTCATCCCTACACCCACGCGACCGGCCTTTTTTCCCCCTCTTCCATAATCAGAAACTTTTCCCAAGAACTTGCCACCCCTCTCCCATGCGGGCTTTAGATGAAACCTTCCTGTGGTTTCTAGATATTGACATTCTCATCAGGCCTCCGCGTATCCTGAGGCCCTTCCGGGTGGAGATTATGGGACTCCTTTTTCTCCCGGCGATATGATTTTTTCCCTTTTTCCCCCTGAGGTTTCCCCCCTCGTTGGGTGGCTGCGGTAATTCCTTCTTGGCCGATTCTCCCTTTCCTTGAGTGCCGAGTGATCTGTGTGAGAGAAGGGCTACTCTTCCCCCCCGTCCTCCTATTCTTCGTTCACCTTTCCGTCCCCTCTCTTCCTTTGCTGACCCTTGCCATAAAGGGAGTTTTTGTTGACGCGGAGTGGGTTCTTTTCCCCATGGCCGCTTTTGTCTCTTCCTTGATGTCCCTCTCTGCCAATTTCTCCTCCTTCGGATTTGGCGCTTTTCCTTCGGGAGAATTGGACGAGAGGTCTCTTTTTTTTGGGGAGGGGGGGGGGTTTGGGGGGGGGGCCAGCACGTGGCTTTAGGGTGTCCATCTTCCTTGGGTTGCTCGGTTTCAGGCCAACCATCCTTTCCCCTATTTTTGACAGTAGCACGGATCCTCCAGATGCGGTGGACTGCCTTTCTTCTCTTACCTGTCCCGGTGTACAGGTTTCCCCCTTTTTTCCGTTCCCGTCCTAGGTGGATTAAGTTACTCCCCCTCCCCCCCTTTCTTTTTTCCCTGTGATTGATTTAC
>Ga0179593_1592781_pt1 | contig 12791 bp, 14 predicted proteins | sample CZODoug2_1_08_16_FD_185931 | JGI IMG/M metagenome (GOLD analysis project Ga0179593, IMG submission 185931) | Vadose zone soil fungal communities from Angelo Coast Range Reserve, California, USA - CZODoug2_1_08_16fungal (PacBio error correction) | ecosystem: Environmental > Terrestrial > Soil >... | reverse complement strand
ATAGGAATTTAGACCAAGGAGCCCCCCCCCCTCCCATGACTCAAATTTCAGGTTTTCCCCTTTTCCGCAGCTTACTTTTTTCATCTTAACGAATCCTCCTATAGGGGTCCCCAACTCTTCCCAGGCGTCTCCCTCCCACTTACAAAAGTTAGTTCTACTTCGCTAGTTAAGGCCTCCCCTCCCACAAATTAGGGCAAGGGCTATAATTCCATCTGGCTCCTCTTTCCCCCATACTCCTTCCCTGGAGACCTCCTTCCTCCGAAATACCATACCCAAAGCTTCTTTCCCTCCCCTCCCCTCTGGTGCTCCCGAGCAACCCATCTAACTTACCTCGTCTCATCTTATTTCTGCAGCCTCGAGCTCCCCCTCCAGATAGAGGGTTTTTTTTTCACAATTACCCTTAACTGAAAACTTCAACTTGTCTGTGCAGTACGGGTTTCCCCACGGAGCCCTTTCCGCTCCTCTTTCTTTTCAAGTTACTCCCCGACCACTTTTCCCCAAATTAATTTTCACGATGGTTCCTTCTCCCCTTCCACATTAAGTCCAACCGATGTAGAGAACAACATCTCTTTGACGCCGACCCCTTAACCTGACCCGAAAGTCTTTGGTACCGCCTACCTTATCAGAATTCCCCCCTCCAGCCGTAGGGTTCTCCCCCTGCGAAGCGGTCACTCCATCCCTTCTAAAGTTGATCTCCTTTTCCCTTTTGCAGCAGCACCTACCTTCCCCTGAAAATTTTCCGGGATAGTTCGGAGAATCCCCCCCCCCCTCTCGATTGTTCTCTGTGAACGCGGCTTCCGAAGGTCTCCCGGCTCCTATCTCTCCAATTCTGCTCCGCTCGACCAACCCCCCCCTCAGTTTTTTCTTCCAAAGCCCTCAGGCTTGGCTTCGGAGGCATAGCAACCGTCCTCCCCCCTTCACCCCCCGGTTCAACCACTTTAATTGAGTAGTTCCCCATCCGCCTTTAAAGCCACTATCCAGGTACAAGGCCTCTCTCCTCCCCCACCCCCACTTCCCTACGCAATCCCCTCTGACAGCTAAAGTCCCTCCCCTGCAAGTCACACAAGGAGGAGTGGTCTGTCCCGTAGACTTCTTTTCTTACATATTACGTTTTAATCGAGTCCCTGTTAGCCTACCTGGTTGCCCCCCCCCTTCTCTAATTCCCTCGTACACTAGGCTTCTCCGTGCTCAGTCTCCACGCTAGGTAAAACCCTCCCTTAGAGAAACATTTTAAAGACGTAGTTTTCTTTTTTTTTTTTTTTTCTACCCCTTTGTTTCCTTCTCTCAATGATCCTCCCCCCTTATATGGCCGACTCGATCCCGCGCATATCCGACGTCACGGAAAACCCAGCTAAGAATTTTTCCCTCAATACCCTCTATCTGTCCCTCCAACTTTGTGAGTCTTCCCTTGAAATCCCCCTTTCCTTTTCCTTCGCACTCTCTTCCTAGGTTTAACTATCTAGTTACCCTTGCAGAAACATTCCCTTTGATCCTCTCGGACCATCTTAACACAGACAAGCTCTCTCTTCCCATGCACCCTCCCCCTCAGAAGCTGAACTTTTCGACTTACCTCCCCCCCCCCAGCACTTGAAAACTTTCTGTTGAGGCGTGCCGTCATGAGTTCCTCTTTCCCCCACAGGCGGCATCATCAGATGCATTTTCCCTTCCTCTATTTTCCCCCCCCTTTCTTTTTGGTGAGTTCTTTCTCATGAACCCCCCTCCCCTTATGATCATTCCTGTTGTTTCTCCCAAGCCCCACTGACTATGGATCCCCCCTCTTTTAAAGGTTCCCCCGTTTCGGATTAAATAAAAAAAATTTCCTCAAGAGGCTCGCCCCTCTTTCCATTCAGGTGTTGACTTCTTCCTCCTTTTTTTTTCAGCTCCCACTCCAGTGATCTGAGTTAATACTTTCACACCGCCTTCCTTTCTTTTTTTTATTGCTGGTATTTTCTGAAGGGCCTTCTATGCCCCTTTCCCTCCCAACCGGTTTATTTCCTCCCCTGAATTTTATTGTTGCCCCGCATTTTCTTTTCGATAGTTTCTCTTTTTTAATATCGTTTTTTTTCTCTCTCCCTGTCCAACCCCCTCTCCCTTTGGAGACTTCCCCTCTCCGTGGCTTTTGACAATCCTGGGAGTTATGACTTCTTTTTTTTCCATGCGAGTGTTAACTCTTTTTTTGGATGTCCCCTTTTGCATTGTTTCTATCTCCTCCAAGTCATGGATTTTTTTTTTTCTTCGCAATAAGGTTTGCCTCTTTTCGAATAATTTTTTTTCTCCGACGGGGAAACCCTCCCTCTATTACGTCTTAGCTTCTCCCTTTGAATATCCCTAAGTTCTTTTTCTCCTCCTTTTGGGTTACTCCAATTCTTCTTAGCCATTCCCTTTCTTCGGACCGTTTATCTTCTCTAATACTCCTTTTCGTGTGTCACCTAACCTGTGTATTCTCTCCGTCGGCCCCTTTTTTTCTACATTTTAGCTGATTTTTTTCCACCTTTCTTTTTTCCTTTCTCAGAGAGAGCCCCTCCCGATAGGTTTCTTCCCGATGCCCCTTATCTTTCGTTATAAGATTTTCCCTAACATTCTCCTTAGGGGGACCTCCCCGCCCGAAGACTTCCACCCTTTTAACCTTGTTGGAAACTCTTTTTGATTTTGATTCTTTTTTCTTCTTGGGTCTCCCCCCCGCTTCTGTTTTCTCCGTTCTTTTTCTTATTTGTAAATCGTTCCGGGTCCGTCGGTAGTAGTAAATTTCTTTTCTTCTTTCAAATAGTTCTACGTACTCCTTTTATTTTTGTCTTTCCTTCTTCTTCCCCTTCCTCATTCAGTTCTCTCTCCTATCTGAACTTTTTTCCCTCTACTACCCGCAATTGGTATTTGGATAGCTTTCATACTCTTCTCTTTTTTTAACTTCTTCTCTGGATGGTTTTTCTTCTTGAAGCGCTGAGCCTTCCTCCCCGTGCAGGAGATGAGGTCCTCTTTTTCTCCCAGGATGTCCGGTCGTCCGCCTTCCCCTACCCGTTTTTTTCTTGGGTAGGCTGTTTTGTCTCCTTTTCGTCTTCCGCTTTTGAGCTCCGCCTAACTAGCCTTTTAAAATGTACCCTCTTCTCCGATAAATCTCCCCTTTAAGGGCTTTCTGGAGATTTTCCCTTCTTTGGTACTGATGTTTTCTCTCCCTACGGGCTGAGGGGGTTTTTTCCTCAAAAACCTGGGTCAAGAGTCTCCCTTCCCTTTTTTTACCTTTCTTGGGTGTATGGGCTCCTTTTATCCCCTCTCTCCCTGTAATGCACTTTCTCCCTCCCTTTTTCATCATTCCTTTTTTTTTTTCGAGACGATCACTGACCAGAAAAATAGTTGATTAAACCCTTTTTCCCTGGAAGCTGGCTTCACTCACCCCTTTCCCCCCCGCATGCCCTCCTTCTCAGAACCTCATTAACCAGGCCCAGCGGAATCCCTCACACCTCAATCTTTTATCCCCCAGTTCACTCTTGCTATGTCTCCTTTTTCTCTTGAATACTTCTTCACCCTAGCTTCCTGGGGGACCCCCCTCGTGAAAGGCCTCACAACCCTCCCTCGGTGCACAAAGACCTCCCCCCGCATTCCCAAGCTCCTTTTTCCACTAGGATCCTCCTTCAGTGAAAAGTCCTCTCCTTTTTCACCGAATCCTTCTTTTTGCTGGAGTGGAACCATTACTCCTCTATGACCCACCACCACACAATGGACACAACCCTTAAGGACTCCCGCATTTTCCCCACTTTCCTTCATTTAATGATCACCTTTCGTGCCACCGAATACCATTCAAGGCAAGTTGCAGAGTCCAACGATGTCCCCCCCCCCTTCCTTATGTGGACGCCTAAGGCCTCCCCTCTCAATCAGAAATTCTACTTTCGAGAGTAAGCCTCCTAGCTAGAGCGACAGACCTTTGTCACTAAATAGTTAGTTTTCCGCCTATCCCAGGGAATGGGGGTGTCTTCTTCCTGAGTACTCAGATCCTCCTAGGATTTTTTTCCCTAAACAGAAGGAAGCATTCCCTTCCGGAATCTATCCGTTTTCTATCACCCCCCCCCCCCCCCCCCCCTCCCCCCCCCCCCCCCCCCCCCCCCCCCCCCCCCCCCCCCCCCCCCCCCCCCCCCCCCCCCCCCCCCCCCCCCCCCCCCCCCCCCCCCCCCCCCCCCCCCCCCCCCCCCCCCCCCCCCCCCCCCCCCCCCCCCCCCCCCCCCCCCCCCCTCCCCCCCCCCCCCCCCCGAGATCTCCCCCCTTACTGAATCAGCGTCCCGGATCAGCCTTCTTTTGGGAAAATTCTCGATAGGTTCCCTTTTTCCCCCTGACACTTTCTTCGTTCTAACTTTTTTTTTCCCCACTCCTCTTCGTTTCCAATCCGACTACTTCCCTCCTGCATGCCCCATTTTTTTTCTTCTTCTCCTCTCCTTCCTTACTTCTTCAAAATTCCCTACGTTCCCCCCTCCAGTCAAAAGGTGTTTCTCTTCGCTCCGATTCTTCCCCGAATTCCAAGTTGTTTTGTCCTTGAAGCCTTTTTCTAGTCCCCGGGTGACCCCGGTCTAGACTTTCTTTCTCCTATAACTCGTCTCCTCCCCTTCTAAGACCCTTTCCAACCGCAACTGGAGAGTAACAATTTATAACCCGTCGCTTTCTCTGAACGGTAGCCGCTTTCCCCCCCTCGCAGTCCCCCCCCAGGTCCTTTCCTTTTTTCTACACGACGTCTTTTTTTTTCTTTATGAACACTTTTCAACCGTGTGGGCTCCTGCTATTCAACGACCCCAGGCGACCCTTTTCTTCTAGATTTTCCCCTTAGGGACTTCCTCTTTCTTTTTGATACTTTGGTTCCAAGGCAGTTCCCCTAATCAACCATCAGCTCCCCAGAGGTCTTTAAGAATCCTCCCCCCCTTTTGATTCTCCCCAAGCTGGTATTCCTTACTTCCTTTAGACGCGTTGATTTTTCCGATGCACCCCTTTTATTCCTGATTTTTTCTCTATTTTTGGGTGATTCCCATTGGCATTTTTCCCGCAATGCTCTCCTTTGTTTCCCCCATGCGCCACGGACGCGACCTTTCCCTTCCAGATGTTCCTTTAATTGAGCTTTTTACCGGATGGTCTCTCCTTCGTGCTGTGTTGTTGATTTCTTGCATTGTCCGATTCTGTTGATTTTGAGATATCCTGGCAGTCTTTTACGAGATGCCTTGCAGGGAATTTCCCTCCCCCTCCACGCAACCCCCCACACTGTTGATTAATTTGAATAGCATCGCAACTGCGGTAGTTTTTTCTTGACATGGTCTTTTTTGAGAGTTAAATCCTCTTCTCGAGCTTCTTTGACATCGAGTCTCCTTTTTCTTCCAGATTCCCTTGTTGTTGTGTCACTTTAGCTGGCTTCTGGAGCCGGAGGCGGAGAGGGGTTTGCTATTTCATGAAGTCTCCAGCATTGCTTTGACTGAATATCCCTCTTGCAGCATTTTCCCTTTCGGCGCGAAATCCTCCTTTTCCATGCCTTGAAGTCTGTTGGGAACTTCTCTTTTGGAGTTTTTCATTGAGCCTCTGTTACGTATTCTTTTTATTTCCCTCACGCAATTGATTCCCCCCTTTTTTGAAACTTTTATCAACGCTATCGTTTGTCTTTCTTCAATGTATGTCCGTAAGCTTCTTTTTCGCATTCTTCCCAGATTTGATCTTCAGTATGAGCCCTATTCTCCGGCTTGTTCACTTTTTCCTCAAGAGCATCCCCTTCTTTTTCCCTCAGCTCGGTGTTTTCTGGAAACTTTTTTCAGCGGAAACCCTATGTTCACCTTAGCCGTTTCCTTCCCCCTCTTTAGGCGGTTCTTTTCCCTCTTATGTTTTCCTTCTGATTTGTTGAGTACAATTTTTTCCCAGGTAGTAGTACCTTTTTTACATAGTTTTCCCTGCCTTCCATCTTTCCTATCCTTTGCAGTCCCTTTTTTGAGAATTCTGCTATACCTGCGATTGCGCGTCGCTGCTTTCTGAGTAAGGACCGAGATCCCCCCTTTCGACGTGTTCCCTGTACACTCCCCCCTTCTCTTTGCTTCCCCCTTAACTTATGGATTGAGACTATCCAGTCTGAGCAGTACGCCTAGATGCGTTCTTTCCGCGGGTATCCCGTTAGGTCTGTTGTAGGCTTTTTTCCTGAGCCATTATCACCCTTCCCCTCCCCTCCCCGTGTTCACTGAACTTCGTCTGCGCCAGTAGAAATCAGGTCCGTGGTGTGTACCTGGTACTGAATGTTGATTTTCTTTAGTGCGTTTGTGCTTGAATGCCCCACCTCTTTCTTCATTGGGCCCTCTTCTCCTCCCTGGTAATCAGGTCGTTTTGCTTTTCCTTAAACTTTTCCTTTCCTCTTTGTTCGAGAGATCCTTAGGAATCCCCGACACCCACTCCTCTTCCCATTTTCATCCTACGCTGGCCAGGGCAGCCAGCCTTGTGGCATTTCTTCCCCCCAACCCTCTGGGCTCCCCTCCCCTCCCCCTTTGAATTCCCCATTATGGCCTTCTCTTCAGGCAATTTACGTAAACCAATTTTTTCAAGGGCTATGTTCTTAATATTTTTTCGGCTTCCTCACAGACGCCCCAGGTATCCCCTAACGGTCCCCTTCCCAGCCACTTCACCTCTGAGGATAAGTCTGCAATAGGTTCAATCCCCCTTCTCTTCAGAGGTTTTCCCCAAGACCCCCTCTCAAATTCGAGTATGGTCCCGACTCACTCCGCGAACGGCAGGTCACCCATTTCTCACTTCTCCTAAATACCAGTTTTTTGCGTCAGTCTTTTCCCAAAACTCAAATCGAAGTTCTCCTGACCCGACTCTTTCCTTCCTTACCGTCCAATCAGACGTGGGGGGGGCAAATTCTTTTTCTTCCCCCCCGCCTAGTTCTCCCTTTTCAGCGTTCTCCCGCACTTGACCCGTACAAACCTTGGATCTTTCTTCTCCCTCTTCTTTTTTCTTGATGTTTGTTCTCATAGTTGCGGATGACCGCGGAATTAGACCTTTTGCACGGCTCTCGCAATTTTGCGGCTTCTTTTCCCCCCCTTTCCAAGAATCTCCTTTCAATATTTCCTTTCCACCTTCCCGGCGTCGTCCCCCTCTCTTCCTTTCTTGGACGCCCCGGTCGCCCTTGCTTTTTCCTTCACACACCACTCCTAGGCTTTTTTAGTACGCCACCCCCCCCAATACCTCTGATTTCCCGACGCTTTTAAAGGACATCAACAAGTAAGTCCAAGTTTCTTTTTTTCCCTTCAAGTGATCAAATTTTCCCTACGAGATTTTTCCCTTTTTTTCCCGCTATCGCCACCGGGCCCCCCCCAAGGCGCTCTTTCTCCTACCTCGTGCTGACTACTTGACCGCCCCCCCCAATCCTCCCTCTAATTTAGAGAACCGGTTTTTTTCCGCTCTTTATCTTTCACGGTGCGTCCTCCACATTCAGGATCCACGACAACCAGGTCCAATCGCACCCCCTCCTTTCTTTTTTCTGAACCTTGGGCGGGGCTTTTCCTCAGGCCTGCTTTGCCCACCCCCCTGCTCCCTGCCTCTGTATGCCCTTGCTTGAAACCCTGTCTTGCACACTACTTTCTTCCCGATTTCCCCAAACCCCCATAACCTCTAGAACACTCCTATCGTATTAAGCTTAAAGCTGGGTTCCTTCTTTTAACCCCCCCCAAAACCCTTTTGGGATTTTCCTTGAGCTATCGTTAGAATTTCATTGTAACCCCTTCTTCCCAAACATTGCTTCGCATGCCTTTTTCTTTTCTTCCGTTTGAGAGTGATGTCCACGTTGCCGCCTTTCTCCGGCGCCTCAACGCCTACCGATTATCACCCCTCTGTTTCCCTCTCGGATTTTTTTTTTTAAGAGGCAATCAGGTTCTGGCTTTCTACCATAGTTTTAGGGCGTCTTAGGCATTCCTTGCCGTTTTTTTTTTCACCGCGTTGCTTCCTCTTCTACGTTACCCTCGCCCGATTTCCCAATTTTTGTTGCAGGTTTCCCAATTCACGCTTTTTCTGAATGTTCCCTTAAATCAGTGTGGGCGATTCCGTAAAGTTTCCTTTCCCTCTTTTTGCGCTCCTCGCCTTTCTTGCAGAGTCCTTCTTCTTGAAAGCTAATTTTTGTTTTTGTACACAGAGTTTTCCCCCCGCCGAGGCGCGGTCGATCGACTGTTCTTCCCTTGTGTCAAGTTCCCCTCTTTCTTCTCTTTACTGTTTCGATCTCAATCTTCTTCCTGCCTAATTTCCCTGATTACGTCGTTGAGTCCGCTTTGTCTTCTTCTGAGAATTTTTTTATGGGAGTTTCTGCGAATTCTTATTTCTAAAGTGGTTTTTTCCCCCTTTTCGGCCAATCTCTCCTGTCGTAACTTTGCCGAGCGTATAGCCCGATTCTTTTTTCTCCCCTTTCTGACCGTTCCTCCCTGCTGGTAATTTTCTTTCCTATTCATGCCGTTTTCTTGCCGGCTCTCCGTCATCCCCTTTACTAACCAGAAGGCGTGGTTCGCCAAACTTCTTTCTGTACGTGTAATGACCCTTAGCACGTTTTTTGAGAACTCTGCGAACTTACTTATAACCGCTTTCTCAGTTCTGATTTCTTATGTCTCCCCTTTTGTCGTGACTTTTTCCCGATTTTCCCTTTTTCGTAATGTATTGAGTCCTTCAGATTGTGCCATCTGCTACCCGATTGATTCGTAGATGAGATCTTCCCTGCTTTTCCTCGACCTTATCCTTTTTGCGTAGCCCCGCTATTACCGGTATGTTTGCTTGCAGATGATCCCTCCCCCCTTTGCCGTGTTTGGGTTGATTCTTCTCTTTCTTTTCTTATTTTTCTTGCTTGTTGCGTTTCATACCCTCACCTGAGCCGAATTTTCCCACAGCCTTTCGTCCTCCGTTCCGGTTCTTTTTGCGAGTAGCCGCCTTAGCGTTTGCATGCCTTCTTGCCCCTGGCCCCTTAGCCTTCCCTCACTCTTTTTTCTGTGATGCATTCCCGTCCGCCGGTTGTTGTTGTTTTGTCCTTACTCGCCTTTCTCTCCTGCTTCATCCCTTGCTTTTGCCGGTCCCTTTTTCTGCAGGCTTCCCGCTCCTTTTCCCGCCACGGCTCCGTCTCTTCCTTGGCCTTTTTCCCCCCCCGTCTCCTTCGACGCCTTTGCTCTTTCTTTTGCCCCCGCTACAGCCTCCCCCCAAGCTTCCGCCCGGCGTCCGACGGTCGCTGGTTGCTGCAATCAGAAAGGTTTTTTGAATTTCCCCCCCCCTCCCCTTGCGGCTTTCCGCCTCCTCCTTCAGCTGGTGAGTCGAATCCAGTTCTCGCAATCGCCTCTCAAACCCTCCTCCCCCCCAGCGGTAGTGATACTACCCTATGGACCCCCCCCCCCCCCCCCCCCCCCCCTTACTTAAAACCAGACCCCCACAAGCTTGTTTGCCGACACGATCAGCCCCCTCCTCCTTTACCAATTTCCCTCCTTTACCGAGTTTTTTCCCGTCCTATTTCACGCGACCCCCCTTTTTTCCGTTTGACCTCCCCCGTAAAACTTTTTTTTTTTTGGGCGAAGTCCAGCGCTTCAGATCCGTTAGTAAATCTTTTTCCCAGTCTCCCCCCGCCCTTCCTCGCTGAACCATCTCCGTTCTAAGCGCCAAAGTCGTTTAAGATTACCGGAGCAGTCTACGTTGCCTTTTGTGACCCTGCTCTGCTTTCTGCCCCTCACCCCTGCAGAAGTTTCCCTTATTCCTCCCATTCTTTCTTCCTAACTTACTATGCCTTCAATGCGCCTCCCCCCTCTCCCCCCAATAACCCGTTTTTCAGGACCTTTTAACTTGGACCTTCTCACCAGGAGGCTCTCACTAAAGTTGCCTCGTAAAACCGTATGCAGGCATACGCATCATCCCCTTTTTGATTCCCTTTTTCTCACCCCTGCCCCCAACCCTTTCTCCCGTCCTCTCCTGGCATAACTTCAAACCCCTCCCTCAAGAAGTCTGTAAAGGAGTGGGCCGTATCATACCTGACGGTCTCCTTTTTTTCTCCCCCCCGTCTCAACTTCCCACGCCCCTCGCAGCCTTTCTCTAAACCTTCGTGGAATCCGAAATCCTATATCACGTTGAACAGGGCCTCGGATGCCCCTTAGGTTCCTTCCATTTCTGTTTATCGCGGAACCCCCTCCAAACCCTCCATCAGCCCTGGGAAAGCTTTTCTCTCTTCAAAGCAAGTGCGGTGATTACTCCCTGAACCTGCTTCCACCGCAGAATCTTTAGATTTAGCCCCACTCATCTTTAATTTTTCCCTATACTTTCCTCCTCTTTTGGTGCTTCCTCCCCACTTCCTTCCTCAACCCTTTGTTTCCCCCTCAAGACAGTGACCCCCTCCACAAGTCCTTCCCCTCTTGCGGAAATCCTCCAGAGTTTTCATCTGCCTTCTTACTTCCCCCCCCCTTTTTCCCCTGAGGATCGTTATTATTTTTTTTCTTTGCCTTTCACCGACACCAGATCAACCTCCGTCGTCTGGAGATTGCGAAGGTCCCCCTGGCAGTTTTTCTTCATTTCCCGCTCCAATCTCGCCGGTTTCCTATGTCCCTTTTTCTTTTTAAGTCCTTGTCTGACGTCTCTGCTGCGGCAATTAGTCCGTGGATTTTCATCCTCAGGGACTCTTTTCCCACCGGGTCCACTCTCTTCAGACCATTCCTTTTTGGTTGTACACGTCTTAGCCTTCTTTAGAATCCTTTGTTTTTGTGAATGAACCTGGTTCCATTTTTCTCCCTCTCCATCCCCTTTTTTCTCGATGCTGATAAGCCCCCTCCTATCTTCTTTATCTCCTTTTTTCGCTTCGAGCGGAGAAATACCCTGGAGATCTTCTTGGACGGAATCTATCATATCTTATTATTCGGTTTACTCATTTCATCCACTCTCACCCTCGTATGCACTTTTGTCCTACAGTATTGGACCGATCCCCTCCGGAAATTTTCCGATTTCTCGATTCTCTGCTGCAGTTTTACTACCCCCCGCTACTTTATTTCTCTGTGATTCTCCCCCCCCCCCCAAAATTTCCCCCAGTTGTAAGGTACTGTCGGGCCCACTTCACTCTCTTTTCCGTTCTCCCCCGTTTTGATCCGGGTCCTCTTAGTTTTTAGTATGTTCCCCGTGACCAGATCCCCTATCGTTTTAGCGAAGACTAGCTCTGAGTTATTTTATTCCTTCTCCACTGCTGTTTTTCTCAGGTCTACCCGATTCTTTGAGCTGTTTTTTCTCTGAGACATTCAAAGCACATTTAGAGTGCATATTCCCTTTCTGGTTTCCCCTTTTCTATATGGCTTTTTATCTCTCCTTTGCAGACCTTTTTTCTGACGTCTCTGAGACTTTCTGTTTCTTCCGGCGGAACTAGAGTCGGTTTGTGGTAGGCTGCTTTTCTCCTCTTCCCCGAGTCTCCTCTCCAGATATTCAAATTTTCTTTTTTTAAATACTTCCTTGTTCTGCTCTTCATTAAGGTTTAAGGGTCCTCCTTCGCTTTATGCTGTTTTTTCTCTTTAGAAGGTCTTGCAGTTTTTGGTTCCTTTTCCTCTGACCCCCCCCCCTTTTTGGGATTTTGTTACTTTTGTTCTACCGTCCGAGCTCACGCCGAGATTCTCTTTCCTCCTCCTCTTTGTGCTATTCTCTTCCTGCCTCTTATAGGAACCCCCCTAACCCTCTTTTTCCCCTTTAAGGTTTTCAGCAGCTCCCCCGGCGAACCCTTCTTAGGTTCTGCTCCCTAAAAAAGGTCACAAGGCAGCTGCCCTTCCCTTCTACACTTTCCTTCCTCAATTACAGTTCACTTTTCTTTGCACTGCCTCTGAGTCTTCCCTCCCCCGAACCCCTGAGACAGAAGCCAAAGGGCCCTTTTCTTCCCGCCGACACCCCGCCAGCGCAACCCGCTAGCCTTCCGCCTCCCCTCTGCGCTCAAGGTATCCCCCAGAAACAAGATTCGGTCCTTCCTTTTTCGCTCCCACTAACTCTCTTGGGAATAGAAGCTTCGGACCGCCCTCTTTTTCTCAGAATGCCATTTTAGAGGGTCAGCTCAAGGCCCTCTTCTTCGAATTTTCCGAAGCTGTGGATTCCCTCCCTGAGTGTACGCCATCCGACCCTTCTCACGGCGAACATCACATTCAAATTCTCCCGACCCTCCCTCTGATACTTTCCTCGTGCCCAGTCTCATCCAGGGATTTTTTCTGACGATTCTTTCCTCAAGTAGCGTGATGACCTAGTCTGGTACTTCCCCCCCTCTTTCACGCGGCCGCACTCATCGGGAGGATCAGCGCTCCCCCCCCCTTATAGTTCTCTTTTCAATCCGAACCCTCTTGACCTTGTTTGAAATTTGGCCCCCTGGTCTCTTCCTACACGGTTCCCCATAAGGAGTAGTTACCTCGACTCCCTTTCCCTTGATGCCGTCCTTTTTTTTATCTTTTACCCCCCTCTACGCCCCCCCAAGCGGGACGCTTAAAGCCTCCATCCAACAGGTCATGTCCCCGGTCTCCGACGTCGCTCCGTCTTAGAATAGGTCCCCCCGCTATATCCCTCTTCTTTTATCGGTCTCCCCCCCCCCCCCCTCCGGGCTTACTTTCGCCATCGATTGATCCGGAAACGGGCTACTTACGTTCCCCCCCCCCTTCTTTTCCCTAAATACGTCGATTTGAAGATCCCTTCTAATTTCCCTTGGATATGCGCAGACAAATCTTTGAACTATCCGAGACAACGGAAATACGGGAACTTCGGCCTCCCCCGTAGTCATCTTGTCTTCTCTCTACAAAAGTTTGGGGATTGTCTTGAGAGTCCTTCCT
>Ga0179593_1454474_pt1 | contig 12791 bp, 17 predicted proteins | sample CZODoug2_1_08_16_FD_185931 | JGI IMG/M metagenome (GOLD analysis project Ga0179593, IMG submission 185931) | Vadose zone soil fungal communities from Angelo Coast Range Reserve, California, USA - CZODoug2_1_08_16fungal (PacBio error correction) | ecosystem: Environmental > Terrestrial > Soil >... | reverse complement strand
TTTTTTTTGAATGGTCAACCCTCTTCCCGGGCTCTCCAATTTTTGACCCGGGCGTCCTTCCCTTCTAAACGGACTTATCTAATATTTTTTTTCACTTTTGGGACCCCTTTTTTGCTCATATAGGAACCTTCTTTTCGCGCTCCAGAATCCTATGCTGTTACGGCATTCCTCGAAACTCGCCGCTACGTCCAAGCTTTCTAGATAGGTTTCTTTTTGGTCCGCGCGCTCGACCTCCTCCCCCTACCAATTGCGTTCCCAGTTTGCATGCACGCTCGAGGATCGTCAGATCTATACCCTCGCTCAACTGGCCATCCTTTGAATAGAACTTTTCCAGTTTAAATTACCATACTCTCACACAACCTCTTCCTCCTTGCTCCCCTCAACGACACCTCCCCTCCCCCTCTGTTATATGCTGCCAAGACTGTGTGCAACCTTCGGCAGTTGCGTTCTTCCTGGCCACGTAGCCGAAATCCCTGAAAAATACAAATTTTAATGCAATTACAGTTCAAGACTGAGTGCTGGCGAATTCCAGACACATTCGCGCCATGAAAGTTTTATGCAATGAGAGAGATTCTAATGTGCACAAAAACGGTGTGCTTCATTGTTGGTGTATGGAACGCTGATAGTCTTTCCACACTATAGGTCTCCAGTGGGAGGTCTGGCAGTCAGACGGCTTTTTTCCCAGCTTCGCACCACCCCCAGTCTCACCAACCCTAGGTCAACCCACCCATTATAGAAGTTTTAGCAGAGGCAAAACCGACAGCAATTCCTTCCCCAAGATATTCCTTCACCCGGTCAAAGGGTTGAAAATCTCTCCTTTTGAGCTAACCTGTTTTTTTCTAATGTTAGTAAAGGGGATACCGCTTCTCGCGAGTTTTAGAGTTCATACCTCTTTTTTCCTCGGATTTAGCTTTTTAAATTACATATGCTTCGTTTACTTACCTCTGTCCCATCACCCTTCTCTTTCCATCCTCTTTTTAGTTAGTTACGCTTTTTTTGCTTTCCGGTCTGCTATCTTCTTTCCGACCCTTCAGCTGGTTCCTTTTCTTCCCCTCCGGCCTCTTGTCTTTCGGTCGCGGCCCAACCTCCCACCACCATCTCATCTTCGGTTAGAAGAGCTAATTGATCATTTTTTTCTTCCATTAAGCACGGCTGACCTAATTTGCTTACGGTTTTCTGTACTTTGGCGCTATCTGTTCCAGTGACCATCTTTTTTTAAGACACGAAGACTCCGTTGGTCTCCCCGCACGCCGGGGTTTCTTCCCCTTTTTTCGTTTAGAGCAAACCACCTGTCATGACTTGATGCGACGTTCCTCTCCTTTCCGTGCTATTTTTCCCAAACCCAAGTATTTTAATCCCTCACTGTAGTTGCTTCCTCGCCATATCGCAATTTGCAATTATAGGGAGGCTTCTCTCCCGTGCAATGTCATTGAACTTTGTACACCACATGAATGTCCTCTCCATTCCCTCACCATTTCATTCTGATTTTCCTTTCCCTCTGGTGTCAGTGCTAAATCGAGTTAAACCGAGTCGTCAGATTGTGTCCATACTCTTTGTTGGAGTTGCACTTTCAGTTCCGCTCCCCTCTTTCTTTTGGCGGAACCCTTCCCCACACCGTTTTGCGTTCCATCAATTTTTTTTCTCGCTGTTAGACCGTCTTCGCCACCACCCCCCAATTTTTTTTAGCATCCCCTTGATGAAGGGCTTATCCAAAACCGCACTCTTAAAATTAGAAATCGGACAGCAGTCTTTTTTCCTCCTTCTGAGCCCTGCGCCACAAACGTCGACAGGCGGACTGGACACCGACCCCGCTGCGCCTCTTGTAGCTATACACTGGGTTTCCGATTTCCTCTCCCTACCTTTTTTTTCTCTTCTCCATCTACGGTTGTTTTTTTTGTCGAGATTCTCGTTGGAGCGGAGATTCGTCCCCTAAGGGTTCTCCCAACAAGTTGCGTAGTTTTTGTCAGACTCCGCCCTTCGATTTTGATTGTTTTTTTGGTTTTTTTCTCTTTTACTTTGACCCCCACCCCTTCTGTTTCTTATTTTCCTCATTTTGAATATGGTTGTTTGCGGGTTTTTCCCTGCCACTCATCAACTTTTACTTCATAATTGTTTTGGAGTCTCTCTTGACCAAGCTCTTTCTCTTGCGCCTGAGTTTGGACTGTGTCCCGCCACCCCTCATTGGACACTCTGCACCAACTTCACACCTTTTCCCCCTCCCACTACAAGATTAACCCTGTAAGTCTCGGGCGCGCCCGTTTCAGCAGTTGGGGCTTCAGTCGTTTTTTTATGTCGAAAGTAAACAACCTCCGGATTTATGGGTTTATGGTTTCCCTTTTTTTTACGGGCTCAGACAGGCATTTTCTCCGCCGCTACCGCAGGTCTTCTGGCTTCTCTACGAACGGATGTGTTCATCTTTGCACTCTATGGTTTTGGAACTTATCATCGTCCCTCACATTCATAGCCGATGCGCATGGCTTTCTCCTGAAGGGTGGTAGGGTCGAACCTACCATACTTTCGTACCCTTCTTTTCACTTTTTCCGCGTCTTCTCCTGTTTACCGCTGTTTATGATTTTGGAAGCGAGATTCAGTCCGTCCGTTTCTATAAAAGTCTGCTCAGCCTTCCCCATTCCTTTCCGTTCTAAGGGCTGATCAATTTTTTTCCGTCCAGCTGCTATTTTTCTTGCTCATACAGCCTGTTCAAAGCGTTTGATTTTTCGGAGAACATAGACTCCCCACTCTCAGGTTGCGGACTGCCTTTTTGTTAGGCAGTTCTGAAATCTCTCCACGTCATGCTTCTAACCTTTAACGAATGCCTTACTTATGATGAATCCTTTCCGGTTTGATTCAAATTTTTATCTTTTGTATGTATCTCTTTCGGCTTTTTCCTTCTTCTTCGACAAGGCTTTTTCACATACCTTCCCAAATGCCCGGGGCCCTTCTCAGACTTTTTCATACGTTGGTTTCTTTTGTCTTATTTTGTTCCTTTTTTGCATTGGTGGGCAGGCCGTAACCAGCCGTACGCAATGACTTCCTTTTCTCTTTTGTACTTATCCTCGTGGCCAATTTTTCCCGCTCCCGGTTGCTCTCCACTCTTTCTTGGTTCGATGTGGAATTAGGACCGAAGCATTCGTCTTCACTATTTTTGCATTTATTTCGGTCTTCTTTCCTCACTTCAGTGTGATTTTCCTGTACTTTTTTGTTTTTGTCTTTTGGATATATTCTTCCCCTCTCACTATGTATATTAAGTATTTTGGACGACGAGTTCCGTTCTTTCTTCGAGACTTATTGCAAGCCCCCAAACTTACGGCAGGCGGGTGTCATATGAATTCTTTTCTCTTCCGTCATACCGGTCTTTGTCGTTTCAGGCGATTTTCCAATCAGTTTTTGACTGGGTCCCCAATCTTGCCAGGCGCCCCTCGTTTAGTGTGTGTCCATTCTTCTTTTTTTTACTGTCCCTCCGTTAAGAAATCTCTCGTGATCAATGTTTTCTCAAGGCGCTTCCGCCTTCTCCGCAGCAGTTTTTCCTCGGTTCGCCTTCCCTCCGATGATCTTACTCTTTCCTTTGTTTTCTGATCCGATTCGTCTTTTTTTTTTTCTTTTTCCCCCGTTTCTTTTGGCTCACCCCCGGGGCTTCGACCCTTTGTGACTTCGCTTAGAAACCGGCATTTCTCCTTTTAATGCTTTGGACTTTACCATATCGGACGGCACGCTTTCTTGAGGACCGACTTCCGGGAGATTTTTGTCCCGCCAGTACAGCCATTTGATTGGCCCCATCGCCTACGACAATTTTTTTTTTTTTGGCCGGACTGAGTGCCCCCTCCGATATTGCTCCCCTTTCCAATTGCGTTCCTTTTCGGCCATCTTTCGAGCCAGCAACGCGAATTCCCTTCCCATTTCCCAGTAATCTTCCAGCTTTTGTCCTCCTATATGCCCCCCCCCCCCTGACCTACACACGCTTGCTTCCTTTTTTTCCAATCGGCATTTTTCTTTTTTTTTTCTCCCCCCGATAGCCCTCAACTAATGCACCCCTCGTTGAAGCAGGACGATGACGGTTGGCGAATTCCCCCCGTCCCCCCCAATGAAAGCGTTATCATTGTTTTCCCCTTTTTTTTCTGACTTGGTGCTTGACCGCCTTCTCATGTCTGTCCCATGGTCTTCTTTTTCTTCTGAAGGCTGGTCTCATGACTGCCTCTTTTCAAGCCAGAGCCAACCAAAGGATCGAATACTCCCCTGACCCCTAATTTTTTCCTCCGATTTAATGGACCATTTTTCCTTTAAACGTTTTACCTGACCTCCTTCCGCATTTTGAGAGGGTCCCTTCCTCTTCTCCATCTCTAACCTCCTAAGAATCCCCCCAGAGATTTTTCCATCTTTCCTGTAAGGTCGGCTTCGTTCTTCCCTTTATAATACCTAGTACGTCACTCCCATTGCTGGGCGCAAAGCTTTCACGGTGTACCTTCCCTCTCCTTTTTTCCCCCTTTCTTTCCCAACCTTACGATTTTTTTAATCTCTTTTCGTTGAAAACGCTTGCGATTTGGTGCTTTCTGAGGCTTTCCTCCCCCCCAATCGCCTATTCCTAAGTATCTAATTTCATAACCTTAGAATTCCTTTCCTCTTTCCCGCTGAACATACTTTTGCTCCTCTAGGCTTTTTTCCTTTCCCCTGAAACCCTCTCCCTCTCCCGTGAAAATAGCTCTTTCCCCAATCTCCGTCCGATTTTTTCCCCCCCCTCCTTTTTCACGTCCGGGGTGTCCACGACTTTTTTATGGTAGGTGTTGGTAATCGCCCCAACCCTTTCCATGGCCGTTTCATGACGATCGTGTCTTTTCGTTGTTCTTTTTCAAAAACCCTAGAGTGGAAGTCCCCCCCGCAGCCCCTACTTTGGAGTGCTTCCCTTCTCCTCTCATTCGATCCTTTTCTTCCTTCTACCCCAAGTGAATGTATTTCTACCCCCCAAATGAAATGACGCATAACATCTTAACCTGTCTCGTAATTGCTGTTCTTCCCTTCCATCCAACACGAGTCACCCGATTGCCTCCAGATTTCCGTGTACAAGCTTTTTCTAGTTGTGTAGATTCTGTGGGGCATTTTTCTTTCCTTTTTTTTTCCCTTTGGTGGACAAACCCCCTTCCTTCATCAGAATCGACAGGCCGAAACACCCAAAAGCTGTTTAGACGCGATAGTCCCCCCCCCCCACTTCTTTCCTTCAGCCGTTGAGGTCTTGGGTTCTCTCCCCCCCCCCACCCTCCCAAACCCCCTGGCTTCTCCATAAGGAATCCGCTTTTCTTCCATCCTTTTCTTAGCACGGCCGACCCCACACCCTTGCGAAGGAGTTGTCTGTTTGACCACAACACAGCTCTTCCTCTTGAAGTACATGAACTTTGTGTTTCAGAATCCCTTCCACGGACGGTCTCTCTCTCTTTCCCACTTCGGGGTTTTTGTTTGTGCTCTTTTCCCGTGGTTAGCGGGAGATTAGGTAAACATTCTTTTTTTTTTTTTCCAAAAGATTCGTCAGCGCGGGTTTTCTCTCTTGTAGCTTCTTTGGGGTATTGGTTTCCTCCCCCGCTTTTGACTCCCAGCGCTTGCGTTCATTTTTTATTTCCGGTTTTTTTTTTTTCTAGAGCCCCACGGTTTTTTCCCCCCCCCCTCCTTGTTTTTGCTCTCCCGCTGGTTTAAAGCAGGGTCCTCTTCGGGATTTGAATCGGTCCGGAGTTTGACTGTGCGGCCCTCCCTTGTGAACGGCTTTTTCGTCGCAACCTGCCAACATTCCTCGTGATCTACCACCTAAGTTTTTTCCCTTCCCTTTCATCCTGGCGGCCGAGTCGGTTTCCCTTCTTTTTGCAAGCGAGTGTCATTCCAGCAAGTCTCACCGCCGGAATTTGTATGGGCTGTTATTGTCTTTTATTTTTACGTTTTATCAATGAAGGCCTGAATTCTTTCAGCCCGATCTTACTACCCCTTCTGCGGTATCTTTTTTTTCCAAAAAATGGCCTCTCCCCCCCTTATTGCTCGTCCCTTTCAATCTCTTTTTTTGTTACAAATAAGCCCTTTCCCCTCCCTTTCTCGATGCGCCGGTCCGGCTGATTTTTTTTTTTTGCGTAAACCCCCCCCTTTTTGTTTAACCGTTTTCTTCCTTTTCTTAGACGGTGTCCCTCTGTGGTCCACTATAACCTTCTGCGAGATTCAGTTCATTCCGACCACAGTGCGTATCCCCCTATTTCCCCTTGCAAATTAATGCCTTTCATCTGTTTTCGTCCCCGGTGTTTCCCGGAAGATGCGATTTTTCTGCCTGTTCTCTCCCGAAGCGCATTTTTTTCTCTTCCACCCGAAATGAACCCCAATGCGCCATCTGCGGAAGGCCCAGGAATTGATCTGCCGCTACCTGAAATTGTCCTTCCCGGCCATGCGTAACCTGTTTGAAAGTCCTCCTTACTGAGTCCCTTCCAGGCACCTTTTTCCTTTCCCCCCATCCCCTACTTCTTCAATTAGTTTGATTTTTTTGATAGGATCTGTATGACTGTTCCCCCCCCGGCCCCTCTCTGTCCAAGTTTCCCATTGGTTCCGTTCCAATTCCCTATCTTTTTTTGAATAACTTCTGGTTTCCCTTTTGTTTTACAGTATTTTTGGCTACTTCTTCAAACTTTTTTGATTTTCTCCCAGCCGCTCCCTTTCTATTAGTACCACTGGGTTTTCCTCTTTCCATCCACCACATGGCTCAACGTCTTTGCCCGTAACTCTTTATTTTTGTCTGTGTCCATTTCTCCTAGCTCGTCATGCTTCCACTGCTTCTTGCCTTTATTTTCGTGCTATCTTGTACCTCTTTCTTTTGTGACAGTCATTTTTCCTCTTCCCTGTTTTTTTTTTTTACCATTTTGGCATTATCGCACGCTCTTTTTCCCCTTTTTTTCCTAATTCATTCTTGGCCTGTTCTGTTCTTTCTCCTTGAGATCCTCTATTTCGCATGAACCCTTTTACAGTTTTTTTTTATGTTTTTTTTCTCTCTCTTCCTTTAGCCTTCTCTTCCTCATCTTATTTGTCGTAGATTGCTCTTGTTTACTTCCGGTCTTTTACTTTTTGCGTCCACTTGGTTTCCCATGAGGTTTCTTCGGTTTTTGTTTCCTCTGGTTCTCAACTTTTCCCCTCTTTAATCCCGATTTTCGATACAATGCGTCTAAATTAGCCCTCCTTTTCAATTGTCAGCCGTTTGAATCCCTCGGGGTCAGTGGAATCGACGCCTTATTTCTCCTTTTTTTTTTCCCCCCCCCCCCCCCCCCCCTTTTTTCGTGTGTTGTTCTGAGAAGATGTCGGGTCATGAAAGTGATTTTCCGGCACCCGGCGGATCCCCACACTTGCAAATTTTTTTCCTAGAAACCTGATTGATAGGCAAATCGCTCTGCTTCTTGGGCCCCAATGTTTTTTCGCACAGATTGGAAACGTGACCCCCATTTTCTGCCCGGGTCTCCCGACTCTATTTTGCCGGGCCTTTTGACAGACTTCCCTCTTGCTTTTGCACAAGAGCAGCTCAGACCCTCCACCCGGGAAGTTTCTTTGAGAGCTGCTCTTTTATTCCTGCTAGCTTTTACTCCTCCCCTTTTCCCATTTGAGGTCCCTGTTTTTTTTTCTCTCGTATTTCGAGCCAGATCCCCTCTGAATTTTTCCATGCCCCCTTCTTCCACGAAAATCTTCTGAGCGTTTCGCCTTTTTTTTTCTTTCCCCACCCCCCCTGCAACCCCTCAAAACACAGATATGCGAAGCGGGCCCCCTTCCGTTTTGTTGCGTATCTTTCACCCTCTTGGACACCTCAATGTTTCCAATTTTTTGTTTTTTTTCCCTTTCTGCTGCGTTTTCCCCCCCCCCCCTTGAGAACCAATGAAATGTCGGTGTGACCAACGGTTTTTTTCCTTTTTTGTATGGCCGATCCTGTTTTTTTTCCCCCCTTTAATTAGTGGTGTTCCTTTTTTTTCCAGAAAGCCTGTTCCCCTCCTCTCCTTGAGCCAAAAACAGGATCTTATAAAGGAAGGTCAACCAGTCCCCTTTCTTTCCCCCTTATGATGGCCCTGCTCCCCCCCTCACTTGGTTGAAATCCCTTCATTTAATAAGGTCTTAATGACTTTTTTTTTCCCTCTCAAGAATCCCCACCGCGTGCCTCTTTCATGCGTGATTTCTTCCCCTACTTATTCATCAATAAGCTGCATTCTTCCACATTTTCTTTCTGCTTGTGTTCCTTTTTCCCGCTATTTCCCGGCCGATCTTCTTTCTTTTTTTCTTCCTGATTTGTTCCATTTCTAGCCCTCACCTCACTTTGCGCTGCGGTGTTTCTTTCCACAATCGTCCTCTTCCTTTTCCTTCCTACAGCCCATGCTATCCCTCCCCCCCTTAATTACTCCAAGGATGTTTTCCTTGCTACGCTCGGTGGTCTGATGAATGTCCTCTTCCATGTTTGAAAATAGTTACAAATCTTCCACGATCAGACTGCGTTTCGTCTCCCGGTAATTTTTTTACACGGCGCTTGTCTTCTTGCCCTTGGTGCTCCCCCAAACCGGTCTTAGTGGCCCCTTTCTGCCTCTTATTGGTTGAAGTTCCTGTGAGCTTTTCAACCCCCTATCCTACCTTTCGTGTCTTACCTCGCCATTCCCCCTCACCTTTTTTTTCGATCGGGGCCGGCGGGGCGGAGATCAGTGCCGTCCCTTTCCCTTCCCCCCACATGAAACTGACGCTCACCTTCTTACCACATCCTTGCAATTGCGATCCCCCATGATTCCCCAACCAGTGGATTTCTTTTCTTTCTCCGATCTTCCGTAAATTTCTTTCTTTCAGTTAGGGGTCGAGCGCTTTTTTCTTTGAATTTGGCAGAAGAAAAAGCCTTTAGCCCCCTTGGAGGCCACTTAAAACCTTCCTTTTCATCACTACGGACGAGTTTCTCCCGATGTATCCCCCACTTTTTTTCCAGCAAGTAACTTTCGGCCCTTTCTATAAAAACCGAAAACCCAACTTCCTTCCCTTCACTAAGGAACGCGCAGACATGGTAGTCAGTTTATTTTTGTATCCCACCCCTTACAACTCCTCCTTCTTAGTATTGGTAATTTTCCCCCCCCTTCTCTGAAGAATTTGGGTTTTCTATCCCTCCCTTTTTCTCTCAGCTCAAACGACACGGAGATCTTTTGTCCTACTCATATGTGTGTTGATTTTCTCTCCTTCTGTTTGTTGGAGCGGAGATTTGTCCCTTTTCCCCAGATGAGTAAGCGATTTTTTTCCCCCAGCTTTTTTCTCTTTTGTGCGTGCCCATCCTTTTCTGTCTTTGGAGTGTCCGTATTTCGACTTTGAGCTTGTCTTTTCCCCTTTTTTTTTATAGAGACTCACTCCCCTTTCTCTGCTTTTCTTTTTTTTTGATGCGGTCGACCAGCTCGTTGTCGAATTATTCTTTTTTGGAGTTTGGACCATTTGCACATCAGTTCCTTTCTTTTGTTTGCCAACTGCACCTCCCTACCCTCCCGCTCGACACCCAACGTTTTTTGACCCAAGCCTTCCACGGAAGATCTTTTGTTTTCTTTCCCGGCTCGTTTTTCTTTCGCGAGTTCATGCAATTAGCCAGCCCGGATTCCGCCTCGTTCCTTTGCGTGATCATTTTTTCCTTTTTGCTCGCCGGCCCGCAGTACCTTCTCGTAAGAAATTTTTGTCATGGCGTCTCTCCTTCATGTGATCGTGGCCCTTCACATCTATTTTTTTTCCACCACCTCCCCTTAGTTTTTAATTGCACGGGCTCCTTTTGGTTAGTCGTTACCATCCCCCCTCCCCCCCCCCTCCCAATTTAGTTTATTATTCCTTTCTTTTCGTTTCCGCCAACGCGTCTTATCGGTTACTTTTTTCAACTCTTTCCTCTTCGCGAGATTTTTCTCATTCCCCCCTCTTTGTACATTTTCCTCTTCCTAATGGCCGTTTAAGGGATGATCCCCTTAGGCGGTAGTCTACGGCAGATCTATTTGGTTCTTCCCGCCTAAGCCTACCGCAGCTTTTTGCGGAGTTTTGAGAACTTCTTCCAAGTCCGTTTGCGGTTTTTCTTCATGATCGGCCGTTTACCTAAATTTTGCGACACGGCATGCGTAAACTGGTGTCAGGTTTTGCATAATGAGGAGCTTTTTCACTCCACTTCTGTTTTCAGCACTTTTTTCCTTCCCGTTTCCCCTGTCAGGATCTCTTTCTCCCCCAATTCAGAGAGTTTCCACCCGTTTCATTTGCTTGGCCAGGCAGATCTTTCCCGAACTTTATGTTTCCCTGTTTTATGATCCTTTTTTGGCTTGTGTTGAATTTTTTTTGTTTTTTTTTTTGCTTCGCCACTGCCTTTCCTTACTCATCGTTTTGCCCTTTTTCTTTTCCTGGGCCTTTCTCCCCCTTTTTTCAAACGTACACGCTTTATGTTTTGCTCTTTGGTTATAGCCGTCCCTTTCAGGTTCCCCAACTCTTTTATTTTGCATTTCTTCTAATGCCTTTCTCACTTTCCCTGTCCTTTTTTGTTATCTTTTCCCGTTTTTGTGGTCGGTTTTTCCCACTTTTTCATATAGGCGGCCGTCTGGTCCGTTTCTTACCTTATTGTGTTCGCGTTGCGGTTCTTTCGCCTATCTCTATGGCAGCAAACGTGCACTCAATTTTCTTTTCTTTGTACTCCCTACATCGCCCGTACCCTCTTTACTGCATAACCTTTTTGGTGAGTAGCGGCTCTTTTTTATGAAGGTCACATTGCCGGTTACTTTTCCAGTCGTCTCTCCGCCTCTGTTTCCGTTGAATATTGTGCTTTTAAAACGCTGGGTCACGCTTACCTCCTTGATAGTAGATCCCCTTGCTAGCGTCCTCATTGTCATGTTTTCTTTCCTCCCCTCACGGTGTCATGTCCCGCCCCTCTCTTATCTAGTTTCCTCATCCTACGTTTTTTTTCTTCCTTCGATTTCTTTAGGGAGGAGTATTTCCCCCCCTTCCGGGGAACAGGGATTGGCCTGCCCCCATAAGGGAGTCTTCCCCTTTAGCACCGGCTTTCTCTCCTTCCCCCTGAGCTGTATTAACGCCTTTGCCCCCCTTTTTTGAGCACCTCTCTTCCAGGCACAGCGGCTGCCTCTCCCTTCCTCGATTGGTCCTGCCTACCTGATTTTGACCGCTTGTTTCCGACTCTTTTTTTCCCAAATATCCTGAGAACGCCGCGTTATTTTCTTCTCGCTTCTGATCGTCGGCCGACTCCCCTCGTACAGATGAACAAGCCGCCCCCTTTCCCTTGCGTTCACCAGTTTGCTGAATTACTTTTGTAGTTCATCTCCCTCGTCTCTTTTCCTCCTTTTGGGCCTCTCCTTTTACAAGAGGCGTTTCCCATTCTTCTTCCCCCCACTTGGAAAAAGAAAACCCCCCAGTACCGACCCAGACGGCACCTCTTCAGTGATGATGGCATTACCACTTATAAATGCCCACTCCCAAATCCGTGGGGACCTCCGTGGTTCCCTTTTTCCACAGTTCCGTCTATCCTTTTCAGCTGTGCACCCCCCGGGTTCCTTGTAATGGCACCGAGCGTCTGTCCTTTCGTAGAGTCTGGAGTCACGACGGCTGTTCTCTGCCACCCGAATTGTAAAGGTGGGAACTTTTCCATACAACGGCAAGACAGTTTCCCGTTCTTCCCCCCGATTGAATTTCGTCGCCATTGAACGCGTGTTCAACATTCTCGCCTGTTTAGAAGTTTTCCTCACTGTTTTGAAAGGGGATTACCTCTCATCTTCTTCGAGTTTTTGCAATCTTTCTTCCCCCCCCCTTTTGTCCCTGTTCCTCTCCCCCGATGGCCCCTTTTTCCGAATGGCCGTTGCGACTGCCAACGCTCTTTCCCTCGATCATTCTGTTTGCCCCCGCAACTGTTTTTCTCTGCACTCGTCCGAGTTCAGTCGGTCGGCCTTCCCCCACAATGCACCTTTCTTTTTCCAGGACGACCAGCATAATTGATCCGCCCCCTTTAGAACGGCATTCTTCAACTTTTGCCATCATTTTTGTCATCTTTTTTACTGACTGTTTTTCTTTCCGTTCCCCCCTTGCAAGAGTTTCCCACCATTTATTGAAAACCGATTCCGACGCTTTTCTCACGCCAGGTCACGTTCCTGTTCACTCCCTCTTGTGTTTTCGTTCGGGTTTCTTGTCTAACCCCCCCCCTTCCTTTCAAGTCTGCCATTCCTTCCTCCGAAGTCTTCCGCTTTTCTTTTTTTCCCCACCAGTATATTTGTCCGTGCCTACACATCCGGGAGTTCTTCCATATCCCCTTCCTTTCTTTTCTGGAGGCTGAGTGATGTTCCCAATGTCCCTTCTCGTAACCCCCTCCCTTTCTATCCATCCGCATACCTTCTTCCCTTTTAATTGATTTGTCCCTCGGTCCCTCCCCCTGTACCCCGAGTCGGTTCCCCTCTCTTTCCCTTACTTCCCTCTGGGCGTTATGGGTGTTTTGGAGCTTTTTCGGCGGTGCTTTTTTTTGACAGACGAAAAGCCGTTCGTCCCTTTCCTTTCGTCCTTCCTCTTTCTTACAACTTTCCTTGAGGATGGTTTTTTCTCGCTGATCGGCCAAAAACAAGTTTTCCAAGCAAGTAACCGTTAGAGGGACATAAACACCCCCCTCCCCTCACCGGGCTTCCAATCCTTGTACGCCTTGTCCAGTTAGTCCAGAATGTTGTTGATCCCCTCCCCACCCTCCCCCTACGGAATTTTTTTTTCTTTAAAACCCCCTGAGGCGCTCTTGTGTAGAGATGTTGTTTTTACGCATTCTTCGCTCCTTG
>Ga0179593_1384118_pt1 | contig 12791 bp, 16 predicted proteins | sample CZODoug2_1_08_16_FD_185931 | JGI IMG/M metagenome (GOLD analysis project Ga0179593, IMG submission 185931) | Vadose zone soil fungal communities from Angelo Coast Range Reserve, California, USA - CZODoug2_1_08_16fungal (PacBio error correction) | ecosystem: Environmental > Terrestrial > Soil >... | reverse complement strand
GGAGTATACAGATATGAAAAGAGTGTTTCAGCTACATCGCCCGAACGCTTTCATGACCTTCTCCTATAACTAATTGTTATCTTTCTTTCTAGGACAAGATCGGCCGCATTCCTCTCAGAATCCCTTTTTCCCCCCCCTTTCTATTGATTTCTGTCCGGCAAGGACATGGTTCGTTTTTACCGCGTTTTTTTTTAGGATGGCCAAAGGAAAAGGCAGCGCCGTGTTTTCCCCACGCTGGCTAAGGACCGGGGTTTCCTCACCTGGCAGTTTTTCTACCCCCAAACCTTCGGTTAGACAGTCCCGCCGGTCCCCTCTCCTTCCGACAACTTTTTTCGCTTTTTCCGCCAGTGGACACTTTCATCCGAGATAACCAACTTTACGAGGTCCTTCTGTTAGTCATTTAGCTCTCAGTCTCTTCCACATCTAGTCTCTTGCCCCTTCCGGTGAAGGACTCCCCCTGGGCTCCCATCCTTGTCACCTTCTTCCGCGATTATCGGGACATCAAAGCGGACTTTTGACGGGGCAGGACGGACTTTTTTGCCACCGGCTCGCCTCCTCCAATCGAAGACGTTCAGGCCATCAACATCCCCCCCTCTCTTTAATATTTCTTCCTCCGTGCTCTTTTTTCTCTTCAATATCACCTGGGCCAGAGATTTCCAAGTCCCTTCAACTCAGACTGAAGAAGAATCGGAAGAAGCTTTTCGAATGATCAGTTCTGCTGATACTCCCACTCCTTCTTTTTATACCCTTTCCAAGATCACTTTCTAGCCCACCTTCCCTGCCTACCCGAACCCGCGCTGTAGATTTCTTTGGATCCCTTATAAGATAAGGGTAGTCGTGGTGACCTCCTCCCCTCTTTGCGCTGTCACCTTAGAAGACCCTGAATTCCTCCTCCCCCTCGTCATATCCAATCTTCCTTCCTTAAGTTGTTGTCCTACGTTGAGGGAGGTTGCTTACCCTTTTTTTGGTTTTCCGTTTTTCCCCCGGCTTTCATTTTTCCCATTCCTCCACCCTTCGCTGGAGCGGTTCCCCAATGGAGTGAGAAAAGAACGACTCGACTTTTATTTTTTTGTGTTTAGTTTTCTTGCTCGCGTCCGCCTGGCGATCACCGGATCTGTGACCTCGTCAACCATCCCTGCTTTTTGATGGATCACGCCTCCTTATGTCTCATCCTTTCCTCACTCGGAGGAATAGTCTTGTTTTCTTATTTTCCGTTTCGGAAGGTGGGATGGCCCTTTTTGAAAGGACTTATATCCGCTTGATTTTTGAATCTTCCAGCCAGAGTGCCTTTTTATTTCTTTTGCTCTTTCCTTCTCTTCCCCTCCGTCTCTCCTTTTGACCTTTTTAGTTCAGTTTTTTCTTCTCATTTAATAGAAAAGACGCCTGGTCGCTTTTTCTTTCTTATAAATCCGAGATTTCTTTTCCTCCTTTAGTGCCTTCTTTCTCTCTTTCTTTCACTTGTCCTCGACCTCCCCCTTTTTTCCCTATGAGGAAGTACTAAGCCCCGTATGTCTATTGCGGCCCCCAAAGGGAGTAGGTTCCGTACGTTTTTGTGCAGCTCCCCGCTCCTCCCCTGTCTGCGTCTAATTTTCTTCTTCTTCGACTCCTCAGGGGTTTCCCTGCCCACTTGAGCTCCCAAAGTTAAGTCGTCTTCACCCGGGGGAGAGGAGAAGCGCCGGCCGCGCCCGACCTTTTTTGACAGAACCATGTCTTTCCTTAAGAATCTCCCCAGGATTTCATTGCTTCCCTATCCTTCTGCCCCGGCAGATTTTCCTTTTTCTCCCTTCCGAGTCCTTAGTGTCTTCTCTACTTTCTTAGTCTTGTTTTTATTCTGCACTCCTTTACGTCATTGCCCAAAAAAATTACTCCCAGGCCCTTCATAGCATACGTCCTTTAGGTCCTCTCCCACCGACTCAACCCCAATTTCTCTCGCTCCTTGCAGTATTCCTGTCACCCCCTTTTCTCTCCCCCCCTCCGCATCCCGGCAATTCCGCAAGAGAATTGTAGGGTTTACTTGCCGTTTATATAACTTAACCCTTTTAGCTACCTGCTTCCTTGTGCCTCCTGATACCTTGTTAACCCCCCTAAAATTTCGTCACCCTCCCCTGACTTGCTCGCTTTTTTTCTCTTTTCGGACTTCCTTCTAACATACTTTCCACAGATTTTTTCCTAAAGGACCGTCAATCTCTTTTTCCAATTCCCCCTGGGCAACAGGTTGTCTGCGCCTGGCAGTTCTCGCGCTCGGCCCTTTCCTCCCTGCCGTTGCTTTTTCTTTTTCCCTTCCCATAAAACGATTCCCCCCATAGGAGAAGGTTTTCCTGAACAAGAGACAGATAAGGAAAGGGCGGAACATCGACGTGCGCGATTAGGTCTTGGTTCAAGAGCCGGAGCTTTCTGATTCCCTCGTCTTTTCCCGCCCCCCCCGATCTTCTTTTTCCTTTTTACTTCGATCAGGCTGTGTCTTCCTCAAAAATTTTAGAAGTCCTACGGCCTTCTCCCATCTCTTCGCAAGGAATCTCTCGCTGTATTGGTGACTTTTTTTCCTCCGTCAACTTGTTTCTTGCTCTTCCCCCTTCGAATCGCCATAGTACCCCCCCAACGCTTTCGTCTGACGTCGCGATCCTTCTTAGTCTCCCCGATGATGCCGTCTTTCCCCTGCCGGCTCTTTCCTTCATTACCCGGTCCCTCGGCCATGTGCTGTTTTTGCTGGACGGTGAACCATTTATATTTTTGAGAAGGTAAGCACGCCCTGCCTTTTGGCTGCGAACGATGCCGCTTTTCTTTTCGCGATGCCCCTTTTTCGTCCACCCCCTGGTTTACCTCCTTCAGGCAGTTACTGCAGCTCTTCTGTCATGAAGATTATTTTTCTCTGCACTAGATGATCGAGCGACACTGTCTGCCCGCGTCTATCGCATGGCAGCCCCTTTGTGAGACCTCGCACTTGCCGCCCTGACCGCCCCGATAACTCCACTCACGCTTGCTTCCAAAGGAGGTTCCCCCCTCCGCCTTTCCCCGCAGACTTCTTGTGGCTCCTTATATTTCCCCACCAAAAGTAATCTCGGCTTTTCCTTCCCTCCATCGATCTCCTCGTTAAGGACTCGACTCGATGGTGTCTTGACCAAGGAGATGCTTCGGACTTCCGACCGCGTGGGTTTTGCGTCCATCCTTTTCGTTTTAAAGCATCCTGTCCGACCCTCAGTCACTCCCCTTTTTACCGAATATTCTTTTCCCCCTGTATCTCTCTTCAAATCCTTCTTCCTTCTTAAAACTGGCCGATAATGTCCCCAAATTATCTTTCCCTCAGGCTAACTAATTCTGCTAGCTGACCTATATCCTTATTAGACCTCTTCCCTCTCTAAACCCCTGCAGATAATAACTCCCCCCCTTTCCCTGCGTTTCCCCCCTTTTGTGATCTTCCCTCCGCGTTGATGCGAAGAGAAATCCGCTTTCTCGGAAGGTAGAGCGAAATGCTTTTTCGGCGGATCAGTAGTGAGTGAAGAATGGTGAGACTGCCGTCAGCTTTTCTTTACCCCTCCTTCTCTTGTTCTCCCTTCCTTTTCCACTACCTTCTCTCGGCCAGGGCTCGACTTGAGGAGAGGACCTAATCAACGGTCTCAAAAATAGCTTTACGTCTATTTATTTGTTCCATTCGACTGACTCTTTCCTTTCTCCTTCTTTTTCCCTCCCCTTTGGTGCGCTTTGCCCCGAATGGGTTTCAATTGACCCAAGAGGGGAGTAACTTCTTTGCGGCTTCCTTCCTTTCCCCTTGACTCATCTCTTTTTCCCGCGAAACCCTTTCATGACTTCTCTTTCCATCTCCCTTTCCGCTATACCATCCCCCCACATTTAGCATGTTAGAGAGTGGTTGCAGTCCATCCCCCCAGGCTATCCGCAGAGCTTTAAAGTCTTTCTCCTTCTGTTCAAACTCTTTCCTTCTCCCCCCCCCGTGTCCCCCCCCCCGCGCCCATCGCCTCGGCCGCACCCCGCTTGTCGATAAAGTCTCCAACCATGAAAAAGATAGGCCCGAATTGAGCCCTCGCCTATCCCAGCCGCTCGGCTGTCCCCCCCCCTTTCTTGCTTTCGGCTTAAGTCCTTCGCTTTCCCTAATTCATTCGGTCCTCCTTTTCTTCCTTCTTCAATTCGCCTGAATTGTTGTTTTGCCGCGTGTACCCTCTCAGGATGAAAAAGCAATCCGATCAGAGAAGATGTCTTAACTGGGTGGCTTAATACCGTGGGATGATGTCCCGTAACTTCTGAAAATCCCCTTTTTTTTCATGTCTCCCCTCCCTCCTTTCCTGGAAGGCTTTCTCTCTCTGAGGACGGCTCGAGAGAGCAGAGTTTCTGATAGCGCTCCGCGCGAGAGGAGACCTGTCCTTAATTCATCCCCTTTTTTTTCTTCCTTGAGTTCCCTTAACGCCCAAGGGTTCCCTCGCGAACAGGACCTTGATCCAGCTAGAAAAAAGATTCCTATTTAGACACCGCGCGTCGCTCTCTATTATTTTCCCCCCCTCAATCTTGTTTTTCTTTTCCCGATCTCCTTTTCTCTCCAGGCTTTTTTTCCAATTTTTTCCAAGTCCTCTAGATGCGGTTTTTTCTCGATGGTCTTCCCTCTCCCCCCATTTCCGTATTCTTCAGTAGACAACTTTTTATTTAGGTATGATCTTTGCCCGTCATCCCCACAACGTTCTGTCCCTCCCGCTGTCTCCCCTCCTCGGAGGCTCGCCCCCAGTAACAGCCCCCTACGAAAGTTCCCTCAGGCGTACCGACGAGTTTTCCCTCTGAGATTCCTTGGAGTCCTTGAATCCCCCCGGGGGTCGAGTCAGCAATACCCCGAGAGTAAACACTTCTCGCTCTCGGGCGTTTTATCGGAGCCATTTCTTTTTTTTTTTTCCTCTCTTTACACCCTCCCAACCCTTTTTCACTACTCTCCTTCTCCTCACCCTCAGGAAAGAGGTATTTTTAAGATGAATAACCCAAAGCCATCGACCGGTCCCCCTAGGCGCTGGGGAGCTTTCCCTCCTCTTTCTTTTTTCTCTCTCGGTTCCCTTTTGTCCTTTTCGACCTGGATCGTCCTCTTTTTTCCAGGCCGCGTCTTGTCTGTGCTTCATGCGCTTTAAGTCTAATCTTTAATCTGTCCTTGAGAAGCAACCCCCTCCACACTCCTCCCTCTTCCCATTATTCCCCACTGATTTCCCAATCTTTTCTCAAGGGACAACCCCTCCTCCCCTCACATACACCGGCGCCTGTTGCTTACCTCCGGGCCCCCCCTCTTTGGATTTTTATTTAACCCCTTTTAGTGGGCGCATCCACCTTTTTTCTCTTACCCCTATAATCTCCCCACTCCTGGACAGTCCACGCAGTGTCGGCCCCTCCCCCCCCGATTTAAGATTGGTTAGACAAGGGCCTTTCCTCGACCCCTGGTTTTTCTCTTGGCCCGATTCCGTCAGCCAAACTTTGTCCACCCCCTTATTGAGCTCACGGAAGCAGCGATGGGAACCCCTTTGGTGATCGATACTCCCTCTGTCTCGCGAATCTTCTCCCCCCTTTGTTTTAGTGTGGTGCTCGACCTCCAATAGACATTGTGTCCCTAAAGATGAAAGGCATAAACCAGTTCGGCGCCTTCCTTTATCGAAGTAAGTGCCGTGGTCTTTCGGCTTAGAAGCTGGATTTTTCTCTTTTGTCTCCAGATCCTTTTTCGTGTTCGACACCAGCACAGAAGTCCCTTATTTCCCCTTCGTTCCTTCCGGATCTTTATTTTTTTGAGGTTTTTTCCTCTTTCGAATCCTTCCCCCTAATCCTTTTCAAGCTCGCAGGCCCCTTTTCCCTAAGCTTTTTCTCCGGCGGGTGATATTCCTTCCCTGGCAATGAATTTTATCCCTTACGCTTTCCTAGTCTAAGCTGCTTCATCTTCTGGTCTCCTTTGATTTGACTCCTTTCTCCAGAGGCTTTTTTTCTTCCCCTCCCCCTTTGAAATCGCCTGATGTACTTGACCACCCCACCGAAGAGTTCCAGGCTCCTCCCAGAAAAATCTTAGTAGGTCCCCTATGCTGCTGAAGCCCTCACGGACGGTTGTTTTAAGTTTCCTCTGACGTACCATCCTGAGTCCTTGGAATCGATTCTTGCGGGCGGGATCGAAGAAGGGGACATAGGGTAGGGGAGGGCCTCCTTTTCTGGATGTTTCCTTCCCTCCCCGTGCTCGTCCGCTTCCCCGCCGTTCTGCCATCGCCTTCCGGACGCCGGAGAGATTTTTTTTGATCTCGATTTTTTTCGCGAATTGTCGTCATGAATCGAGCTTTCTTCCTGAAGAAAAGCGGTATTTTGCTTCCTCCTTTCATGACGTGTTTTTCTCACCTGGCAATCGTCACTAGAGGAATTATAGCCTCAGAATCCCCTCCCAAATATGCACATGTTGTTCCGGTTACATGAAAGAAGGCTGTTCAACGATTTTCCTCACAGCCCCCCATTTTTTCTCCTTCGGGACCGTTTTCTATGAAGGCATTTCGAATTTCGTTCACGAGAGGAGGGAGTCTGCGATGTTACTTGTCATTTCTAAGCTTTCGTCACGGTTTGTTTGTTACATGGCGATTCTCTCCGCTATCATCGATGACCTTCCCCCCTTTTCCCTTCGATTCCTTCCCCCCAACCTCACATCTCTTTGCCCTGGCACAACCCCATAAGCTATCTGGCTTATTTTGAGTACAGGGCTTGCGGCCACTTCTCCCACGCCTGTCTAAGATTTCCCTCCCCCTTCCTACCCGGTCTCTCGGAAGCTTCCCGACGGCTCCGCTCTCCTCCTCCTCCCCCCGGAGAGGAGAGGGTTGCCCTTTTTGAACTTTCTGAGGTGCTGTGTGGAATGGAACTTAATGAATTTTCTTATTTTGGCGGTTCCAACCTCCTTCATTTTCCATTTCCGAGCTTTCCCTCACTAGGCTTTTCTTTTCTGAATTCGGTCTGGACCTGCTCATCTTCATTGAATTATCCTTTACCCCAAAAGTAGGTTTGTGATGTATCCTGCTGAAGTCGCTCCCATTTTCCTCGCAGCGTCTGCCCTCGGTTTTTTGTGTTGACTTTTGAGTTCACCGTCATTCCTTCCCCCCTCCCCTTGCTAACCGGTTTCTTACTTAAACCTTTTGTCCTGAACTAAAACCTTTAGATTGAATGAGCTTGCGATGCGGCCCCTTTAAAATACTAGATCATGCGTAGACTTCCTAGGTCTGCTCTGCTACCGTTTGGGTTCGGTGGCCGGTTTCAGAAACTGTAAAGAGATTGACTGAGGCCTGGGGCTTGGTTTTTTTGCCGTTTTAACACCTGATATGTCACTCTTTGGAGACCCCCACGCTCTTTTCCACCCAGTGCCTCTCGCCTCCTGCAGGCTAGGGGATAGGACCACCTGGCCGGCAGCCCTTCGAAGACCCCTTAAAAATCCTGGCGCTTTTAATTCCCTTCATGTTCGTAACCGGGTTTTTGCGTCGTCTTCTTGTCGCGTCCGTGGTTTTTCCACTTGGGAAGGAAATGGGCTTTCAAGGGGGCCGGGGGAAAACCCTTCCTCTTTCCCGCCGGACAACTTTGAGTCCATTCCTCCCCTTGCTGTGAGTCAGTCTTCGCCCCCCGTTGAACCCCTTAATAGCCCCTCTCCCCCCCCTCCCGCCTCTCTTTTTTTTTTCTTCGCGCCTCTTCTTCGACTTCTTCCGTCATAGACAGAAGATTTCGTCCTTGCGGTCCCCAGGAAAAGCGACGCATTTGGGCAGAATCCTTATTTCTCTCAGGAATCCCGCTCCCTTTTCTTACTTTTTTCTATGCCCCCCTTTTTTTTCTGGTCTCTCCCGGTCCCCCTTTTTTCGCACGCCGCCACCCCTATGCCTTCAAGCCATAATGAAGAGCTGAGATTTTTTAGCTGCCATCCCCGGAATCATTATCAAATCAACTTTCCTCCTCCTCGTGGCTCACTCGTCAACCCTTCCCTCTCCCCTCTGACTTTTTTTCGTGGCCGTTGCGACTATTTATGCGTCTGCCCTCTCCTAAGAGAGTGCCTCTTTGGTCCCCTTTTCTGGTGCTCCCCTGGCCCCAGCCCTGAAAACTACCCCTCTCCCGTTCTGCGAGTATTCTTCTTGGCTCCGCGCCCACCCTTAGTAGTGTCCCACGCCTCCCGTTCCCGGTTGTCCATTTAAATGCTGTACCAGCGCAACGAAACCTTTCGTTCCCCTGTAGAGCATCCAATCTCTCTCTTTCCATCCATCTCCTTTTTTTTTTTTTTCGTCTAGTATCTTTCTTTTCGCTTATTACGGTTCTTTCTACGGAATTAGAACCCCCCCGTTTTTCCCGGGGGTGTGGCGAAGCCCCCTCCTATCCCTCCCTCGCTTTTGCGGGTTCGTTTTCGGGCTGGAAGCCTGTTTAGATCCCATTTTGCTTCTACAAAGCGAGTTTGGTTGAGTCGCGACTGATTTCCCCTTCTTCGTCACTCCCGTGCGGTTCCTCGCCCTCTTTATCCCGGCTTCTTTTGACTTGTTCATTCGTCTGCTGTTTTAAAATGATGGAGTAGAGCCCTTTTCGCTCTGGATGAATCTGAAAGCCCCCGCGTCGGCGGTTGATTTTGCCCCTGCTCCTCTGGTTCCCCCCGCTGCTTTGGCGTTTCGCCCTCGGATGACGGGTCCCGAATTAACGCTCCGCCCCATGTGTCGCTTTGCTTTCGAGAACCCCTCGGCTTTCTTCATCTTCGTTTTTCTTGATGTCGTGATGCCTTGTCCCCCACCTTCAAAGGAGAATTTCCCATGACACCCTTCCCTGAGTCGAAGTACGTCTCCCCCTCTCCGCAAAAGCGTCAGCCGTTTTTTTTTTGGAACTCGATTACTTTCCCCCTTTTTTTGTCGTCAGCCCGTTCGGCCTGTTCTCCCAGTTTCCCTTCGTCATGTCTTTCGGTGTTGAAAAATGCCAAGTTTTTTTTCCCCCATCCTTCTCCACTGGACCCACGGTCTCTGAATGGGTGGGTGCGCCTCCCTCCCCCTTTTCCTCCCCCCCGTCGTGCCTTCCTGAAATCTCCAGGATTTTTACCTTCGGGAGGAATGCAGGAGAGGGCGAGAGAAGAGAGCCTAGTTGATTTATCGCAGCTTGTTCTGCTCGTGGAGGATTCCCCCCCCACCTCTGCCTATCTTGTTAATTCCCCCTTTCCCCGCCCGGCCCTCAATCCCTGCGGCTACGGGTTCTCGCCCCCGCATCAATCTTCTTGTCTCATTCTTCATTTATTTACGAATCGAGTCCCCCCATCTCCTTCCATCTCCTTTTTTCGTTTCCCGGCTTCCTTGTTTCCTTTCTCAGCCCAAAACCGTTTTATCTGTCCGTGCTTATCATGACTAAACTAAAACTTCGTCCACAGAACGTGCCCTGTTCCTCTCTCAGCTTTTCGACTCCCTCCCCACCTCTGCTCTTTTCCCCCCCTGTTCTCCCCTCTTTCCCCCTCCCTACTTCCCAGGGTGCATCTTTTTTAGAATGGAGTTTCATAAGAAGTCCTTTCAGAACCATCCTTCTTCGTGGCTGTCCGCTTTTCCCCTTCCCCCATTAGCGCCTTTTTTTCCATTTCCCCCCACGAGCCAGCCAAGGTTTTTAGGAAAAGGAGGATCCCGCGATTCCCGAGGATCTGTTTCAATGCCTTCTCTGCTTCGATCCCTCCCCCCCCTCTCCTTCCAGTTTCCTTTCCTATCAGGCTTTGTTCGTCAACCACAAAGAGTCAGTACTATGAATCCAGGAAGATAAGAGGTTTTTGAACCGCGCGCCCTGTCTTTTTTTCATTTGTACCCCTCAAATTTGTCTTCTATTCTGCTGAGTCCTCCCTATCCAACGAAGATCGCCGTCCGCTTTCTAAGCGCCCTATCCTTCCTCCCTCCTAAGCCTGGATTTCCCGGATAAAAGGAGGTCTGATTCAAACTATTCCGGTGGGAATTGTGAGCGACCCTTTTTTAGCCTTGCGACTACTTACTGACCTGGAACTTTGATGACCCTTTGAGGTCGCCCTGGTTCATCGTTCACCCGAACTTAATGAAGATTTCCTTTCCTCATTCAACCCCCCCTGGGTTTCTGAGTCTTCTTTTATGCCTGCTACTATCCCCCGAGTCGTAACACCTCCGGTAATCGCTTTTTCCCCAGTCTGCAGTACTGCTTTCCTCTCCGCTCCCTTTCTTTACCGCCCCTCATATGCATTCCCCTCCCCCCTGCGCTTTTTGGCTTCCCCCTTTCTGCCTGAAAAGCCGCCGATTCAGTACGGTCTGCGCATGTTCCTTTCCCCAACGTCCGATGCAGGATTTTCCTCCGATCCTCCTTCCTTGACTGAATTCTCTCACGCATTTTCAACGGGTGATTGTTTCAGGAATACGCTATTGTGCGGTCTACTTTCTATTTCCCTGGTTTTTAATCGATCCTTTTTCCCCAACTTCCCTCCGGTGAACGCCCTGTCCTCCTGGCCGATCGAATTCGTTAGTCGTAGAGTCCTTTAAGGGGATTGTAAATCCGATTGCCCAGCTTCCAGTTCCTTCAACTCCCTTGATCCTCTGTCTCCTTTTCACCCTTTCTTGCTCTTGGACCCCCTCTACTTCGGAAGACCTACACCGGAAAAAGCTCACCGGACCGAAACAAGGTCTTGCGCTGCTCTCGTTTTTTTTCGGTACGCCCTTCAGGATCGGGTTTTTCCGAGAACCAATTTATCAGTGGAGAACTCCGGTTTTACAAGGAGAGGCTGAGCCTTTTTCTGACCCGTTTTTTCCTTGCTTTTCTAACCCTTCCCCTATTGGATTCTCTCAAGCCCCCCTCCCCATAAAACTCGCGTAAGATTCGACGGCTTTTCTCTCACGCCCTAGCTTTTTTTTTCCCGTTATTCCTTCTCGTGTAAAACGCGAAATCGCCCGGAAAAGCACTTTGTACGGGTGTCTGGGACGAATTTTCCGTTGCCCCCTACTTGCCCACTTTGGTTCGTTCAAGGCGCCGGAGTAGCGCCTGTGAGAAATCGGCTTCTTTCCGCTTTAACTTTTTCTTCCCTGGCTCGCCCTTGTCCACTTTCAGTGTTTTGAACGCTAGTAACCCAAATACAACGCCGCCACATCCTCGCCCAGTTTCTTTTTCTCTTATTTTTATCCACCTTCTTCCTTCCCTTGCCTTCTCCCTCCGCTCTTTCAAGCGCTCGCTTTAATCCGGCCCAGCGGAGCACACCAGTTTTCGACACGCGTCCCTCCCCTGCAGATGTTTTCTCGATCCCCCTCCACGACAACGAAAATTACCAAACGATTCCCTCAGGATTTCTCCCCTATAAGCTGCGAATATCTTGTTACCCCCCCCTCCCTCCCTTTTCTTTTCAGGGCCTATCTAAGGCGCTGGTGACTAGAAGCTCCTTCTGTCCCAGGTGATTTTTGTTCTCTTTTTAAAGATGGCTTAACAGCCAAATTCTCCGCCTCTCGGCGCCGCCCCCGTTTTCTTTTTTTTTGTCCTTTATCCGTTTGGATGTTGTCTAATAGCTTTCTCACTAAATCCGCGACCTGTCCCGAGTTCCCACTCCCTTTTTTCCTTGGCCAGCCTCTTAGTCGAATTCGTAGTCGGGTTCTCCAGATAAAGCGCGGCGTTTCAGCACCTTGTGGGCGCCGGCCCCTCTCAGACCTGGAAAATCCCGTTCCCCCCCTTCCCCGACCCCCCTATGCTCGACGCCTTCACACGTTGGGGATATTCCGCCTTCCCCCTCCCCTTTTTTTCCTTCCCTCTTTTTCCTTCTCCTCCTGTGGTGTTCGATCTCCAGCGGCAGCGGACCTGGAAATCGCCTCTTTTTGCTCTCGCGGAGCCACCCCTCTGAAGTTCCCTACGACCCTTGGTACGTCTTGACGTGCCGCGACCCCCCCCATGTGCTTCCCCTCCCTGGACCTCCTCGTTGAAGTTTCCTCCACCTGCACGCTTTCGGACTGCGCTGGACATTTCATTTGGACCTCCTTTTCCAGACGGTGTGGAGGCTCGTTCCACGTGTGAGTTGAGGCGAGAAAAATACCACGGAGAAACGACAATGGAGACAGGATAGGCTTATTCGAATCTGCTCTTCTAGTTTTTTTGGTTCGGGGTCCAATCTATCCAAAGGAGAACCCCCCCCAATCCTGATGTGCCTGTTGACTTACGCCTTCCTGCCTCCCCCATTTTAGGCACCGCCTTTTGAACTCTGTTCCATAACTCCCCCAATCGTCAGTTTTGTACTCCTATGATGACTTCGGAGCGTTTTTTTGATCTGCCTTCGTTCATTTCTATATGAAGTCGCTCAGAGATCGAAGCCACCCTAAGTGTAACTCTTGATTTCATCATTCCTCCCCTTTCTGTCCTGAACAGTAGAAGGCGGGCCCACAGACCTATTGGTGAAGGATAGACTCACTTAGTAAGAAGACAGGATTTTCCAAGGAACCACCAGAGGAAACCCCTTTTCCCACGCGCCGGTTGAAACGCCCGGCACGTCGTGTCATGCTGGAAAAAGTATTGAATTCGCTCACCCTTTCATCAGACATTTTTTAGATGAATTGAGCGAATAAACGCTGGCCCACCCTCCCCGGATCCTTCCGCTTGAACAAGAAAACTTAACCAGAGTGCAACATGCTCCCGCTGCCCCCTCCCCTATTTACTAGAGGCACCTCGTAGAAAACATTTTCCCATCTAGTTTTTTGACCCTCTGCATGTGCCCCCCACTTTTCCATTGTGCCGTCCATACTTCACTGCCCTCGCAGCTCCCAAGGTAGTGGGTTGGGACGGACCTAAATCCTCTTTTGACCCCAATTGCTTCAACC
>Ga0179593_1352030_pt1 | contig 12791 bp, 14 predicted proteins | sample CZODoug2_1_08_16_FD_185931 | JGI IMG/M metagenome (GOLD analysis project Ga0179593, IMG submission 185931) | Vadose zone soil fungal communities from Angelo Coast Range Reserve, California, USA - CZODoug2_1_08_16fungal (PacBio error correction) | ecosystem: Environmental > Terrestrial > Soil >... | reverse complement strand
ACTCCTGTCCCTCCCAGATGATCTTTCCGGTATTTTACAGGTTTGCTCGTGCGGGATCTTCTTTCCATCCGCCATCGTTGCGCGCGAACAGTGGTGCTTGCATGCGTGCCTCAATGCTCGACTACGACCTGCATCGCCTCCGAATTCGTCTTGTCGTTTTACCCCCATTGCGACTCCGCACATGTACTCCTGATTTCGCCGAATCGCGGAGGGTTGACTGAACATTCTTCGCTCAGGCTGCGCCCGGTGCGATTGGATTTTATACCTTTTTCTATCGCGGTGCGCGGTCCCCCCTTCGCTTGGGCAATTACTTTCACGTTATTCTTTACCCTAACATAACCTCGTTAATGACCGTTCTTCACGTATCCGCCGCAACCCCCTGCATTTCACAAGTTTCCGTGTTCTCGCTTCACGTTTTTTTAGTCGTACGACTGGGATACCTTTTTAGTAGGACGCACGACTTCGATCATGAGCGACGTCTCTCTTGATTTCTTTCCCGCACAGTCGGTTTTTCGCCCCCCCCGTCCGCCAGGTTTTGTAGCCCGTTTTAGGATCTGTAAGCCCATCGGGCGTTTTTTTTTTTCCCACGTTTCCCTGCTACGTTTCCTTCTTCAGCTTTTCCCTCCACGTGCGCCGATCCGTTCGCATCGAGGACGCCTTCCGAATAGTTTTCCTGAGACGTCTTTCTTGAGACTGAGGCTTCCCGCATGAACTCGGTTTTTTGTCGCGGGTGCCAGTTCGACCCTTTGAATGCTTTTCCCCCCCTGCAGATTCCGCCCCCTTTCTCCTGTCCGTCTCTGTTCATCGATGACGGCCCCCCCTTCCCTCATTCTTCCATTTTTGCTGAACCCGAAAAACCTCTGCAAAGTCCCTCAATCTAGGAGATGCCCGAGGTTTGCGCATCTGCTGCTGCTTCTCCTTCCGAGTTCTCCTCCCTCCTGTTGAACCAGCTCCTCGCGGCTCTTTCCCTCTTTTGGACTTCCCCTTATCACGTGGGTGATTCTTGAACTCCCACAAGGCGATACCACCAAATTCTCGGCGAGTCGTTCCCTCGGAATGGAAAAGGCCTGATTTTCTTCAGGAGGCGGATTCAAGGCTCTTTGCTCCGACATCCTTCAAATGATGCGCCCAGTTTCGTAAGACGTCGTTGTAATACTCGGGATTCCCTGGGTAAGAGCAAGATCAACCAGGACTCTCCCCCTCTTGTTCACTTGTTGTACGCCGACTTCCACATGTTTCAACTTTACAAGTATCTGAGTTTCGGCCGGTCAGGCCCCCTGCGCGCCCCCCGAAGGGCCTACTGTGTCTCGTCGTATCGCTTGTATCCAAGACTTCTGGCCCCTCGATTGACCGGGATCCCAACCAAGTTCGGCCTTCTCCCATGGGTTTGTGTCTCCTAGCGACCATTTCTTTTCAAATTGCAAGCACACACATCGGATCGCCTGCGATTTCTTACGAAATTGGAGTCTACATTTTCCTTCCTGACGAAGTCGACCCTCGGGCCTTATTTTCTCGTCGCCTCATTTTCCTATCTTACTTTCCAGAACTTTCTTTTGTCGCCACGTCCGGTTGGTCGTAACTGTGGACGGATGTGTTGCCCCTTCCTTCCTTTACGTGAACCCCCCCCCTCTGCCCTGTTCCCGTTATTTATCGGTCTCATTAGTGACCCAAGATCGCAGAAAAGCAGGTACATGGACGAAGCAGATGAAGACGGAATATTTTTTGCTGTTCACCTTCCTCCGGTAGGTTTTTCCTGCTGCCATCATGTCCCGGCTACCACGAGTGCTTCGTTGTGCTGTTTACTTTTAGACATTCAAAGTCTTATGTGTTCCAGGTGCTGTTGTTCCGTCGTCTCAAGGCTACGTTTTGCGAAGAAGCCGGTCTATTTCCCCCAAGAATACGAAAATTCGGTTGCGCCTGGCTGAGAAGAATCTTTTTCAGCGTCACATCTCTTCCTTTTTCTTTGTTGTTGTTGTTTGAGACTCTTTGACCTTCCCCCCCCCTGATTCTATCTCCCTGTTGCCGTAACACGATCCCCCTTTTTCTCTTTTTGTTTACCTCGACAGCTTAGTCTCAGCAATTTGCTTATACTCTCTCCCCTTTCTGCACCCATCCTCACGGCAGATTGGAAATGTTTCGGATTTTGCTCACGACCCCACCCTCTTTCCCTGTGTAGTCCGTGCCTGATGTTCCGCGACCCCTCACTCGGCGCTCCCGTTTTTCGTTTCCTTTCTTTGTTTCTATGCTTCTTTCATTCTTTCCTATGGCTCTCTTTTCGTTTGCTACGATCCTCCCCCTCCGTGGATTTGTCGAGGGGGTCTGTTTTTTTCCCTGTATTTCCCGCTTTTTTAGCGTAAGTCCCAACAAACTTCTCGTGTCGTCCTTCGAAGTGTGAGACCCAAACGTGTGTTCTTTTGATCGGAGGCCTACTGGGCAATGCGTACGACGTCTCTGCCCGCTACCCGCCCCCCATCTTTGACTTGTCAGTTATTGAAAAATTGTTTAATTCCCCCCCCCCGCGTAGGTTATGACTTCCTTTCTCCTAGTCCCGATTTGTAGGTTTCGGTCCCATGGCCTGAATCTTCGGTAGTCTCCCAAGAAGAAAATTTAATGTGAGACATTAGGTCTTGCACGTGTGTCCCTCATTGTGCCTCTCCGAAGTCTTGCCCCTGACCCCCGGGCGTTTCCTTAAGTCTCTTTCCTTTTCTTCCAGCGGATTTTCCCCCCCTTTCAATTCCTTACTTTTAGGCATAGTCCCTAGTCCAAACCCTGTCCTGTTTCTCGATGGCTTTTTGATCTGCTCCATTTCCCAGGGGGGGGGTAATGCCCTAGCTAGATGTAATTGTAACGCTCTAGAGGAATGGGTCAATATTGCTCTTCTTGAGCTCCTGCCACTTTCTCCTTGAATTAGGCCTCCCTCTACCGGCCTCCTTTCACTTTCTTTTCCATGTTTTAGGTCTTTTTAGTTAGCCATGATATTTTGATTCTTGACATGTTGTGAAGGTAGTAATCCGATGTATCTTCCACTTTCTTCCCTCCTCAGAGCCCGTGATCGCTTCGGGCCTTGTCAGGATATGCTCTCTTCCCCAGAAGATCCCGTTTGCAACTACCCTGCATTCGAGATTTTTTTCCTGGGCTCGAGTTTGGGAAGGTGCGACCCGTGGCGGGACTTTTCAGCCGTCCTCTCTGCCGGACATCTCCTAGGGATTTCCGGTTTAACTTCTTTTTTCTTTTTCTTTCGATGGCCCGCGTTTGAAGTCATTGTCCTTGCTGCGTTTCCCAGAAAGGACCCAAGCGGCGGCGTCTGGCAGACAGGTTCTCCCTCGTTCCCCCCTGATGCGCAGTTTCTTCTCACGTTGCTGGTTTTCCCCTCGCCCCTCCATCCCCTTTCTTTCCCGATTATTCCCTTCTTTGCAGCTTTTGTTCGCACGCGACGATTACTCGCGCACTTGGCTCTCCCCTGGCTTCGATTTTTTTTTTTCCTTAAAGCGCCTTGATGGCCCTGCCTCCTCCCGACCCTATCTCCCTTGATCGATTGGGCGGCTCGAAACGATTGGTTCACCATGTGCGAAATCCGACGTCGGCAGTGGGAACATCTGAACACTGTCCCTTCAGTGGGTTGCTTCGTGAGTTCGTTGCCCCACGTTTTCCTTTCTATCCCGTTAGTTGGTGAAACAAGATTCGTATTTTTTGGACGAAGAGCCACTTGGTCCTGCTACGAGCCGGCGAACCGAGGAAGCTTGTTCATTTGTCCGCTTGCCCCCTCGTCCGTTCTCCAGTCTCGCTAGGAATTTGCTGCCCTCCACCTTTCCGTTTGCCGAACCTCAGGAGTTTGCCTTCCTAGAAATGTTATGATTTTTTCTCGTTCCTACGCCTCCTGCTCGTTGTCGTAAATGAATGCTTTTACCTTCCCCGGGATCCTACCTCCCTGCCCCGCGCCCCCGTTCTCAGCGCCAGCGTCTTCTTGGCGATGGGCCCGCCTGCTTTCCGCATTCGAGCGCGACAAATTCCCTCGGAACATATTATGGTATGGCTTGCGCTTTCTCTTTTCTCCTTTGTGTTTTTTCTCAGGACTTAACCAAAGAACGTCTTCATCCCGCAATTTCCCCCCGGAGAGTTCGTTCTGGAAGGTTTTTCAGCTCGACTTGCTTCTCCGCACTTTTGCGGTCCATTCGCAATCCGCTGAGTCTTCGCGCAAGACCTTCTTTCTGCTATCCTCTTGCGCTTCTCGATGTCCTGTACGACCTGCCTAGTTGAATCTTTCGCATTCTCTTATTACGACAGAGCAATTCGAACGGCAACCCCACTTACTGATGTCCTTCACTCCCCGGTGTTCTTCGGAACATTCAAGTCTTTCAGACTTGCGCCGTTCGGTTTTCTCTGGCCCAGTTTCCCCGGGTCGGATCTAGTCTTTTGAGCTCGGTACTGGCATAAATTGAACGTTTCTCCCCCCCTTTTTCTACCCTTTCATCTTTTCCCCCCCTCGGGATATGGCCTCATCTCCCCTAATGCCCCCCCGACGTTGAACAACTTCTTTTTCCCTTATCCCTGGGAAGTCGTACTTTTCAGCACCTGTGATTATCCAGTCTGCTTCGTCCGCCCGACGTCTTAAGGTCTGATACAATTCGCCGTAGCGATGAGGAGTTGGCCCCATCTGCTTGTCTTCCTTCCCACACATACTGCCGCTGGATGTCTGCGGTCTCTGTCTACATTCTGAAGAAGTTGTAGACCCCTTGCAATCTTTGATGAGCTGCCCCGGCCGTGATTTGTGGTCGGGGCTGCAACGTGCTCCAAGATCCTTCTCCCTGAGGACGCTGGGGCGACCTGGCGGCCGCTCCCGTCCCCAACTCTTTGCGGTCTCTTTTCGGCCCGAATGTGAAATCTCGGGTCGGGAGTCTGCCTCCAGCTCAAAGAAAGAAGATCCCGCCCGCACTCCTCCGTCGATCCCTGGCATCGCTTCCTGCTTTCCGTTCCCCCCTCCCCCTCTCTTCGACACCTTCCAATGGACCCCCTCTCCCTAACAGGACCTGGCGGGTGGTGCCAAGGATGGAGATCTGGTGCTCCGGGTGCCTGGGGGAGCGTTGATCCTTTGTCCTCCCAGGCGTTTTAGTCAAAGCGGCCTCCTTCCAGCGTGCCGTACTACTCCGACCCCGGTCATTGCGATTCCCCCCTCGCTGAGCCGAAAACGCCGACGCCATGTAACTCCTTTCCCGGCCGCCCAGATTTTCTGAAGGAGGCCCGAAGGCCTGGCATTTTTCTCTTGCTCTACTCTCAGATGCTGTCTCCCGTCGTAAGCTTGGTTTTTTTTTTGCTAAATTTTTTACGCGTCTTTCCCTGAAGAGAATGATCACGGCCAACCCTTCCCCCCCCCCCCACCCGCGCAAGGTTGGACGCACGGACCCCAATTTTGTGAGTAAGAGGTCCCCCACAAGACCCAGAATCTACCTGGTTGAGCAACTCCCCGTCGCCCCCCTGTGAAGGCGCCGATCCTTTTTTTTGCCGTTTCTACCTCCGACTTCGAGCCCAAATCGAGTTCCCAACTTCCCGAAGTCGAGTATGGCTTGTGGCGTTTCGCGACCGTCGGCCGTCAAAATTTCGCGGCTTCCGCACCACATCGGCTGATGCCCCGGCACCTCGCAGAAATTCCTGACAGTTTTCCGGAACCAGTTCTAGTCAGACACGATGGATGTCTTTTGCGGCTCTCTTCTTCGGCACTTTCTCGATTTCCCCCTTCGATCCGGAATCACCTTTTTTCGACTCCTCTTCTGGTTTTTCGTAGTAAGGACTGTAGTCTTGTTCTTCGCTCTCGAGAATATACTGCACCGCACTCGCGCGGAATGTTCTCTGTTGACTCGGCTCCCCGGAGACGAAAAGATTCGCTTCCCTTCCCTTTTCCGGCCTCTTAATAAAACGGAATCCCCAGGAAAAAATAACTGCACCTCCGCTTGTCGACATTTACTACACGATTCTCGTTTTTTCGTGCTGCTCTCGCCGTCCGACATTCCAAGATTCCCGTACCGGTTGGTCTTTTCTTTTTGCTTTGAATTCCGTCGAGGTGAACCCTTGCGACTAAGACGCCGGTCTATTGTCAACCGCCCCTGCATCTCTACAAGCCTCGGTGTCCTCGGTTTCCAAGGCATCCCGCGACGAATTCATCTCTTCATCTCTTAATCAGAAATTTGTTGTTTTGGTTCCTCTACTTGACCCTGCCCCACCCTGAGTCTTCTTTCCAGCGATCCTTTCTGTAACGGAGTCCACCGAGTAGTTATTAGCGGCGTTTTCGACCGGTTATTCGCCCGAGTGGCTTCCATCTCCGTCTCTTCCTCCACTTAAACTTTTTTAAAATTCCCGCAGGCCTGAGAAATTCTGTAGAGCTTAGCGAGCACCCGAATAGCGTGGAGTAAGACTGATTTCTCAACCCCGACTCTGCGCTGGCCTCTTTCGTTTTTCCTTATCCTTGTTCTTCATCTGCTTTCCCAGTAGCTTGGTGATGGCCTCTATTACCTAGTGTCGCCAAACGATAAATCACGGTAGCGCCTTGTACGGGTGGCTGAGAGTATTCTCGTTGTCCGCTTCCCTCCACGTCCGAAGGTCGCCCTCCCAGCCGGATAGTCCAACACGTGTTTCTTTTTACGGATCGGAGGACCAGTCCTGTGCCGACGGATCTCCGTCAAATCCATTTGGCCTTTCCTTGTTTTTCGTCCTCGGTTCAGGCCCCACATGTGTAATTCACCAACTTCGTCCTGTTTTTTTTAGATGCCGCATCGAGCCCGATGTAGGTGAGCGTCTTTTGGAAGCTACTTTTCTTCCTTTCGCGCACCTCCCCAAGGATCATGAGTCACCCTTGAACTCTTTTCTTTGCCCTGGCAACCCCGCTTTTGACGCTCTGAAGTCTTTCTGACCACCCGGCGAGCATCATTACCCCTCGGGCATTCAGATTGTCGCCGCGTTGCATTCCCCTCCCCCGGTCCTCGTCGATCTCTTTCTTCTTGGTCCCTTTTTCGTGTCAGTGGTAGGCGTACCCACTTTGACGCTTTTTGCTAGTCATGGTTTTTTTTTTTAAGTTGAGGCCCCTCTCAGTATATTCGTCTCGGCGCACTGCCCCGTCGCTTTTTCTTCGGACATGGGCGACATCACCTTTCTGCTTCTGAGCTCGACCTCGCTTGTCCCTTCCCTCTCCTTCTCCCCCGCGTGGCTCCTTTCCCACATTCTTTTCCCCTTCGCTTGTATCGACCCTCGCCTCGTTCTTTTTTCTCGCCTTGTCCCTGTTCTTATGTAGTCCTCCCTTTTGTTCCTCATTGCTCTTGACGAGTGACCGCAGTTCTCGTCTTCTGACCCCGCTCGGAGCAGCCAATCAATGATCAGCCGCGTCCCCCCCCCCCTCCGCAATCTCGAGGATTTTTTTTCTTTTTTTTTTCTGCTCGAGTTCATGGTCCGTTTTCTCTTTTTTTATTCCTTCGGCCTTCTTTTCCCCCCTTCTCTATAGGATTTCGGACCTACCTGGATTTCATGGAGGTGCCAGTATGTCAACTGCCCCGCAGTCTCCTCCTGGTCCTTCTTTAATCGTCGACCTACGGCTCTCAGAGCGCCGGCCGCCAGTCTTCTCCGGCGTCCTCGTACTGCGCAGGCTCTGTTCTCTTCTTCTCCCCCTTTTCTCCCCGCACCTTCACAGTTTGTCCGAGGAAGCAGATGGTTCATGGTGCAACCGTATTTCGATGTCGTACAGCCCTTCGCCGTCCATTTGGGCCGATTTTTTCGACAAGCCCGTTCTCCTACCTACATCGCTGTTTCCTTTTTCCTTTTTCTGACTTCGGCGGAACGTCCCAGCGGGACCCCCCTTTCGCCACTCGGTTCCGGCGTCTTGAGTGCGGACTTTTTCGGGAACGTCCCTTCAGTGGGGTTTGCTTCGGAGCGTAGCCTACACCCGTGCGCCTTCCGTCTTTTCTACCGGTTAGCGGGGGCGACGACCGATTTTTTAAGGTTGCGCCCCCGACCGGCTCATCTGATTCGCCCTGGGTCTGTCCGTTCGACCCCCCCTCTACGGGCGCCTTTTTCTTGAATTGCAAATGCTTCTTCTCCATAGGTTTGCCGCGTTTTCGCAATGGTCTAGTCGACGACGTCCGCGCCCCTACCAGATTAGTCTTCTCTGCCCTGGTAGTTGACCCTTAGAGGACTGCTCGCGGACCGACTCCCGGAAAAGATAAACGTGAGGAGCTTCTTGCGCAGATGGCCTGCCCCCAGTGTCGGTCCCGCCACTTTTTTCCCCCCCGATTCGTCAACCCCTCATACGGCATTTATGCTTTCCTTGATAATCCTTTTATTTCCCCTTTTCATCAATCCATAAACGTTTTTGTTTTTTCGATGAAAAGCACCCCCGTCATCCCGCCCACTCTTTTCCTTTTATGGTAGCTTTAGCGTGTTTCGCCTTTCGGGACCCCGCTTATGGGGCAGAACGTGGCGGGGTGCCTGCTTTCCGTATCCGTGCAAGTCTTTCGATTTTTAAGACTCCCCCCCTCCCTCAGCCCGAATCGCGTTTTGCGTCGTAGTCAAGAGGACCCATTGCCGCCTCCCATCATCCTGATTTTCTCCTAAATACCGGTCATTTTACCGGCCGTTGTACACATACTATAGTAAGCCTTGCCCGTTCGGTGAGCGGCCCCACTTGGGGCCTTCCCCCCTGTGCGCCGTCGTCTTGGGGCCCCCCCCATTTTTTTTTTTTTTTGTTGTTTGTGGTACTTTTATTCGCACCCATCTCACCGTAAATCTGTTCAACTGGATCCGGCGTTATGCCGTGCCACACCGCCCACTCCACACCCAATTACTTAACCTTTCCCGCTTGTCTCCCCCTGCCTCCTCGTCGTTTGGCACAGTGTTTCTTGGTTCGACGCGACGTCGTTCTGCCTCCCCCGACGTTCTTCTGGAGGCGGGCCCGCCACATTTTGATGTCGCTTTTCCCAAACAGACCCACGGATTCGCCCTTCGAGAGGTTTTCAGCATCGGCCCAGCTCCTTGCGACACATTCTGCCCCTCTACAGCCTGCCGGCACTGTGTAGGGTTTGGTCGAGGTGCTCCCGTGCAGAATCCCTTCCTTCCGCGTTTCTGAAGGCCGGCTGAAAACTGTCGGCGCGCGCCCCAGCTTGGGTCCTCTATGATGCAGTTGCACGGTCCCTGAACCCGGCCCATGCCTGTTTTGTTCCAGTTTCGGACCCTTACGTGTGCCTTTCTCCCAACAAGCTAACTTCCCCTGACGTTTTTCATTCTGAACCGTCTCTTTACCATCATCGGCTTCCCTTCCCGCAGTTGGCTAAGCACTGTTTGGCCCTCCTACCTCCCTGACAACCATCGAGCCTCAAACAGGACCATCTCGAGATTCAGGAGGTGGTGCCAGCGTTTTTTTTTTGAATATCTCTGGCCGGCTTCCGGCTGTTTCCTGACCGCACAGCGGAACGTTTTCGTCCCTCTTCCGATTGCAACGAGTTAGCACCTGCACCCCGTCATTCTCTTCCCCCAAAATCTCTGCTGAGGGCCCATAAAACGGCCGACTCCCCGATACCTTTCCACAGACTCCTCTCAAATTCTTTTGACTGAGGTGCCAGGCAATTCTTATCGAGCCAGTGCTCAGATGATGCCATTTCGTCCCCGCAAGTTCTCCCTTTCTTCGCACTACTCCCGCTTTCCTGGCTCCGGGACGATCTTCTTGCATACCCCTGAACTCCTCCCTCCCGTAATTTTTTTGCGCCGAACCTATTGCCTCCCAAAGGTCAAGGAACTCCACCGGTCGGAGTGGGTGGATTTTTCAGCAAAGCTTTGCCAAGTTGCATACTTTTATCCTGTGGCATTCTGCGCTCCTTGTTTGGACCTACTTCGCTCGGCCAAACGCTCTCCCGTGACCCAAACAGAAAATGGTCAATTGTGGGATGTCTCTGCGAGCCTATTACTACATCTTCGCAGCCACTCTAGAAGGCAATTGCGACCGAGAAGGTGTGTCAGGACCCATTTTGACTTTTCTACGAAGTTCGACAAGGCTTCTTTACGCGGCGCGTCCCCACGGAATTTTTTATTCGGTAATATATTGAAACGACAAGTGCTGTACGATACTACTCTTTGTGAGTACTTTACATTTCGTATGTCTTCCCTAGAAAAGAGCCCATCTAATTCACGATAGCTGACTGTGCGTCCCTTCGCTTTTTCTCTTTTCCCACACTCTGTGACCACCGCCGCACGAACAGACGTAAATGGTAAGCAAATTCTTCTAACCGGACTAAAGGACCAACTACACTTCATTCCCTGAGTCTGTGCGCTTTTTTTCAATCATGCCCCCACCCTCTGTCTGCGGGTTTTCCCTTTCGCTCGATGCGCCCCCAGATCTGCAAGGGTTTCCGGGTTGCTTCTCCCGAGCGTTTACGGCAAGCCCGGGTCGGCGTCCCATCTTTACTGTTAAAGCCACTGAACGCCAGTCTAGTTGTGGCCTTGTGTACATATGCCCTGCGTCTCCTCAATAATCAGGTTGGTTCCGTTCACTCTCTTCTCCCCGTGTTTGTTGAGGATCAGATGTGTCCCATGCCATGACTTCTCCTTTTATTCCGGTATGAAAATCTCCACCGAGCTAGAACTTGTCGAGATTCTTGGCGTTGATTTTACGTTATTCGCATCTTCGGTCTTTTCATTCCGTTTCAGCAAAAAACAGTGGTAACCCGGACCAGATCTTGTGCAAAGTCTCCCTCATCGAGGTCCCCCCTCCCCAACGTTAGCAACTGCATGTCTATCCACCAAAGAATAGGATCGCCATCTTAATTGTCGTAGTTCTTATCTGATTCTTGTCCCAGGTAATGTTTGGAGATGGCGACTTCCTCCGTGTCCTTACCTTCTTACCTCCCTCTGTTCGAGGGGGCGCGGGGCTTTCGCGTATTTTCTCGTACATCACCTTCAGTGCATTAGTACCTCCAAGATCGCGACCAAGTGTTCTTGATCCTTGACCCTTTAGCATGCGACTACGATCGCCGCGACAAATCCCTCATCTTCTCTTCGTGAGCAGGCAACAATGGGCCTGACCCACTCACCTTTCGTTCATGTTTGCCGGATTGCGGGCATCGCCCCGACTTTGTAGGTGAGAGTATCTTTCCGAGATTTGGCTCGTCGCGAACGCAACGCCGTTCCTGCTGCACTAACTTGGTTTGTGGCCTTCCCTTCCCATTGCCGGAGGATTTCGAAACGGCTTTCCGCCGACAAGGATCGATCCCTTCAGTCTTGTCGGACTCGTTCCTGCACCGGTTTCCCCTCGACGCTTCGCCCTTTCTTTCGAGGACATAGTTTTAGGCTCAAAAACCACCTTGTTTGTTGGAGGTCAGTGTTATTGCTCTTCTTCTCCCTTGGAAAGCCCGCTGACTCGTATCGATGTAATTGCTGTGTCGCTCGGTTAAGGGTATGTCAACACGAGATTATTGTATCGACATCGCCTTGCCTTCATAATTAGACATGCTTGATTTTCCCCTTTTTTCCATTTTCTGTCCGTTCTTTCGTGTTTTCGTTTCCTAGCCAGATCTTTTTGTACTTTTATGACCTGTTCGTTAAGTAGTCCATTTTTCATCTGCCAGAGGCCCTCGGATGCCCTGCTTTCCTGACCTCATTCATATCTTAATCGCCTTTTCCCACTCAATTCCGCTTGACCACTCTGCATCTAGAGTTCTCTTGTTCCTTTTGCTGAGTTTCAGGAAGGGCGCCGTTGGCTCAGGCGGCTGGCCGTCCGTAATCTGCTCCCCTTACCTCGACGTTTCAGGATTTCCGGGTCCAATTTATTTTTGCTTCTTGAGTTCGAATGGAACTTGACCCTCCGTACCCGATCGGCATCTTTCTTTTTTTTTCGCAGTTCGACCCAGCGTTTTGAGGCGTAGGTCGTCCCTTCTTTTCTCCTTCCTGCGTATCTTTTGAACTTTTGATTAAACAGTTCCAACCATAACCGTCCTGTAAGGCTTACGCATTTGCAGAATGTCCGCACCTCTCTTTGGGTACGATCTTCCCTTCTCCGTTTTTTACTCCCTTGGACATCTCCTATTTTGCGCTCCCTTCCTGTGCTTTGCCGCCTCCTAGCGAAGTAGAGCTATGTCTCTCTGGCGGCGTTTTTCGCTTGAAAACTTTCTCTTTGACGGCGTTCTGTAATCGTATTTTACCAGTCCTGTTTCTTACTGGCTGTGCGTTGTTCTTCCATCTCACACATTACGCCTGTGGATGTGTGCCTACCTAAACCCCCCTTTCTCGCCCCTCAATCATTAAGGACGAGAATAGCCGGCCGCATGCAGAAGGAAGAGTTTTAAACCCTTTGTAAAATTAAGGGTTGTTGTTGATTCGATGGGCCCTATAAGCCACCAACGGAGTTATCCCTCGGGGTGAAACAGATACCTTTTGTGGGGGAATTTCCCTTTTAAATGTAATGGACGGTCCGAGAAGTCTACCAACGCGGTCTCCCCCCTTGTACTTTTTTCCCCGGGCCAACGCGACCGGGTTTTTAAGAGTGTCCTTGTTGCCGACGCCCTTTGATGATTTCAGAAAATGGTTCTTTTCTTGCAAGTTTTCGATTTTGTCGCTTCGTCGACGACGAATGAGACCTTTTTCCCCTTATTTTTTTTGTTGCAGGTGTACATGTCCATCTTTCAGGATGTTCCTTTCTCTCCTGCAGGAACACGCCTGCGGCTTTCAGACCGCCCTTTTGGCGATGGCCGCAGGCTTTTTGGCTCCCTCCGGCTTCGACACCTTCCTATGAACCTTTCGGTATTGCTTTTATCCTCGACCTTCTT
>Ga0179593_1342810_pt1 | contig 12791 bp, 12 predicted proteins | sample CZODoug2_1_08_16_FD_185931 | JGI IMG/M metagenome (GOLD analysis project Ga0179593, IMG submission 185931) | Vadose zone soil fungal communities from Angelo Coast Range Reserve, California, USA - CZODoug2_1_08_16fungal (PacBio error correction) | ecosystem: Environmental > Terrestrial > Soil >... | reverse complement strand
GTCTCCTTCCACTCTCAACCCAGTTTGATCGAGGGGTAGTTAGATTAGTTTCACGCTACTTCTATCTGTTTTGGTCAAGCTTGGTCGCGCAGTTGCGACCCTTTTTAGGCACCGACCGCAGTTTTCTGAGAGCCGTTCCTTCCGCCCTTGCGGCCTGTCCTCTTGGATGGCCTGCTTTCCACGTCCTCCCAACCCTTGATCTGGTGACAGGTTTACGGTTTGAGCGGTCGAGCGTTTGGAAACCTTGGTTTTGAGTTTTGCTTCCCTTGACGCCCCCTTACCACTGCCTGTCCGGTCCCCTCTTGTCACACTTCGTAATTTTACCGAATTTTCTTTTTGTTCTGGGCATTTGCGGGGTTTTCGTTTAGAAGCCTCCTGCTAACTATGTTTTTTTCACCAGAGGTTGAAGACCCATTGCAGGTCGTTGCTTCGCTTTTTTTTTACAATTTTCTCCACGGAAAGCTTCTCAGGCCAGATTCCAATCTTTTCGGTCCCTGTTGCGGTATGGAGATCTCGACACCTTCGCTTCTTCAATCTATATATTTTATCCCCCCTCCTTTTTTTTTGTTGCGCTGGTCTATGCAGCTCGCTTGCTTTGTATCGCTTTTTCAGCGCCATTTTTTAGCCAGTGAAAGACCAGTCCTCGCGCCTTTTTTTCCTCTTCCTTGGCTCGTTCTTTCTTGCGCTTCTGATTTTGCAGGTCATTCTTCTGAACCCCTTCGTCTTCTTCCCCGATGGTGAACTTCCTATCAGCTCATGAGTTCCAGATCAACCCGCAACCTGCCTCGCGTCTTATGCCTTTATTTTGGCCTTGTTGGCAATTGCCTCTCAGTTTAAGGTTCGTCCCGAGCGCTGGCTCACGCAACGCCGAGTCGCCCAGGGCTTTTTTCCGAGCTTCGCACCCATTTTTCGGTTGGTCCGCTGGTTGAAGCGGTCAATCACAAGCGACGTCCCGCATCGCGATCCTCTCCTGTCCTTTTCTCCCTGTGTTTGTAGTTTTGTCTGCCTTTGACCAGCTCTTGAGCCCTACTACAGACGCTCATGGCTAGACTTTCGCGCGGACCGGCTACCGGAGCGCGCCTTCCGAAACCCCTGGCGGAACTTCTATTTTTTGTTTTCTGAGAGGACAGCTCCCTCGACACCCTTAGCCCGGGTTTGAAGACGTTCTTTTTATGATGCCAGATTTCGGTATGTTGGGATGGCGCACTCTTTTTTGGACAGCCCTTGAACAGTTTAAACCTCCTCTTTGAGTCCGGTCCGCCTTGCCACCACTGAATGCTGCCTTCTTAGTGGTTAAGCCGCCCACTCTTCCTTATTTCTCCTTTTGGACCTTCTTATGCGGCAGTTTTCTTTTTTGTTTTGTCTCCAACCCCCATTCGGAACTCGCTTTCTACCCCTATTCAAGGATCAGATTTTGGAGTTACACCGCTTTCGCGCGGGCACCCGTGGATGTTTTCAGCGTCGCCTTCAGGCAAAAGCCGGCAGCTGCTCCCCGTTGGCAAGTCCCCGAGCTCCGGGCGACGCACCCCTTCCAAGGAGCATCCTGTGTCCTGCCCGAAATAGTCTCCCCCAAGCTCCTTCGTAGATTAGATTTTTTTGTTTGGAGTGTACCGCGATTGCGCGAGAATTAACGCTTTTCGCTGCACCACTCCGCCGATAATTCAGTGCGGACCCTACCCCGCCAGTGCTGCGATTGGAAGCGTTCAGTTGATGTTCAAGTCTTCCCGCCCGCGAAGACTTGCACCCTGTTTGCTTCGGACCCTCCCCTTAATTGCTTCTTTCCCTCCCCTATTTCAAACTTTTTCAACCCTTCGGTGGATGGCTCGTGCACCTTGCCCCCTTTGCTTTGCGCTTTGGCCAAAAGTCGAATCAAGGCCGAATTTTTGGGGGGGGGTTTTTGGCTTTCGGGAAGTTTCATAGAAGCTCTGATTTGGAGGTTTCCGTGCCCTCCACCAGGCATTTTTTCGTATCAATCGGGATCAGGCCATGAATCGGTTTTTTTGACTACTTTCTTCGCTCTCCAAACGATGAGATCTCCCCGCGTCGGCCCGTTCTGTTTACCATTCCGTCTGTTTTCTTAAGTTTCCTTCCTTATTTTTTTCCAGAAGCATCTTCCCGTTTGCTGGGCATTCATGGAGTTCCTCCAGCGCATCCAGGTATTTCTCTTCCCGCTCCTCCTTAATCTCCTTGTTACCACTTTTCCCATGACCTTTCTCTGGGGGGTGACGGTTCTTCCTCGCCTTGCACATCTATCCCCCAGGCGGTAATTTGTGATTCTCATCGTTCGTAACGGCGAGGGACTGCACTCGTCGATATCGTCGTCACGTTTGCGCGTTCGATTTTTTTTTTCAGGATTGACTGCTGGTTGGCATCTTTTTTGCTCCGGTTCGGGGTAATCCATCTCCTATGCGCAGACAATGTTTAATCCTGCTAGATCCTTCATGCGGTGTCTTCCCCCTCTTGTCTGCCTTTTCTGATTCTTGATATCTTGCAACCCTTTCTCCTCCATAAGTTCTTTCCCTTTAGAACTATGGGACAATGAACCCCCTTTTTTTACTGATTCTTTCCTTGTCGCCGTTCTTTGTTGCTCTCCTAGATGCGTCACATTTCTCTATCCAAGGTTCCAACCTGAGGCGTTCCGCCAGTGATCTGTCTCTTTTTTGTTCCTGTTTTTGTTTTCTTCTTGATGCGTCTTGTTGAAACCCGGGCTGGAACGCTCTTACTCCCCTGTTGTGAAGCAGTTGGCTCTGTGGACTCGATCGAGTGACCTGTTATGAGCACAGGGAACTCCAGCAGGGCAACCCCGATGCCCTTTTTGGTTGCATTGGTTCATAGTTCTATTCGTTTTTTTTTTGTCTTCGTTTTTTCAAGATCGTTCTCCTAGGGATCTTTTGCTGGCAGGAGTGGCTCTTCCCCTCCACTTCGGCCTGGAGGACTGGTGCCTGACTCTGTTTGCTCTTGTATGATCCTGAGAAGCTTTATCACTTCAACCCTTTCAGCCTGGATTTCCCAAGTTTTCACCGGTCCTTCGAGACTTCGTGGATCGATTCCTTCTCACTATGTTGCCGGCCTCCTTCTTTTCTCCCTGAGTTATTCGTTCACGTCATGGAACCGGAAAGCTTTTTGAAACTGGACCCCCCCGGCTGATGAACCTGTCACGCCGACAGCGTACATTTTGGTACCAACGTATCTACGATCATGTTTCTCGCGCGGTCCTTCCCCTTCCCAAAGCAGATTTTTCTCCGTGAACGGTCAAAGGATGGAAATGCTTTGCTCCACGGAAGCATGTTCTAGTGGCCGTTCCGGCCCACCACCTCTCGGTCCTTTCGGCTTGCGTACACTCTCAGCTTTTTTAGAGCGGTCATGGATTATCTCCTCCGATGCCCCTACCGAATTCTTTTGATGAAACATTCTGGTGGGCGGACATGGTCCCTGACTTCCCTTCGGCCCTCAGTTTTTTCCTTTTTAGGTACCTTACAATCCATACGCGCCCAACCCCCCCCACAGAACCTGCCCCCGTTTTTAGAATTTGGTCATGACTACCCACGTGTTTGACGAGGTGGTTCACGAGCCATTCCCCTTTCCATATCTTTTGTGATGTGAAGATGTTACCCAGGGTTATGTGAGACCGACACCCTACATTTGCAAGGATGTTCGTTCTGGGGGTTTCCGACATTTTTGATATTGCGATTCCCTCTCAGGAATGTTTTTGTTGGAGGATTATCGTTTTTTTTTTTGGTCTCTCTGCAGGAATCGTTTCTCCTTCTTCCGTTTTGATTAGCGCACCGCTTCATATACTCTTTATCTTTCATGAGATTGGAGCTATTGGGGCTCTATTGTCCCTTTTGCACTTTTCATTGCTCTCGCCTTTAGTCTGTTCTTGCTTACGTTGGCTTTCGTCTCGGCTGAGCCTGCCACTTTCCTGCTTCCCGTGTTTGGATGGTAAACCGGGCGAGCTTTTTTTGTTCTTCACCTCTGCGATTGGTTCTACTTTTGAGACACACCCCTGATTCCTTCCAACCTTCGACCGCACCGGCGCGCGAGGCGAAATTTTCTCTTTTCGGTCTTACCACCCCCCCGATTGAACTCCGTGGTGCCCGCTGCGGCCGTGCTCTATTTGACTGGTTCCTTGTCTTTTTTTTTTTTCCCTCAGAGGCAAGTCCACCCCCATACATTTCATAGACCTCCTGGCGGCTCCCCTCGATTTTTTTTCAGGACGGCGCTACTCCTTCTGCACCTTCTCCTTTTCCCGGGGTTTCGTGACGGCGCGAGACTTTAGCCGTCATTCGCCTTCTATTCCTTTTTTTTTCGCGTCATTTCGCGTATTTATGCGACACCGGGCCAGCCTCCTCCCTGTTTGCTGAAGAGCCTGATCGGCATCTGTATTTGATGGTCTGTTCGCTGCCACCTCTTCCCACCCTCCGCGCTGGTTTCTTCGATTGGCTTCACGGTTTGAGTTTTTGATGCTGCGCCTGGTTTCGTTTCTTCAAGCTACGCCTTAAAAGGAATTGAAGTTTGGCACAACCTAGTCCTCCTTCCACAGAAGCCTTTTCTGCGATTGTGTTGGCGGGTTCTTGGAGTGAGTCTTTGATTGCTTTAATCGAAATGCACAATCTGTTTCCCTCCCAAATCTGCAGTTTTTTCGTTCGATGTTAAAATTTTGCAAGATCAGCATCCCCCGCCACCCGAATCCACCGGCGTTTTACCTTGCGACGGTCGTGAGCTTCCCATCTCTACCGGCGGCGACTTAATCGATATCGTTCATAGCCTTCTTTGTGGTTTGAGAGATATTCCTCTCGCCTTGAATTTATTGAGATGTTGTTTCCCCAGTGCCGCCCGTTCTTGGCTTCCGGCCCCTTTGGCTTCGGGATGTTTAATTGCTTTTGATTCTTGTTCACACAGCCGCAACCGACCCTGCGATTGTTCTCACCCCATGGTGACTTTTTTTCTCTCTCCAGCTCTCTTAAAGCTGGAAATGTCCATATGCTCTCGGTTGCCTGCTCGCCTTTTGGGACCTCGTTCATTCAGTTGGACTCTTCGATTGACCGGGTCGATCTCCCTCCGAGGTTCGCCAGCGCTCGACGCCTCCGGTCAGCCCTGCCCTCTCATTAAGAAGTTCTGATTTTTTCCACTTGGTAAGGGCCCCCTTCCGCGCGCCCGGAGAGGCCCGAGCAAGGTTCTCAAGCACCCCCCCTGATTGCCGCGAGTCCTGTTGTCGCATCCTATTCAGCTGGCCCGCCGCCCCCCTTTTTCCTTATTGAAGTAGAGTGAACGGCTACATGAGTCTCTTCTGTAACGAAAACATTTCGGAACGATATAACAGCTGTTTTATCCTTCTTGGCGGCATTGAGGAAGCGCCCTTCCTGCCCGGCTGGTCTTCTCCCCCAGCTGTATCCCGTCTGTTTGGGGACTTCTCTGCCTCGTACATCCCTTGAACCCGTCACCTTCTGAGAACTGCCACTCAAAGGACTGCTTGCCTTCGTAGGGGAAGCCCTCCCTTCTTCTTTTCGACATTGGTTCCAGGCATTGAGTCCGGTGTTCCATTTTTTGTCTGCCACAATCTGACCCACTCGCTTTGCCCGAACCGCCTTCTCAGTTTCCACGCCATGGTTGACACACCTGGTGAAGAGCGGGCAACCTTTTTCTGGTCTTACTTAGTAGTAGTTGATGCCATCCACGTCCTCTGCGCAACGTTAAGAACCTTTTCACGCTTAGCCCCGCTTCCTCCAAGTCCGTATTCAGAGTAATCGGAAGCAGCAAATATCCCATGTCTTCTCCTTTATTCCCCATCGCAAGTTTGGTACATTGCATCCTTGATCGAGCATGAGAACGATTTCCTGCTCCCCCAAAAATTTTACTTCCTGGGCGCACCATTGCAACGCCATGTCTCCTCAGAGAGGGCCCACAAGTCCCCGCCGACTCAGCCTGCCTTGCCCTCGTCTCGCGCATTTTCATGGCACCATTTGTTGGTCGTGACCCTTCCCCCCTGACTTGCCAGATATTCTGCTTAAACATTTCCCTTTTTTCGGGGACTTTTTCTTTCTCCCCTCGTCCACAACTCTGTGGATCTGTGGTCATGCAACACCGTCGCATCAGACTAGCCGTGCTTGGGGGGAGGGATTTCTTTATTTTCCTCTTTTTTATTGGAGACTTAATTCATGTCCACTGGCGCCTGCATTGTCTCCGTCGTAGAAAGTAGGCTACTTCTCATATGACTACTTCTGACGTCGCGCGCTTGCAGCGTCGACTTTTCTAGAGGTGTTGCCGGCATTGACCTCCCCTTCTTCCGTTTTCTCCCAGCTGCGCCGCGGCCCCTGATTCACGGATTTTGGACGTTCCGGCGCGTCCACTTTTCGTATCGCCGGCGCATATTTTTTGAGACCAAGTTTCCAGACCATGACCATTTCTCCGCGTTCGGGGGGAGTGTTCATCGCCTTTCCCTTTCTTCGTTCGTCTCTGCTTCCGCGGTCGTTTTCCGATTCCCGGGCCACATCTTTCTTTTACTGCGCCTTTTTGTTCGATAACGGTTTTTTTTAGTTGAATACCTTTCGAATTGTTCAGGGAGAACTTCTAATTCTCTCCAACTCTTGCAAACAGTCTGCACAAAACTTTTTCATTTACCCTTTTGTGCTTAGCGCCACACCTCTTAACTTCTTTTTAGGCGATCTTGAAAAATCTGGCCATAATCTCTCCCTCCTTTAGGAACTATGGGCCCCCCCACTGAACCCCTGACATTTTTTTTGCTCTTTCTTTCTTTATTAACTGGTGCTAATCCTCAGATCGGTAAAATGATTTATTATGCTTTAATTAGGCGAGGGTTTCCAGCGCTGTTTCGACTCCAGACTTCCCTCTATTTTCCTCCTCCCTCCTTGTTTTTTTATGTTTCGAACACCTGCGTCTACTCGACCTCCTAACTCCGTGGATCTCTCTTTTCCGTTCGGCTAATCTCGATGAGCCTCACCCGCAGCATTGCAACCAAACGCTTCGGGTTTGTCCATTGTTCCCCCTAGTTCCGTCGCCGATTTTTGGCCTTTGGTTCTTCCGATCAGCCTAGCGATATCCTCCTTCAGCCTCCAGGGGCGTTGCTCCGAAACCGTCTTGTTTTTCTGGAAGTCCCTTTTGCATTGAGTTGGATTCGCATGTCTCTCCTTTTCTCCTTTAATTTTTTGCAGCTGGCTGCCTTATCCTCAACTAATCTCACTTGATCCTTTGCGCGATACTTTGACCTCGCCTCTGTGCCGGCCTGGATTTACCCTCGTTGAACGTTAGTACGCCTGGCACTTTCTGGCCCCTGGCCATGCTCTGGAATCTCGCCTCCCCCAGCGGGTTTTCATATGGGATTTGGCACGTATAGTATCTGCTTTTCCGATTACACCTTGCTGCGCGGTCGTCAACAGTCCATTTTTTCTATTCCCCCTTTACGCTAAAGCTGGGAAAGTGTTCTGGTCCACCTTTCTTCTTCTTTTATTCGGCACCCCCCCCATTCTACATTTCATGAGTGTCCTTCTCTCCCTAGCGAGTTTGAGGAGGAAGTAAGAAGTATTCTGACTGATGCACCTGATGAACTTTTCCTCCTTCCTTCCCTGTGGTGGTCTCTGTTCTCTTCCTCCTCCATGACTAAGCGGAAGGTCTAATTCATACCTTCCCTCCTCCCCACCGCATCGCGGCTGTTCGCGTTGGAAATCTCATCACCCGTTTCTTCGAGTTGGAGAAGTAAGTAAGCAGTCTTGCTTTTATCGATGACTCTAGTATCAATTCACTGTTGTAGACAGCCCTCCAGTAAGTGGCTCGGCTTTAAGTCCTGGCCCTATCCCCTTTAGCTGTAATCCCCTAGGGTTCTGTCGCCTGGCAGTTTCTCTTTCTCTTTGTGCGCTCAGGAAATGTTTACATCGTGCGTTTACCTGGGACGCCTCATATGTAGCTTTTTGGGAGTATTTTTTTTCCATATCTTTTTGGGTCTCCTTTTCCCTCCCTTTACTTGCATCGCCCCGGACGTGCTTACCTTTAGGCCGTCACGTTTTGGCAGTTTGAAGGCCCTCTTTCGCCTCCACTGGGCTGAGGGGACTGGATTATCTGCATCTAAGTTTTCTCGAGGTTCTGACAACGGCGATTTCCTGCATTTTAGAGACTTCCATTGTATTTCGAAACTCTTTCGTTTAAATGCTGTCCCTCAACCTTCGTGGGTTCCCCAAACTATAGTAAGGTCCTTCAAGTTTGCATCTTTCTGCCTTGCTTCTTTTGCCTTTTTCACTTTTTTTCCCGCGACTTCCATCTCCCAAATTTTTTAGCAATATGTGCCATAATCCTCCTTTGTTCCCTGAGGAGTTTTACCTTCCTCCCAACCTATTTCTTTCTCTTATCTTTTTTTACGTGCGGTCCTCGGTCATCTGGTTTTCTCACTTATATTAGTTTTTCCTGTCTGGAGGGCTCTTTTCCTTTTGTCCCGTATGCGAATCGTTTTCTCGAAACGCAGTTTTTCTTCGTCGCCTGCTCTCGCCCTCGAGCTTATCCGTGCGTTTTTCATTTTCCCTCTTTCCCCCCCCTTTCCCCTTCTTGGTGCTGATAGATTGTTCTCCCTGCGCCTGTTCAGAGATTTCGCCAGTTCGTGCTTTTCGCTCTCTCCCTCAACCTGACATTGAATGGCTCTTTTTCCACCCTCTTTCTCCGTCCCTTTCTACTCCCTTAAGCTCGATGTAAAGATGCTGGGTTTTTGGAGAATCGCTTTTCTAACGTGAAATACACACGTTTTCAAGAACAATCTTCTTTCTTTTCCGTCGCTTCCACTGTCAGCCTCAAGCCTCGACCTCCTAATAACGGACATGATCAAATAGCTGTGGTGTGACTGGAACTGGCGGACCCTTATAGCCCTCTCTCCCTTCCCTTCTATTGACTCCCTACCATCCTCCTTTTTTTGTGTCCCCTTCTCTCTTGAATTTATCTATTCCTGGGATGCCTTGTTGACCCTTAAATTCCAAGTTAGCTTAGAAGTCTATTTCCTCGTTGTTATATGCTTCTTTCCTTGGTTGTTCGTCTTAATGGTACCCCCGCGCACTCTCACTCATTCAGTCTTGTTCTATTTTTCAATTTCCCTTTCGTTCGAAGTTTTCTCTCCAGCTCCACTTGGCAACCGCTTTGCTTCACTTGTCCTTTTTGCCTTTTTTTCTTTGACATTCCTTTTCCTCAAATCAGGTTCTTTTTTTCGCTCGTGCTTTAGGTTAGCCCCTGCACCCGCAGACGTTCAGCGATCTTTGCCAGATCTCGTCATTCGATCTCCCTTTCTCCAGCCGCCTTCTTTTTTTTCTTGTTCTTCCCAATCCCACTTCCCGGTAAGAAGAGCTCTTTCGAGCAGTGCGTAAAGTCACCAATTTGGCTTCTTCCTCTCCTTCTGCATTCTGCTTTTTCCAAAGCCTTCTTTTTCCAGCTTGTCCTTTCCAGTGCGATGGCCCGGCCTTCTGCGCCGTCACGCCCCGGGCGGTGAGGAATTACCCTCTTTTTTTCTTTTTTTCATGAGGAAGCGCCTCCCTGAACCCCCGCGCTTCCGCTTTTTTCGGTTTTCGCTCATCTGTCATTGAGCCCTTGACTCTTCTTTTCCGATTCCTTATCTTTCTCCCCCTTTTCACCAGTCCCCCGGCTGATGCACTTATAAGCAGACTTTGCCCCCTTCATTTTCGTTTCCTTTCTTTTGTATACCCGAAGTTCTTTTTCGCCTGCGGGAGGACGTGCTTTTTCCTGATTCCGTCTTTTTTCGCACATTTCCACTGACGGGCTCCGGCAGCGCTCATTTTTTTCCCCCCTCCCCCCCCCACTTGTCATTTCATTTTGCCTTCGTTTCTTATGGACTTCAGCCAATCGACTGATTCCCCCACCCCGTTCAATTTATTCATGAGAAACTCCTTTTAATCTCCTCGGCCTTTTTTCCCCACGTCCAGTCTTCCCCATGAGCCATAGGACCTTCCCTAAAGCCCCAAGCTCCGAAGACTTTCTGATGTCTTTTTTTCCCTTTGGTTTGTTTTTGCGCGTCTTGATTTGCGCTACAGGAGAAGCGTTTTCCCGCCTCTTCCACAATAACCCTTTCACTGCCCTCCACCAGACCTACATTGCCTGCGAGAGGACAGCTCCTCCTCACGAAGGGCCTTATTTTTTTTATTCCCCTAGCGACTCCCCTCCTTGGACTGTCTTTTTTCGGTCTTCACAGCATTCTTCCGCAATAGATCACGCACCGTTTTGTTCTTTCGTCGCCATCACCCAACTCTTTGGCTGGTCGCTTCGAGCCAAATTCGAATTTCTTTGAAGGTCTGGGGGGGCTGGTTGGCGGGAAGGGATCCCTTCCTCTGTTCTTTTATGGCGATTGACTTTTCTGCCCCTTATTGGGCATCCTTCAGTTAATTTGCTTTCAGTTCATCGTGCGTCTATAATTCGCTGCCCCCTGCGCGCTCGGTTTCCTCGTAAAATTTTCTGTGTCCGGGCTGCCCTCTCCCTTGGCCGTTTTTGCCCAGACCCCTCACTTCCCAGTTTTTTTAACCCTTCAAGTCCTATTCTTTGTTTTACTCTCCCTTGGTTATTTGGCTCAGACTCGCGTTTTTGCTTTTTCTCCCCGTTCCCCGCATTTTTGGCTTCCCGTTCTTCGTGTTCTACTGTTCGTGCAAAGTTCATAAGGTGCATTCTTGTCGGTGCCTCTGTCTCGAAAAGGCCGATGCCGTTCCCCTTTTCGCGATACCGGTCTCGTCCTGCTTTTCGACTTTCGAGATGACTTTGGCGAATGCTTTCTTTCGGTCTGCCTGTCCTTTCTGTTCAGGGGTAATTCTTTTTGCCGATCCAAACATTGTTGGCCCAAAACCAAACAAACCCACCAACCAAAACCCCCAACCAAAACCCAAAAACGTTTCCCCTTTTCCTGCACCCCCTCTATTGTCACTTTTTTTTCACTCCGACAAGCCTCACCTTTGCTTACGGATAGTTATTCCTTTCTATCCGTCTAGTGCCCACCCCTTTTCATAACCGCAGTGACATATATACTATGGACCCCTTTTGAACCCCCATTCCTTAGGGGCCATGATGGCATGTCCCTAAGTTCACTTTTTGATTCGGTCCCAGCTAGCGTCATATAGAGAACCCTTTGAAAAAGTTGAGTCGGCGCGGGTTCGCGTGGTTTCTAAGACCTTCTTCATCTCTCTTTTTCCCCTTCTTTTTTTTTTTTTGCTTCTTTTTTTCCTCCGAAAGCTGGATGGAACTATTCCTAATGTCGGTTTTTGATTGTTTTTTTACTCCCCTCTATCGTTATCTAGTCCTTTGATCGCGAACAGCAGGGCAACCTTCGGGGTGGTACCCTTCACAAGAGTTCCCTCTTTCTTTTTTTTACCGGTTTCACCTTCCTTCCTTCTTTCCTCACTCCTTTGATCGTTCCAGGTTGGCTTATAACCTTTCTCTCTGTGGCTTTTTTCCCTGCTCTGTGGTCCTGTCTTGTTCGCTTTCTAGTCCTTTATCTTCACCCCTACTTGCCTGGATTCCCCTCCTTCGCCCTTTTTTCCCTTTACTTTCGCCAGAGGAGAGTCTTTAACGACCGACCGTTTTCCCCCTTCGAAACGTGCGCCGCACTCTTTCCGCCTCCAATGAAGTGACTTGTGCCGTCGAGACCTTTCCGCCGTCCCCTTTGACCTCCCGGGTATGTTTTCTTTTTTCCCGTTTTTCGGAGCTAATCTGATGGCCTAGACCACTTATGACCGTTCTCACGGCAAAATTTTTCCTTACGTGCCGGTTTTCCCTTTCTTTGACCCAGCTGTATCTGGGCTCTCCCTTTGACAGGTTTCTATTCTGCCCGGCCCCCCTGTCACACATCTATCAGTTAGACTCGTTCGACTGCCCCCGTTTTTTGATCTTGATTCTCCTATCTCTTCCTCTCGTCACCTGATTGCCGTTGGTCTGCCCATGCATGTTTTTTTGGACTCCTTCCCCTCTGAAGCTCGTCATTATCTTATGATCCCTTCCTTCACCACCCACCTTCCTTTTCTCTTCTTCGTTCGACTGTTTTTTAATCCCGTCTGCAGACCCCCAGTGTTGGATTTGTGGTTTTCTTTTTTCCTTTCTCCTGAAATGATCTTTTTTCTTTTGATCGTCTTCCTATCGTAGGAATAAGGGGGTTTGTTTCCCAACCCCTACAATTTCCATTCTGGTCTTCCCTTTCTTTCATACCGGGTTGATTGACCGGCTGTCCCTCTGCCTTCCTTTTTTAGGTCGCCTTTGAGTCTTATCGGCTGGAGTTTTGCTCGCAGAACCTTGTTTCATTTTTAGCGCAACGGCTAGCCACGCTCACCAGTGAAGCCCCATCGACGAGGGATTTTCTTGTATCTCTTTTTTTCGCATTCGATGCTCTTTCAATTGTCCTTTTCTATCGCCCCCTGCCGCTGTTCGTTTCCTCGGGTACGTTTCTCCTTTGGGTGGCCTTCTCGACGCTTATCCAGCCATTTGACCGCGCTCACCGTTGTTTTTGTTTTTTTTCAGTTCGAGTTTTTTCGACGTTGGGGCGTTTCTTCCCCTGTGCGAGGTTTTCAGAATTTTTTCGCAGACCCTGATTCACGGCCCAGAGAACGCACTGGCCGGGCCCCGCAGGAGCAATTCCCTATCGGTTCTTCTAAAACCCTCTATCTAATTCCAGCTTTGCCTGCTTCGGCCTTTCTCTCGGTCGACTGGGTTCGGGGCTTGTCAGAGAATGTTTGCCAATAACCATCTTCTCCTAGGACTCTGGCCCCCGCGCGTCCTGCCTGGTCAGGGTTCGGCGTAGCTCCTCACTTACT
>Ga0179593_1318530_pt1 | contig 12791 bp, 26 predicted proteins | sample CZODoug2_1_08_16_FD_185931 | JGI IMG/M metagenome (GOLD analysis project Ga0179593, IMG submission 185931) | Vadose zone soil fungal communities from Angelo Coast Range Reserve, California, USA - CZODoug2_1_08_16fungal (PacBio error correction) | ecosystem: Environmental > Terrestrial > Soil >... | reverse complement strand
GCTTTTTTGTTGCACCGTTTTGAGGGCCAATGGCCTAACACCTTTTTTCAGACCCCTCCCCCCCCCTCCCAGCATAGGGGCCCGTATCGTTTTGCTTTTCCCCCCCCTTCCTTCCGGCTGGACTCCATCGTTTGGAGCTTTTTCATATTGGACAATTTTTGTATGTACCTGCTTGCTCATGCCTTTTTTTTCAGCGCTTTTTTTACTTTGCCCACACCGTAAGTCGGCAAGTTCCTCATTGAAGGAAAATTTAGCAATGCGGTTCCCATCTTCTTTCCTCCTTATCCGCCTTCCCCCCTCTTTATCCCCTCTTTGTCTTTAATTGAACGGGCTCTTTTGACCGTAACTGAAGTCGAGTTTAGATCGGCCTGGCCATTTTTTTTTTTTTTCCCGGCCCCCCATCCCCACGAAATTCGTGCACTTCAAAATTTTTATGGCCCCCCCTGCTGCTTTTTCCTTTGTTTTTTTTCTCACTCCCTTGTTTGAAAAAAGGTTGACGGGCTTACCCCCACCAAGGGATTTTGAAATTTCTTCATCAGCTACCCCCCACTTTCAGAAGTAAGGCTTTCCCCCCTTCTTTTTCTTTCGTTCTTTTCCCTCTGACACCGTCCAACCCATCTGACGGATTAAGTTCTGTGTCCCTTTTGACTGCTGAGGCTCATTCCTTTCCGTTTCTTTTTTTGTCGCTTGCTGGTTCTCGGCTTCTTTTCCCCACGCCTAATCTTTCCATTTTGAAACCCCCCTTTTTCACCGCTTCCCCCCTTTGAGCGTCTTGCCCGTTGCGCCTTTTTTTAACTTAGTATAGCGATCCTGCCTCCCTTTTTTAACCGGTGTGTTGTTTTTCCAGGTTATTGCGGCTAACCACCTCCTTTTTTTTCGCCGTGATCTTCTTTTGTTAAATGGGTTTCGCTTTGGTCTTTTTAGGGAGCTTTCCCCCGGGATCCCTGATGATCGAGTTTTTTCCCCCACGATGAGTCTCATCTATCCAGGTGAATAGCGACTTCCTTTTTTTTTCCTTCACCCATCCGATAGGGTGTTGACCCATCCTGCTGACTTTTCACCAGGCTGTTTTGGTTCTAGCTGTACCCCAACCCACGCTTTTTTTTTTTTTATGTAGTTTTTTCTTTTTTGGAAGTTTTTCACTCGCCTGATTTGTTCTTTTTTCCCCCCCTTTTCCTTGTTTTTTTTCGTAACCTTGGGATCGCATCTTGCCCATCCTGACCGAGCCCCTTTTCTTTCGGTGGCCCTGGTTTTTCGTTCTTTTCCCTTTAACGCTTCCCCCGATTTCCAAACTTTTTTTCCTCTTGGACCGACTTTTTAAGTCTTTTTTCCTCCTGGGACCGTTTTTACATGTTCTCCCCTGTCGTCGTAGTCTTTTGCCTCGTCCTTTCCTATTAAGGATCTTTCCGATTTTGAGTCTCTTGCCTTCTTTTTCGCGGGGCTGGGGTTCCCACCCCATGGCTAAGCCGTCAATAGGGGGTTTCCCTTTGAGGAATCCCCCCGTCTGGTTGTTTCGTCTGACCATGAGCTCGATCAACCTTTCCCTGTATATTTGACCTTGCGTTTTTTTTGTTTATACTTTTTTGTGTTTCAAATTGCTATCCTTCTCCCCCCCTGATGACCAGATTTGTCCACAACCGTTACAGTGTTTGTTTTTTTTTTTTGCGCAGGTTTCCTTTTTTGGTCCCCTTACCGCGTTCTTCCCTTTTTCCAATGAGTCTGCCCTGGCCGGATGATTCGGGGTCCCAGATGGGAGCCTTTCAACAAAAGTTTGGTTGTTTCCCCTTTTTTTTGCTGGTTCCCTTTTCCCTGCACTCTGCCTTCCCTCCTTTTTAATTTTCATTTGATCCCTGAATGCCCCCCCCGGCGGTCCCAAACAGTTTTGCGCGCGTTTTTTTTTTTCCCCCGTCTCGGTTTCTCCGTGTGTCGTTCAGTTTTTTTATTGTTTTTTTCCCCTTCTTTCTGTCAAATATTGGTCTTTGCTTGGAGTGTAAGGGTTTTTCCCATCGTAAAACTTAGTTCAGGTTGTCACCCGACACCCTTTGTATGATCTTTAATTTTTACTTCTCCCGAAACCTGCTTTTTGCATGTCGGCTTGACCGTTTTTTCCCCAATTTAAGGATGACTTTGATGGGGACCGAGGCTGTCCACCTTCGTCCTTGATTTTTCCCCTGGCTCGAAAGTTCACTCCCCCCCCCTCGCCGTTTTTCACCCACTTAGCAGGGTCGCTTGTTTTAGGTTTTTGCGTACTGTGTTTGCTTCTCGGTATTCAGGTTCGTTCCAACATGTTTTTTTTGTCGGGTTTTCGCACCCCCCCGTTTTTGTTTCTTTTTTTTTTTTTTGATCTTGTGAGGGACCTTATTGGTTTTTGTTTTTTTCAACTGCGTTTTGGATGTGTGTGGCAACCTGTTGGTTGGCCGGCCCAAAATGGAACTTTCTTTTTTTCCAAAGTGCCCTTTTGTTTGTATTACCCCAGGCTCCGTGCATGCTGAGTGAGAGGGTTTTCTTTTCCAAAAACGCTTCGTTTTCTTCAGCTCCTCCACCACCGTCATCGTTTCCGGAGATAACCTCCCCCCCCCTTTCTTTTTTTTTTTTTTTTGTTTGATTGTCTTATAATGATTTCCCGCACCAATGTTTTTCGTTGGGCACGAAGAGTCCTTTCCGTTGGTGCTATTCTTTTTTCTTTCCCCCCTCTTTCATGACGGAACCCCGGCCCAGGATTCTGCAATTCTTTGTCCCCCCCGAATAAAGGTTGCGTTTTTTGCGTTGGTCTGGGACTCCTGGCTTTAATCCAGTTTCCGTCCAAATGAAGTGGGGATTTTGGACCATTTAACCACTGACCCCCTGTTCCCCCTTCCCCCCCCCATGATTCTTTGGCCGATAAAATGGTTTTTATCCGCTGCACCCCTTCTTGGTTTGTGAGTATCCTTTTGGAGAGTCCATATCACCCTTGTAAGGAGACGAATTTTATGTACGTTCACAATTTTCTTCATTTCGGCTTTCCCCCTGTAAAGCCCCGGCCAGTCTACCAAAACTGACTGCGTGTTTTAAACAACGTTATTGATTCCGACACCCAGTTGCCGATGCAGGGTATTCTTGTTTTTTTTTTTCAAACATGTTCTTTTCGGTGGTGTGAAACCCCCTTTTTTTTCCTATTGGACCGATATTCTTTGTTTTTTTTTCTCGCCCTGCGTGCCTATTGGTTGAAGGCTTGAAGGTTTTTTGCGTATTGGTTGGTTTACCAAAAGTTTTTTTTCCTTAAGGCTGCTTTGTCCCCCCCCACCTTTCATATGGTTTTTTTCCCTTTATTAGGCTGTGATTACTCTGGTTCAAGTTTGATCGGATGCCCCCGTATTTGCTGGTTTTTCCCTTCTTTGCTCATTTTATTCAAATTTCCCTTTTGTTTTGTTGTATTTTTTTTTTTTCCTCGAGTCACCCAATTTTTTCCACTTTTACTGTTGTCTCTGGCGTTGAACCAGATCAGTTCACACTTTTCCTTCCCCTCTCCTTTTTCTTTTTTGCCAAAGCGGCCTTTCTGTTCCTTTATTTTACCTCCACCTAAGGCGTTTTCCTTCAATCGCCTTGTTGCCTCCCCCCTCCCTTCCAATCATCTCCATCTTCAAAAAAATTTCCATTCCCCCCTCTGGCAGGTTTCTGCACGGCCTCCCCCTTTTTTCTGGAATCCATCCGGTTGGCCACTCCAGTTGTACTGTTTTTCGGCAGTAGTTGGGGGGGGGGGTTTGGGGTTTCCACCCCCCCATTTTTCCCAACGTGGCAAATCACGCTGGGACCTTCCACCCCCCCCCGGCCCCCGTTAGTGAAGTTCCCTGCACGTTGATATGGTTTGATTCTCCCACCTGGGATCCTAAAGTAAATTTGGTCCCCAACCGGTTCTTTTTTTTTTTTTTGGACTCCCGGTGTTTTCTTTTTCCCCTTGTCGTCTGACATTGAGGGCCAGGCCAACTTTTTTTTTCTTACTGACCCCCGTCCTTCTGTAAAAGGGACCCCCCTTGCCTGTTTTTTACACCTGGTCTTTTCTCCAGCATTTATCTCTTCCTGGTTCGCCGTTCTCCCCCCTTTCACTATAGTTTAAAGAGCCAACGGAGCTGTTTTTCGTGCTCATCCCTTCCCATTTTTTTCTGCCTTCAGGAGTCTCAACCCGTTTCCTTTAGAAACTTTGTTCGGTGGTTTTTCTCCTCCTGGTCGGGAGGATAAATTGTGCATTTTTTTTTTTCCAGTCCCCTGCAAGCACGTTTTTGCGCCCGAACGCCCGCTTGCTTTCCTTCTTCATCCCCCACCCCCCGGAAAGTCGGTTGATTCAAAAGAGGTTTTTTTCCTTCCCCAAGATTGTTGATCACCCTTCTTGTGTTTTTCTAATTCTGCGGTTTGCTCACCGCCCCTCCCCTTTCCCTCATGACCCCCTGTCCGGCCCGCCCCCCCCCGACCAACAGAGAAGTCTGATAGTAAGCTAGTTTAAGACGCGACCGCTTTGGGGTTTTTAGTAGCTGCCTTTTCCTTTTCTGATCACAGTCACTGATGGTTGAAAAGTCCCCCCCCCCCCCCGCGGGACTCCCTGTTCCCTCGCAAAGTAGATTACACCAGGTATTTTTCCTGACCCACGGAAGTTAAAGCTTTTGTTCCATATTTTTTTTTCCCTCCTACGGCAGCACTTGCCGTCTTTTTGAAACATCCTGTCCCCTACGTTTTTCAGAAGAATGTCGGTGAGGTTGAGCAGTTTTCCGTGCCGTATTCTTTTTTTTCCATTTACTGATATTTCTTCTTATGGACCTTCTTTCTTCCCTGCGGCAGGTTGCATGGGACCCACCCTCCCCCCAAGTTCACTCCCCGCTTCGCGATTGTTCGGGACTCCCCCCCATCGCCCAAACCCTGTGATCTCCTTTCCTTCATTCGGTTGGAACCCCCCTTCTTTCAATTGTTTCACTTTCTCTCCACTGCCAACAAATTCAACCCGTTGTGGCACACCTTTCAGTCTTTTTTTTTTTTTTCCTTTTTTTTACCCTTAACCCCACTTGTTCCACCAAACACCGTAGCAAGTAGCATCTTTTTTTCGGATCGATCCCTTGTTTTCGTTATTCTTCCCTCGATTCTCAATTACATGGCCGTCCCGATGGGTCCTCCCCTTTCCTCTTTTTCCGCCGTTTCGACAATACCGAGCCCGGTTTTTTTTATCCTTCCCTCCGCCCCCACTCGACGAAACTCTTTGCGCTCGACCGTTTATACCCCCCGATGACTGCCCTGCCCACGGTGTCTCCTTTGTCCCTGACGTTGACTTCATTTTTTTTTCCCTCAAAACAGTTCCTTCCTTTGGGGGAAAGGGCGCAAGTCTCTTTTTTTTAAAACAAGGTCGCACCTTTTTTGAGTACTTGCTTTTTTTTTCGTACTTTCCCCCCACCCTGCCCAACACGGGGACTGGGGCCACTAAGCCTTCTCCCTCCCTGCCTTCCCCACACTGCCCTGGGGGTTTCAGAACCTGTTGAAGCTTTCCCCCCTATGACAAGGTTCGCTTTTTTCTTGCCCACACGATTGGTCCTTTTTTCAAGTCCCCTGCTCGCGTTGATTCCACTTTTTGACGAGATCCTTTCCTTTTTTTTTTTCCTGGTATTTTTTCTGGAATTCCTTTTTTCCTCCGAATCGTCCCCCTCCAAAAGTTACTTCCCCTTTAGATTCCGGAGAAACCATCATCTTTTTTCCTGCTCAATACCCCTGACCACCCCCCTTCTTTGCCTCTCAGACTTATTGTATTACCTACCCTTTATAATGCCAAACCACAACAAAAAAACAAGCAGGGCTCTTCTCCCCTTATATGGTTTGTTCCCCTCCGGGGCTCCTTTTCTTGTCCCTCGATCCGTTTGACCCCCTCCCTCTCCTCAGTTAATTTCTTTGGGAATGCTCGACATTTTTTTTTTTTTTCCTTTTCCCAGCGCATTTGCTTTTTTTTTCCCCTTGCCCTGGCCCCCCTGACCTTCCTTCCTTTTTTCTGTTAATCTCTGGCAGCGGAACCCACTTCCCCTTTCCCCTGTAGGGGCCGCACTTCGGACTGTTTATTTGGATCTTATTGGAAGATTACAGACTAATTCCTGCGTTTGTCTGATTCCCTCCCCTCCCTCCTTTTTTCCCCTTCCCAAATTTCTTTTTGAGGATTTTTCGGGCGCTTCCTTTTCCCGAGCTTCCCCCTTCTTTCATGGAGTAGAGGCCGCTCCCCCTTTCAAATTGACACCCCCCCCCCACTCTTTCTCCTACGATGCTTGATGGAAGCAGCTTTTCCACTACTTCTGGGTCCTTTGACTTCGAACTACAAACTTTTCAACGGGTCTTCGGCTTTTTTTTGCTCTGGTTCGCTCCAGCTTTTTTTTTTTTGCTTCCTGATTGTCGACTATGTATGACCCTCCTTTGATCCCCCCATTAAAGTTTTTGTACCCTTCTTCACCCCCCGGGTCCCCTCTCTTCGGTTTCTTCTGGGTTACGGTGGTACTCTTTTTTCTCTTTTTTTTTTTCTTACTCCTTGTTGTTGTTGTTTTTTCTCATCTATCACCAACGAGGAGACTGGTACCCCCCAACGCCGAATCCTGTTCCCCCCCCCTCTTCCGGCGTTGTGTTTCCAAAACATTTCTACTGTCATTCACACCTTTGTTCGGCGCGCATAATATTAGTCACAATCCTTTCTCGCTGTTTTTTCCCCTCCTTCCCTCCACTTGGGCAACGCGCTTTACGTTGGTATTTCTTGAACGTACCAGCCCAATTTTTCAGAACCCCTTAAGTCAATTTTTCCTACCGAACGTGAATATTCTACCCTCCTTTTTTCGTTTTTAAAGTGGAAAAGGCTCCTACGTCACCCCCTTTTTTTTTTAGCGAGTGTCGATAGTTGCAACTGGACCCAGCGCTTCCAACACAATCCCATTTTACCCCTCAAATTGACTTCCCCCCCGTCCTTGCGGTTCGGTCGACCTAGGTCCCGGGAACAGGATCTTCTTAATATTATCCCCACGTTTACCCCCCCGTCCCGAGGTTTTTACACTTCCGTTTTGGCCCCTTCCCCCTTGTGACTTTTTCTTTTTGGTCGCTGCCGTATATGACTGTAAAACTCCTTGTGATTTTACCATTTTTGTTCTCTGACCTACACTACATTTTCTCTCCTTTTCATCCCTGCTCTTGGCTTTTCAATCGGATCGCTTTCCCCCGAATGATCCCCCCCAACTGAGTTAACCCCCGATCCTTGGGTGCCGCGTATTTTTTTCCTTCTCCTTTTTTCTTCGGGTCTTTTCGGATTGCACCTGGCTGTTTGGAACCCAGTTTCTTTTTTTTTTTTTCACCAACTTTCCCCCTCGCCCCATATGGTTTTTTTTCGCCAGGATCAGATCTTTTTTTTTCTGACCAAATGTTTAGTGACTGATGGATGGCGATCGACCCCTCTGATTTCACCTCCCTGATCGCACTTTTGCCTTCTTTCTTTCTCTTTAGTGATCAAGCATCCCCCCCTCTCCCAGAGATACCCTCCGAACCATTAAGGGGTGTTGCCCCCTTTCCTCTCGAATTTTCACGCGTGGTAGTCTTCCCACTGTTTTTCTGCCCCCGCCACTGTCGGTGGATTTCTCTCGTTCCTTTAATGCTTTTTTTTCCCAAGTCTTTTTTTTCCCCTGTCTGCTCTTATCGGTGAAAACATATATTGACTTGCCACTTTCTTCTAGCATTGACACTGTTTTTTTCCTATGAATTTTTGACCACTTCCACCCTGATCTCCCCCCCCAGTTTTTTTTACGGTGTTATTCCCCCTCCACTTTTTTCCCGGGACAGGGTCCAGTTTCCATTAGGCCCTTGTAGTTCGGCGTCGTTATTTTTTTCTCGCATTGCGAATTTCTTTCCGTTTCTTTTTTGCTGTTGGGCATTTTCCCTTCTTTCCTCCCTTCCTTGCCCCTGTGCTACCTCCCTGCCATCGGGGGAAGTAAATTAAGTGTTTTTTTTATTTTTCCTGATGGCATTCCTCATTCCCAGATTCTCGCGATCAACCTTTCATGCCGCTTTTGCGACTTCTTCCTTTTGTTTTTTGTGTTTTTTTTTGTTTCAGCAACTTTTTAGCTGGTTCCACAACCGTTTTCCACCTTTTTTGCTGGCGCGGGGGGTTTTCCCCTTCACTTTCCCCTTGATCGTCAACTGCGGTGCCCTGGTTCGATAATAGGTTGCATATTGTCCCCCTGGCACCTTTGCAATTCGTTTTTTGCCGTGTTATGGGAATTTTTTTGTGTTCCTTTCCCCTCCCCACTGTTCGCCTCCTCCGTTTAATTTCATCCTGACTCCCAAACTGATCTTTGAACTTTAACTCCCCGGCGTTTCCTTTTTTTTTTGCTCTTTTAACCCCCCCTTTACTAGGCTTCTTCGTCCGGTTTTCCTGGCTTTTCTTTTCCATTTCCTGCCATAACTTGTGCTTTTTTTTCGGAGGTTCAGCAAGAAGTCCCCGATGTAAAACAGGTTCTTAAGGGTTTTTTTTTTCTCCCCCCCTGAATGGTTTTGTACCTTTTCCTTTAAGTCGTCAAGGAACAGTGATCATGTCCGCTGACTTTTTCAACCCCCCATATGCTTGGACTTTTTTGGGCGGATTTCTTGACCTTCTTTGGATCGTGTTTTTTTTTTTTTGGATGACAAGACTACCCTTCTGCCTGTCCAACTATCAAGGGTTTTTTGAGCGTTTTTTTTGGCGTGGTTCGTTAGTGACCCGTGGTCGGAGTTTTTTTCTTTTGTTGAAGGAGTTCTCCCCCCCATCTTTTTCGGTTCGAAGGCACCGGCCGTGTTTTAGTTTTTTTTGACCCACCCTCTGGTGGATGCCTCGGTAAGCCACAACCCCCTGGCCGGTGTGTCCTCATTTAGGAAGTGCCTGGTCGTGGGATTTTTTTTTTTTTTTTCCCAGCCGCGGTGCTTTTCTGGGCTCAACCCCGCTTATTTCTTGCCTTCAGTCTGCACCCCACCGTATCGTTTTTGACGTTTTAGGGCCGACCCCCTCAAGTTCTTCTCCCCGTTTGATTTTTTTTTCCTTTCCCTGATTCCCCCACTTTTTTGAAGGGTTCCTGATGCAGTACGGGTAGTCCTGATCTGGGTGATTTATTTCCAATAGCTTCCCTTTAGCCCCAATTTTTCCCGGATCTTTACCAAAAAACAACACATTTTTCCTTCCCCCTTTTGTTCGGCGTTGTTTTTTGGTTGACCCCTTTTTTCTTTTCATTTTTTCAGTTTAATGCCCAGTCCCGGTGGCCTGGGCACTCTTTCCCGCCCTGTCCAAAGTAAAATTTCTGAAGTTGAACACACGGGGTTTCTAAGATGGCCCAACCCCCTCTTTTTTCCCTTTATTATCCACAGGTGTTTTCTCTTGTACCTACCCCCCCCCTTTTGCCGCCTCTTTGATTTTACCTTGGGATGTTTTTGTGGGCGTTTATTGCCCCCGTTTCTCCCCCGGACCGTCGCTGACCCACTTAAATTTGGTGACCAACTGGCCATGCTTTTTGCCCTCCACCTCTGAAGGTTTGCCGGGCTGAAAAACTCGTTTTCTTTTTTGCAAGTTTTGGGCCGACATTGTTGAGTTCTTCGCGGTAATTTGGCCGGGGAGGGCTTTTTCCTTTCGGGTTACTGAAGGCTACCTTGGTCTTTCTCCCCCAAACGTCTTCATCCCTTGTTGCGTTGGTTCAACACCCCCCACGGAATCATCTGGTCATTTCGAAGTGTGATGAACTTTCAGCGTTTCCTTTCTTTTGTTCTCTTCTTCTCTTCTCTTTTCTCCCTCAGTTGTTGTTTTTGTCTCTCTCGGTTTAAACCCAGTCCCACCTTTTTTTTTGGAATCCGCGCTGTAACCATAATTCAGCACCCTTTCAAGTTCCCCACTTATTTTTTCATTTTGTGTTGACCTTTTGTTTTAGGCGATTTTCCCGGGCACCATCCCTTTCCTTTCCTTTCCATTCTTCAAGTGCGCCCCCCCCCCGCCGTCCCAAATTTCCCTTCTTCCTCCTTTTTTTCCTTTTTTGACCGTTACCCACCGTCCCATTTCCTTTTTCATTTGCCCCGGTCCCTCGTCGTTGTTCGGACAAAATTTAAACTGCCATGTTTCTTTCCGCTTGTTTTCCCCCCTTTTCGGGAAATCAACCCGCGTCACCCTTTTTTTTTTCCCCCCGTTAAGGATTGGGTCTCGCTGCAACGTGGATAATGTTTGTATCTCCCACCCCAGTGTTTAAACGGTTCCTTTGGTCTGCCCCCCGCCCCCTTTTCCCTCGTTGCCCGAAGGAATTTGTTTGTCCGTTTTGACCTTTTCGTTCTTCCCTGCGTGCCAGGTCCAAAATGCTTTTTTCTGGAACTGATTAACCACTTTTTTCCAAGACCCCCCCCTTCACCTTAAACCCCAGGGATTTCTCCAGCATTCTCTTCCTTTCCCGATTTTCTACACTTTTAATCTATTGTCCGAGCAACCCCCAACACGCGCGGATTTCGTTCTTTCCCTTTTTCCAACTTTTTTGGGACCTGATCCCCTATACGGAACTTAGTGGGTGTTTCCGCTCCTTGAAGCTACTTTTTACTTTTTTGCCTTGGTTGAAGGTGGGGTTGCGTCCCATTTAGGAAAGGATGCTGTCGCCTTCCATAACTTCCCTTACTCTTTTTCCTCCCACCCCCCGCGGTTTGCTCCAACAGCGGGGCTTTCCCCCACCCTTTTTTTGCTCCCCTCCCCCTAGTTATTTAGTTGCTCTTCCTGATCACCGAAGTCCCTTGTACTTTTACGACCCCAACCGTCACCTTCTGAAGCTGAATCTTCTTTCCTTCCCCGTCTTCGCCTCCCCGTTGGGTTTTCTCTCCTGAAGGGTAGGCTCGGGTCCGCCACTTTTCCCCCTTTCCCCCCTTTTTCTTGTTTTGACCACGCATTTTATTCAATGTTTCCTTGCGACTCAGTTATTCCCAAATTCTTTCTCCCCTTGAATCCTCTTAATCTGTCTTTCCCTTCCCTTACCTGGCCCCCCCTATTGCCGATGTCCAAGAACATCATTGAAACTCCTCCTTGCAGACAGTCCTCCGTGAGTTTTGTAGACTGATTGCCCGTGACGCAGTCTGAGGAATTTCCCACTTATCTTTTTTTCCGTAATTTTTTCGACATTCCTTCTTCCTGCGGCAGGAAGGGTTTCCCCCTCCCACCTTGTTTTTCCCTCCCCTCCTTTTTTTCCCCAGGGCAGTGACTCCAGTCCTGTCACCAGATCTCCCGTTTTGAAATCTGCGCTTTTACGATAAAAGGTTTTTTTTCTGTTCAATTCCCCCAGTCTCGTTCACCCACAATCACCCCTTGGGGACACCCCCTCTTACGCTTGTTTCTACCCTTCCACGATAGCACCCGAGCTTAGCGCGGAATGGACGTTGGATCGTTGCTTCCTTGTAGTATGAATGGCCATTCCTTCTTCTCAAATTTTTACATGGGTTTTCCCGTCGGTCGGTTCAAGGCCTGGGTCCCGGCCCTAAGAGAGTCGGGATCTCCCTCTCAACCGAAGAATTCTCGGGTTTATGCTATAGTCACTATCCCCCCCTGCCTCCGAACAAGGGTCTCCTTCTGTAACTGTTTTGTCGTTTCCCTTTCTTTCCCTTCTCATATTTTTAAAACCTTGGACTCTTCCTGGGGGGCATGCGGTCCCCCGATCGCGAGTTGGTCTGAACCTTTCCCCCCTTTCAGTCCCCTTTGTTTGTCCCCCTCTCGGATCCCCCCTTCATCCCCAACCCCACCATTTTTTTGTGGGGAAAACGCAGCATTTAATGCCCCAAGATACTGAAGACCTTTTTTTGTTTTTGCAGTCCCCCCGTGTGACTTTTTTCCCCCAAACAGCTGAAAAAGGCTCTTTTTTCTCTTACCCCATCATCTTTGAGTGGGTCCCCGGGCGCTTCGCGGCACAACCTTTTTTTTAAGACCCTTATCGTGGCTTTTTTTTTTAAGGTTTTTTTTCCCGCCTCCTCCATCCCCCTTTACCTTTCAATAGATCATGAGTTAACCCCCCCATTAGTCTTGTATTTGCGCAATACCCTGACCCCACAACCTCCGGACTTTTCAGCAGACGAGTATACCCCCGCCTTTTTTGCCCCCTTTCCCCTCTGCCTGACTTCCCTGATCTTGGTGACCCCGATTGTTCTTTTTTTCTTCTTCTTGTCCCCATCGTCTCCGATGACCAGGGCCCTAGCTAGAGTGCTGTTTTTTTGACAATTTTGCTTATCCATGGAGGCGGCTCTTCTCCGCGTTTAGGCCCAGGTCCCTTGAATCCGTTGTCATCTTTTTTTCCTTTTTTCCCCTAGAGTTTTTTTGCAGGACAAGCCAAACAAAAGGACTTTTGATTTCACATTTTTTTTTTTTGGTTTTCCCTTTTCATCTTTTCTGAAGATTCCATTTTGAAGAATCCGTTTTCCCCTTCTCATTTTCAAAAGCAAGGTGGCGTGTTGGGTAAGCAATTTCGTGAGGAGTTTTTCGGCCTGCTCCCGTTCCCCTTCCTCACTTCTGGGCATGTTCTTTTTCTCGTTGGATTTTCCCTTTACACCGTTTTATCACCTAGGCGGATTTTTTTTTTTGATGGGCCCCTCCCGTCTGCACTCATTTCTTTGTTCGGACCTTAGGACCAAGTTTCCCCCCTTAACTCCCTGGCGTTGTGCTGAGGCGGCGATTTCTCGATTCCGAGTTGGTCCTATGTTTCTTCTTTTTAGCAGCCTCCTTTTTTGGTTGTTTCCCTTCGGGCATTACGGGCCCTATTTCGTTTCTCCCTTTTTTGTCCTCTTTG